>Ga0192264_1216_pt1 | contig 10721 bp, 1 predicted proteins | sample Koala_Koa23_J3_FD_131267 | JGI IMG/M metagenome (GOLD analysis project Ga0192264, IMG submission 131267) | Enriched cells from koala feces incubated with labeled cellulose particles, San Francisco Zoo, California, United States - Koala_Koa2-3_J3 ... | reverse complement strand
TATGTACTCTGCTATCTTGTCGCGCAGCTTTCTGATAACATCCTTTCTTTCCGTAAATTCCTTATACGACGCCTTGGGCTCGAATCCGCACATGTAATTTTTCAGATTTACCATCATGCTGTTGGAAAAGGATGCAAGACGGCGTATTTCCTCCGACGCAAGATACATGGCGGCTGCCGGTTGAGACAGTACCTTATCATCGATGAAATGCGGTTCGTATGCCAATGGCGATACATCCTTTCCATCCCTTACGATAAATGTCACTATCTTCACCATGATCGGGATGAGAGGCAGCCATATCAGCGTACACGTCACATTGAAAACAGTGTGGGCATTGGCTATCTGTCTTGCGATAACATCTATCTCATCGCCCTTTGGCGAGATAAATTGTACGAATTTCGAAAAGACCGGAATCAGGAACAGGAACAGTATGCTGCCCGACACGTTGAACACGCTGTGAGCTACCGCTGTGCGCTTGGCATTCTTCGACTGACCTATGGAAGCGATGAGCGCCGTGATCGTCGTTCCTATATTATCTCCCAACAGTATAGGTATCGCTCCCGCAAGACCTATGACGCTCGTTACGCCGTCAGGACCTGCCTGCGATGCGAAGTTCTGCAATACGGCGATGGTCGCGGAGCTGCTCTGTACCACGAGAGTCATCAATGTTCCCAGCAGCACTCCAAGCACAGGCCAGTCCGTAACACTTCCCATGAGATCAACAAAGACTGCGCTGCTCGCCAATGGCTTCATAACGCTGCCCATGATCTCTATTCCCTCGAAAAGGAGACCGAACGAAAGAATTACCATTCCGATGCTCTTCGGCTTTTCCTTTTTTGATATGAAGTAAATGAGAAACCCGACGAATATTATCGGATAAATGTAATCGCTGATCTTAAACGCCAGCAGCTGAGCCGTCATGGTCGTACCGATATTTGCTCCAAACAGCACCGATATCGCCTGCGGCAGCCTCATCAGACCTGCGCCGACGAATCCTATGACCATTACCGTGGTAGCGGAGCTGCTCTGCAGCACTGCCGTGACGAGAGCTCCCGCCAGCGCGCCCATTACAGGATTTTTCGTGAGAAAGCCCAGTATCTGCTTCATCTTCTCACCTGCGGCCTTCTGCAATGCGTCGCTCATGCTGTTCATGCCGAACAGAAACATGGCCAGTCCGCCCATTACTCCGAATACGATTTCAACGTTCTCATTCATTACCTATTTCATCTCCTCTGATTTTTCTAGTGCGATTGATGTGACAGGCAAACACTCAATGTTATTCATCGCAACTGCTTTGTCTGTTCATGTAAATTCTATCAATCCGGCGTAAATACATCTATCGCAAAGCGTTAAATCACTGTTAAATCCTTGTAAAAGCGTATCAACCTATTTAATAATCCCACTGACTGCGCTCCCATTCACATTTTCCAAGCATATGCTGTTATGCTCTGTTTATCAGATTTCAGTAATACAACTATAATCAAAAGAGAATAATTGACAAAAACATATCATAAGACAAAAAGCACCCAGCAGAGGGTTTATTCTCCACAGGATGCCTTTTTGACATTTTTGTTTTGTTTACAGATTAGTTCTTCTAAGCTCTGTATTCGCTTTTGCTTGCTAACTCTCGCTAACGTTCCTTACTGTCCATTTTGCCAACAAATCGCTTTCAGCTCTTTGGGCAAAAAGGCAATCGCTAAGATGAACTATTTATCATTTACTTACTATATTTCATTTTCCTCCTGTACGTGAGCGCTACAATGATTGCTGCCGCTGCTATGATCATCAATGCGATCCATAAAACAAGGTTCACATTATCGCCCGTCTGCGAGCTATCAGCAGCAGAACTGTCCGCTGTATTCTCCGCACCGGAGGTGTTACCGTTATTGTTTGCACTGCTGTTACCGGTACTGCCTGTCACGTCCTTCGCACTCGCCTTTGTAAAAACGATCGCATAGGTAGAAAAACGGTCCGTGCTGAAGCTTACCGTATTGTCCGTGCTGTCATAGTCTGTCGCAAGGGTTTCCGCCGTGCCGTCATGTATACGTATCACGGAATATGTTCCGCTCTCCGAGCCCACTTCCTGCAACATGCTGTCCGGTATCGAAACCGTGATTCTAATGGCAGCTTCGAGCGGATCGGTCATCTGCGTCGTAGTGTGCGGATCGGGACTTCCCTGCTTGTATACGTACTTCGTCAAGTTGATATCCATATAGGAAACAGCCACCAGACCGCTGCCGGCCTTCGCTTCGATTTTAGCCGCATCCGTCTCGGACACATCGTCATTGTGATCATTGATCGTCAAGACGAACTCCACATCATGGCCGTCTGCAAGCATAGCCCTGTCATAGCTGCTCAGCAGCTTCGATACAGGAATATCCGCTGTCACACCTTCCATATCTCCAGACGTATAGCCATCATATTCTCCTACCTGGTTAACTGTCAGCGTGTATGAAGCTGAATCGGCAGTGTAGTTGTCGCTTCCGGAAACTGTCGCTGTTATGGTTGCCGTACCTGCACCAACGATAGTCACCTTTCCGTTTTCATCAACTTTAGCCACAGACTCGTCGCTGCTCTCATAACTGATATCACCGTATACCGTAGCCTGCGTCAGCTCATTAGTGAAAGCCTCGTCATCAACCGTCTTCGTTACGTATGCTTCACTGTAGGATATAGACTGGACTGCTTTGTTGATGGTGACTACAATCTCACTGGTTACTTTCGCATACCCCTCTTTAGTAACAGTTACATTCGCAGTATAGGTACCGGCATTGACAGGCGAGCCTGTTATCGTGTTACCGTCCGCATCTTTGTAAATAATGCTGATTTCGGAGCCTGATTCCGCATCAACTGTAACTTCATGGGTGTTACCATCATAAGTTACATCAAAGCCTGTGATGGTAACATTTTGCGTTGCCTCTGCGATCGAGAATGTAGCTTCCATTGATTTGGACTCATAATTGGAACCGGCATCAACTGTAACTACCACTTTATAATCCCCTACAGCTGAAGGCGCAGAATCCAATTTTACAGGATTATTCTCATCAGACATATCATAATAAACGATGGTTGTTGTACCGGAATATTCCTCATTATTCGTTAATGTAACGGAAACTTTCGGGTCTTCTACAGCTGTACCATCGTATGTCTTGCTTGCAGTCATACTGAGCGAAACGTCCGGACTTGCTTTTTCGATAGTCAATTTTGCCGCTGAACTTGTTGCTTCTGTATAGTTGCCTGCAGCATCAATAGAAGCCTTCACATAGTAAGTACCGGCATTTGAGGGTGCTCCACCGTTACTTTCCGCTCCATCCTTTTCGGCCGTAGTTTCTTTTGTACAATCTGCATCAGTGTAATAAGTGTAGCTTATCTTATCGTTATATGTTTCGTCATTTACCAATGTAACAGCGGCCGAATTACTCTCTATGGCTGAACCCGTATAAGCTGCGGTTTTATCCGTAAGGCTCACAGTAGGAGTTGCCGCTGTGATATCAACCGTTACCGTTGGCTGTGCCAGTTGATAGTTTCCTGCATTGTCTCCTGTTAATTTGATCGTATCAAATGTAACAGTTTTTCCATCGCCTACAGAAGCCCCTGCTGCTTCACCAGTGGCAGGAACAGTTCCTAAAGAAACTTCATCCCCGTTGTAAATCGTACCGATCAATGTCCCGCCACTTAGGTTAACCGTAGTGTTTCCATCATAAGTTTTATTGACAGCTTCCAACCTATAAATCATCAATGTAGCAGGAGTAATCGTCACAGTCACCGTTGGCTGCGTTAATGTATAGTTTCCCTTGTCATTACCGGTTAAAGTGATTTCAGAAATTGATACTGTCTTATTTTCTCCTGCATTAACATCTGACATCGTTCCAGTAGTAGGAATACTACCTGCTGAAACGTCATCGCCACTGATAACTCCGCTTAGCGTTCCACCACTCAATGTAACTGTATTTGTTCCATCGTAAACCTTGTTAGTTGCCGTTAAACCGGTAATTGTTAGTTCTGCGGGTTCAATAGTAAATGTTATTGAACCAGTACCGGCATAATTTCCTGTTCCGGCTATAGTTGCCGTTGCAGTACCTGCATCTTTATTGTTGCTGTAAGATACGTTGTAGTCGGTTCCTGAAGTCAACTTAGTGTTGTTGAATGTAACCGTGGGTGTAGGTTGATGATAGCTTCCGCTGTAGGTGTACTCCGACGTATCCAAAGTGATATCTATCTTGCCCACCGAATATGGATATCCATTCGTATGATACTCAGTATTCGAGGCTTCCGTATAAGCAAAATATCCATCTGCTAAATACGACGTTGTATTAGCGAGTGTTGTGGTAAAATGTCCGCCGGATATAGTAATATTGGTTATATCTTCAGCATCCTTGGTACTTCCACTGATCGACTCACTATATATTGCCTTACCACTATCATTCGTTGCCTTGATAATGGTGGAAGCAACACCCGTATCTTTTTCAGAGATGTTTATAGTAACTGCGCTACTATTCGTATTAGCGTAGGTATTTATCTCATAAATCCCATAATAACCTGAAATTGTACCACCGGTAACATTGACTGTAACCTCCCTGTCCGTACTATGCTGTGAGACTGCGATACCCGCGCCGTCAACCGTAGTTCCACTACCGTTTGCAGCAGTAGTAAAGGTTGTAGCTGTACCGGTGATGGTTCCTTTTGAAACGTTTAACGTCCCTGCGCGCATCTCAATACCAGTAGGGCCGTTAATAGTGCCGCCGGTGATGTTCAACGTGCCAACCTGTGGGTGATAAATTCCAGTACCGTTATCAGAGGTTATTGTGCCGCCATTGATATTGATGGTAGTGCTGCCATATGTAGCTGTTCCGTTGCCTGAAATGCCAAAAGTACCACCGGTGACAGACCCACTGTTGACCGTCAAAATCGGGCCATATTCTGTGGTGTTCTTCGTGTCTCCTTGTATTACAACCCCGGCAACACCTCCCGATACAGAGCTTCCGTTGATCGCCACGGTCGCTTGGATCGTCCCGTTGTTATAAGCTGTTGAATACCCTCCTAAGCTAATGCCATTACCGTTAGTTGAACACAAAGTTACATTCTCTTCGACAACCAGATGGCCTCGGGTTACCTTCACCACGCAATCGGTCGCATCGTAATTCGAAGCATTCGTGATGACCCCGCCCGTGGACTGCGAATTCGTCAATGTCAATGTTCCATTGCTGCTCGAAACTTGGACGCTGAACACATAGCTGCCGGTCGCATTCCTAGTTAGGGTGATGTTGTGGCCGTTCAGATCGATGGTGACGCTCTTATCTTTCGTCGAAAGTTGTATGCCCGAAGTGAGGTTTATGTCCTTCACCAACTTGACTGTTTGCCCACTCGAAGCACCTGACACTGCACTAGCCAACGTGTTGTAGCTTCCAACAAGCGTTCCTTCAGAATCGTATACCTGTGCAACCGTTTCCTTCCATACTGCATACAGTGTCGTGTCTTTTGTAATGATAAATGTATCGCCCACGGCATAATCTGTCCCGCTTCCATCATCAACAGTATTCCAACCGGCGAAATAATAGCCTTCCATCAAAAGCCCATCGCCGGATGCGGTCGTTGCAATCATTCCCGACGTGTATTCCTTACTGTCCGTAGGCATCGTACCGCTTCCACCGTTTACATCATAGGTGATTTTAAGGGTATCGTACTCTTCCGTGCCATCAACCGCAGTCAGATAAACGGTTCCATTGAGCGTTGTCGTATCGGTAACACTAGTGCCATCCGCATCGCTTCTCCAAGCAGTGTATTTGAGCTCTTCCATAGAAGCAGCATTCAGAATTGTTGCTTTCGTATAAGTGTTGACATTGGTGGCGTAAATATCGTTACCGGAACTTGTTGTAGTATTGTCATAGATAGCACCGCCTGACATTTGGAAATAGTAGGTGTTATTCTTAGTCTCGGCATAAACACCACCGCCGGTCGATGCCTCATTACCGTTAATAGCACCTCCTGTCATAACGAACTTATTGCCTGATTTCACGTAAACGCCACCACCATCGCCTGAAGTTTTGTTGCTGGATATAGTGCCTCCACTCATGGTGAATGTCGAAGGATAGGACGTGTTAACAAGATAAACCCCGCGAGCATTACCAGTTATAGTACCGCCGTTCATGGTCATGTCGACGTACTGAGCCGCATACACACCAGTTCCACTGTTTTTTGTGATAGATCCGCCGTTGATAACAAGCGTGCTCTTATAGGTCGATGTACCCCCTCGAGCATAAATCCCACCATTTATTCCACCGGTGATCGTGCCTCCCTCTAGGGTGAACGACGCCTTGCCGAGTTTAGAGCTACTGGTCACATACACAACGTAGCCACTGTCGTCTGTCCTCGTAACGGTGCCGCTACCGACAGAATCCGCAAGCGTAAATGTTCCTCCCTCTACATCAATGGCATAATCACCGTTTCCTGTAAGGTTATATCCTGCCAAATCAAGCGTAACCTTTTGGCTCTTGTCAATCGTAACACACTCAGTTACATCGGTAAGAAGCTGAATCGTATCGTCGCTGTCCGCCTCATCGATCGCAGATTGTAGAGTTAAATACGCCGTACTCGTGTTTGTATTCCGAGCAACACACATCTCCCAGTAAAGTTCTGTGGGGTTTTCTTCCAAATTACTAAATCCTGTGCCGCAAATCCAGGTATTATCACCACACGTTACCGTTGCACCGACTTTTGCCGAGTAAAAGATACCTGAATACTGATTCCCGCCGCTAGTGTATACACCCGTTGCACTTGGTACGTTTGGTGACCAGATGCCAGCTTCACCGCAATCTGAATATCCTATATATGCTTCATTTCCGCCTTCATAAACACTATACGCATTAGCAAAAGCAGTTGCCCATTCCGTTTCCCATGCATCCGGAGCAACAAATGTACTTTCTTCACCAAGGCTGATCTGACCGCTCAGACCTCCCATCAAGCCGCCGGATTCACTGCCGTCCGTCGTATATCCCAATTCAGAAATATCCAATGTACCTGAAGTGATATCTATAAGACCGTAATTGTATACCACACCACCGGCCGATTTACTGGAATCCGCTATATTGACGGCTGCGCCATCAGTGATGCTCATTGTAACTTTTGTAGTATCGCCGCTCTTCCCAATATTTAAATTTTTACCGTTTAAATCAAACGTGAACGATTTACTCAGTGCTAAATCATCTATAACAGATGCATCACCCAACAATGTTAATGTACTGCCATTGTCAACAGCATCGACCGCTGAGCTCAAAGCATCGTAAGACATTACATTTCCACTACTATCCGTTACAGCTGCAACATAGGCGCCTTGACTTACCGTCCATGTACCACCCTCAGGTTTGCTTGTATCGCTAGCAGACGTAGGCACAGCGGTAGAGCCGCTCACAACGTATTCTGAAACGTCGCTGGAGTAGTAACCATCGGAAATGAATTGTTTGTTTTGGATGTCATCCGTACCGTTTTCTTCAACAGATGTGTATGTCTCGCATACCACGGCATTTCCATTTTCGCTGACGGCCGTCACACCGGTAAAGGTAGTTATCGATGGTGCTCCGCCTGGATATCCGGAGGCAATGAGCATGATGGCATCACCGGTTGCCTGCGCTCCGCCAGAGTACGTGTCGTCGTACGTGCTTGCAGCGCCTGTCGCTGTCACCGTCGTGTCGGTGATGCTTATAGCGCTCGAGCGGGCAACTATACCGGTGCTGCCGCTGATAGTGCAATTATCAAATACGGTGTTTCCGCCTGAAGCAAGATATATGGCAATTCCTGAGGCATTTTCTACATCAACATCTTGCAATGTCAAATCAACGCCTGTCAAAGTTCCATTTGTGGATAGTGCAAACTCCTCTGCATCGTCTTCATTGATAGAACCATTTTTGATGGTTACATTCGCATTATTGGCTGAATCAACTGCACTGTAAGTAATATACACATGCCCGTTTAATGTTTTTTCATTTAAGTCAAGAACTAACGTCGCTGCGCTATTCGTGATAGTTATATCAGCGGTGGTATCTTGTAACAATTTCACCGTATGCTTAGTAGTGGCGTCATTTGCATACATAGTAATAGCTTTGCCTGCCGCTGTAGACAGTGAGGCAAAATAGAGCTTTCCATCAATTTCTGCTGTGTAAGATGTTGTTGACGTATCACCAACACTATATTTGGAACCTGCGCAATAATATACACAGCTCCCATTTACTATATCGAGTGTTCCATCGGCATTACTGTCTGTCATATAATAGGCCCAGTTGGTACTATCCAATGCGTCCATATCGTTAAGGACTCCACCGGTAAGCGAGCCGCCGGAAATAACCGCTTTTGTTATAGTGTGATTTATATCGTCGGAATACTTATAAGCCAAAGTCTCGACACTGATTGCTCCTTCTGTTACAGCACTGACAAGCTTACTCAATGTATCCCCATAAGTAAGCGTCACATCCCCGTAATTGGATATTGTTTTCTTGTTGCTTACAAGAGCTGATATATCATCATCCGTCAATGTACAGTTTGTCGAAAAATACACGGTGCCGGTATCATTAGCCTTTAAAGCAGCATTTAACGAATCATAATATGTTCTCGTCGAACCGTCATCATTGGAAATAAAGTAATTTGTAGCATCCTGATTATAGCTGATTGTATATGGATATTCAGAGCTGTTGTTTCCTGTATTTGTTACGCATTCATATTTACTTGCGGCTATACTTGAAACATTAACCTTATAGTAACCCCCAGTCAACGTAAGATATGTCGTAAGGGAACGGCCGTTCGAAGATGTATTCCCATACACAAACGGTATCTGTTCAACGCCGTCAACGGTATAAGAAAAGCTACCGTCTGTTACTTTTACTTTATATGGGTCCGTCGTATCATTTCCACCGAACCTGACCTGTCCGGTCACGATGTTTCCAACATTGAAATTTATATCTGCTGTATCTTTAACCGAGTAATTGAAGAATACCGCACAGGCGCCGGAAGCAGCTGTGATAGTTGTATTAGTAACAGTTACATCACTGTTCATATTTGTACTGAAACACAAAGCATAGGCACTTGTTGTTGTTCCAGCGCTTGTGATCGTGCAATTGTTGATCGTAATATCACTCGAACCACCCATAATATTCAATGCTGCTCCACTATTTGTTTCTGCAGTCCTAAATTTGCAGTCTGCAAATGAATATTTTTCGCTGGTGGCAGATGAACTATTGCCATAGAGATATACCGCGCGACTGTATATAGAAGTAGACGTACTACTTGCCTTATTCTCTGTATTACTGTTTACAAAAGTACAATTCTCAGCGGTAAGATCAATAACATAGCTGGAGTTGCCGAGTTCTATTGCATAACCATAGCTTGTATTTTCAAAGGTAACGTTCTTGAAAGTGACCGTGCATGATTTTTTAATACGAATCATACCATATGAACCGCCATATGCTCCGATAACCTTGCCGTCACTTCCACTACTATCAATGAATGCCACCGTGCTTGCTGAACTCGACGGATTAAAAGTTATGTATTTATTACCATCAAGCATCAGCGTATGTCCATTCAAATCAAACGTCAAACCAATTGTAATTGTCTTATTCGCTGTCAATGTCCACGTAGCATTATTTAACAGTTTTACTGTCATGCCGTCAATGATCGTGTTTCCAATATCGGTAACTAGTGCATCAAAATCGGTGTAATACGACCCATCCCCCACCGTATCCGTATACACTACGGCAACATAGTTTTCCGTATTTTCTGTTGTTACGGTCAGGCTGTTAAAATACTCAAACAGCTTATCCAATACGGAATCATCGACGGTCTTCTGTTCTTCCTCCGCCAATTCATCATACGCCTCACTCGCTGCCTGCAGCTTTTCATAAACGTCGTTCTGCCCGTCGCTGTCCATGGCAGCAAGCTCATCGACCGACGGCAGTGCGTCTATCATGTCCTGCACCTTTTGCGCTGCATCGGACAATGTTGATCCGTCTTCTTCCTTTGTTTCTTCTGTCGCTTCATTTTGCTCTGCTGCTATGGAAGTCATCTCCTCATTTTCCCCTTCAGCAAAAGCGAGCGTCGGGATAAGTGAGAAAACCATCATCAGCGACAACACAGACGCTAAAATCTTCTTCTTCATACTGTAACCTCTCTCTTAGTATGACCGGTGATCAGCAGTCTGCGCCATTGCTATATGTTTCAGCGATTTCTGCTGTCCTTTTCCTCTTAGCTTTTATTCAATATACTAATCATACTATGCACCACCCCCCCCCTGTCAAGATGTTTGTATAAAAAATGGCACTTACCACCTCTTTTTCAAAAGATTTTTTAAAAAAGGGGTAAATGCCATTCTCATTCATCTTACGATAATTATATTTGCTTTTTCATCGTATACGCTATCTGCGTTATCGTGATTTCAGATCGCTGTCCAGTCGAAGTAAGCACGCTATTCAAATCATTTCAGCTTATCCTCACCGTGGTAACGCATGACAAGCTCATGCATATCCACAGGCTTTTCTTCGGCAGGTTTATCCTTCTTCCTGCCGATGATAAACACGATAACGCCTGCAATAGCAACTATCAGACCTACCCACAGAAGCACATTAAGCACCTGAGGGATGACGTTTCCGAGCATGTCGTAGTCGTCGGGTCCCCATTCGCCGTAATCGATCTCGTACCATCTGAGCCAGAACTGACCTAAGAACGCCAGCATACCGGCT
>Ga0192264_1153_pt1 | contig 10861 bp, 10 predicted proteins | sample Koala_Koa23_J3_FD_131267 | JGI IMG/M metagenome (GOLD analysis project Ga0192264, IMG submission 131267) | Enriched cells from koala feces incubated with labeled cellulose particles, San Francisco Zoo, California, United States - Koala_Koa2-3_J3 ... | reverse complement strand
ATGTTCCAGGATGTGACGGGAAAGTGAGTAAGGCAGGGAGGAGAGCGGTTTTTCAATTGCCTCAATGGCATCAGACGGATTCATACATGTATTCCCGGTGAAAAAAGACAAAACCCCGCGCACCGGAAAGGTGGCGGGGGGATTCACGGAGATAATATCTGCCTGAAATTATTTGGAATGCAGGTATATGTGGCTGATTTGTATCAGCTAATGAGTACAGGTCTGAATCTAATCTGACAGTCCGCTCTGTGCCAAAGGCGGACGCTCAAGTAGATACTGTCCTGACAGTATGCGGTAATCAGAGTTGTTATATATTACTTGCGTCCAAACCAGCTTTCTGACAACCCGGCCGCTCCTGCTTTCAACAACGCGCCGCCATACTTTTATGCTGCAAAGAGCGGAGACAGAAGGTTAGCGTAATTTGTAAATAACTTACATTCACGTGTGATCTGGATCATAATTTTGCCTATGCACCGATCGTAATATAAATATTTACATAACGATCAGTGATTCATGAAAACTCAAATAACTTTCGCTGCGCTTTTGCCAGCATTAGCGTCTTTCATACCGCTTCATGCTCATGCCTCGTCTACTTCTGAAGATGAAATGATTGTCACGGGCAACACCGCCGCCGACACCACCGATTCTGCCGCCGGTGCCGGTTTCAAAACGAACGATATAGATGTCGGCCCGCTGGGAACGAAATCCTGGATCGAAACACCATATTCCAGCACCACTGTAACTAAAGAGATGATTGAAAATCAGCAGGCGCAAAGCGTCAGCGAGATGCTGAAATACTCTCCCAGTACGCAAATGCAGGCGCGCGGTGGAATGGATGTCGGGCGTCCGCAAAGTCGGGGGATGCAGGGCAGCGTGGTGGCCAACAGCCGTCTGGACGGGCTGAATATCGTTTCAACAACCGCGTTTCCGGTGGAAATGCTTGAGCGCATGGATGTGCTTAACAGTTTGACCGGCGCGCTGTACGGCCCGGCGAGCCCAGCAGGGCAGTTTAATTTCGTGGCGAAGCGCCCAACCGAAGAGACGCTGCGTAAAGTGACGCTGGGCTATCAAAGCCGCAGTGCGTTTACCGGCCATGCCGATCTGGGTGGTCATTTTGATGAAAACAAACGGTTTGGCTATCGCGTGAACCTGCTTGATCAGGAAGGGGAAGGCAATGTGGATGACAGCACGCTGCGTCGCAAACTCGTTTCCGTTGCGCTCGACTGGAATATTCAGCCGGGCACTCAGCTACAGCTCGACGCCAGCCATTACGAATTTATCCAGAAAGGCTATGTCGGTAGCTTTAACTATGGGCCGAACGTCAAACTGCCGTCTGCGCCGAATCCGAAGGACAAAAATCTGGCGCTCAGCACTGCGGGCAACGACCTCACTACCGATACCATCAGCACTCGCCTGATCCACTACTTTAACGACGACTGGTCCATGAACGCTGGCGTGGGCTGGCAGCAGGCTGACCGCGCGATGCGTAGTGTTTCCAGTAAAATACTCAACAATCAGGGCGATATCTCTCGTTCGATGAAGGATTCCACCGCTGCCGGACGTTTTCGCGTCCTGAGCAACACCGCCGGGCTGAATGGTCATATTGATACCGGCTCTATCGGCCACGATCTGTCACTTTCTACCACGGGATATGTCTGGTCGCTTTATAGTGCCAAAGGAACAGGTTCCAGCTATAGCTGGGGTACAACAAATATGTATCACCCGGATGCGATAGATGAGCAGGGCGATGGCAAAATCCGCACCGGCGGGCCGCGATACCGCTCCAGCGTAAATACTCAGCAGAGCGTTACGCTCGGCGATACGGTGACATTTACGCCGCAGTGGTCGGCAATGTTCTATCTCAGCCAGAGCTGGCTGCAGACTAAAAACTACGATAAGCACGGTAATCAAACGAACCAGGTTGATGAAAATGGTTTAAGTCCGAACGCCGCGCTGATGTATAAAATTACCCCTAACACAATGGCCTACGTTAGCTATGCCGATTCGCTGGAGCAGGGCGGTACCGCACCGACGGATGAGAGCGTAAAAAATGCCGGTCAAACGCTAAACCCGTATCGCAGCAAGCAGTATGAAGTGGGGCTAAAATCGGACATCGGCGAGATGAATCTAGGCGCCGCGCTGTTCCGACTGGAACGTCCGTTTGCCTATCTTGATACGGATAACGTGTATAAAGAGCAGGGTAACCAGGTTAACAACGGCCTTGAGTTAACCGCTGCCGGGAATGTGTGGCAGGGGCTGAATATTTACAGCGGCGTGACCTTCCTCGACCCGAAACTGAAAGATACGGCGAATGCCTCAACCAGCAATAAACAGGTTGTCGGCGTGCCGAAAGTGCAGGCCAATCTGTTGGCGGAATACAGTTTGCCGTCCATACCGGAATGGGTTTACAGCGCTAACGTCCATTATACGGGCAAACGCGCGGCGAACGATACCAACACCTCTTACGCCAGCAGCTATACCACATGGGATTTGGGAACGCGTTACACCACGAAAGTGAGCAACGTCCCAACCACTTTCCGCGTGGTGGTAAACAACGTGTTTGATAAACATTACTGGGCTTCTATCTTCCCATCGGGTACCGATGGCGATAACGGTTCCCCAAGTGCGTTTATCGGCGGCGGCCGCGAAGTGCGTGCATCCGTCACCTTCGATTTCTGATGGATAAATGATGAAACTCTCCCGTTTATTTCCGCTGCTGGCGCTGCTGCTGGCGGCCAGCCTGCACGCAGAAAATACGCACAAGGAGGTGCGTATCGCGTCACCGTGGCCGGCGCAAAATACCATTATTGCCATGCTGGGGTACGGCGATAACATTGTCGGAACCTCGATGATTGCAAAAAGGATCCCCCTGTTTCGCCAGAGCCTGCCGCGCATAGAGAAAGTCGCAGCAGTTAGCGTAAACAGCGGGCATGAAATCAATCCCGAACAGATTATCGCGCTGGGGGTCGATATGCTTTTTGTACCGCAGAATATGGTAGTGCCTCAACAGGCGTTGCTGAAACAGGCTGGGGTGCAGGTGCTGGCGTTTGAGGCGAATTCACTGCGGGCGTTAACGCAGCGCGTACAGCAAACGGCAGCGGTGCTGGGGCCCGATGCGCAGCAAAAAGCGCTCGCCTATCAACGCTACTTCGATCGCAACGTGGCCCTGGTCACCGGGCGCCTGAAAGATCTTCCTGCGTCACAGCGCGTGTCGCTCTATCACAGTATGGGCAATCCGCTGACCACCACCGGTAGACCCTCGCTAAACCAGGACTGGATTGACCTGGCCGGCGGCAAAAATATCGCTGAAAATTGGTTTGGCGAGCATCAACAAAATCGTTCGGGTGAAGTCGCGCTGGAGAAAATTGTCACTGCCAATCCGGCGGTTATCATCGCGATGAACAAGCGCGACGCGGATGCCATTCTGAGTTCTCCGCAGTGGGCAAGCGTGGACGCGGTCATTCATCATCGCGTTTACGTTAATCCGAAAGGAATGTTCTGGTGGTGCCGTGAAACCAGCGAAGAGGCGCTGCAATTTTTGTGGCTGGCGAAAACGCTTTATCCTGCGCGATTTGCTGATGTGGATATACGCAAAGAGACGCGTGAGTTTTATCGGCAGTTCTTTGGCCTGACGTTAAGCGATGCGCAGATGAGCGATGTGCTCAATCCGCCGCGCTAACGGAGGCTGTGAAAAACCATGACTGTATTGGAAAGTACGCTGTCGGTCGAGAACCGCTATCGCCAGCTTTTTCGCCAGCGTCTGGTAATACTGGCGGTTATTTTTATCGCTATCATTGCTTCGCTGCTGCTCGATTTCACCCTCGGCCCCTCAGGGCTCCCTTTACATTCGCTGATAAAGACTTTGATGCATCCGTCCGGGGCGACTAACGGCATGCGGGTTATCGTTTGGGACATCCGTTTGCCCTATGCGCTGATGGCGCTCCTGGTAGGAATGGCGCTGGGTTTGGCCGGGGCAGAGATGCAAACTATTCTGAATAACTCCCTCGCCAGCCCGTTTACGCTTGGCGTTTCGTCGGCGGCGGCCTTTGGCGCAGCGCTGGCGATTGTTCTGGGCATCGGTATTCCCGGCGTTCCCGAAAGCGGGTTTATACCGGCAAACGCTTTTCTTTTTGCGCTCCTGTCCGCCCTGCTGCTCGATAGTCTGACCCGCTGGACGCGCGTGCCGACGTCGGGCGTTGTGCTGTTTGGGATTGCGCTGGTGTTTACCTTCAATGCGCTGGTGTCCATTATGCAGTTTGTCGCCGATGAAGATACTTTGCAGGGCCTGGTGTTCTGGACGATGGGCAGCCTGGCTCGCGCATCATGGGAGAAACTGGCGGTGCTGGCGGCGGCGATGGCGATTGTTTTACCCTGGTCGCTGCGTCGTGCCTGGCAGCTTACCGCGCTACGCCTCGGCGAAGAGCGGGCGATGAGTTTTGGCATTGATGTTCGCCGTTTGCGCCTGGGTTCCCTGCTGCGCATCAGCCTGCTGGCGGCCCTTTCGGTTGCGTTTGTGGGGCCAATTGGCTTTATTGGCCTGGTTGCACCGCATATTTCCCGCCTGTTGCTGGGAGAAGATCATCGCTTTTATTTGCCCGGAAGCATCCTTATCGGTGGGCTGGTGCTATCGCTGGCCTCGGTAGCGTCGAAGAACATCATTCCCGGTGTCATTTTACCGGTAGGAATTGTTACCTCGCTGGTAGGCGTTCCGTTCTTTCTGAGCATTGTAATGCGTCATCGAGGGAGTATGTCATGAGCGGGCTTACGATTAATGCGCTGTGCGCCGGTTACGGCAAACGGCGGATTATTGAGCATCTGTCGATTTCTACGCTGCCGCGCGGCGAAGTCACTGTACTGCTGGGGCCTAATGGCTGCGGTAAATCAACGCTACTGCGCGCCCTGGCCGGGCTAAATCGCGCCAGTGGCGAAGCCTGGCTGAATGAAGAGAATCTCTTATCGCTGCCGTTTGCTCGTCGGGCTGAAAAAGTTGTGTTCCTGCCGCAGTCCCTGCCGCAGGGCGTGCATTTACAGGTGCTGGAGTCGGTGGTTGTCGCCCAGCGCGCCTCCGGCGCCGGGCAAAATCAGGCGCAGGCTATAGCGCTGCTCGAAGAGCTAGGCATCGCACATCTGGCAATGAACTACCTCGATAGCCTGTCCGGCGGTCAGAAGCAGCTGGTGGGGCTTGCACAGTCGCTTATTCGCCGCCCCGCATTATTATTGTTGGATGAACCACTGAGCGCGCTGGATCTCAATTATCAGTTCCATGTGATGGATGTTGTATCGCGCGAAACGCGAAGACGCAATATGGTTACGCTGGTCGTCTTACACGATATCAATATCGCACTGCGGCATGCCGCCCAGGTCATCATGCTGAAAGAGGGGAAACTTATCGACAGCGGCGACCCGCAAACGGTGATCCATGCAGAGAGCCTTGCGCAGGTATACGGCGTACGCGGGAGAGTTGAACGTTGTGCTCAGGGAAGATCGATGGTGATAGTGGATGGTGCAATCGAAAAATAGTCGGATTAACGTGGTTGCTTCAGCCTCAGGTAAAGATCAATAGGAAGTCTGTAATGCAACATATAGACCGCCTTAATGTCATTAAAGCACTTGTGCTTCTAGAAGATGAGCAGATTGTTCGTTTTTACATCGCTGCGAACGATAACGCCTCGCAGATCCACATGCTCGTTGACGGTCTGGGCGTCGGGCTGACACATGAGCCTGTCGCTGCCGGAATGATTTCGCACCGGACAGCTTGTCACCGTTCTAGGCAACATGACAGACCTGCGCATTCCTATTTCTATTATCTATCCGCCTACCAAGTTGCTTAATGTCAGGCTAAGGCCCTTTAATGACTGGATTTCAGACCGATTTTCTGGACAACCGAGCGGGTAAATCGCAGTACACTGACAGCTAGACAATAAAGCTCCGGTTCATGTTTGAACCATGTGTAGTGAATGTCCGCTGTTCGCTCAGAGCGGACGGCCTTCGTGAAAGTTAGTCTTGTTGTGGTGGCTCTTTCCAGCGCCATTGCAAGACATTCTCATCGCTGAGAATAAACAGTCCTGACCAAATTGCCGTCCAAAACTGGATATTCAGACACCATGGGCGTGTCATAAACCAGCGTAACGGTTTTGCTTCAAACAGATGAATACCTTTTCGCGATGGTGAATATAACGGGGGGCGTCCCACTAACGGCAGACAAAAGCCCCATTTCCAATATTCAGCAATACGCCTTCGGGCACATTCAATTGCATTACAGTTCCAGATGATACCCCAACGCCGTTTCCATGTATCATTGAGACACCAGTTTTGCATTAGCGAATATTTGGGCGAATTGTCAATAGATATACTTTCACCAGTCATTAATTTTATCGTGCAATATTTTAACTGGTACTGTTCAACCGTAAATGCGAATCCATCATCTAGAATAAGTACATCAAGTGTAGGAATATTTGAAAGCGTTAATATTATCGGTGAGTTATTTACATCATGAATGCATAGTGTTTCTTGGTAGCGTAAGCCACTGCCAATGGCTTCAAAAACAAGTTCAACTTGTTGCAGTCGTTCCTCTTTGCTTCTGAAAGCAATACGTGAACAACGAGGTTCTTTATCTGTCAACTGAGCAAATCGTAGACTGTACTCCAAATAATTCCCTAAGGAATGCCAGCTCGCCCCTAGCCTGTGTCTCACTGCCCAGCGCTCATGTGAGAGTTGATAAGTTTTTATCAGCATTATCTGGGTAAGAGTAGACCAGCATTTCTTCACTACTGTAACAATTGCACCAAAAGGAACAGGAAGTGACATTACTAAACCCCTACAAATATCAGATAATTAGGTTTTATATCATTTCAGTCAGTGTAATCAAATGATAATCAGGATTGGGGCTAATCTTGAACGCCACTAAAGATCGGCAACAATGGGGATCCAATGTTTCGTTAGTGATTTTTCGCATTAGCAGATACATGCTTACTTCCGCTCCTCGCTCTCAGCGGACCTTCAGCTCAGTGATATCGTCCGCTCTGTGCCAGGAGCGGACTGTCCAACCCATCCCTGAAGAGCCTAGATTATGTATGGTAATTCAGTCATCAAAATAACGTTGGTCACCATCACAAAATTCACATCCTCGGATATGGCTCAGTTCAGGAACGCTATCGCTCAGGTGACCGCAACAACCACATACATGAAGCTCGGTGTAATAGATGAAACACTGAGTGCAAAGATAGCCGTCTCCAAATTTACATACGCTTTCAGGAGTCATGCAATTGGTACATCCAGCAGGAAATACGGAGAGTAGCTGTTCATCCACACTGTGGAACAACTCCTCATCCAGCAGTTTATACCTATCCGAAGTGTAGTCGCAGTGTTCGCATTCAAAATCACTATCTCCCTCAGGTAGCAATTGAGGTATTTCGCAGTCTGGACAAACTAGGGTAATTTGCCTTACAGCACTGGTGCAAACCTTACACCGCGTAACTTCAAGCTTACGGTTTTCATTACCGGTCGTTTCAGTCCCTGTTACCGTCGCATGCTGATGGCACTCATTGCAGTTACCGATTTGAATATTCTTTTCAGAGAGCTGCTCGAGTTCAGGCTTAACCTGTTTAAACCGCACCTCGGCATAAAATTTGTTTCCCCTAATCAGACGAGTTTCACCGAAAGCCAGCTTCCAATTATGTTTGACACCGAAGATAACTTTCCATTCATCCCTTAATAACCGGTTCAGGGCAAACCAGGCGTCAGCTTGTTCTTTGAGTATTTGACGTTGTTCAGCCTCGGTGAAAGTGGGGTGGTAGAAATGAACTACGCGGTTGCGGTGCTTTCTGACCTTATCAAAAGCACTGTCCGTTTCTCTGTCTAGGGGTCTTTCAAGTACGTCCTTAAGCCTTTCACGGGTTTCTTCGTAGGTCACCGACTGAAAATCACCGGCTAGGTAAGCCTGCTTTTTTATTGGCTTTTTCGGGCTGCAGACCAACGACCAGTGTTCGTGCGCCAGCGGAACTTTCAGTAAAATCTCGACCGCAGTCCAGAAACTGACGACGGAGAACTTCGGCTTCGAGGCCTCCAACTCTTCACGGGCTTTATCCAGAAAATCCAGACCATTGTTGATCAGCGCCTGCACATCCTGACTGAGTTCACGGGGGGCGGGAGTATCGGGTGCAGTATCGTCAACATCGAACATCATTATCTCCTTTAATCAGCTTCCACCACGCAGTTGCTACAGCGCGTTAGTTGTATCCAGTGTAAACTGGACTTGGTAGCTGGCAGCCACATCGAGCGCAAAAAACCGTAAATTAACTTCTGTAGACTCGTACTTTTCGTGACCCATGCGTACCCGCAGGATCTTCGGGTGCACGTGACCATAAAGCAGGTGCCTACCAAAGCTGTGGCGATTCAGATCCCTAAACTGATGGGGTCCCAAAAAGTATGCCATAGCAAGTGTAAGTATCCCTAAAATCTGCACTATTCTCTTTTTATAAATCCTCTGACATGTGAATTAGATTGCCCTAAAGTGAGCTTCCGCGCCTCGCTCATAAGGACAACCATACTCAAATCTCCCACATTGCAGGAGATTTGAGTATGAACACGTCACCGTGGAACAAAGACCGTATCATAGGCCAAAAAAGACCACTTCAGATATCTCATATCTGGGGTATCCGAATCCGACTTGAACTGGAAGGTAAAACACGCGATTTAGCTCTGTTCAACATGGCCTTGGACAGTAAGCTTCGAGGCTGTGATCTAGTCAAACTCAAAGTATCTGATGTTGCATATGGTAGCTCTGTTTCAAGCAGAGCTACGGTTCTACAACAGAAAACCGGCAGCCCTGTCCAATTTGAGATAACCAAAGGGACAAGAGAAGCTGTTTCTGCATTGATAAAGCTTGGCAATTTACGCAGTAAAGACTATTTGTTCCGATCTCGGGTCGGTACTAACCAACACATATCAACCCGGCAATACAACCGAATTTTTCATGGGTGGGTAGCAAAACTTGGTCTCGAAGATTCGCTTTACAGTACACATTCCTTGAGAAGAACAAAACCTTACCTGATTTACAAGAAAACTAAGAATCTCAGGGTGATCCAACTTCTGTTAGGCCATAAGAAACTGGAAAGCACAGTCCGTTATCTGGGCATTGAAGTCGATGATGCGTTAGAGATCTCTGAATCGATTGAAGTCTAAGGTTGCCAGGGCTGCAACAGCAGTCCTGTGCCAGATGCGGACGTTGCTCTATTCATGTAAGATTAATAGAATGTCTTTCGATAAATTTTTGACTTAATCTTAAATAAGAATGACTTTTTTGCATGTCAGCGTTTTACTTTGCATTCAGAAATAAATAGAATTTTGAAAAAATAAGAGAGAAATCATGATACACTCCAAAAAAATTAAAAAACAAAAAGAGAGGAACTATGTCACATCCCCCTAAAAAACTTAAAAAATCATTAATTACTGTTTTTTTGAGTGGTATTCTTGCTGTTCTTGGATATTTTGTTGCATTGAACGGAGTGTTTGATTTATATCAACATATCGCAGATAATTTTTTGCAAAAAAAAGCAGAGGATAATCTTCATGTGATTTACACCGGAGCGTCAATAAAGTACATCGAGTCAATTTTTGGCCCTCCCGTGAAGGAAGAACATTCTGAGGATGGGAGGGTTCATGAGTATATTTACTCTTTCAAAAAGTTCTATCTGCAAGTGGTTTATGATAATAATAACACAGTGATACTCTATTCCGTAACCAGCAAGGATGAGAATTTTCATCCTGAAGTACCATATCTGAGAAAAACCCTTGGACATAAGTTCAAAGATTTTGGAAGTGATATTGATTATTTACAGTCGAGCTATTCTTCGAAGTTCTATCAATATGAAGAAGGGCATTATTTAGGAAATCCTGGCAACTATAGAAATTTTTACCTTGCCTATAACCCTGCTGGAGTTGATTATTTTGAGTTAGATCCACTTCCAGATCTCTCTAATGACGACAAATCGCCTCCAAATAAAAATGATCTTGAAAAATTCAGAAATAATAATGCTCCAAATACATTTGGGGTTGGCGATATCCACGGAGGTCCTGAGGGGCTTGAGTTAAGCTTTGGACTTGGGATTGATTATTACGATGCGAGAGATATTCCAGATAAAGATTAGTGATCATGTATCATACCATTTTTATATCGTTTCAAATTAGGTAGTCACAATTAGACTAGTTAATCTAACCAGCACTGAGGTCCGCTCCTCGCTCACAACGGACCTTCAGCTCAGCCGTTCCGGCCGCTTCATGCCATGAATGTACGCAGCCAGTCAGAATATTAAGGTGCGGATTTCAGTTCACTTGCCAGCCCAGTGATACAGGACAGTAATGACCAACAATTTGGTATTGATACAACAAGCTGCGGCCCCGGTTCGTGGGGGAGATGAAACGAAGGTAGCTGAAGTTACTGAAATGAAGAATTCAGAGAGACTGAATGATATGCCTCACCTTTAGTGAATAGTGTAAAACGGGAGACTCTCACCCGGGATTATCCACTCATGCTCAATGTATAATTTTCGTGCCCCTCACAGGTAAGAGCCGGATACATTCGTTGTGTATGCTGCAGAATTGGTAACCGGGGCCCTGCAGTCTTTAACTCCGAGTCTTGTGCTGCTCATTTGCCACAAAATCCTGGTACGCCAGCTCAATCATTTCATTCAACAGTTTTTTTGGGGGGCACCACGACTTCGGGCAATACTTTCAGGCTGTTTGTGGATTTTTCCGGACAGTTTCAGCGGAACGGAACCATCAGCACGTTCATCACGCCTTTTTTGTTGCTCCCGGGCACTTTTCAGTTCATCCACAATATAGCTGCTCTTCTCGCATTTTT
>Ga0192264_1213_pt1 | contig 10910 bp, 8 predicted proteins | sample Koala_Koa23_J3_FD_131267 | JGI IMG/M metagenome (GOLD analysis project Ga0192264, IMG submission 131267) | Enriched cells from koala feces incubated with labeled cellulose particles, San Francisco Zoo, California, United States - Koala_Koa2-3_J3 ... | reverse complement strand
ACCACCGAGACCACCACACCCCGGACCAGGCATATCCTGCGGGCAAAAAAACCGGTTTACACCGTTACACAGGTACCCGGAAAAGAATATTACAGACCGGCCCGTTTTCCGTACCAACCTGCAGACATCGCCTCCCCCCGGACCACCCTGATGTGGAACGGAACCTTTACGACCAACCAGCAGGGAGAAGGAACCCTCTCCTTTATCAACAACCGCGAGAGCTGCGGGGCATACGCAGGAGGATCGGTGATCCATAAAAGAGAAGAGGGATATGTCGAACTTACAGTCGACATGTCTCTTTTTTGTGTGGTGCCGTAGCCCACCACCACCACTTCGCTCAATGTGGACGGCGCTAACGCCAGGAGACCTGCCATGTCTTTTTCTGGGTACGGGTTGCCGGAAACTTTGGTTTTCTTACTGCGTACGGTTTTGGTCTGTTGCTGCTTCTGCTTAGCGGGGGGGGAGTTTCGCATCCCGCGGAGGGGGATCTTCATGAGCAGGGATCTCCTGAGCGGCTACCGGTTCTTCCTGTTGTACGGAAGTTTCTGTTTCCGGCACCGGCTCTGCGTCAGGCTCCAAGACCAGCGCTTCTTCTTCGCTCTCTGTTTCTCTGTCCGGTGCTTCCTCTGCCTGTTTTCCGTCAGGTTCCGTCTCGTCCGGAACCTCTTCCGGATGTCTTTGTTCCTGTGCCGTCGGGGTAGGAGAAGGGCGGCGGAGGGTCATCGGAGAATGCTTCGGAAACTCAAAGTGAGCATGCGGTCGCCGCGTGATCATATAGGTATAATTGTCTGGATCTCTGTCTACCCCGATGAAGGTGAAATAGCCTTCCGGAGTGGTGACTACTTCAGCTATTTGTGTGCGGGAGTTGCCGTTGAGCAGAAATATTTTCTCTCCGCCGATCGGTTGCTTATTCTGATCCAGGAGGCGTCCGTGTATATACGTGCTGTTTTCCGGTTCTTCCCGCCATCCGCCGGTATGGGGGTCGATCAGTATCTCCCGGTAATAGCGTCGCCAGCCGTGTGTCAGCAACAGACAGTCGAGTGCCTGCCCGGCTTTAGGTTCTTTTTTATTGAAATAGAAGAAGGGCTCTTCGATCTCTCCCTGCAGGCCGGATGACATCAGCAGGTAACTGAGCAGATGATCCTGTTTGTCATCGGCAAAGGTGAGTAGCTGTTCGTCTACTACGGATACTCCCAGCAGGGCCGGTACCGGATTTCCCTCCTCGTCGGTGGTGGTGATCTGTATGCTGCCCTGTGTGCCGGGAAAGTGTATCTTCTTTGTTTCGACGCGGATGTTCAGTGTACGGGTTCCGTTGAGGAAGACCAGCCGTTCGCACAGCCCTTCGCCCCGTTCGTCGGCCAGGGTAAAGACGGCGATCCCCGCGGGAAATTTCCGTGTATCCACTTCTACGCGGTTGACCCCTTTCCGCAAATTCAGCGGTTCGTCGTGGCAGACAGCGCCGTGTGTGATAGCGATCAGCCGCACCTGACTATCTGCACAGGAAGCATGGATGTTCCATATTACTTTGTTCTCTTCCCTGGCTACCAGGCTGAGTCCATAGCCCTGTGAGCGCACATCGGGCAATGGGAACGACTGGCTGACTGCCTGTTGCGGACGCAGGATGCGGGCTTCGTATCTCTCTCCTGCCTGCGGGGTGAATTCGAAGAATCCCATGCCCCGGTGGTAACTCTCGAAAGTGGCTACTTGCCGGCCCGAACTGTCGAGTACCTCACCGGAGATGTCGGCTCCTTTGCCCCACTCGTTGAGGGCTTCAAAGGCCACCCGGTTAGTGAAGCCCGCTGTCAGGTCTCCTCCTTCGGGATAGAAACTGACCTGTATGTGATTGAGAATGATAGGAATGGAACGACTGATGGACTCGTTGACCCCCGGAAAGAGACTACTGCCTGAAGGATACCGTCGGCCGTATCCAGTTCTTCCGGCAGGGTGAACCGGATCTGTGCTTTTCCCTCACGGGTGACGGCGTGGACTGTGTCGGCAGTTGTGCCACCGATACGTATGTCTGCTGTCACTTGTGCATCTTCTGCCGGTATATTGTTGAGGTCGGTGACTTCCAGGTTCGCCTCTACTTCGTCTCCGCCCGCGTAGGCCCGTTTCCCGAATTCCAGTTTCAACAGCAGGCGCGGAGTGATCACCTGTTGCACGATGAGTTCTTTGCGGAAATAGCTCTCTTTTCCCTGTCCGGACATCCAGCGGGTATAGGCCACTAAAGTATAGCGGCCACCGGGATATTCTCCGCGGAGAGGGAACTCTCCGTTTGCCGTTCCGTCCTTTACCTGATGCAGGTGTCTGAAAACAACATGGCCCTGTGGGTCATGTAGCTCTGCGTAGACTGCGTCGCTGACCGGAGAAGGGGTGTTGTCCCGCGCGTTCACTAAGAACAGTTTGTACCAGATGGTCTCTTCCTGCGCGTAGAAGGGCTTATCGGTCTGTACATAGATCTTTTCAAAGTCCGACGGAGTCTGTTGCCGCACGTCGGTTTGTCCGTAGACTGCCAGGACGGTGGTCAGCCAGGGGAGAAAAAGGATGTATCTGAGCGTTTTCATAGGGTCAGAGTTCAAAGGTGAGGCTGAATACATATTGCCGGGTAGCAGGCTGATTGAACAGGTCCAGTCCGGTAGTCAGCATACTGCCGTAGAGCAGGGTAGAAGGATCTGTACCTTTGTACGGAGTGTATACAAACAGGTTGCGTCCCGAGGCTCCCAGGGTGAGCCGGGGGCCTGATCGCCGGGAAGTGAGCCAGATGTCGTATTGTATATTCAATTCGTTGAGTCTTACGTAAGTGGCTTTGCAGATGTAATCCTCTGCCACCGCGGAATAGTGCAGCGGATCGGCTGACCCGAAAGCGGGAGCGGTGCCCAACCGCGAGTAAGTATCCATATATGCCAGGGTACCGTTCCAGCGATCGCCTCCCTGACTGTATTCGAAGAGAACGGACAACTGGAAGTCTTTGTATTTGATATGCGGACAGAGGTTCATGATAAAGTCCGGAGCAGGATCTCCTATCTTCCTGAGTTCAGTGTCCACTACAGGCATTCCGGAGGGGTCTGTGCGCAGGTTTCCGTATTCGTCACGGGCGTATGCCGTACCGTAGATGGCTCCTACGGTCTCCCCTTTGCTGAACACGGTAGCTATCTCCTGATAGCCGCCCACACGTAGAAAAGGTTCTCCGGTGTAGTCGGCAACTGCTTTGTTACGGCTGCGGAGGAACTTCCAGTTGATTTCCCAGAAAGTCTTCCTGTAGTTGCTGTAGCTATATGTTGCCTCTGCCTGATAGCCGTAGTTTCCGGTACGGCCTGCGTTGCGCAGATCGAATGTGGCGTTGGCTGCGTCTGCAACGGGCAGTACGAAGTTCCTGGTATGGTGGTAGAATCCGCTGAGCGAGGCAGACAGTCTATATCTGTACTGATTATAGGCGTAGTTTACCTGTAGTTGGTGTTTCAGATACATCTCCGGTCTGAGTCCCTGCGGTGCTGTCAGGTCCGGCAGCAGAGCGTAGCGATGAAAGTCTGCCACGCTGTATAAAGTAGAAAAGGCGGCTAGCTGATTATAGAGCAGGGGAACTTCTGCCAGGGAATATCCGAGGCTGCCTTCCAGGGAAAGGTAATGATAGTTGTTGTACATATGGAACCATTCCTGTATATCCTTTACTACGACATACACGTCCGGTAGCAGGTGGTGAGCAAGACGGCCCCGGAGTGTAGTGGAGAGGTAATGTTTGTTGGCTACAGAGACATTGAGGTGTCTGATCCCGAACCGGAATTTGTAGCCGATGTCCTGCGCGTTTCTCCGGAAGCGATCGTCGGTAAGGGCAGACGAGGTGTCTGTTCCCTGTTTACGCAGCCGGCTGGTGGTGGAGCGGAAGTTGTAATTCACTTCGATTTCGGGATAATAAAAATTGTGTTTCTGTTCGAATCTGTAGCTTGCGTTTCCGGACAATAGCACGTCTGAAGTATCTTCGTTGCGGAAAGCCGGTGTCCTGCTGTCGGCGTAGCGGAACATACGTTCCCACTTGTCCCAGTGACGGTCGTAGCTCAGATCCGCCCGGATATTCAGGCGATCGTAGTTGTACGAGGCACCTCCCCAGGCAGACAGGTATTCGGTGCGTTGTTTTTCTTTGTTTTCTTCCATGAGCCGGGTGGTCTCCGGCCGGGATACCCCGGTATAGACAGGCAGCATCAGCCAGGTAAGGCCGTCGGCACGTCCGGCAAACCTCTCCTCCTGATAGGTATAGTGCATACCCGCCTGGGCAGATATCCTCTTACTGAATCGCATTTCACGCAGTTGCAGGCCTATTTTTGACAGGTCGGACCAGGCATCGGGAACCGTAGAGTTGTAGTGCTGGTTTCCCAGATCGATCTGTGCGATGCCTTTGCGGAGGGTAGGTAGCTCCACCCTTAGTTCGTTGCCGTAGGAGAGGGCAGTGCGGAAAAAATCTTTCGGTTTTCTTTCGTACTCCCATCCTTGGGCTTGCCCGGGAAGTGAACTTACGGTAGATATATTCAGAAAAGAATGGTAGTGCAGGTTGTATTTGATGGCGCGTGTCCGGGGATATTTAATCCGGTAAGTACCCTTTGCTGTGGAGTGAATGTGCGGGAGGTTCCATACATCTATATGGATACCGGAGGCCGGACGCTTACCGGTCATGTAGGTGACCCCTATGGTGTCCTGACGGGTGCGGAGGGAGTCCGCGGGCAGGGTGTGTGTCCGTGGCCCGGAGGGGAAGTACGATCAGGCTGCCCAGCAGCATTCCTACGCACCATTTGATGTGAAGCAACTCAGTGTTCATACGCAATAGGTTGAAGACAGTATTTCGACGTACTGTCGGTCTTGTTACAGGGTACTGGCTTACAGGCATTCTTCCCGAAACAGAAACGGAGAATGGATGTAAGAGCAGAATCCGGTTGTCTTTCGTGATATGGAAATGTGTTGTTCTTCCATATAGATGCAAGATTAAGAAAAATTTCATAAAACAGACTGCTTTTTCCGGAATTATTTTTCTTATGGGGTGCAGGAGGTATGTGTAGGGGAGGTAGGGTACTGGCCGGAGAAGCAAATTCCCGGATAGTTATCAGCAGAACGGAACTCACTCTATACGCCAGCCTGTCCACAAACGCAAATCCCTTTGCGGAGATAGCTAATAAACCTGAAAAACGGGGCGGCTGTGTTAAAAGGTCTGTGTGAGGGTAAACTTTTCTTCTGCCGGGAGTGTCTTCTATAGACCTTCGCCGATCGATGTTCCGGTACCGGATATGAATGATCCGTTGCGGACAACAGGTGGGAAGGTATACTAAATGCCAGTTAGGAAACACTCCCCATGTGCACTTTTTCAGGTGCTGATAAGCGGGAGATATGGTGTGAATGGCTGGTGTTTTCAGTGGTTGACAGAAACGGAAACCGCTGTTTTGACCCGAATCCTCCGCGCCGTATGTTCGCGGATTAGAAAAAGGGTTTTATTGGAAGAGAGGTAAAAAGGAGTTATGTCTTTTTTATCTCTCTTTTCGTTGTGTATCTGTCAGATAGAAGGAGGGAAAAGTATACTTTGTGAACAAACGCTAACCTTTGCTGCAAAAAGGGAAAAGATAGATCAACAAATAAAGAATTAAGTTAAAACTACCGGACTGTTTCAACCAAAGGAGGTGTTTTTGCTTTTTCTTGTCACAGAGTCATCAGCCCCCTTGCCTGTAGGTTCAGGTCTTGTGGAGGATGGCCTGACCGGGAATATTTCTCCCAGGCGGATAATGACCGGGTATATAAACAAGAAGATTAATTCAAAAAAAGAAGTATGAAACGTATTTTATTTGTATGGGTAGCCCTTTTGGTGACAGGTCATGTGCTGATGGCACAGGATCGCAGAGACATAAAAACCATGTCTGATCGTGAATGGATAGATCACATGACGGATGATATGTCTAAGAATTATTCACTGGATGCAGAGCAGCGGGCCAAACTGGACCGTCTGAATGAGGAGATGAGACCGAAAATAGACCAGGTAGAGACCCGCTACCAGCGTGGAAATATGTCTGCTCAGGAACGTGACCGTCTGGAGAACGAGATGCGCGATTATCACAAGCAGTACGACGAACGTGTCAAAGATATTCTGGATACAGACCAGTATAACAGATACAAAAAGAGCAGAACGGAACGCGAAAGTGCGAATCGGCTGCGCAGAGAAGTACATCACAACTGATCAGACAGGATAGAAAGGACTATCCTTTCGTACCTGTGATCGTATCGGTTGCAGCCGGCTTTCCGGGAGACAGGACAATGATCCTTCTTACCGGAAAGCCGGTTGTGTGTTTGTATACGCAGCCGGAAGGTGAATACTCTCCTGCCCGTTACTGGTACGGATCTCTTTCCTGCTGCTGCATGTCAGGGGCATCCGGTTGGGTTCCGGGAGTACATATTACCCTCTCTCCTTGTTGAAAAGATATAAACAAATGATTTATTTAGTTAAAACTACAGATAAGCCTTAAACCTGTGACCCCCGCCGGAGTCATATAGCCAGTTGCAACACTACAAATGGATCTGGCCGCCGGGATGGTTACCGGTAACGCGGGAAAACATTCTGTACGGCTCAGGATAGAGAGAAATGGGAAACAGCATGGGTAAGTGATACGAACTGGTATGTAGATTTTCATGAAATAATCTGATTAACACATTAAAAGAAGAAAGATATGAAAAGAGTAAGTTTAGCAGTGATGGCTCTGTTTATGATGGTTGGACTCACACAGGCTCAGGGACCGCGTGACGGACAAAGAGGGATGGATGCCAAAGAACGCGCGGAAAAGATGACCGAACGTATGGTAAAGGAATATGGCCTTGATGATACACAAAAACAGCAGTTGCTGGAGTTGAACCTGACACTGGCTGAGAAGACGGACCATCGGTCTGCACCGGGCCCGCGTATGCGTCCCGGAAAGAAGGAATCCTGTCAGTGCGGTTGTGACTGCAAAGAGAAAGACAAAGAAGGCAAAGCAGAAAAGGTAGGTGAAGGCGAAAAAGAAAAGAAAGTGGCCCGCGCAGACCGTCCTGAACGTAACGATCGCCCCGGTCGCGGAGATCGTGCCGAACGTCCTCAGGGTTCCAGAGAAGATATGGAAAAACGCCATCAGGAGATGAAGGAAGCGCGTGATAGCTACAACTCACAATTGCAGAATATCCTCAATCAGGAGCAATATCAGGCTTATAGCAAGAATGAAGAAGCACGTGAGCAGAAGATGAAGGAGCGGATGGAGAAAGAGAAGGAAGCCCGGAAAAGCCGGAACGAAGAACGAAAAGAGTAACGATTTACTCCCTTCGGTCCTGCCTCCTTATGGGATGATTCATATCGAGGAATGTTGTCGATTGCTGATTTATGCTTTAAAGAGACAAATAGACTGGCAGCAGCCTGCATTTGCGGAGACGCACAGCGTGCGTCTCCGCGGTGTATGTATGCATAACGAATGCATAACGAAGGATTTTTTTCGGCAGGTTGCATGATGCCATGAAAGTATGCAACGATATGAAATAAGTGGGTCTGAAAAGTTTTGCATGAACCCGGTCACCCTCATTACCTTATACTGTAGCGAGGGTGATTTTTTATTTCAGGGGGTTGGGGTATTTCTGCTAACCCGTATCCGATTGGACTGAGCATTCCATAGGAGCTGCTTGTGGGTTGGATATATGCCGCGGAGACACCCCTATACTTCTTTCCAAATAGCTGATTGTTAGTTTGTTGTTGTTTCAATCGTACATTATACATTGTACATTCGTACTTCTTTCCGTTTCTTGCTTTCTGCGATCGCAAATCTTTTCTTCTTTATTTGTGTAATTGATTGTCTTTTTGTTTCTTTGCCTGTACAAAAATGAATGTCTTTTACATGAGAAAACTGATCTTACAGGCGTTGGTGCCCGTATCTTTGCTGTTGGCCGCTTGCCAGGGCAAACCGGTAGAAACAAAAAATGACATAACGATTGTGATGCAGTAGTCGGTAGATGAATCTGGTCTGCACCGTATGCAGGAATCCGGAAAAGAACAGACGGTCACTTACCGCAACAAAGAATATCTTTCTTCTGTGGTGCGTGTGCCGGATGAATCTATGCCTGTGGTAGTCAATGAATCGGGCGATCGGTATGTAGACAATAAGATCACGCTGAATCTGAAGCTCAAAGAGGGAGGGAAGCAGGTCTTTGCACAGACTTTTACCAAGCAAAACTTTTCTTCGGTAGTGAGTGCCGAATTTCTCAGAAACGCCATTCTGGAAGGGATGGTGTATGACAAGACCACTCCGCAGGGGATTGTCTACGCGGCCAGTCTCTGCTATCCGCATACCGACCTGTATGTGCCCGTTGCTATCACCATTAGTGCCGACGGTAAGATGTCTATGGTGAAGGAAGATCTCATGGAAGAGGTGTATGTCTCTGAATCTCCCTGAACCCTGCTGCCTGGAATGAAGTAATGTCCACACCCAGGAAAACTTTTTCCGGATGGAGGGTCCGGTTGCGACGGGTAAGGATTTTTTCCTTCTCTGCGGATACCAGCTTCGAATACTTTCTGATCGCTCTGTTCCATCCGTTCCGTCCGGTAAGCGACGCGTAGGGCGTGTGTAAAACCTCCGGGTCAGAACATAGAGGTAGCGCGCAGGCGGATCCTTGAGGTGCTGGGCCAGATCGACCGGAAGTATGGGAAATGAAAGGTTCCTTTTTCTACAAAACTGATATTCTTTGAAACATACGCAAGGCGGTCGTAAGGCTGCCTTTGCTATTTTAGCCGCGTATAAACCAAGTATAAATTATATGCGCGCACCCTCTTTGTATACCTTTCCGGCAGCGATGTATATCGCTACTTTCCCGCTGACCGCGGAGGATCAGCTCCCACGGAGACCTCATATCCTGTGGCTGACTTTTGAAGATACCAGCTGGTACGAGTTGGGCTGCTATGGCAATGATCAGGTACATACTCCTCATATCGACAGTCTGGCCACACACGGCGTACAGTTTATGAATGCCTGGTCGGTGGCTCCGCAGAGCTCTGCCGCCCGTTCTTCCCTGATCACCGGATGTTATGCTACTACATACGGTATGGATATACATCCCGTGCCGTATGACACACCACCGGATATTTTTTTCCCTCAATGGCTCCAGGAAGCCGGATACTATTGTACCAACAACAGCAAGACGCATTACAATTCTACGACCGATAACAAAAGTTGCTGGGACGAGTGTCACAACCAGGCTTCTTATCACTCTCTCCACCGGAAGGCCGACCAGCCTTTCTTTGCGGTCTTCAATACGGTGACCTCTCATATGGGGCGCGTGCGCACGCTCCATACCGACGGTCGGCGCGACTATACCACCGAAGGTATTTATCCTGGGTTGCTGCGTCTGCCTCCTCATGTACCCGATCTGCCGGAGGTGCGCTCAGACTATGCCGGACATCTGGAGGCTGTGCAGGATGTAGATACGTGGGTGGGGTTTTTCTTAGAAGATCTCCGGCAGCACGGGTTGGACGAACATACCGTTATCTTTGTGTTCAGTGACCACGGTGGATGCCAGCCCCGGGGCAAAGGGTATTTGTTTGAGACCGGGCTACGTGTGCCCTTAGTGGTCTATGTTCCTCCGCGCTGGCAGCACCTGCTGCCGGACTGGATGGCTTCGCAGGAGAAGTCATTAGTAAGCTTTGTTGATCTGGCTCCCACGGTGCTTAGTCTGGCGGGAGTAGAGCCTCCTGCACAGGGTCATGGCCGGGCTTTGCTGGGAGAGTGGGCTAAGCAGGAGGCACCGGATATGCAGTTCGCACTCGCGGCCAATCAGCTTCATCACTTTATGCCGGTGCGAGCGGCTACCGACGGGCGTTACAAGTACATGCGCAGCTATATCCCTTACCGCTGTTTTGCCCTGCGCAATTATTATCAGTGGGGAATGCCTTCCAACCAGGCATGGGATCACAGCATCCTGAGCGGGCATCCGCTCCGTCCGGAGTGGGAACAGCCTTTCCGGCCGCATCCGGCAGAGATGCTTTTCGATCTGGAAGCAGATCCGTTCGAACTGAATAACCTGGCTGCTGATCCGGCCTGCGCATCTGTTTTGTTACGGTTCCGCGAACGGATGGACAACCACATACGCCAGACGGTGGATCTGGGATTTTTCCTGCCGCCTACCCGTGGTGAAGGAATCCTGTACGACCGGGTACGTTCGGAACTTTACCCGCTGGAAACCCTCTGGACAGTGGCTTCACAGGCCGGGCGGGCTACATCTGCCGATCTGCCTCTGCTGCTTTCCGCACTGACCGATCCGCACCCGGATATACGTTTCTGGGGATGTGTAGGCATGGCACAACTGGCTCTTGCGGGCGTACAGACCGGTACTCCGGCCGAGCTACTGGCTCTTGTGGATGATCCGGATCCGTATGTAGCCGCTGAAGCAGCCTATGCGGCTGTCTGTCTGGGTGAGACGGAGCGTGGATTACGACGCCTGTTCCATCCGGCCCGGGAAGAGGATCGTAAGATCGGATATTCCTTAGTAGAGGTGCTGGCTATGGACCCGCGGCGGAGGGAATGCCTGAGAACGTATGTACCGCAGTTATGGAAAGAAGCGGAACAACTGCCCCGGAGACGGAACGAAGATGCCGGACTGATGGCTCGGGGGATATTAGTAGATCTGGGCGAGATGGATATACGCGATCTGTATGGCCCGGAGGCGTATGAGCTGGGGCTGAAACTCAACCGTGGCCGCCGTCCTATGGTGCCGTTGCCCCGGTAGGAAACCTGCTGTCAGATCAACAGGGATATACTAAATGAAATAGCCTGTAAAGTAGATCCTTACAGGCTATTTTTATAATGAGCTACGGGAAGAATAAAAATCCTTATCTGCCGGGCCGGTTTGCGAGCGCCATGGAATTGATATCCCGG
>Ga0192264_1209_pt1 | contig 11137 bp, 10 predicted proteins | sample Koala_Koa23_J3_FD_131267 | JGI IMG/M metagenome (GOLD analysis project Ga0192264, IMG submission 131267) | Enriched cells from koala feces incubated with labeled cellulose particles, San Francisco Zoo, California, United States - Koala_Koa2-3_J3 ... | reverse complement strand
GAAACAAATGAAGCAAATAAAGTCTCAACAAAAACTGAGGAAACCGGCACGGAGGCAGCTTCCCTCGCCGTAGTGCCTGCTGCAGCAGAGACCTTACCGAATACAGTCGATGAAGCGCCAAAGGCAAATGGGAAAAAGCCGAGATCCAAAGTGAAACTCATTATTGCCATCCTTCTCTGCATCCTTCTCATTGCAGGCGCAGGTTTCGCCGTATATAAATACATGGCGGCTCCCGCAATACAATATCAAAATGCTATGAAGCTGCAGGCAGAAGGGAAATACGAGAAAGCGATAGAGAAATACAAGGCTCTCGGCGATTACAGAGATTGTGAGGAGCTCATATGGCAATGCTATATCAGCATCGGCGACGAGTACTTTAACGACGGCGATTTTACCAATGCCATCGATACATATGAAATCGCTATGGGGCTCAAGGAAGACGATTCTATTACCACTAAGATATGGAAAAGCTACTGCGGTATGGGAGACCAGTATTTTGAGAACGATGACTTTACATCAGCTATCGATACGTATAGGACCGCCCTTGAGATACAGGAGGACGACTCCCTCTACGATAAGATATGGGAATGCTACTGTGCTATAGGAGACCAATATCTTTCAGACGGCGAATACGAAAAGGCGCTGGATTCATACTACACTGCCGCCGATTTAAATAATAACGACGAGGTACAGGAAAAGATAAACAAGGCTAAATTCTCATATGTAAAGGCCTACCAAAGCGAAAGGACATCCAAGGTCGAAGAATACATGTCTGATCTGATGGCTGTAAAATACGACGGTATCCAGGAAATCTACGATGAATATTACGCCTGGAATGTCAAAATAGTCACCAATACGTCCGAAGACGACTATTCCAGCGACGTAAGCACCGTCAGCCGCAACGACACCGTGTATTTTCATGTGAAGCTCAGCGGCGGCGAGCCCTCGGAAAAGCTCTCACTATACTACGAGGTCACATGGCCAAGCGGCTCAAGCGAAATATCCGACCTCGGCTCCACCTGGAAATCCGGTTCTAAATTAACCGCAAGGTTCCAGTATGCTATTCCCCTGCTCGGCAAGGAAGGCACCCTGACATTTGAATTGTACGATAAGAGTACGAACGAGCTTCTGGGCAAAGATACCGTTACATTTAAAAATTAAAACATTATCGAGCACATCCATATTAATGATAATGCAGAGCCTGTGCCTTATGTACCGCCATTTCCATGGCAAACAAACAGGACAGACTCTGCATTTAGTATCACGTTTCGAAAACAATTTAAATTTCGCTTCTGCACCTAAACTTTAGGCTCCACCTTTTTACCTATCAACACGATGATTATCCCTGCAACTGAAGCTGCTATTCCCAATCCGAGCAATATATTCAACATCCCGTAAAAATCACTGAAAAGTCCGCTTCCGTATTCTTCAAGATAATATTCGGCTCCCCATTCACCCTCATACCATGCCAGGAGAACTCTTCCCAACAATGCGGAAGCACCTATCATGATCGTAAATATGCCTATCCTGGTTATATCGCCTACAGCCAACCTCGTTTTGAGATTTATCGGATGGTTTTCGGGATCCAGCTTTACCAGACCGCCATAGGCAAGCTTACAGATTATGTATCCTATAAGTCCTATGAAAATCAATACGTACCCGGAAAGGAAATATTCCGTACCGTTTACATACAGCGCTATCAACGCGATCAGTATGGGCAATGCCGTGCAGAACCAAAGCCCGACCTTCCCACCGGGAATTACCCACAGACCCTTTGCCTTTCGCTCCTCTACAGGATAAATCTTTCTCAATCTGTGCGTCACTATCGCGAGTACTATGTAGAGATACAGCAGCAGCGGAGTCGTCGCCATTATCAGCGTCTGGAAATCCCACTGACAGAGGATTATCGTTATTATCGCCATAACTATTATGCTGACATGAGGCACTCCCTTGTTTTTGCTGACCTTAACCAGAAACTTCGGGAACAGCTTGTCGTCCGCCATTACGAAAAAGCCTCTCGATCCCGAAGCAATATATGCATTGAATATAGAACACTGCGATAGGATCGCGATCACAAGAAACGCCATTCCGGCCCATGGACCCACATTGTTGATCAGAACATCCATGTAACCTGTGGAATTTCCTTCCGTTCCCCAATTCTCCCAGTTGCCCGTAGAAGCAAGACCTGCAAGCGTAGGCAGAAAATAACTGAGCGCTATCAAAGGCATAGCCATGATAAGCCCCTTTGGTATGTTTTGAGGCTCTTCTATTTCCTCTGCGCAATTTGACATCGCCTCATACCCGCAGTACATCCATATCGCTATACATATGCTTCCGCCTATACTGCCTATGAGACCCTCATCTTCATTAAGAAACGGCGTGACGGGATTGTATTGCCAATGTGTGAAGCCTACCAGAGCTACCGCGGTAAATCCTGCAAGAACAAGCAAAGACAATACGGTGCTTATTTTACTTACCTCCTTGATGCCCATCAGGTTCACGACCGTAAAGATCACGATCATCCCGATTTTTACGGCATACGCCTGGGCATCGGTCATAGCGAAAAATTTTCCCAAATACCCGACAACGAGCACCACGTAAGCCGCCTGACACAGCCATATCGCCATCGTCTCCCAGAAGCCTACCTGCCAGCCCCAAAATTCGCCCAACGCCTTTTTCGTCCACACGTACGGTCCGCCTTCCGACGGCAATACCGAACCCAGCTCAGCTATCATTTCACTGATAGGATACGCCCAGAAAATCGGGAACACGATCAACATAAGCAATGTCAATCCCGGTCCGCTGGATGAAATCATTTCTTCGATACCGAACGCACCTGCGGCAACGAGACAGTATATCATGAATACTACTCCCCATTTGCCGACCTTGTGCTTTTTCAGCGCCGATCTGCCTTCTAAATTACTGTTATTCATAAATGTCTTCCTCTCTTTTTACACTAAATCTGTCTATTTCAGTCACTTATCGTTAATAGAATTCAAATAAATCCGATGTAAATAAATATACCAATTAGATATGATAAGTTCACTTTAATAAATATAGGGGTGCTGCGTACAAATTACAACACCCCTGATATATCGACTGTATAGAAACATTTTTAAAACATTGATAATCCTAATGCGGCTCTCCCCAATGCACCTGTGCAAAACGTTTATGCGCTGTATACCTTCTTGAATATCTCCAGGTACTGCTCCTTCGTGGCCTCGATAGGGTTGGAAGGATTGCATACGTGGTGCGATGCAGCCTCTGCCAGATGCTCGAAGTCATCCGGGTTTATAACCTCAAATGAACTGAGCTTAGGAATATTGAGCTCCTCGCAAAGCTTTCTTATCACCTTTACTCCCTCAAGAGCTGCTTCCTCGTCGGTCTTTCCATCGACATCAGCGCCGAGAGCCTTCGCTACATCTGCGTATTTCTTGGGATTTCCCGGAATACTGAATTCCGAAACATCAGCCAAGAACATCGAATTCGTAACTCCATGAGGAATATCGTAAAATCCTCCGAAGCATTCGGCTATACAGTGTACAGCCGCCGTATCGGCATTGCCGAATGCGATACCGGCTATCATCGACGCCAGCATTACCTTATCCATAGCGTCCGCATCCCTGTCGTTAGCCGCCGCTACGATGTTTTCTCCTATCAGCTTAACAGCGTAGATGGAAACCGCATCCGTTATCGGAGTGGCAACCGTCGAAACGTATGCTTCTACCGCATGAGTCAAAGCGTCTATTCCTGTCGATGAAATCAGGAAACCGGGCAGTCCGTTTATCATATCGGGATCGACAAGAGCCAGAACGGGAGCACACTTGGGGTCGAAGATATTTCCCTTCAAATGAGTTTCCGTATTCGTGATAACAGCATTGAACGTAACCTCGCTGCCTGTACCGCATGTCGTCGGAATGCAGATAACGGGAACGCTCTGCTCATCCAGCTCGACATCCATCCAGTCCCTGGTGGTTTTGCCGTTTGTCATCACGGTAGCCATCGCCTTCGCCGTATCCATAGAGCTTCCGCCTCCGATAGCGATGAGAACGTCAGCACCCTTTTCCTTGGCAAATTCAGCGCCTCTGTCGCAATCGTAATCTCTCGGATTAGGCACGATACCGTCATACAGCGTACATTCAAAGCCCGCTTCTTCAACGTATCCCTTTATCTGATCTGCCAGGCCGATCTTAATTATGCCTTCATCCGTTACCAGCATAGGCTTTTTATAGCCTCTCGCCTTTATCTCTTCACCGACTTCCTTTACTACGCCTCTGCCGAACATTATCTGTGTCGGAAGCGAAAATCCAAAGTTTTCTACCATTTTCAGCACCTCCATAGCTATATCGTTGGATTCAATCTAGTCTTGAGCCCTCTGGCTCTTTCGTTCTTGACACCGTAATCGTCAAGGTACGCATACTTTATATACGTTCTGTCCTTAAACGACAGCTCCAACTCACAAGCCTGCCTGTAGAATTTTACCAGCTTGAGCTGATTCAAATTGCTGTCCATCGTCTTGTATGCCTTGAACAGAACCTGTCTCCTGATGGAATACTCCGCGCTTTTAATTATTTCCTCGAGAGTTCCGTTATCGGGCAGGATTACACCCTCCATATCATCCACTCTCTTTTCCTGCATCGGAATGTCGCCATCCGTCAAAACATCGTAATGGGAGGCATGCATCTGGTTCGCATCGTAGACTACACCGAGAGTTCCGTTCCGGTTGAACGCGCCTGCCTTGTTAAAAAACGTAGGTGTAATGTCAAAGTCGTAGACCATATAGTAGCACGGCACCCATACATTACGCTTCCCCTCGGTTCCGTACTTGACCATTTTTATCCCCAGAAACTTCGGCTCGACCTCAGCCATCTTCGCTTCAACGGCTTCCTCTACCGACGTCATGCTCTTTGTTACGTAAACCTTATCCTCAGGCAACTTTTTTGTATTCAGTGAAAAATTTCTCGGTCTTCTTCCCGTAGCCTGTTTATTACCGGTCTTTTGCTGCTCTCCCAATCGCTTCATGATAAAGCCTCCTTACGATGTTTTCCTTTATCTATCTATTCATCCTATTCATCTTCATCTATATCGGCAAATACGCCCTTGCGCACTTCAATTATGTATGCAATCAGAATGCTGGGTCCTGCTATGAAGTCCAGTATTACCAGCAGCCATGCTACCCAATTATATCCGCCGGCCCATGGAACAAAGAGGTAGATAGCACTCAGAATAAATACCAGTATCATCGCAAGTCTTCCTGCCAATTTAGCCTTATCCATCATCACACCTCCTGCACTTTTACGCTGTCGCCGTCGTTCTTATCACCTTTGTAAGTAATGGCGCAGACTATGAAGTAAAGTATACCGCCCGTCACGAATACGAATATACTCGTCGGTATTTCAAACGGACACGCAAGCACGAATTCCCAGATGAGGTACATCACGAACGAATAGCATATGCACACGAGTGCGCCCGCGGTAGTCTTCTTCTTGTAGAACAGTCCCGCTAATATCGGTATGAAGAAGGTGTCGAACAGGAAGCCTCCGAGGTAATACCATGCATTCGCAATACCGTCCGCCCAGAATATCGTTCCGATTATGGTGCATATACCGAAGACGACTACCATTATCCTGATACCCATGACGACCTGTTTCTCCGGTGCATTCTTGTTGATAAATCCTTTGTAGATGTCATTCGCCGAGCATGCTGCAAACAGCAGCCAGTCGGATTCGATAGTGGACATTACAGCTGCACAGAGAGCTGCTACGAACAATCCTCTGAATCCTATAGGAAGCACGTCGAATACCATAGCCCAGAACCCGTTTGACGGAACATCCGTAACGTTTCCGAAGAACGCCAGCGCTCCCAGTCCTGCAAAGGCCATCGTCGCACTGAACGTAACGCCCATCGAAAGCATGAGCGAATATGCAGTCTTGATATCCTGTCCCGACCTTGCCGAACCGAATCTCTGATAGCATGCCGCCTCGCAGTACATAGCGCAAGCCGATATCATTCATGCTATCATTTCCATAACTCCCATTCCGCCTGTCGGCGTCAGCAGGTTCGGATCTATCTCCTTTACCGTTTCCCATATAACGGGGAATCCGCCGAACTTCACTATGATACCGAGCATCAAAGCCCCTGCGGAAACGGTCATAATAGCGAACTGAATCAGGTCTGTTATAGCCGAACCCCAGAAGCCCGAAAGCGCCGTATAGCAGGCTATTACGAGGCCTACAGCTATGAGCGATACGATCATCGGTACTCCTGATACCATCTTGAAAACTTCTGCGATAGCAAACAGGAGAGCCGAGTCATACAATATATTTGCAATATATGCAATAGCCGACATCAGCTTTACGCTGTCTCCGTAGAAGTACTTCATCATATCAGGCACCGTTACGACCCAGTCAGGGATCTTATCTCTGACACGCGGTCCTATTATAACGGCCAGCGGCATCCTCAATATCGCCTCAGGCACGACGAAGACGAGTATTACGCATATACCCATCGTCCATCCGCATTCAGCAAGTCCTACGATAGTCCACGAATCATACCATCCTGCGGCACCTACACCGATGAGGATAGGGACCGTTAATCTTCTGGACGCTACGTACATACTTTTGACGCTTTTTCCTGCCCTCTTTCTCATATGTACACCGACCGATATTACGCCTACGAAGTACAATACTACGGTCAGCCAGTCAACGCCACTCCACATTGTCCTTAAGTCCATAAAGCATATCACCTCTTTCACTTCCGATAATTGCAAAGCCCTGCTTTGAGCATTACGCTCAATCAAAATATAATTTATAAACACTAGCACCTATAGTAATTGCATAAATCATGCCAATCTGAATCCATTGAATTTTCAACATTAAAACAGGCTCATGAGTTTCAAATATGCAACTCATGAGCCCATTTTATCACTTATCCTTTGTAAACATTGTCGAAATCGTTTGAATTTACTGCCTTACAGACTATTATTTCACGTATGCAACACCGTTGTCATTTTGGAACGCTGTACGATTTCAGCTTCCTCGATATGGTAGATTTACTGACGCCCAGCCTCTCTCCCGCTTCCGTCATCGTACTGCTCATCTCCACAGCCTCCAGTATGATCTTTTTCTCGTAATTGTACATCATCTCCTGCAGCGTGGCATTCCCTGTGTACAGATTCGAAACGCTTTCCACGCCGCTCTGCGCTCCCATGATACATAGCTTTACCTGGAAACCGCTGATCTTATTGCCTTCTCCTCCTATGACAAGACGCTCCAGCATATTTCTCAGCTCGCGCACATTGCCCGGCCAGTTGTGAGCTGTAAGCTCGTTTACAGCGCTTTCGGTCAGTTCCTTATTGAGATGATGCTTCTTATTGAACTTTGCCAGAAAGGTGTTCGCCAGCGGAAGAATATCGTCCTTCCTTTCCCTTAACGGCGGGATCGATATGGGCAGCACCATGAGTCTGTAATACAGATCGTCTCTGAACCTGCCTGCTTCGACTTCCTTTTTAAGATTCCTGTTGGTCGCGGTGATTATCCTGACATCTACCTTCTTGGACTCGTTAGCACCGACTCTCCTTATTTCTCCGTTTTCCAGAACGCGCAGCAGCTTTGACTGCATCAACAGCGGAAGTTCACCTATCTCATCGAGGAAGAGCGTCCCACCGTCGGCCTCCTCAAACATTCCTCTTGCGCCTTCGCTTTTTGCTCCCGTAAAAGCTCCGCCCTCGTATCCGAAGAGTTCCGCCTCTATGAGGGATTCGGGTATGGCGGCACAGTTGACTTTGACGAATGCCTTATCAGCGCGCTGGCTCGATTTATATACGAGGTCGGCCACGTTTTCCTTTCCCGTACCCGATTCTCCGAGAATGATCACCGTAGCGTCAAGGCTTCCTATCTGCTGTGCCGTTTCCTTAACTCTTATCATCTTGTAGCTGTTCGCCACAAATTCGTCGTCCTTCTGATCGACGTCTATATTCGCATTGTAAAGCTGTTCCTTGAATTTGGCAGCGATATCCTTCTGGTTTTGGAGCGCATTTTTGAGATTTACGACATCGCTTATATCCTGCTCTATACAGACAGTCATATCCAGCTTTTCCCCATCGAACAGCGGTATGCTTGTAGACAGGCAAAATCCTCCTTCGCCCAGCTCCTCGATTATAGATTCCTTCTTACCGCTGGCGATCGCCTGCAGGGAGCAGGATTCCATAATATATCCGATATCTATCAGCTCCTGCATACTTTTCCCTATTATATCTTCACGTCCGAGACCGCCGGTACGCATGGATTCATTGTTTACCATGAGCACAATCCCTTCCGCATCCGTTATCCATACGCCAACGGACATGCAGTTGAAGATTTTCAGCAGCTTATCGTAATTTTCCCTTAAAAATTCGCTGTACTTCATTTTACTTACGCTCCTCTACTTCTCCCTCGCAATCTCATTACCGTTCTTATTCCACCAAATACGATAATTGTAACACAAATTATGCGAATAATAAATTTTTTTTATTTTTGACTTTTAACAACGCAAAACGGCGGTTCTCGAACGCATCGGGAATCCGCCGCCTTACAGCTGTTTATTTATCGAGCAATAATGATTTGTTAGCAAGGATCTCCTTGACATACTCCACATTAGTTACTACCCTGTTTATTTTCGTTTCGTCCTGTTCTATTGCGGCTACAGCCTCCAGTTCGGAGATCAGCTTTTCCGCCGCTTCTACATCCGGTTCCGGAGCATCGACCGTCTCAAGATACCTTTCACATGCCTCTAAAAGCGTGAAGTTGGGATTTCCTGTGGATGACCCGCACAAAAAGAACGCGTCCTGCTTAAATTTCTCACTTTCAGCTATCGTCCTTATCTTAGAAATGAGTTCTTCTTTCATAAGCTTCTCCGTTTCCTTATATCCGTTATGCATTTCCATTTACACTATAGCCCGCACCTGCTGAGCTGATGCAGATGCGGACCAAGTACATTTTTAAAAGGAGTATTATTATGTTGAAATTTACTTATTATTTTTGGCTTTCTATTTTTCGGCGAATACTTCTGCCGGTGTAGGTATCTCAACATCCAACGGAAGAGCTACTCTCGAAATATTGAGCATGTGAGTGTAGTTTACGTTCTCTGAAATGATGTTGTTGCCCCATGTTCCGCATCCTTCGGATACTGCCGGTGCAAGACCGTTGTTTGCAGGACCCCATGCGTTCGGTGAAGGCTGATTTACGATAACACGGCTTACAGGTATACGCTCTGCAGCATACAGTATGTGCTGTCTGTCATCGGTGAACAAGCCTGCAGTGTGTCCTACTCCGCCGCATTCAACCATATTCTGCGTAGCCATGTCAACGGCATTTTCAAACGTATCATATGATTTAAGTATAACTACAGGTGACATGATTTCCTTGCACAGGATCTCATCCTTACCTATTTTATCAAGCTTCAGTCCTATGATGAGAGCATCCTTAGGAAGTGCGATACCTGCAGCGTCTGCGATCTTGTAAGCGTGCTTTCCTACTAATCCTGATCTCAGCTCGCCGTCTTCGCCGAATATAGTGTTACGGAATTTTTCTATATCGGCAGGATCTTCAAATATAGCTATGCCTGCTTCCTTGAAAGCTGCGAACGTTTCTGCTTCTTCATCTTCAGGATACAGCAGCAGGTTATCTCCGTCACAGAGCATTCCGTTATCTCCTGCGATGGATTCTACTGACATTTCCGCAGCGGCCTTCTTATCATAGCCTCTGTCAAGGATTACAGGAGTATTTCCCGGACCTACGCCGTATGCAGGTGTTCCGCTGGAATAAGCTGCCTTAGTAAGACCCATGCTTCCCGTAGCAACTACGAGATCGCACTCTGCCATCAGTTCCTGAGACTTCTGAATAGTAACCTCTTCGAGGCACTGCAGAAGGTCTGCCGGAGCTCCGTTTGCTACGAGAGCTTCTCTGATGAGCATGCAGCTTTCATATGAAGTTTTCTGTGCTCTTGGTGCAGGCGATACGATCATTGCGTTCTTGCCCTTTAATGCCTGCATGAAGTTTCCAAGCGGAGTGATAGTCGGGTTTGTCGCCGGTGTGATCGCTGCTATAACGCCAACCGGATGAGCTACCTTGATGAGTCCGTCTTCGTCAGGTTCTTCATTGATTATACCTACCGACTTCTTATCCTTCAGATACTCCCAGAAAACCGCGCCGGTTTCTTCGTTCTTGAGTATCTTCTCATCTACATCGCCAAGTCCTGTTTCAGTTACTGCCATCTCTGCCAGCTTGGCTGCATTCTGATAAATGATCTTTCCTGCTTCATAAATCAGCTTGTCAACCTGCTCCTGAGTATAATCTGAAATCTCGTCAAATGCCTTTCTGGCTTTTTCAATTTTCGCTTTAATAGTTTCTGCCATGATTTTACCTCCTGGGTTTTCCCGACGTACATACGTCAATGAGTTTTATTTTATATATGAGTGATTGTAAACTTTAAACTATTTTTTCAGGGGACCTTCCCCTGTTTTCATTATTTTTTCAGATCCGGCAATACGAATACCACATCGCCCTTTACCGTCAGAATCGGCACATCAAATACCTCTGAACGATCTGTCTTCTGATTGTACTCCGAAGTCTTATACATTTCATATCCGTATACTCTTGAGGATGTACCTTCCTTTATCAGCCATACTACGATCTCAACAGCGTCGAGCATGTGAACAGGATGGAGTATGTTTCCTTCCGTGTGTACGAACAATCCGCCGTCTCCCTGGTCTCTGATATTACTGAGCTCCGTACAGCAGTCGATACACTTCTCCATAAGCTTGCATCCGGAAATCATCTCTCCGGGATAGTGCATATCTTCACCGTGGATCGACATCTTGAATCTAAGCTCCGTACAATCCTTACCCTTTACTACAGGCGTTAATGAATTCCTCTTTTCAGGTTCTATCTTTGCCATTTGCTTGCCTCCTCCTTAATTTTCTTTTGCACCCATATATATTGCAAATGCCGTGCCAACTTGAAAAGCGTTGATTTTACGGCATTTCTAAATTTTACAAAACTTTTTTTGTTTCATACATGCAACGCTATGTCGTTACCCTCACTTTTAATGGCTCTGAAAGGCTAATTCAGAGCATTTTCAGCGTTTTGTTGCATTTAAG
>Ga0192264_1130_pt2 | contig 11551 bp, 11 predicted proteins | sample Koala_Koa23_J3_FD_131267 | JGI IMG/M metagenome (GOLD analysis project Ga0192264, IMG submission 131267) | Enriched cells from koala feces incubated with labeled cellulose particles, San Francisco Zoo, California, United States - Koala_Koa2-3_J3 ... | reverse complement strand
AGCACCAATGTTTGGAATACGTCCGGCGGGGAACTGATTGCGCACGTCACGAACAGCGCGATGCTGGACACGGCAATCAGGGAGCAGGACTTTGTAACTAGCTTTTCCCGGAATTGGAATAGCTTGATGGACATTATGAGCGTCACACGCATGATTCGCAAGGAGCCGGGCAGCACTCTGAAGTATCACCGGGCGGCGGTGCAGTTGCTGACCGCAAGTGGCGGAAGTATTGACCGCGTGAACTTTAAGACAGGCGAGGAGGACGACGATGGGCTTACCCTTTCCGCCACGAACCCGATTGCAAATTGGCATAGCGCCAATACTAGCGCAAGCTCTTGTTTTACTGGGCTTGTCGACCGGCTGACCGAGTACAACCCGCGGTATGCCACCTTTGGGCACACCTCCAACATCGCCGAGGGCGAGACAATCCCCTATAGCTGGGGCACCGTGGCGGATGTGTATTTTGGTGAGCTGAATGTGGATAAGTACGCCAAGGCGGTCAGCCTGGAAGCTATCAACCAGTGGGGCTACGATAGCGCCGTAGCGGAGACGGATGCGGAGTTCCTGAACGAGCTTCAGAATCTCGTGCTGAGTGACTTCTATGCATTCCTGCAGAAGTGCGGCAGTGAGACCGGGAACGCCGCAGCCGCCGCAAGTGTGGACGGCAACACCCAGACCTGGCAGCAGTGCCTTGCGCTGGCGAAAGGCAAGTGCCTGAACGCGTTCCAGAAAATGCGCAGGACGGTTGGCGATGTGGTAGGCTTTGCGAACGTGATGGATCTCTATACCTACCTTGGAGATGCGCCGATTACCGTTCAGACCCAGTTCGGGCAGAGCTATGTCCAGAACTTCATGGGCTACAACACTCTGTTCTTGCTCTCCGATAACGAAATTCCGCAGGGCACCGTCATCGCCACCCCGGCGAATAATATCGTGTGCTACTACTGCGACCCGAGCCACTCCGAGTTCGGCCGTGCGGGTTTGCAGTACACCGTTGACGGCGATACCCCGTTTATCGGCTTCCACACTCAGGGCAACTACAACACCGCCGTTTCTGAGTGCTTTGCCATCATGGGCATGACCATGATTTGCGAGGTCGTGGACGGCGTAATTGAGGAGAAAATGAACGGGGGGGAGCAGTAAGGCTACAGCGGCAGTCACCGGCAGAGCCGGTACTGTAGCCGAGGATACCCCGACTGCAAAGAGCAAGCGCCGCAGAACGACGAAGAAAAAAGCGGCTGAACCGGAGGTAAGCGAAGATGCTGGAGCAGGTACTGGCCCATCTGAATAACTGGTTTGTGTGCTATTCCTACACCGGCAACGTAACGGTGAGCGCGGATGGAGCAGTTCTTGCTCCGTCCGAAGCCGCCGCCATCCTTCAGCCCGGCAGATGGTACCGCATTTTGGGCAGCGATTTTCATGACGGCGTATACCAGGTTCCGGAAGAGGAACCGGAGGAAGAGCCAGAAGAAGAGGTAGAAGCGGAAGAGCCGGAAGAGGAACAAAGTGAAACCTTCTATTGCACCCTCTGGGCGCTTGATGTTTCCGCTGGCCTGCTGAACATTATAACCGAGATGGAAGCGTGGCAGGCAAAATACGGGGACGTTGTGAGCGGCCCGCATCAGTCCGAGAGCTTTGGCGGCTATTCCTACAGCAAGGCCGGTGTTTCCTCATCCAACAGTGGAACGGCTACGGTATGGACGCAGTTCGCAGACGTGCTTGCGCCTTATGAGAGGCCGCCCATGGCAAGAGCCGTGAGTGTGTCGGGGCAAAGTCATCAGGACGCGCCGTACCGTAGGCCGTTCAATACAGATTTTAAGGAATAGGCTATGTTGCTCGATTATTATGGCAAAGAATGCGTTATCCTGAATAAGACAACGCAGAACAGCCCAGAGGGCGGCTATATTACTTCCTGGAACGAGTGCGCTCATTTTACCAACTACCAGGCACTTGACACGTCAACCGAAGCACAGATTGCGGAGAAACAGGGCCTTGCCGCTCTCTACAACGTGCTTGTCGAAAAGAGCGTGCCGCTAACTTACGGCGACTACTACCGAGACGTAGAGACGCAAACGACTTACCGCGTCACGTCGGAGCCGTCGGAAGTCCAAGCCCCGGCGGGCAGCACGCTCAACCTGAAAAGATTCAGCGCTGAAAAGGCGGTGCTGCCATGACTTTTAACCGAATGCCACCCGATGCGCTGAATCATGTTGTTTTGGGAACTGGGGTGATATTCAGCGGCAATTTCCCGTCCATTTATGAGCTGCAGGACAACGCGAACGATGATTCTATTCTCGGTGCTACTAGCGGCGGCGTTAGTATTGACTTAACGCCTGAAATAACGACTTTTTCCGGTGACGGCAATTCGCGGCGGGACGCGAACTATATTCGTTATGATTCATGGACGGCTAAACTCTCCTGTCGGCTTGTAACGCTATCCCGCGCGCTATTCGAGCGTGCTCTTTCCGGAACGGAAAATGCAGCAGCAGTGTCGCAACTGGAGGTCATTCCGCAGTGGTGTGGAGTGGATTACTGTTACGGCGGATGGGAGCTTGTTGAAATAAGGGATGAAGAAGAAGAAGAAGAGAAAACGGCAGGACTGCTCGACGCTGTAGAAAAAACGACCGAGGGAAGCGGAGACAAGATTCTCATTGAAACCGAGCGTAACCCGATAACTTGGAAAGATATTCCCTGGCAAATTTTGCGCGATTTGCGTCTATCTGTTATTCGCGGCGACGACACGGTTGCCAATAACTCCGAGGAGTGGAAGTTAGCCGTCCCGGGCAACTCTACTCTCGGCATTGAGATTAGTTCTCCGGAAGATAGTCTTATAAACAGCACTAGCACGGAAATAAGCATTGGCGAAGGACGCTATCAATTTAAGCCACACACCTATACCCGCCTGTCTTTGCAGGTCGAATCTGGCAGTATTCTCATGAATATGGGTTCCACAAAAACTTTTACCGCCAGCATTTTGCCCGCATGGAACTATAATTTTGGCGGCGAAGAAGGCGGAGCGGTGCAGTTGGAAAGCGAAGAAGAGGACGGCTCAAAGGAGCCAAAAGAGCAATACGTCTGGCAAATTCTGACCTACACGGGAGACCCGGTTGACGTTGAGGAACTTGAGGGTTCAAAGCAGCCGAGCGAAGAGGAAGAGGAAGAAGAAGAAGAGGGAGAAGAGGAAGAAGAGGAAGAAGAGCCGGACGTGGAACAAGAACAAATCGCCTTTACCTGTGGTCAGACCGTGACCGTTAGAGCTGTAAGCCCTGGCACCGTTGTTTTAAGGTGCACGGCGACTAGACTGGATGCCAGAGAAAGCTCTGATTTAATCATTACCGTTGTGCCGACGGGAACGTTCTATGTTAAACCGGATAATGAGAGTGAGACAGATACGGAAGTAGCCGTCGACGATGGTGACTCTGAGAAAAAATACATCCCCTTTATGGTCGTCTGCGAGGACGAAGGAGGAGACAGCGAAGAAGGCGAGAGCAACGACAACGTTCTTGAATTCGTAGAAGAAGAAACTCCTGAGGACAATCAGGCGATAGGAGCCGAGGATGCTGCTGATGATGAGGAGGACGAGAAGGCTTACTCCTATTTTATCGTTGGGAATACGGCTAATGCACGGGAAGAAATAGAAGAGACGACGGTAAAACTGCGCAAAGCCTATGCCGGGCGGATGGAAAAGGCGCGGCAGCAAGTAGCCGCCGCGACGGCAGACGAAGAAGAATATGACGAAAAATTAGAAGTCCTTGAAGAAGTAAAGGGTGCGTCCAGCTGGGGGAATGCGTCGGCAGTCAAAGGCGGTGGCGTATCCACTGTGGAGCAGGATGTCTGGTGGGTCGGCAATTATGGTTTTGAGAGCGATGGCAGTAAGTACGTTGCTATCCACCTCAAGAACGCAATGCTCACCAGTGGGCTGCAGGTGTCTAGCAGTGACGCACAGTTAGCGCAGGCCAATGTTACTTTTGAATCCGCCTACGACAGCGCTTTGGAAGATGCGCTCCCCTTTGAAGTTTATTTCTCGACGGAGGACGAGGAGGAACCCCCGGAGGAGGAAGAAGGTGCTGAGAAATGACAAAAGAAGCGGCGCTGTTCAGTTTCTTTTCTTCATTGCCAAAACTGGAATATGATAAGGACAGCGGCGGCCATGCGGCGGTCGAAAACGAAGAGGAAACTAACCTCCCGGCCTACGTGAACACTGCTGTGCCGGACAACGCGAAATTGCCATACCTAACCTATACCGTTTTAATTGGTGCATTCGGTGAACCCGCCTGCAGCCTAACCGTTAATATCTGGTGCCGTACAACAGACGAAGCGGAGCCAAATGCTTACGCGCGAGAGCTGGGAAAACTGATACCACGCGGCGGCGTGCTGCTGCATTGCGATGGCGGGGGGATGAGGATTTACCGTGGCAATCCATGGTGCCAATCTTTAGTCGATGATACCGACAGAACAATTAAACGGCGATACTTCAACGTGGAAGTAGAATACATTACGGAGGAGTGATACCATATGAGATTTACAAAAATTCGCCCGGATACGTTTGAACGTCTGCAGCTAAATGCGGGAATCCTGATTGGCGATACGCCGGCGCATTATCTGAAGAACGACCAGGAACAGGATGGGAATGGGAAAAAACACGTCTTTGACAGCGCGAAAGCGCTGATGGACAGCACATGGAACGATGTCCTCGGCAGCACTACCGGCGGCGTTACGTTTGAAGCCACGCCCACCTTCACCGACTTCGGGGAGGATATCGACAATTGCCCGAAGAACATGAAGGAGTTAAAGCGCGTTGATAGCTGGGATGTGACCATGTCCGGCAGTTTCGTTATGGTTGACCCGTCGCTGGTTAGCCGACTGATGGGCACGGCGGAGATTTTGACTGAAGAAGAAGCCGACGAGGAGGAGAAACCAAACATCGACCACAAAGGCGCGCGCATCCGCCCCCTTGACCTCGACCAGTCCGCGTTCTTCAACCTTTGGTGGATTGGGGACTACGGCTCCGACAACTCCGAAGAGAGCGGTGGCTATCTCGTTATCCATCTTTGGAACGCGCTTTCTACCGGCGGTTTTCATTTTACAAGCGCCGATAACGAGAAGGGCACGTTTGATTTTGAGTTCACCGGGCACTACGATATGGACAACCAGGAGCGCATCCCGTTTGACGTATACATCGGCTCCGGCGACATCGACGACCCCGACCCTGATGCAAGCGGCAGCTCAAGCAGCTCGACAACCGCGTCCGCCCTTAGAGCCGCCCAGACCGGCAGCAAGAGCATTGACGGCGCGGGGGATATCATCGACGCGTTGGTTCAGGCGGACAACGAGAGCGAAGCCGGCGAGAAAACCGCAGCCGTGGAAAGCAGCTCTGAGCCGGTTATCAGCCGCCGGAACCGCCGCTGATGGGCGCGTACATCGTTGAAATTATCATTGCTGTGCTTGCGTTTGCCGGTACGATGGGCGGCGCGATTATCAGCAACCACAGCACGCGCAAGATAATGGAGTATCGCATTAAGGAACTGGAAAAGAAAGTAGACAAACACAATCAACTAATTGAGCGCATGGCAACGCTTGAGAGCAAAGTTAGTGCGCTGGAGAAAAAAGAATGAGCAATAGCAGCCTGGCAACATATGCTAATATTACAAAGACACAGAAAAACAGCCCACGGAACGCCGCCATTGACACGATTACAATCCACTGCATGGCGGCGCAGTGGACGGCAAAGACGTGTTGCGATTACTTCGCCAACGCAGACAGAGCCGCGTCCTGCAATTATGCCGTCGGTTATGATGGCAGCATCGGCTTGAATGTGGATGAATGCGACCGGAGTTGGTGCTCGTCCAGTAGCGCAAACGATAACCGCGCTGTGACAATCGAGGTCGCGTCTGACAGCTATACGCCGTATGCAGTCAAAGACGCAGCCTACAACGCTATGATTGAACTTGTAGCCGATATATGTAAACGGAACAACATCACAAAGCTGCTCTGGAAGGGCGATAAGAACCTTATAGGGCAGACAAACAAACAAAACATGACTGTCCACCGCTGGTTTGCTCAAAAATCATGCCCTGGTGATTATCTCTATGAGCGCATGGGCGACATAGCGGCTGCTGTGAATGCTAAATTGGAGGATACTATGACGGGCGAGGAAATCTACAAAGCTTTGATGGATTATACTGCCAAACTCGACATACCAGACTGGGCAAAGGATGAATATCGGCTGGCCGTTAACGCTGGTATTACAGACGGCACAGACGGCATGGCACTTATACCGCGCTATCAGGCGGCGCTAATGGCGTACCGCGCCATGAAAGGAGGAGCGGCAAAATGAAATTGTCAGATGTAAAAGGTTCCCGCAGCGCAGACGTAGTCGCGGACGTGATCGCCTTTGTGTGCGCGCTGGGTTCCGAGGATGAAATTAACGCATTGCTTACATCACAAAAAACGAAAAATAATACTGAGTTTGCCCGCGCTTTTTATCCCATTGTGTTCAAAAAATACAAGAAAGAACTCTACGAAGCGCTCGGCTCCATTGAGGGATGCGGGGCTAAGGCGTACGCGGCAAAGGCTGACCCGGCGACGTTGTTCAACGACTTTGCCGGACTACTGTCTGACCCGATGTTTCAGGAGCTTTTTCCCTCGCGCACTCCGACTGCGGAGACTACCTCGGAGCTTGGCTCGGGGAGTACCGGGGCGGCAGAAGCGTAACCGCCACCGTGAGCTACCTGAATGGCAAGGTACGCCTATTGGCGCGGGAGACGCAGTACCGCGCCTACATCGCTACTTGTGCTCAGTTAATAGCCGAGAGTACGGCAAAGTTCGCCGGGGGTAAGACGCTTAAACAGTCATACATAGACATCATCCAGCGGCAAAGCAAACAGGCCATGCAGCCGCAAAAAACGAAGAAGGAAGAGCGCAGCCCGGAGCAGATAGCGGCTGACATTTTGGATGCGCTGCACAGGTGAGGTGAGAACGCATGGACGTTTTTGAGTTAACGGCAAGCCTGAATCTTGACACAGGCGACTACGAAAATCAGCTGAATAGCGCGTCAAACGCCACCAACGATGCAAGCAACAGCGTTGGTGTATTTGATATCGCGCTAGGCAACCTTGTTGCGGGCGGCATTTCCAGCGCCATCAGCGGGTTGACTGACTTTATGTCGTCCGCCATTAGTGCGGGGGATGAGATTGACAAAAACAGTCAGCGCGCAAATATGTCTACCGACACGTACCAAGAATGGGCACACGTCCTTGAGCTTGGCGGCGGGAGCGCAAGCAGCCTAACGACGGCGACAAAAACGCTGTCGAACGTCATTACTGACGCTGGCAACGGTGGCGCAAGTGCGGCGGAAAAGCTGAACAGCATTGGCCTTTCGTACGAACAGATAGCCGCACTTAGCCCGGAAGAGCAGTTTGAAGCGGTTGTATATGCCCTTGCGGATATGGAAGAGGGCAGCGAACGCACCGCAGCAGCACAGGACTTACTTGGGCGCGCGGGCATGGATTTAATTCCAACACTCAACAGTGGCAAGGATGCTATCGAAGATATGCGTACCGAAGCACATGACTTGGGGCTTGTGCTGTCGGAAGATACCGTAGCAGCCAGTGCGGCGTTCAACGACAGCCTGACAAACCTAAAAGGCGCAGTTACCGGTATTGCTGGAAACCTAATGGGCGAACTAATGCCATCGCTGCAAGGCATAACAGACGGGCTGACCGGGCTTGTGAGCGGTTCCATGAGCGCAGATGAAGCTGTTAGCATGATGAGCGAGGGCGTATCGGAACTTTTATCAACAGTGACAGATATGCTGATTGAGGGCATTCCAATGCTGCTGGACATGGCAACGCAGCTTTTCACAGCCATATTGGACGCATTGCCGCCGATCATCGTCCAACTTGCGGAAGCGCTGCCAGAGCTGGTAGACACGGTGGTGACCACGCTGCTAGACAACTTGCCAGTGCTCTTGGACGCCGCAGTAACTTTCTTTTTGGCAATCGTCGACAGCATTCCAACGATTATTGATGCCTTAGTGGAAGCTCTCCCGATGATTATCGATTCAATCGTGTCGTTCCTCACGGACGAAGATGGCCTTACGAAGTTGATGAACGCGACCGTCCAACTTTTCATGGGGCTTGTGCAGGCCATTCCAACAATCATCGTCAACTTAGTAGCCGCCTTGCCTGACATTCTGGCGGCCATCGTGTCTACGATCGTGGGGTGGGTGTCCGATATCTTTGACAGCGCGCTGGAGATTGGTGGGGCCATCATAGACGGCATCAAAGAGGGAATTTCAAACTTATGGGGGTCCTTCACCTCGTTTATCAGCGACAAGTTCAACGGCATCATTGATTCCGTGAAGGGATTCTTCGGCATCAGCTCCCCCTCGACCGTGTTCGCCGAAATCGGAGAAAATATGATTGAGGGCATGGAAGGGGGAATCAGCAACGAAGCAAGCGCGCTCGAAGCGCAGGCGCAGGCGAGCACAAGCGGCGTGGTCTCCGGAGCAGATGCAGCGCTGACTGCGCTGCCGGGTACCTACACGAGCGCAGCCACGACCGCCAGCACCGCACTAACCGGCTTTATGGTCTCTACCGTAACCCCTGAGCAGCAGGCGAACGTTAAGGCACTTGTTGAAGCACTCGGCAAAACTGCCGAAAAGACAATCCTTGCCGAGAATTCGTCCGGGGTGGGCTTCTTTGCCACTGGCGTTGCCGCTGGGCAGGGTTTTATTGACGGTCTCGAGAGCAAGCGCAGCGCGATTATGGCGCTTGCCAGGAAAATCGCGGATGATGTGCGCCGCACGATTGAGAGCGCCCTCGACATCCATTCCCCGTCTGGGGTGTTCCGTGATATTGGTATGTACACCGCCGAAGGACTGGCGCTCGGTATCGAGGAGGGGGCGGCGGCCTATCTTCCAGACGCGATGGAAGATATGCTGAGTGAAATAGGTTATGGCGACAGCGCCATCAGCAGCCTGGAATCCGCTTATGGGAACGCGGCTGCCGCTGGATTGACGGCGCAAAACCAGAGCGCCGCCGGAACTACAACAATCCATACTCAGGTCAACATCGGCGGAACAAAGCTTGGCGAAATAATTTACACCCTCTACAATCAGCAGGCACGGATTGCTGGACAGCCCGTTTTCGTTTATACATAAGGTGGTGACCACGAATGGCCGGCAGAATGACATTATCCATCAATGGGGGAGACTTTTCCGAATCATTTAATCGCTATAATTACAATATCCAATACGAGACCCGAGATGGCGGCAATGGCGGTACAATGCTAGACGGTACTTATATCACGGACATGCTAGCAAGAAAAGCTAAAATTACACTGTCCAGCAACGTCGGGGCTGATACCGAGGCCTTATTGGCGGCGCTCCAAGATGAGTATGTAACGGTTACATATACCGCGCCAACCGGTGGGGATGTCACCGGGATGTTTTCCGTGGTCATCGGCACATTCAGCGCCGCTATGTATAAAGACGGTCAAATTATTTGGGACAACGGCGCAACGGTTACGCTGACGGAGGTGTAAAAATGGCTTCGACAATTGCCTTTTACAAAGATATACCAAGCGCACCAATTGAAGAGGAAGGTACGCCAGACGCGCTGACCGTTATTTTTGGCGATGACCAGATAGCCGCCTGTTCCGTTGAGCTAACAACTGCCTTTACGCTTGATAGTTTCCCGTATGATACTATGACGTGTACAGTCTATTGCCGTCAGAAACGTCAGGGCGATGATGGGCGGTACTTTTGGGATGAATACCCTAGGCAAGCGCAGGAACCGGAAGAAGAATCAGCGCCGGACGATACTGAGGAAGAGCAAGGGGGCGGAGCAACTCAGGCTGATGGGGAGGAAGAATCGGAGGAGGGCGAAGAGGAAAGCCCCTCGCCGAGCTTTGAAGAACTCCTACTGTCCAGTAAGTATCTCCGCGTTAAAACGTTTTGCAGCCTTGGAAGCTATTTTGTCGGCGGCCTATTTGTGATTACGTCCATCACAAAAACTCGCGCCTATACTTATGAAATTGAGGGGGCATCTTTGGTTGCCGCATTAGACGATGTGACGCATTACGGCGGCCTTTACTCCAGGACTAATTTAAAGGATGTTATAAGCGAGTTTTTCCCTGATTACGATGTGCAGATTTTGGAGCGCGCTAATAATGCCGTTGTTAGCGGAATGCTCGACGTTGACACAGCCCGCAATAACCTCGGGAAGGTGCTTGTAGCGGAAGGACTGACGCTGGATTATGATGAAGAAAGCGGCTTGCCTGTGATTGAGCCGCTGCAATGTCGCGCGGCGTACGCAGACGAAAAGCGTGTTTTTACGGGCTATTCAAGCACAGCGCGGGATACGACAAAGAAAGCAATCGTGGCGCGGCATTCCTACACTTCTGCCAAGGCAAGCGAAGAGGAATACGAGGATATCTACAAAGACGCTATCAATTGCAATACCCTGATTGACGGCAGTCTTGCATGTAGAATCGTTTTCGGGAAACCCTATGATACCTCAACGCTCCGCATAGGCTGGGATAGCAGCAGCGAGACTGCTCCAACAGGCAAGCCATCCGCATTAAGCACGTACATCATGGACTACAACGAAAATATGATGGTAATAAAAAACCGTACACAGGTTTACCTGGTTGGCATTCCGTATAACGATGCAACCACGGAACTTGGCGCGGAAAGCGTGCAGGAAGAAGATGACACGCGCGAGGAGCTGCGCATTGACAGCAACGGGCTGATTAATGCCAGCAACGGGGGCAACGTCTTTAAGCAACTTACAAGCTATGCAAAGGCACCGAGCGTTGAAACATTTTCAATGCCATGGGAGGGCGAGAAACCCGGCGACTTGATTGACATTAGCACCGGGGGAACAACAAAGACGGCGCTCATCAGCAAAATAACGGTAACGCTTAGTTCGTTTCCAAAAGCAGAGGTAGAAGCGATCGTTGACTACCTGCCGGAAAATGTCGGGGAATCCACTTACACGGTTACCGTCCTGAAAAACGAGACGAATGAGGGAGAGACGCACGCCAATACGGCATCGAACGTAGTAGCCGCCCGGCTCTTTGGCAGCGGTTACGATGGAGAGCGCGGCGCAGACGGCGGCAATGGTGGCGGATACCGAAGCTCGCCGGCGGGCGCGTCCTACACCTCAGGCGGGCTGCAGGCATATCGCACGGCGGCGGGATTGCCGGGTACGCGGGGCCTGCCCGGAGCCGGGGGCAAAATGCTTTTAGTTACAGCAAACGGAACGTGCAATAACTGCGCTTTTGGCAATAGCGGTACGGATACAACTTGCAGTATTGGGGGCAGCAACTATAGCTCAACAAACGGCGTCAGCTGGTACGGCGGTTGGCGTATTGACGGCAAACTATATGGCGCGGCGGGTTATCAAGGCGGCGCAGGGGCGGCTGGGACAAGCGGCGGCGGTTTTGGCGCGGTTTGGGAGCGGCGGGGGGCCGGCGCGAGCGGCACGCTCGCGCGGGCGGGCGGCGGCGGAGGGGCCGACGGGGCGCGAGGTCCGCGGGAGGGCTG
>Ga0192264_1203_pt1 | contig 11848 bp, 8 predicted proteins | sample Koala_Koa23_J3_FD_131267 | JGI IMG/M metagenome (GOLD analysis project Ga0192264, IMG submission 131267) | Enriched cells from koala feces incubated with labeled cellulose particles, San Francisco Zoo, California, United States - Koala_Koa2-3_J3 ... | reverse complement strand
GCCGTAACATACACGACTCCTCCGAATGAGCTGGCTTCAAATCCATCGCCCATTCTCAGATAGTGGGCCAGCACCACGAAGAATATCAACACAGCCTTGATATTGTCAAACAAATAGCTTCGTTCTAAAGAAGTTTCCTCCAAATCAAACACTCTCCTCTCCTGAACAATGATAAGCCAAAAATCGATGGCAGTCAAGAGCGGAAGTTGCTGTCTCACAGCGCAAATATAAGGCTTCACAAATATAAATAAGCCGCCGGAGGTTCGAAACATTTCCTGCCGACGGCTTGCTTTCGCTTTTATTCTTACTGCTTTATTCTTCTATAGTAAATGCTGCTTCATCCAGATTCATAAAGTCCCATGTGATATTTGCCAACGACTCGGCTACTGGAACCAACGCTCTCTGAGGAACCTTGTCAAGGGTATCACAGTCGTCATACATGTACGGCTGAGCGCTTATGAAGCTCACTACAGGTATACCGTATCCATAGCACCAGAAGAAATCAGCATCCGATACGAGCTCATCTCCCACCTCAAGCTCGGTGATTTCCGTCAAACCTGTTTCCTCCTCATCCTTTAAATTCTCTATCGCACTGCTTACGATATCGACAAGTTCATCGGTACCTGTGACAGCTGCATATCTGTAGGATACGTTGCCTGTAAATTCCAATTCATTGTCGTCGGTTATTACCGCTTCCTCTGATATATGCTCTACGCATATATCAGCAAGTACGTCGCTTTCTTCGCTGTTGGGCACTACCTGGCACGCTTCATCGTTCCACTCTCCCGCCAGATATTCAGCCACAACATTGTCATGGGCGTCATAGTCGCTGTCGTGCGTATCGTTGAGCACGAACAGGATACCTCTTGCCCTGTCCTCCTGCGGAATCTGCGAAAAGAAATTCGCTAAGGCGAGGACCTCGGAGCAGCCCGAAGCATCCTGAGTAGCCCCTTCAGGTGTCATCGAATCATAATGGGAGCTTACCATTATCATTTTACCGTCTCCGTCTTCGCTGCCAGGTAAAATTCCTACGACAGAACCCGCAGCGTCCGTTCTCTCAACCGTAACCGTCATCTCAAAGTGCGCTTCGGCTGCCCCGTCGGACTTCTCCGCTTTTTCTATCGTCGATATTATATCGTCTCCTTCGTTTGCCGTAACGTAATACCCCGGAATCAGAAAGCTTCCGTTCACATACGTCACATCCTCCGGATTGTATTTATTGCTGTCAAAATACTCGCTGAGTATTCCTACAAAAGCAACGGCTCCCTTTTCCTGCGCCGCGTAGTATTCCGTAGGCTCGTCATAAAGCGACTTGATATTGGACACTACGACCTTGCCTTCAATGTCGGCATCATCCATGGCCTCAATATCCTCGGCACTCTCAACATATATTATTTCAGCATCCTCCACATTTCCTTCATCGGACGTACTGAACGTACCATATGTTCCGCCGCCTTTATACGTGTTGCCATCTTCATCCTTCTTCAATTCTCCATCGCCATTGACCTCGTACTTTCCGTCAAAGAGCGTCATGTACATCCTGTACGAATCTATTTCCTGTCCCTCTATTTCCAGCTTCCAGTCATCGCACTCCCATACATCTGTTTCCGTCTGTATCACATGTATATCCTCAAGGCCGTATTCCTCAAACTTATCCATGAGATATTCCTGTGCTTCAATGCCTCCCTCGGTTCCCGACTGCCTTTCACCTATAGCCGCCAGATCCTCAATGTAACCGTATATCGTCTCCGTATCCGGCACATAGTCAGCATACGTATCCGTCGCCTTTTCAGAGGTGTCGGACGAGCTGCAGGCGGTAGCCATAACCGTAATCAATGACAGTATCATAATTACAAATAAATTCCTCTTCCATTTAATCATAGTATTCTCCTTCTCAACAACTTTACCTTACTCCCTTGATTTTACGCCTCCTTTCTTTCGTTCTTTTACATATTCCGTCCACAACACAATTTCATATATTCTGCTATCTCACGACACACTTACTGTCTACAGACTCATAGTATTTATTGAGAGAGTGCTTAGCAAACGAATTGACGAATCCGCCGATAATACTCAACGCCGCGCATATCAGCATGAACGGTACGAACGGAACCACAAGTCCCAGCTGCGGTCCGATAACTCCTACGACAAAGTACGATATTCCCATGAATCCCATCGTTGTTCCTATATCCTTCGGGCTGTAGCTGTCTGTCAGCATTATAGGATTCAGCGTTGTCATGCCGTTGTATGTAAATCCCTGGATTACGCATATTACGAAGAATATCATGTAGCTGTTCAGGCCTACTGCCGCCAGTGCCAAAAGCAGCACGCCGTCTATGATTCCCAGCCAGAAGGTCGTCCTGTACGGTCCCAGCTTATCGGAAATAAATCCAATCACCAGTCCGCCTATTCCGGCGCCTATTCCAAACGCGGTCGCGAACCACGAGGACTGGCCGGACGATATATCGTATACCGACTCCGCTATAACAACTCCGTCGGAAACGAGAGCGTTGCCTATCATCTGTATGCATATGATGGATATGAATATGAACCAGAATGCCGGATGCCTCAATGCCTTTGTCCACCTCATGCTGGGTATAGCATCCTCCGCCTTTCCCGCAATCGCTTCGGCAGCTTCCTCGGCTTCCGCCTCCTCCTGTATTTTGGCCTGTAATTTTCTATCTCCCTTTGTCGGGTCTACAACTATGAGGCAGCAGATTACCATGATGATGGTAAAGGCCGCCCCCTGAAGCACGAGAGCAGTTCCCACGCTGTATACGTTTATGAAATATGTAGCAAGCGGTGCCATAGCCGACGCTCCCACAGCCTGACTGCCGTACAGCAATCCCATTACGGTGCCTTTACTATTGGGATAAAGAACGTTTATCAGCGCCAGCGTTGCGATGAATACTCCGAACATAGCCAGCGTCGCTATCGCTCCCTGAATGATGATAAACAGTATGACGTTAGTCACCAGTCCGCTGAACAGAATCCCAAGACCGTAAATAGCTCCGGAAAATACGAGAACCTTTTTCATCCCGAACCTGTTCATAAACCACCCGCCTATTATGTACGCCGGAAATTCCATGAACATAGCCAACGAATACGTAAAGACTATCATATTCTTTGACCATCCGTAGGCTTCATGGAGCGGTCCTACGTATACGGATAAACAGTAGAATAATTGCTCACGATCCCAACAATGATAATCATTATCAGACTTATGATTGCCGTTTTCTTTGAAATGTTGGGCTTTAATACTACATCAGACATTTTTTACCTCCTTGTTTTTTGATACAGGTATCAAAATTTTTTCAGTTTCGATACCCGTACCATCTGAATATTTATACTGACTCCATAAGCTCTGCATACATCATGCCTATAGGCTGCAGCCATTCCTTCATAACTCTGTCAGGCGTATCGCTGGGGTGAAACAGATACGCGGGGCTGCTTACCATGCTTACAATATTGATCCCTTCCGTTTCAAACAGATTGGCATCGGATATCACATTGCTGTCCGAGGTGTAGTCAGCCTCCTCCTCATGCTCTACAGGCATTATGATCGTTTTATCTATATCGTATTTGGCAATTTCTTCACGCACCTTCATGATCATTTCCGGATCCGCTGCGCTTACATACATCAGCTTAGGTACGCCCTCTCCTGTCTCTTTGAATTCACCGTTTTCAATGCAAACATCCTTGCCTACATGCTCCACGACAAAATCATAGATGAGCTTATCCCCCAATTCTTTGCGTCTTTTTATGAAGCCTTCATGCCCGTTATAGTCCGTAAAATGCGAATCCATTGCTCCGAACATATATGTCTTATCGCTCTTTTTATTGCCCGGAGCCGCAAAGTATTCAGCCAACGCCAGTACAGTGCTCATCCCTGACGCATCCTGAACACCGCCGGCATAAACAGCATCGTGATGAGAATGCATGAGGACGATTTCGTCGGATTCGCCTTTTATGATTCCTTTTACATTGAGCGCATCCTTATATTCGTACCTGCTGGTCATCTGCATGTTGCCTTTGAGCACACCCTTCTCTGCGAACTTGGACTTCAACGCTTCACCTGTGCTCTTAGAAAGCCACATTCCCGGCAGCTTCATAAATTCGATACCCATATCCTCTCCGAAAAATGTATAATCCTCACTGTACCAGTCCGGATCATCTACATAATCCTGCAGTATACCCACGAAGCCTTTAACGCCCTTTAGCTGTGCGTAGAAATAATTGTACGGCCAGTTGTTCGGAGAATAGATATCGAGAATCGGCTCCGCATTTTTCAATCTGCCGTGCGGATCGTAAATCAGCTGCTCCACCAGTTCATCAGGTATCATTTCCTCAAACATGCTTACCGGCATATATCTGAAATAAATGTCGCAGACAACTATCTTCCCTGCCACATCGACCTTGTCAAAATCATCCTCGAGTCCCTTTCCAAGATAAATGAACTCATCTTCGCTGTCCGACGAGCCGAATGTAAATGTACCTTCATCGGACGCCCTGTTCGTCCCGTTGGCAAACATGGTGTCCAGCTTTTCTCCATCTATGGAAAGCTCACACTTGTCAACGAACATACACATCGACGGAACCTTCTCTATCTCCACCTCCTCAAGACCGAATTCCCTGAATTTACCGGCTATGTATTCAGCGGACTTTAAGCTTTCGGGCGTCCCCGTTTTCCTGTGCTCCCATCTGCACATTTCCTTTATCCAGCCGAACATCTCATCTGTCGTAGGAAATTTATTCTTATCTATAGTCTGTAACATTTCGTCTTCCTCCCTTTTGCAATGATATATCTTAAATTTTCATAGCCGTATCAATACGTTCCAATCGTTTCTCTACGCCCCTCAGGGCAGCTTCTTCTGCGGAAAAGATTTCCGGTATCTTTTTCCTTTCATTTTCTATCGCGGCCTCAAGCATCTCTATGACATCCGCAAGGAGCTTCGGCAGGAAGCTCTTAGGCGTAATGAGTGCCTTTGCTACTTTGATATAATCGCCGATACCGTGAGGTGCCATCAGACATGAGGTCTTGCGTCTCATCGTCTCCACGAGCTCGTAATACGTTTCACAGCTCAGCTCTCTGCCCCTTGCCCATGTACGCTTACCTGCATATTCATCTCCGCATATCCTTCGCTTCATACGCTCGGCTATCTCCTCGCTGAAATAGTACGATGCCATGCACAAATCTACATAAGCAAGTGCCTCCGTCATCGCTTCCTCAAGCTTACCGGCATTGATATAATCAATTGTCTCCTGCAGCTTCTCGATATTACCTGTGTGCTTGGAGCTCCCCAGGCAGAGGAAATCCATGGCGCTTATCATGTATATATCGTCGGCGAAAACCTTATACAAGCTCAGCATTTCCTCATTGAACGACCTCGCCTCCGTAAAATAATCCGCCCGCGTCTTCTCGTCCATCGGATTTTCAGCAGCCTGCAAATATTCTACGTTTCGCCTTTGCGCAGCATCATTGATACCGTCTCCGTATTCCTTTATCATATCGAGTATACGCATCAAACCGCTTGTATCGATTCCCGCGCTCTTTAATATATCCGCCTTTGTCTCGATTTCCACCTGCTTTGCCATGCTGGTGAAATCCATCTCAAGGTACGGCAGACTGTCTATATATATTCCCAGCCCTCCGTAAAACCTGGCGTTATCCTCCAGCGTCTTTCTGTCAAACACCGCCATATCGTCGGCATTGGAATGATCCCGTCCTATATACGGTGAATCTCCTGCCATCTGCTCGCTTATTATATCGTTGCTGTAAGCCGGAATACCTGCCGTATGATACGCTATGGCATCGCACCACGACATCATGTAATATCCGCTGCAGTCTATTTCCTCCGTTATCCTGTCAAATCCGCCCTTAAGCTCCGGAGCGTATTCGAGATACTTGCGCAGGTTTACATCTGCGCCGGGAAATACACCTGCATTAAGCACCTTCTGGCGAAGCGCAGTGTACTCAAAATTTATATCCGCGACAGCTTTTCCCATCCATTCCGGTTTTCCTTCATGCGTCAATCTATATGAGCCAACTATATACGGATATCTCGTCTCACTTCCGCCCGTCTCATGGCTGCCGTGAAACGCGAACATGATGCTCCTGTTCGGTCTGTATCCCGAGTCCTTAAACGCTTTAGCAAGCCCCAGCAGCGTTGAGCAGCTCGATATGTTATCCTGTATGCATCTGAAAAAATGATCGAGATGAGCAGTGTAGATGATTTTTTCATCGGTCAGTCCCGGTATCTCACCGACAACGTTATAGGTAACGCCGCCGTCAGGTATGTAATCAGCATCCACCTTAAGCGTCACATCCACCTCTTTCCCCGATTTAAGTAAACCCTTCAAATATGAAGCATCTCTGCCGCTTATTCCCACTATCGGAACCGGCGATGATATCAGAGGTGTCTGCACTCTTATCGTATCCTCATCGAGGACATCTTCAACGGCATATATGACTATTGCAGCGACACCGCGCAGTATCGCTTCCTCTATCTGTCCCGCTAAATCATCGCCCTCAAGCGCTCCCATTGCCGCCATAAGACCTATCTTTCCCTCAGGCGACTTGCCGAGAGCTTCATAAACTTCTTTCGTTGACTTCCCTATGTCTATCAGCGGCGCGCTGATTCCCTCATCGGTAGTCCCCGGCGAGACATAGCCGTACGGATGGATGACTTTTTCTTCTCCATTTACGGTAAGCTCCGCACCGTTGAACTGGTAACGTGTGGTGTCACAGGGGATAAGTTCCGCTTTTATCCCCATCTCCTCAAGCTTAGAGGCTATAAATCGTGCTCCCTCGTGCTCCGCATCGCTTCCGCAATGCTTTCCGCCGTAAAGAGGATCATCCCCTATCTGAGCGTATTCCTTCACAAAATCGACCTGATAGTCGATATCTATGCTTTTACAAAACCTGCTGATGTTCTCTGTTATCGCTTTGCTTTTCATTTTCATCACTCCCTGCTCCTGCAAACTGAAAGTTTTTATTATTCTATCATTTTATCCCCGTATTCCAATGCGTTTTACTGTTTTATATGCTTTGGTTCTTTAAATTTTAATGGTTTTTATGCTGCCTGGCGGGGTTAGCCTCATCAAAAATCATATTTTCAATATTTTTAACGATTAAAAAACATATTTTCAGCAATTCTCCATTGCTTTCGTAATTTTCTTATCCTATAATCATTTTATACGGTAAAATGCAGCCCGAAAATCATTTTACACATAAAATTCGGAGCATCGCTCACATCAGCTATGCTCTGCAAATTTTCCGGCTATGTACCGCAGACCTGCCATGCGGATTTTGTGAGAAGGTGAGCAGCAAAATGAATAAAGAAAAGAATGATATGAATACTTCCTACGCCCCTCTGCCGCTATCGATAAAAGTAAACGATGAATTTTACGAAATGCACCACCACTACGATCTGGAAATCGTATACGTTATGTGCGGCTCCGCAACGCTGCTTGTCTCCAATACGACATACGATATAAACGCGGGAGACATGCGTATAATAAATATCGATAACTTCCACCGCATCACGCCGAAGAGCAATGATTTTAAGTACGTTTCCCTGTTCCTTGACATGCCCTTTTTCAATCAGTTCATTCCCAACATAGAATTCGTGTTTTTTGAATGCGTACCCAACACACACCTCGGCGGTGAGCTCGATAACTATCTGGAGCTCATCAGGACGTATTTCTGGAATATAGTAAAGCACTGCTTTAGCAATCATGAACACGACAAGGCGCTTTCCCGCAATGACTATGCTGTAAATCAGGCTCTGCTGCTGCTCACAGAGCTTCGCAACTGGTTCACCATGATGGATCAATTTATAGATAACAAAGAAAAGGACAGCCAGCGATTATGGCTTATCATGGATTACATATATGACAATTACAACCGCAAGCTGCCGTTATCGGAGGTGGCGGATTACGTTTTTCTCACTCCCAACTACCTCTCCCACTATATAAAGAAGGTCACTAAATGCAGCTATCAGGAGGTCGTCAACTTCATCCGCTCCGAAATAGCGCTGCAGATGCTCATTGAAACGGATAACAGTATTTCCAGGATATCCAATGAATGCGGATTTTCGGAGCCCAAGTATTTTGAAAAATATTTTAAGATGTTCTACGGGATAAGTCCCCGCGATTACAGAAAGGAATACGGCTTTGATAAGCTTACCGATAGATCCGATTATAAATCCATTAATATAGACACGCTTTCCATGGACACTCTTCCCGAAAAGGAACAGGATCTCATCATCCGTCATATAAACAGGTATGCCGAATCGACAGAAGCTCCGGCGCAAGACCGCAGAGCCCTATCGATATTCGTCAGCGCCTCCCTCGATACCGAAAACGCGGCGCAGCCTCCGGATGTCACCACCGCAAAAAGAAAGCCTCTCTGCCTGCACATAAGCAAAGCCACTCACCTCTACAGTCCCGGTGAACAGAGTATTATCAATAGAGCCGTCCGCGACCTGGGCATAAGCTTTCTGTACATTGAAAACAACAGGAACCTACCGACAGAAGAATGGAGCGCCATCGATGCTATTTCTGAATCGCTTGGATGTAAGGCAGAAAGAAAAATTGCCCGTGATAAGAAACACATAGCACTATACAGCGACCCGCGCAGCAACGCTAAAGCTCTGTTTACATCTGACCTCATAAAAACGCCTCAATACTACTTATACCGCTTATATTCCATGATGAGCGATGATATTCTGGACAGCGGCGACAGCCACATAATAACAGGCAACGCAGACAACCTTGAAATACTGCTAGTAAACGACAGCGATTCCGATATGGAAATTTCAACATCAATAAATCATCTTATCCGTAAGACATACGCTCGCATCACGTTCACGCTCGATTTGAATGATTCGCCCGACAAATCCGGCGAATTGTCCGAAGTCAAGCAGTTTCTCAGCAGAAAACAGCTGCAAAGCCTTTCGGACATCAACGGACCTGATGTTTCGTACAAGCTCATAGATATGAGCAGCAGAAAATATACGGCAACGGTAAGCATGGCTCCTTACTCCGCAGTATTCATCCTTTTGAACAGCGGCCGACAGCAGACACCTTAAACAATTCGAACAGCAGTAAACGGCAGTAATCGTAAGCAGCTCAGACATCAGCAGCAGTACCCTGAGACAGTTATCGACAGTAATCGTAAACGAACTTGAACAGCCTCACCACATTGTCCGTAAAGCTGCTTTCGCCCTCAATGTACGTTTCGTCCTCCATGGCGCATACTATGGTTTCAGCCTTAGCATCGGCTCCCGCCTGAGCCATATCGAGATTGAATTCATCCTGATCCCTTATCGCCGCAAGCGCTATTATACAGCAGCCGACTATTTTAAGCTTCAAGGAGTGTTCATCATCAAAGCCTCCGGCTACCTTATCATATCTGGTCTGTAGACTGTCAAACACCTCAATCCAGTGATCACCGACCTCTTCATGCGTCCGTGAAGCTATATTGTCTCTGTAATCACGGCGGCACCCGTCGTGATCGTAGTCCCTCGATTCATCTTCCGACTTCCATATAAAATACTCTGCAACGGAAAACACGCATACCTCGTTTACTCCGTACTCTATATTGTCCAATCCCTCAAAGGGCGGCGTTTGGAAAAAGTCACCGATATCATCGTATATCATTCTGAAAACATCGTCATCCCTGTGTTCTCGTATAAACTGCTGAAACTCCGCCTTTAAATGCTCCGTTTCTTCCATGAGGGAATCCACATCGTACGCTTTCCTGCTCTCATCCGCCTTCATCCCCTCAAAGAATTTTTTGCATTCCTCTACCATCTCAGGGCGGAAATTTTTCGTAAGACTGTCAAACTCTATGACCTCCGCAGCTATCTGCCCCCTCGTAAGCTCTCTCTCCTCTCCTGTGCATATTTTCTGCATTTCCAAAGCAGTCTCAAAATCCATTTCTATCATACCTCCATAATATAACTCACTGAAATCGTTAAAGAAAAACGATTCAATATCTACTATACCAAAATTGACTTTCCTGGGCAAGCATCGGCAGCGGGATTTACAATGAATGTATAGCAAATGTATGACAGCGGGATTTAAAATAAATGCCGCAACATCGCCGCAATGTGAGTCGTACCGCCGCCATATTCGGAAATTTTTTTCCTATCTGCGTTGAAATTAATTTCCGCATTTGAAAAGAGACCGTACGCATCATTTGCACGATGCATCAGTCTCCTTTCATCACTCCATTTTAAAATACTCCGATTTTAAAGTTAATTACATTTAAATTGGCAATGGCACAATTCAAATTGCAGACGAAACACGCCTAGAATCTCTTGTACTTATCTCCGAACATCAGATACTCAATATCTTCCTTAGGCGCCTTGCCCTGCTTGGAGCACTTATTCATGATGAAGAATATAACTCCAAGTATGAACCAGCCTCCTACGAGAGCCCACTCTATTCCTGTCAGCGGCGACGGGCTGTAGAGAGGAATGTACAGCGAAGCGAAGAACAACGCTATTATTACTGCGATTATACCTACTACCAATCCGCCCTTCGTTCTGAACGGTCTGTCAAGATCCGGCTCTTTTATCCTCAATGCACAGAAGGAAAGCGATACCATGAAGTACGCGATAACGGTACCGAATGCGGCCGCATCAACAAACCATGTAAGAGCGCTTTTTCCGAGCAGAGGCGACAGTACAGTTAAAACTCCTACGAATATAACGGCAACCGTCGGGGAACCGTATTTCGGGTGCACCTTTGCGAAGAACGACGGCAGCATCTTAGCTCTTCCCATCGAGAACAGAACTCGCGAAGCTCCTACGATAAATCCGTTCCACGATGTGAGGATTCCGCACATAGCCGCGATTATCATCAGCTTACCTACTACAGGCGTTCCGAGCGCATATGCGAACAGGTCTGCTACGGGAACCGAATCAGCATCGTTTACGAATCCCATGGTAACGTCATCGGGAGCAGACAGTGCAACGCCGAGTATCATTAGCATGTACCATGCGGCGGCCATAGATATAGCTATTATCATTACCCTACCCATCTTGCCGAGGGGAATGTTCATTTCTTCCGCAGCCTGCGGGATAACATCAAAGCCTACGAACATAGCAGGTACTGCCAGTATTACGGCTACAAAACCTGAACTGTTAGTAAAGTTAGGCATCATGTTTTCAATATCACCCATGGTAACGCCGCCAACGAAAAATGCGATACCGCCGATTGCCATAGCAACAGTTGCCGTCGTCTGGAATATAGCCGATGCCTTAGCGCCTCTGTAGTTGAGAACCGTCAGCACTACAGCACCCACAGCTCCGATGAGCAGGAACATTCCCGTAACCTCCGAGCCCTGTACCGAATAGAGCACGCCCAGATCAGGCAGCAGGTTTCCAAACAGGAATCCCAGCGCATTTGACAAAGCCGGGCCTTCCCAACATGCAACGCCCAGATATGCCAGTGTTATCATCCAACCGGTAAACCACGATGCGTTGTATCCGAACGCTCTGTACGAGAATACCAGCTCTCCGCCTGAAAGCGGCAGTGCGGGCGTGAGCTCCGCATATGTAAGTCCTACGAACAGAGCCATCACTCCGCCTAATCCAAATGCCAGGACGGCTCCCAGCCAGCCTGCGCTTCCTACCCATGAGCCTGCCAGCATTATCCAGCCCCAGCCGATCATAGTACCAAACGCAAGAGCCAACACCTCCTTCATATTCAATGTTTTCTGAAGTTCTTGTCTTCCTCCATTACTACTCATACTTTTCTCCTCATTGTTATTACTAGAATTTTATTTATTATATCGGTGCGGAAGCGAGCTGCGAAACACTACTATGCTGTCCGCACC
>Ga0192264_1198_pt1 | contig 12216 bp, 9 predicted proteins | sample Koala_Koa23_J3_FD_131267 | JGI IMG/M metagenome (GOLD analysis project Ga0192264, IMG submission 131267) | Enriched cells from koala feces incubated with labeled cellulose particles, San Francisco Zoo, California, United States - Koala_Koa2-3_J3 ... | reverse complement strand
ACATCCACTCCCTCAAGCAGCTTTTCTACTATTTGAGTGTATCCCCCGATAGGAATCCCCTGATATTTATCGTTAAAGTAGTTGTTGTCATATGTAAAGCGTACGGGCAGCCTGCCGATGATGAATGTAGGCAGCTCGCTGCACGGCTTGCCCCACTGCTTTCTGGTGTATCCATCCACAAGCTTTCTGTAAATATCCGTTCCCACCATGGAAATCGCTTTTTCCTCAAGGTTTGACGGTTCTCCTATGCCCGCTTCATCGATTTGCTTCTGTATTATTTTCTTTGCTTCCTCAGGCGTATATGCTCCCCACATGCGTGCAAACGTATTCATGTTAAACGGCATGTTATAAAGCTCATCCCTGTATCTTGCGACCGGACTGTTGGTATATCTGTTGAACTCCGCAAACTGCTGTATGTATTCCCACACTTCTCTGTCAGAGGTATGAAAAATATGCGCGCCATACCTGTGCACCTGTATTCCTTTTACTTCCTCCGTGTATATATTGCCGCCTACATGACTCCTCTTGTCGATCACAAGAACTTTTTTATTTTTCTTTTTCGCTTCATGCGCAAAAACCGCACCGAACAGTCCGGCTCCCACAACTAAATAGTCATACATATACGTCTCCGTTTTTACAATACCGAAAATACCGAAATCATTTACCTATTGCGTGTATTTCACACCCATCCCCATAGCTTTCTCAGACTCCGCCCGGTGATCTTTTCTGTTCTCTTAACGTCGTCCTCAAAATAGCTTTGCAGATACTTCCTGGTTTCGGGCATCATGCCGCTTCTGTCCGTATCATCGGCCATCGCTTTCATTCTGACCTTTTCGTAGCATCCACTATAAAATCGACCGTACAGCCCCGGTGCCCAGTGAGTCATAGCACACAGGTCGTAGAAGAAATGATTCATTCCTCTAACAACCATAAACAACCGCGTCCAGAACGGCGACAGCGGCTTTTCCTTTCCTTCATTTGAGCGCATATCATAATCTATTTCCGTAACGTCGCCAACGTCAAGAAATGCATAGACTTCCCGGCACGATTTATGCTGATCCTTTATGAATTCCTCAAACACCACGAACTCCATGTTTTCCAAGTCAAATTTATTTAAATACTCCTCAATGCAGTCCGCATAATTGCTCTGCGAAAGCACCAGGTATTTGAGCCTGGATTTCATGACCCTGCGCCTCTTTCCCGGCCTTTCCAGTACGCTTCGCACATAACGGTCAAACGATACCGCATGACCGTTTTCAATATCGTCTTTTATCGTACCGACAGGAAGAAAGCCTCGCGCCAGAAAATATTTATACGCGGAATAACTGCGGGAAACAGGGTCGCGTATCATGAATATCATTTTCGTGCCCGGCTCCATATCTCTGCCGAGCTTTTTAGCGCAGTTATTAAATGTGAGTCCTGCGTTGATCTCACCCTTGAGCCTGCCGTCACCTGCGGGAACATGCCCGAAGTAACGCTTTCTGTAATATTTTCTGCCTAAAATATGCATAAACGGAACCCTGTAAAACATCGGCTCCTTCACGTCCCGACACAGCACGATATCCGGATGCTGCTTCAACAGATCGAACAACGTGGTCGTACCGCATTTCTGAAATCCCATGCAGACAAAATCAGGATAAGCCATCTCTACCTCCATACGCAATTTCAGCCTGCAAAGAACGTTGTATCAAATGTCGTATCATTTGTATCGTACACTCTGACTGCCTCATATTATATTCTCTATCTTCTCCATAATCAAATCCACGCATTCCTCTATTCCGAGCTTAGAGGTATCTATCGTCAAATCCGCATTTTCCGGCTCTTCAAAGGGACTGGAAATCCCCGTAAAATTAGGAATCTTACCTTCTCTCGCATTCTTGTAAAGGCCTTTAACATCGCGTCTTTCGCACTCCTCGAGCGGCGTGCTGACATAAATCTCAAAGAATTCCCGCCCGATTATCTCTCTCGCGCTGCGCCTGTCGCTCTTAAACGGTGAAATGAACGACGTCATCGCTATCAATCCGGCATCGTTCATAAGCTTTGCCACCTCCGCGATGCGGCGTATATTTTCCGCACGGTCGGATTCCTCAAATCCCAGGTTCTTGTTGAGCCCCAGACGAATATTATCTCCGTCGAGCAGCATCGTATGCTTGCCCATCGCCACAAGGCGCTTTTCCAGCGCGTTTGCCAGAGCAGATTTGCCGGAGCCCGACAAACCTGTGAACCATACGGTAAGCGGCTTCTGACCCTTCTGCAAACTTCGAAGCTCCTTCGTGATGTCCAGCTCCTGCCTGCGGATATCGTTATCGCGCTTCAGCGCCTCAGTGACGGTACCGCACGCAGCCGTCATGTTCGTCACCCTGTCAATGAGCAGGAATGTGCCAAGGGCTCTGTCGCAGCTACCGCCGTCATTCTTGCGAAAGTTGTTGAACACAAGCTTGTCCGATACGGCTATATCGCACATCGCAATTTCATTTTTTCTCAGCATATCCGCAGGTATGCCCGAGCCGTCGTTGACATCTACCTTGTAATTTATCTTTAAAACCGTGGCCGGCATGACCTTCGTACCCAGCTTTATCATATAGCTGCGTCCGGCAACGAGGTTCACGTCGTCCATCCATAAAATCGATGCGCTGAACAGACTTCCCACATTTAGCGAAGATGCATCTCCTTCAATCACGTTCCCCCTGGAAACATCTATTTCCCTGTCGAGCTGGACTGTCACCGACTGTCCCTTTTCCACAGAGTTCACGCACTTATCGGTAACAAAAAGCTTGCTCACGGCAGCCTTTTCTCCGCTGGGTAATACCGTTACCTGATCGTCTACCTCTATGCTACCGCTTGCAACCTGTCCCTGAAAGCCTCTGAATGTGCGGTCCGGTCTGCTGACACGCTGCACCGGCATGACAAATCCGTTTTCCGTATCGGATTCATGTACATCTATGTTCTCCAGATATTCCAGCAAAGCAGGTCCATCGTACCAATGCGTATTGGGGGATTTTCTGATTATGTTATCGCCCTCCGTAGCCGATACGGGAATGATTCGCACCGATACAGGCTGAAATTCCGATACGAGACGCCTCAGCTCGTTTTCCAGTCTGCAAAAGCGCTCTCTGTCATATCCGATAAGATCCATCTTGTTGACGGCAAACACGAAATGACGTATGCCCATCATCGCGCATATCCTCGTATGCCTTCTCGACTGAACGAGAACACCCTGCGAAGCATCTATAAGTATTACGGCAAGATCGGCAAATGAAGCGCCAACCGCCATATTTCTCGTATATTCCTCATGACCCGGCGTGTCCGCGACGATGAAGCTTCTCTTTTCCGTAGTGAAATACCGATACGCCACATCGATGGTGATGCCCTGCTCCCGCTCCGCCATGAGACCGTCAAGCAGCAGCGAGTAATCTATCTTTCCTCCCCTGCTTCCTACCTTGCTGTCGAGCTCCAGAGCCCTCTTCTGATCAGCATACAAAAGCTTGGCTTCATACAGCATATGCCCTATCAACGTGGATTTACCGTCGTCAACGCTCCCGCATGTGATGAACTTCAAAAGTCCGGGGCCGTTTTTACTGTCTTCATACTTCTTCATCATTAAAAATACCCCTCTCTCTTTCTGCGTTCCATGCTGCCGGCGGCCTCGTGGTCGATAACGCGGCTCGTCCGCTCAGATTCCACAGCTCCCAGCGTTTCCTCAACGATGGCCTCAAGCGTATCCGCATCCGACTCAACACCGCCCGTCAACGGATAGCAGCCGAGAGTGCGGAAGCGTACCTTTTTCCACTGTACTTCCTCGCCCGGCAGCAGCCTCATGCGGTCGTCGTCTACCATTATGAGGTTGCCGTCCCTTTCCACGACCGGCCGTTCCTTAGCAAAATAGAGGGGAACTATATCTATATTCTCCTGAGTGATGTACTGCCATATGTCCTTTTCCGTCCAGTTTGAAAGCGGGAATACCCTCATGCTCTCGCCCTTGTGAAGCGCCGTATTGTAAAGCTGCCACATTTCGGGGCGCTGCTTCTTCGGCTCCCACGCATGGGCGCTGTTGCGGAACGAAAATACGCGCTCCTTAGCCCTCGATTTTTCCTCGTCGCGTCTGCCGCCGCCGAACGCCGCCGTAAATCCGTACAGATCGAGAGCGTCCTTGAGAGCCTTCGTTTTCATAATATCAGTATAAGCCGCGCCATGGTCAAACGGGTTTATGCCCTGCTCTATACCCTCCATATTTGTATAGACGAGCATCTCTATTCCCTTTTCACGGGCGACTCTGTCTCTGAAAGAGATCATCTCTTTGAATTTCCATGTTGTATCGATGTGGAGAAACGGAAAGGGTGGTTTTTCCGGATAAAAAGCTTTCATCGCCAGATGAAGCATAACGGAGCTGTCCTTTCCTATAGAATATAACATAACGGGCTTTTCACACTCTGCCACAACCTCGCGCATGATGTATACCGCTTCTGCTTCCAATTCGTCCAAATGTTTCATCGTTTCGTTCCTCAGTGGTTTTTCGTATATTTAAGCATAATATTTTATCACTTTAATTTGTGCATTTGGTGTATTTTTATCCACAAACAGCACATTTTTCTATTCCGGCTGCAATAAACGCATACAAGGCGTCAGAATCAAAGCTGTAGGATGATTCAACACCTACTTTTTGTATAATATTCCTTAGCTCATCTTCTTTTATCTCGAACTCACACGATATATCGTTATTACGGATAAATTGCAGGACATACTTGAAATAGCCGCTTTCACGCTTTATATCAAGGAAACCGGTGTTATAGAAAAGACATTGGTTATTATCGTAATTGGGAGCCATTGATGCGATTTCTCCTGTTTGACGATCCGTAAGAACTCCGTAATTTTTTATGTGCCGGTCACCGTTTTCAACAATAGCATCCATAATTATTATGTTTACGAACTCCTGTCCCAGTTTTTCATCGATGTCAAGCAATGTCTCATAGTTATATTGAAGATCGTCTTCGGTAACCAGCTTACCATCAACATAATGATCCTGCACAATGCAGTCTATATGCTGCAGATTATATTTCTGCTCTGTAAAATCAAGACTTTTGATGTACCGCCCATCATCCACAAGCTCATATTTTGCCATATCAAAGCCGAGGAGATTCCCCAGCGCATACGCAAAATACTCCGAGAAATTCTCCGCCACAGGTTGGTTCTTGTACAGCCACCACTTTCCGTCTTCAAGCAGCCATCCTTTTTCTCTGCTTCCGATATTAGTCAGCTCGGGGTTATGTGATCTTCCGAGCGGAAGTCCCGATATATCCGAGTTGAGAGCGAGAGCAAAATAGTCGTTTTTGTAAAATTTCACATCTTTATATTGTAAATCGTCCTCTTCATCCTTTATCCAGTAATTGTCCGTTATCGCCGCGCCATGAACCGAAAGGACCGTCTGTACGTCGTCTGCTGTTCTCGAAAGGCCGAATTCCCGCTTGACACTGCGCGAGTTTCCCCTGCTCCCGTCAATCGCTCTATCAGATATCCATGACAGAATATCACCGCGATTAACAATGTATATCGGTGCTTTCGATTCATCGATTACAGTATATTCATATGTTTCTTTATCGTACTTTACGACTATCTCATCACCTGACATGATATACATATATGAACTCACGCTCCTGTATTTCTCTACCTACCAATTGTACATTCAAAAGGTTCTTCATACAAGTATAATTTATTATAGTAAAATATCACGTCCCAGTTCCCAATGTGACGTGATATTTTCACAAAACATTCTAGGAGCAACCGTTCATCGGCTTCTCTCTTTAACTATAATATACGCTTTGACTGAAAACCTGTCAATTCATCAGTTGTAATTTTCGAAAATTGTGCGAAAAACGAAGAACATCTGTCCGCAGTAATTCAGTCTCTGCTCACGCCCTTTCGATTATACAGCTATGCCTTTTCGCATTTGCTCCTTTTGCATCCTTGTCGTAGTTGATGCCAACGAGTAGTAAATTACCGAAATACTTTTTCAAATCGCCGTCATACCGATTCTCATGTATCTGGCGTATCGCCGTATCAGCATTCTTTTCGTATTTTAATTCTATTATCATTGCCGGTTTATCAGTATATTTTCCGGGTAGAAATGCGAGGTCTGCGAAGCCTTTTCCTTGCGGAAATTCAGGAACTATCTTATAGATTCTTCTGGCTGTATAATACGCTATCATAATGGCACTTCTAAGTGAAGCTTCATTATTATACTGTAAAACAGACGAATTCAAATTGTGTATTTTTTCCAAAGCACCAGCTACCGCTTCACTGTCACCGTGAATCGTTGCCTCAAGCAAATCCTCAGACTCCTGAATCAAATCACCGACTTCTTTCCAGTCATCTTCCTTTACTGCATCCGCAAAAGCATCCGTTACTTCCTGATTTGGAATAAAAGCTTTTTGTGTTTTGGCATCATATCCCAGATATCCCAAATGAATAAGCAATGTAAGTATGTCATCTTTATTCTTAAATGATGTTATGTCGTTCTGGAATGTGTTTATTGCAACTTTAGCTTGTTCTCCACCAAGCATCAACAGAATCGAATCTTTCAAACCGTCATAATTCATGCTGATGTAATTCTTTAATGATTCATATGTCTCTGAGCTTGCCCAGTAATTCGCAAATTCTTCATTGTTTACCGCTTTCATAACGGAATTAGGACTGTACACATGCTTTATCCTGTTAAAAGAATATCCGTCATACCACGCGCTCATACATTCAAAGTCCATGTCATATTCACCGCATAGCTCTTTTACTTCCGGCTCAGTGAAGCCAACATATTCGGCAAGCTTTGCAGGGCTTGTCATCGTGTATTCCTGAAAATCCGTCAATGCGGATTCCGTTCCATACTTCTTTATAGGAAGAATCCCCGTCATGTAAGCGGCTGCAATCGTTTCGTCTGTTGTCGTTCCGCCTTTGAAAAGACCGCGAAGAAGCTGCACATATTCCTTTTGAAGATCTTCATCTTCCTTTGCCTCGCGGAACAATGCGTCCCACTCATCTATTATAATTATAAACTGGTTCCCGGATTTTTCAGCAATCGCCGACAATACACGAGGCAATGACCTTTCATCTTCAGTGACTAAATCGAAAAATTTATTTTGCAGTTCAGAAATAACACTTTTCTGAATGTCATTCACTGCATTACTTAAAGTTTCTGTTGTAGAGATAAACCATGTAATATCCAGATAAATCACGTCATATTTATTGAGATGTTCATTAAAAGATTTCTTTTTTGAAATTTCCAGATCATCAAAGAGAAAGCGCGAGTCACAGCCTTTAGCGTAATATGCACAGAGCATCTTAGCTGCAAAGGATTTCCCGAAACGGCGGGGGCGACTAAAGCATGTCAGCTTCTGAGGCGTATTGATCGTACTGTTCACATAGTCGATCAAGCCGGTCTTATCTACATAAATGCCATTGCGAATCGTTTGAAAACCCCTATAACCCGGATTTAAATACATTCCCATAGATCTGAATCCTCCTTTCTGTTTTTTGCTCACACTCTTTCGATTATGCAGCTATGCCTTTTCGTATTTGCTCCCTTTGCATCCTTGTCGTAGTTGATGCCAACGAGTAGTAAATTACCGAAATACTTTTTCAGATTACCGTCATACCGATTCTCATGTATCTGACGTATCGCCGTATCAGCATTCTTTTCGTATTTTAATTCTATTATCATTGCCGGTTTATCAGTGTTTTTTCCCGGGATGAACGCATAATCAGCAAATCCTTTTCCCGTCGGAAATTCTCTAATTATTTTGTAGTAATTTCTTGCTGTGTAATATGCTATATAAATAACACATGCCAATGAATTTTCATCATTGTATTCAAGCACCGATGTGCACTCTTCATGTATCAATTCGAGTGAATCTGCAACGGTATTATTGTCTCCATTGATAGTTGCATCAAGAAGCTTTTCCGACTGCTTAATTGCCTGTGTTACAGCTTGCCACTTTTCACCTTTCGTTGCAGACCGGAATACTTCTTCCACCTCACGATTTGGAATGTGTACTTGTTTAGCCATTTGATCATATGCAAGGTATCCCAAGTGAATCAGCAGAGTTAGAACATCATCCTTACTCCTATACGATGTGACATCGTTTTGGAATGTACTGATATCAATCTCAACCGGCTGTCCACCAAGCATCATTACAATTGCATCCTTTAATCCATCGAAATTTTCTTCAATATAATTTCTCAAGCTTTCAAATGATTCAGTTTTTGTCCAGTAATTCTGGAATTCTTCGTTTCGCAATGCGGTCATTACAGAATTCGGGTTGTATATATGCTGTATTCGGCTGAAGGAATATCCATCGTACCATGACCGCGCACTTTCAAAGTCCATGTCATATTCACCGCATAGCTCTTTTACTTCCGGTTCAGTGAAGCCAACATATTCGGCAAGCTTTGCAGGGCTTGTCATCGTGTATTCTTGAAAATCCGTCAACGCGGATTCCGTTCCATACTTCTTTATAGGAAGAATCCCCGTCATGTAAGCGGCTGCAATCGTCTGGTCTGTTGTAATCCCGCCTTTGAAAAGACCGCGAAGAAGCTGCACATATTCCTTTTGAAGATCTTCATCTTCCTTTGCCTCGCGGAACAATGCGTCCCACTCATCTATTATAATTATAAACTGGTTCCCGGATTTTTCAGCAATCGCCGACAATACACGAGGCAATGACCTTTCATCTTCAGTGACTAAATCGAAAAATTTATTTTGCAGTTCAGAAATAACACTTTTCTGAATGTCATTCACTGCATTACTTAAAGTTTCTGTTGTAGAGATAAACCATGTAATATCCAGATAAATCACGTCATATTTATTGAGATGTTCATTAAAAGATTTCTTTTTTGAAATTTCCAGATCATCAAAGAGAAAGCGCGAGTCACAGCCTTTAGCGTAATATGCACAGAGCATCTTAGCTGCAAAGGATTTCCCGAAACGGCGGGGGCGACTAAAGCATGTCAGCTTCTGAGGCGTATTGATCGTACTGTTCACATAGTCGATCAAGCCGGTCTTGTCTACATAAATGCCATTGCGAATCGTTTGAAAACCTCTATAACCCGGATTTAAATACATTCCCATAGATCTGAATCCTCCTTTCTGCTTTCTCTTGCATCCGGCTAATCCTCATAATGCCCTCGACAAGAGAGGATTTCTAAGCACTCTCCCTGTATACGATAAACAAATCTGTTTGTTTCATCAAACCAAATTTTCTTCATTGGCTATACCTCTATCGGTTCATGCTCCTGACCATGCCCGGCGTTGAGGGCAGCAATTCCCCGTCGCAAATGTTCCATATTACTCTCAGAATAAAATGGGTCGGCTGTAACTTCAAATGGAATACGTTTTTCTCTGCTTACCGTTTTGGCAAAAATTGTAAAAGCGGTAGTCATTGACATTCCCATATCGGAACATACCTGCTCCATACTTTTTTTAAGTTCAGAGTCCATACGAAAATTAACATTTACTGCTTGTGCCATAACAACACCTCCTTATAATGTGGTTATTATACGCTTTTGTAATGAATTTGTCAATCATTTTCATTACGCATTAGGTCGCGTTTTCAAAATTTTCTATAAACATGTTTGCAAGATTCTCCCGAAATATTTATATTTCCATTATATGAGAAAAGAAGAGCAATTTTACAACTCATGGCTGAGCTTGCAAGGGGCGTGCGGACGTTTTTTGGGTGACCGTCCTATAATATAAACATTTGTCAAATCACGAGCCCTAGAGATTGTCTGTATTGAAGTGGGCTCATACCGCCCAGAGAGATTTTTATCCTCTCTTCCGCTCCCTATATATGTCAGATTGTCCATTGAATTTAATATCCTCTGCACAGTGCGAAGACTTATAGATAAAGTCTGAGCCATTTGTTTTCTTGTAATTTTATTATTCATCCTTACAAGATTTAAAATCTGTTCCTCATAACTCATGTCTGAATGAGTGCCATTCTGAGTGCCATGAGTGCCATTGGCACCCATATCGTTTCCCCATCCTGAGTATTCCGTGCAAAGGTGGTTCAAAAACGTCCCGAATACTCATTTATCACTCTCCTGCTCTTTTCTATACATAGCAAAAATATATTCAGGAGATTCATTGCATAGCCCTGAGTTTTGATTTACGAATTTCTTACCAGTGTTTGATTTATAAAACTTGCTTATCGCTTCCGTATTCGATATTCCATAGAATTTACTAATATTACGTATAATGTTTAAAATTTTCTCCTTTCTTTTCACCTTTTCCGCATTCATACATATAAGTGCTTTTTCTTTTATATATCCGACTAAAAAAGTCATCAAGAATTCTCTCTTCATACCATTCAATTCTTCATAACTCTTATCTAACAAGTTGAAGAGCTTTGTCTCTTCAAACATTTTAAATACCTTATCACTACTTTTATGGCTATGTTCTGCATAATCTTCTATACAAGAGATTATAAACTCCTCTTTACACTCATATGAAATGATATCATCATCGTACTCTATACTTTGTTGGTTCTCCGACGACTTATCTTTCAATGATTTTACAGTAGGTATTTCTGAAAATCTTTTACCCTGATACTCATATATTTCACTGTCTATGATTTTTTCATTATATAAATATTTTATTTCACTGATGTCTTTTTTGTATATTTCACGCTCTATGTATCTACCCTTATAATCCGTGGTGATACAATTAATCCTATCTGAACGGCTCTTGTATTTTTCCACATCTAATATATCCGAAGCTTTACGTTGATCAGTATAAACAATTTCTATCTTCTTAAAAGGAGAGGCGGACAACTCCCATACACCCTGTATAAAAACAACCGCCATTGTTATCACTATTCCAATTATTATAATTAACGTAGCGGTATCAAAACTAGCTCCTATATAAAGACACATATAAACAACTACAGAAAGCGACATTGAACAAGCAATCAAACATGCAGAGCTCTTTCTCCATTTTCTTTTCTCATCTTTCGCTATTTTTTCTTCTATTTTACAATTTACATATACAGCACATAATATATGAATTGCCAACTCGCTCCCCAAAAAACACACGATTGCTGGAATGCCTCTAATAAATGAGAGCGGATCAATAAGGAATACTACAAATCCATAAAATGGGCCTAAAATTATAATAAATACCCATTGGTTAAATACAATTTTATTAACAGCCACACCACGAAATTCATTATAATATATTTTAACTCCACTTAATAACATTCCTGAACATAATGATGGTAATATAGTTTTTAAAACGCTCATAAATTCATCATACATATAGAAATCACTCCCCTATTGAGTATTTCGGACATTTGAACCGTCTCCTCACACCGTAATATTCACTATTTTTATCGTTACTCCATTATTTGTTTAGTTTTTTCTTATCTATCGTTTTGTTATATGCCATTATCTCCTTATATACTCTTTCCGTATTATGATTATCTTGATAAAAGAAGAACTGCTTCATACGCTTCAAATATTTTTCTTCAACCTTGAAATTATTATTAATAGTATTTAACAATTCCATTAAAAGCTGATTATAATCAGTGCAATTTGGCCCAAATCCATTTTCGTCATAATCAAAATACCCTTTTTTATAATAGTGAACATCATATATATGATCATAATCAAAATTAGCATATATTACAGGTTTATTTAAATATGCAAAATCACATGCAGCCGATGAATAATCAGTTACCAAAAGCTTCGAAGACAATGTTTCATATTGTGAGTTGACGTCTATTGCATATTCTACACAATCATTTGGAATAAAATCCTTTAACTGCTCTCTAAAACTGGGATGAATACAGAATTTAACTCTAATACCTTTCGACCTAAGCGCATCTAATAATTTTTCATCTGAGAATAGTTTTTCATAAAACAGATAGTATTCACTATGTTTAAAGCAAGGATTATAAACCCTGTGTTGTGTTCCCGTAACAGTTTTTGGCACCAAAGAACTTCTCCAACTTGGCATAAATAATATCTTATTTTCTTCTTCAATTTTTAAATTATATAAATTATCATACCGTGGAATTCCCGTTTTAATAATTTGATTTTTATCAAAGAAGTACCTGTCATCACACAAATATTCATATTCAAATGGGCTTGTTGTAACATTAAGAGCAAAATTCTTGTTAATCCTGTTCAACCAAGATGATGAATCATGCAATAATATCCCATGGGTTAAAT
>Ga0192264_1197_pt1 | contig 12279 bp, 10 predicted proteins | sample Koala_Koa23_J3_FD_131267 | JGI IMG/M metagenome (GOLD analysis project Ga0192264, IMG submission 131267) | Enriched cells from koala feces incubated with labeled cellulose particles, San Francisco Zoo, California, United States - Koala_Koa2-3_J3 ... | reverse complement strand
ATAAGCGATAGTGCATATGACTATAGCTGAAAGGCTGATAACCTGCGCTTGCTTGAACGGGCCGATCATCAGGCTGTCCGTTCTGAGGGCTTCGACGAAAAAGCGTTCCGCAGAATAAAGGATTCCGTATAGCAGCAGTGTCTGACCTTCAAAGCGCCTTCTGTTGTCGATATATATCAACAGCAGAAAGAGGATGAAACACCAGACGGATTCGTATAAAAACGTCGGATGAACGCTCTGACCGTTGATGGTTATGGCCCACGGCAGATTCGTAGGACTTCCGTAAGCTTCGGAGTTAAAGTAATTGCCCCATCTTCCTATGGACTGTGCGAGCGTAATGGAAGGGACTGCCAGGTCGAGTATGTTCAGCGGACGTATTTTCCACAGAAAACAAAGAATCACCGCAGTTAAAAACCCGAAAATGAGCCCTCCGTGAATTGCCAGACCCCCCGCGCGTATGTTTATTATCTTCATTATGTCTCCTGAGTAGTAAGACCAGTTGAATACGACGTAGTAGAAACGCGCGCCTATTATAGCTATGGGAACGCATATTATAACGAAGTTGAGGAGCTGATCAGACGTTAAATCGTGTTTCGGGGCTCTCCGGCAACATATGATCGTCGCGATCACTATACCTGATGTTATCAATACGGCATACCACATTATATCTATACCAAAGACGGTAAATGCCACAGGTTCCGGTGTCGGCATATTTCTTCTCCTTGCGTTTGAAATAGTTGTTCATGCGCTCATTATACTAAAAAAGATGCGCATTGCGCTACATCCTTCTTTCTGAATTAATAGAAAAGCACGTTATTTGAGCTGTTGCCGGATAGGTAACAGCTCATTATGCATTTTACTGAGATTATTCAGAGATGACTGATGAGGGGTCGACGGCAAGTACGAGCTCTGCTGAATCTCCCATAAGATAAACCATATAGAGCTGCTCTGAATCATCATCCTGTCTTTCTATGAATTCGTCTGCTGTGATCACCTCGGCGTCATCGTCCATAAACGTAAGTCTTGCGTCTGAACCGAGAGTAGCATCAAGACTTACATTTGTATCGGCTATATAATATCCGTCGCTGTATGCAGAGCTGGCGACAACTTCCTTTTCGGTTATGTGGGCAGTATAGGAATCACCGCTCTTTTCCAGCGATACAAAGCCGAGCATAGTGCCTGCACCGTCGGTTATGAGCTGTTGTGAATATTCATCCGTAAGATATTCTACGGTTATATCAGGTTCATCTATCGTATTTCCGGATTTACTTTCTCCGCAGCCGGCTACCATCAGCATAGATATAGCGCAGATAATGATAAATATCAGACTTAATCCTGTTGTTTTTTTCATAAACAATTCTCCCATTACAATAAAATTAATGATAGACCTTTTAATATTTTACTCTCATAACGGGAAGCTTTCAATAGTATTTGGAAAAATAAAACTCAAATAAAATACAAATTCGATTTGTGGCGAAAAGTGTTGAGCCGCTTGCTTTCCTCCTACGGTGGCAAAGAAAATCGTTTTGCGACATATAGACTTAAAATCAATAAAAAAGCACTATATATAGTAGTTTTTGCGAAAATGGCAAAAAAGTGGACACAAACCTTTTTTTATTTTTGGAGCAAAACTCGTTAATGGTGGAGCGAATTTGTTGATAAATGGTTTGAAGTGGTTTAAAATGGAGTAAAACCAAAATCGGGAGGGACTGTATGTTTGTAGGCAAGTATTACAACTCAATAGACAGCAAGTCGAGAATAATAGTGCCTGCAAAATTCCGAGATGAGCTTGAAGGCAGATGCGTTATTGCCAAAGCCCTGGACAAGTGTCTCACCATCTATCCCAAGGCGCAGTGGGAAAAATTCGTTGAGGAAAAGCTTGAAATGCTGCCGTCGGGAAATCCTCAGGCACGAAAGCTCAAGAGGCATTTTTACTCCTCCGCTGCCGAATGCGACGTGGACAAGCAGGGGAGGTTGACTATTACGCAAGATCTCAGAGATTATGCGGGGATAGAGAAAGAACTGATAACTATAGGAAGCAACAAAACTATCGAGGTGTGGAGCAAGGAGCACTGGGAAGATGAAATAGATGCAGATACGGGAGAGCTGATGAATGCCAGTGAGCTGGCGGAAAGCATGGAGCAATATGGATTTTAGTCATGTGCCGGTTCTGTACGATGAGTGCATATCTAATTTGAATATAAAGGAAGACGGCGTCTATGTGGACGGAACACTCGGAGGGGGCGGACATGCCCTCGGCATCGCTGAAAGACTTGGTGCAGGAGGGACGCTGATAGGCATAGACAGAGATATGGATGCGATAAATGCCGCAGGGAAAAGGCTCGCTGCGGTCAAGTGCAGGAGCGAGCTCGTTCATGCCAACTTTTCCGATATCGATACGATATTGGATGAGCTGGAAATAGATGGTATAAACGGTGCGCTCCTCGATATAGGCGTATCTTCGTTTCAGCTTGATAACGGTGAGAGGGGCTTTTCATATATGCAGGATGCGCCTCTCGATATGAGAATGAACAGGGACGATACCCTCACAGCCTACGACGTAGTGAACGGATACAGTAAAGCAGAGCTGACCGAAGTCATAAAAAAATACGGCGAGGAAAAGTGGGCGTCGAGGATAAGTGACTTTATAGTTAAAAACAGAAAGGACAAGCCTGTGGATACGACGGGACAGCTTGTAGATATTATAAAAGCCGCTATTCCCGCATCAGCCCGAAGAGACGGACCGCATCCGGCCAAGAGGACATTCCAGGCGATAAGGATAGAGGTGAACGGAGAGCTTGAACAGCTGAAAAAAGCTGTAGACAGATTTTGCGACGCGCTGCTTCCGGGAGGACGTCTGTGCATAATAACCTTTCACTCGCTGGAGGACAGGATAGTAAAAAGTGCATTTGCAAAGAGACTGAATCCCTGCACATGCCCGGCGGAATTTCCGGTCTGCGTATGCGGCAAGGTATCCGATGTAGTCAAAGTGACAGGGAAACCGATAGTGGCGGGAAAGGATGAGCTTGAGAGAAATCCGAGAGCAAGGAGCGCTAAGCTCAGAGTGATAGAAAAGAAGAGGTAGTGACATGATAGAGCCTGAAAGATGGTATGAATATCAGAAAAATTATCAAAAATACGGGCTTGATATGAAACCGAAGCCTGAGCCTGAAACTCGTGAGGACAGACAGAGGAAAAGACGTCAGGCAAAATCGACCTCGAGCGACAGCAGGAAAGCTGCATTTGCTGCTGTTCTGATCATCGGCTGTGCAATGATAATCATGATAATAACGACGGCATATTGTGCCAGCCTAAGATACAGCAATAACAGCCTCATTAAAGAAAATCAGGCGATGACAGGCGAAATCGAAGAGCTTCAGGCAGAAGTTTACAGTGCCAATAATATCGAGTATATAGAGTCCAAGGCTACAGATGAGCTGGGAATGGTATATGCCAGCGATGGCAAGACAGTATATGTCGCCGGAGAGGATATACCTGAAGAAGGCTTTGCCGATATACTCAAGGAAAAGGCATATAACTGAGATACAGAAAATATAATGTCGTAATAATAAAATGTAACTATGATCCCCGGACAGCTTAATACGGTAATGATGTCAGGGGATTGCTTTTTAAGGGTGGATATTTTGACAACGTTAAACAGCAGCAAGAAAAACATGATAATAATTCTGTGCATAGTATTCGTATGTATGTTGTTACTGTGTCTGAGGCTCGGCTGGATACAGGTAGTGAAGGGGAGCGAGTACTCCGAGCTGGCTGTCGAGCAGCAGACGAGCGATACCACAATAGAGGCAAAGCGCGGAGTCATCTACGATACCAATGGAAACGAGCTTGCTATAAGCGTTACATGCTATACTGTATGGGTGAGGCCTTCGAGTGTAAAGACGGGAGATACCGAGCAGGAGCAGAACGAAAGCGTGGAAAATGTAGCCTCACAGCTCTCGGAAATACTGGAAATGGATTACGATGAGGTCATGGAATCCGTGACGAAAGAACAGAGTCTGGTGAAGATAAAAAAAGATGTTGACAAGGAAACGGCCGATGCGATCAGAGAAGCAGATCTTGCCGGGGTGGAAATTTCGGAGAGCACGAAGAGAAGCTATCCTTTGGGAGCATTCGCGTCGCATACATTGGGTACCGTTTCCGATGATAATGAAGGAATTTCAGGCCTGGAGCTTCAGTACAATACGTATTTAAGCGGTATTTCCGGAAGGTGGATAAATTACACCGACAGCAACGGCAATGGGCTTTCGTACGGAAAGGAGACGTACTATCAAGCGGAGGACGGATACAGCATAGTCACTACCATCGATGAAGTGATACAGCACTATACTGAGAAAGCGATCGCACAGGTTCAGGAGGACACCAGCGCCGACAGAGTGATGGCTATAGTTATGGATCCTGAAACGGGGGATATACTGGCTATGGCTCAAACTCCGGAATTTGACCTTAATGATCCTAAGACGCCTCTCGATGAAGAAGAGCAGGAAAAGCTGGAAAATATGACGGATGAAGAGAAGACTGAATACTGGAATAAAATGTGGAGAAACTCATTGATATCAGACGTATATGAGCCCGGCTCCACCTTTAAACTTATAACGACGGCAATCGCGCTTGAAGAGGATATTGCAGATGTTGACAGCACATATACATGTACAGGTTCGATAACCGTTTCCGGACAGACGCTGCACTGCTGGCGAAGCGAGAACCCTCACGGAACGCAGACGCTTAAGGAAGCCGTGGGAAATTCATGCAACCCCGTATTTGCTTCACTGGCGTTGAAGATAGGAATAGAGAAATTTTACGATTATCTGGGAACGTTCGGTATAACGGGAACCACGGGAATCGACTTTCCGGGAGAGGCAACAGCGATTCTCCAGTCGGAGGAAAGTGCGGGAGATGTAGGTCTGGCAACTATAGGCTACGGGCAAGGCATTGCCGTTACACCGATACAGCTGATAACGGCGATATCATCCTTCGGAAACGAAGGCAAGATGATGAAGCCGCGTCTCGTAAAGGAAATACAGGATTCCGACGGCAATACCGTTCAGACGTTTGATACGGAGGTCGCGAGGCAGACCGTGTCGGAGGAGACGGCAGAGGAAGTTTGTGAAATAATGCAGTACGCCGTAGAAGAAGGTGGAGTCGGCAATGCGGCAGTCGAAGGCTACAGCGTAGGCGGTAAAACAGGAACTGCAAACAAGGCTAAAGATGACGGCTCCGGATACAGCGATGATACGTATTCGTCGTGTATAGCGATGGCGCCGATGGATGATCCGCAGGTCGCAGTGCTGCTGATAGTGGACAGTCCGCAGGGAGTGAAATACGGAAGCACCACTGCCGCTCCGGGAGTACAGCAGATATTATCGGATACGCTGAGCTATCTGAATATTTCTCCCGATCAGGAAAGCGAATCAGAGGATGAAGATGAAACTGTAGAAGTGCCTGATGTAGTAGGCGAAAATGTAAGCGAGGCCATAGGAATACTGGCAGGCGATTCTCTGTCATACGATCTCAATGAAGAGGCGGCGGAGGAGGACGATTTTATCGTAACGAAGCAGTATCCTGCTGCCGGAACAGAAGTAAAAAAAGGAAGCAAAATATATTTGTATAATTAAGCAGGCGAATATGGATAGAATATCAATAGAGAGTATTGTCGAAGCTACAGGCGGAGCTTTGATGAGAAAGAGCAGCGAAAATTTTATAACAGGAGTGAAGCATGATTCCCGCGAATGCAGTAAAGGGGATATGTTCGTAGCTGTCGTGGGAGAAAATCATGACGGTCACGACTATCTGCGTCAGGTTCTTGAAAACGGTTGTAAAACGGTGCTCGTTTCCTGTGATGAAAGCGCTCTGAGATGTATCGGAGATATGGAAGCAAACGTGATAAAGGTCAAGGATACCGTATATGCTATGGGAGAATTGGCCAAGTATTATCTTGACACGTTGGCAGCGGTTAAAATTGCGGTTACGGGAAGCGTCGGCAAGACCTCGACGAGGGATATGATATACTACGCACTCGGGGAAAAGCATGTGTGCGGAAGAAATATGAAGAACTACAATAATGATATAGGACTTCCGCTGTCTGTTTTTCAGTTTGACAGCCGTATGGACGCTGTCGTTCTTGAGATGGGAATGGATCATTCGGGAGAAATCGAGCGCCTGTCCGAGATCGTCAGACCTAATATAGCGGTGATAACTAATATAGGTACGTCTCATATAGAAAATCTGGGAAGCAGGGAAGAAATATTCCGAGCCAAAATGGAAATTACAAAATATATGGAGCCTTACGGAAAAAATAAAAGTACATTGATATTTCCGACTGACGATGAATTTCTTACAAAAAAAAGGACTGCGGGAGATTATGAACAGGTGACCATAGGCAGAAACGGCAAGAGTGATTATATAATATCCGATATTGACGATTTCGGTCTTGATGGTATAAAATTCACATTGGAATATCAACATGAAAGCAGAACAGTCAATATTCCCGTGCCGGGTCGGCACAGCGCGGTGAACGGAACGATAGCCATAGCGGTATGCGGTATCCTGGGTATGTCGATGGATGATGCGATCAAGGGGCTGGCGGAAACACAGCTTACGGGGAACAGACTCAGGCATTTAAAAAACGGCAGACTCAGCGTTATAGACGATACATATAATGCAAGCCCTGATTCGATGAAGAGCGCTCTGACGGTTTTGAATAAGAGCAGATGCCGCGGAAAGAAAACGGCTATATTGGGTGACATGTATGAGCTCGGCAAACAGAGCGAGCGCCAGCATTTCGGCATCGGAGTTTTCGCAAGGGGTCTTGATTTAGACAGAATAATAGCTGTCGGAGAGAAATCGCGTGCTATTGCGGAGGGTGCCAAGGGAGGAAAAGCGCAGGTTTTATATTTTAAAACGAAAGATGAATTGTACCGGGAAATAAAGGAGTTGGCGTCTGCCGGTGATATGATACTGGTCAAGGGCTCCAGAGGCATGGGCATGGAAGAGATCGTAGACAAGCTTTTGGATATATAATTAGGAGAAGATATGAATTATATTAACATCGGAATAGTGATCGTAATAGCGTTTATAGTATCGGTCATTTTAACAAAACTGGAAATACCTGTACTGAAAGCAAAAGCGGGTCAGAATATAAGAGAGGAAGGACCGGAATCACATCTGTCGAAGGCTGGGACTCCGAGTATGGGAGGCATCGCCATTATAGCGGGGGCTGCTGTCTCATCCATTGTTGCGTATGCATTGTGGGGCGGAAGCATGTCGGATTTGCTGATGATACTCTTCGTGTTTATCGCATTCGGATTGATAGGTTTTTTTGACGACTTTCTCAAGGTAGTAAAAAAACAAAATCTCGGCCTCAGAGCGTATCAGAAATTCGGATTGCAGATAATTATATCGGTAGCATTGGCTGTGTTTATCGCTAATTATTCGGAAGGCAGCACATATGTATATATACCGATTGCAGATTTTTACATTGATTTCGGTATATGGTATATACCGTTCATCGTTTTTGCGGTATTGGCGATGACTAATGCAGTAAACCTGACCGATGGCTTAGACGGGCTGGCTTCCGGCGTTACCGCTCTGGTGAGCCTTTTCTTTGCGGTTTTGGGCGTGACATACAGCATTGCTTCGGGCGCCTTTTTCTGTGCGGCGCTTTGCGGTGCATGCCTCGGGTTTCTGGTTTTCAATAAAAATCCCGCAAAAGTATTTATGGGAGATACGGGGTCTCTGGCTCTCGGAGGCGGGCTGGCAGCGGCAGCTATAGTGATGAAAATGGAGCTGATGCTTCTGATAGTGGGGCTTGTGTATGTGGTAGAGGTGCTTTCGGTAGTGCTGCAGGTGCTGTATTTTAAGGCTACCGGGGGAAAGCGGCTGTTTAAAATGGCACCTATACACCATCACTTCGAAAAGTGCGGGTTTAAAGAAGTAAATGTCGTTACAGGCTTCTGGATATTCACTGTGATATGCTGTCTGGCAGGTTTTGCGATTATTTAGTAATTTGTTCGATCAGGAGAGGATATAATGTCAATAGGAAATGCTAAGGAGATGCAGGGAAAAAATATTTTGATCGTGGGCATGGGAAATTCCGGCAAGGCCGCAGCCCAGGCGATGGTTAAGCTGGGAGCCAATGTTTTCGTTCAGGACAGCAAGAGTGAGGATGAGGTCGATCCGCAGCTGTTGACATTTTTGAATGATAGATCCGTAAAATGCTATCTGGGATGCCGTCCCGAAGATATGAGTGTATTTGATATGCTGATACTCAGTCCGGGAGTGTCTCCCGATTTGAAGTTCATAAAGGAAGTACAAAACTCGGGAGCCGAGATCATAGGAGAACTGGAGATCGCTTACAGAGTGGGTAAGGGTAACTATGTAGCGATCACGGGGACTAACGGCAAAACGACGACCACGACGCTCGTCGGAGAAATCTATAAAGCTGCCGGAAAAAAGACGTATGTCGTCGGCAACATAGGAGTCGCTGTGATTTCCAAAGCGCTGTCAGCTGAGGATGACAGCTGGCTGATAACTGAGACCAGCAGCTTTCAGCTGGAAACGATAAAGGACTTCAAGCCGCAGATATCGGCGATACTGAATCTGACGCCGGACCATCTGGACAGGCACAAAACCATGGAAAACTACGGCAAGGCAAAAGCGGCTGTATTTAAAAATCAGGAAGCTGATCAATATTGTGTGATAAACTATGACGACGAGATGTGTATGAAGCTTGCAGAAAATTGCAGAGCCCGTGTAGTACCGTTTAGTCGAAAGTGTACGCTGAAATTCGGAGCCTATGTAGACGGCGATACGATAATAATTAAGGACGCTGACGGTAAAATAACCGAGATATGCAGGGTGGCGGAGCTTAAGATACCCGGGAGCCATAATTTGGAAAACGCTCTTGCGGCATCCGCTATCGCTTATTTCGAAGGGATAGAGCCGGATGTAATATCGGAAACGCTGAGAGAATTTCGGGGTGTAGAGCACAGGATAGAGCTGTGCGGTGAGATAGATGAGATAAGATTCGTAAACGATTCTAAGGGTACTAACCCTGATGCAGCTATCAAGGCTATAGAAGCGATGAAGGAAAATATCCTCCTCATTGCCGGAGGATACGATAAAAACGCTTCATTTGATGAATTCGCACAGGCGTTGAACGGCCGGGTAAAGACATTGATTTTAATGGGCAGGACGGCAGACAAAATAAAGGAGGCTGCTGAAAAGGTTGGCTTTACGGACACTATAATACTCAGTGACATGGAAGCGTGCGTGAGGGAAGCATATAGCAGGGCTCAGCCGGGGGATGTGGTGTTGCTTTCACCTGCATGCGCCAGTTGGGATATGTATACCAGCTTTGAACAGCGGGGAAAACACTTCAAATCATGCGTGCAGGCGTTGGAAAGGTGACGGGAATAATTGAAATTCAAGTGGAAAATCGGAAAAGACGGGAAAAAGCGAAGCTCAAACCGGGAGATTTCTGGATAATGATTTTTACGGTAATGCTCGTGATATTCGGATTGATAATGGTGTTCAGCGCCAGCTATTATTATTCCATAAGCAAGTTCGGAAATGCGTACAGTTATCTGTTAAGGCACGGAATGTGGGTGTTGCTCGGATTTGTTGCGATGGTTTTCGGCGCAGTATTTGATTACAGGTACTATAAAAAGATCGCGCTTCCTGCAGCTATAGTCAGTGTAATACTGCTAGCGCTTTTGCTGACGCCTCTCGGAGAAACGCGAAATGGGGCGACGAGATGGCTTAGTCTGGGTCCGATCACCGTAATGCCCGGAGAACTGGCAAAGCTGGCTGTGATCCTGTTTGTCGCCTGGTTCCTGAGCAGCGATACGGACAGAATACGATCCATAGTTAAGGGAGTGCTGCCGCTTCTCGGTGTTGCGGTCATATACGGCGGTCTTATCATAATGCAGCCGAATCTTTCGACAGCGATAACCGTATGCGGCATTATAATAGCCATGATGCTTGTTGCCGGATTGAAATGGCGATACGTTATCGCGACGGGCTGTCTCGGAGCATCGGGTATAATGTTTATAGTCCTCTTTATGAAGAACTCATACTGGTATTCGAGACTTACAAGCTTTATGGATCCGTTTCAGGATTCTCTCGGAGACGGCTATCAGGCGGTTCAGTCCTTACTGGCTTTAGGTTCCGGAGGATTGTTTGGCGTTGGGCTGGGTAAGAGCGTGCAGAAAAATCTCTATCTGCCGGAGCCTCAAAATGATTTCATACTGGCTATCATAGGCGAAGAGCTGGGTCTCATAGGAGTGTTGGCGCTCATAGCTCTGTACTGCCTGTTCATATGGAGAGGCACGCATATAGCGATAAATGCGCCGGATCAGTTCGGGATGCTGCTTGCATCAGGCATAGTGCTGATGGTTGCTATTCAGGTGATATTGAACATAGCGGTAGTTACCTCGTCCATGCCTGCGACAGGAATAAACCTACCGTTTATAAGCTACGGCGGGAACGCGCTTTTGATATTCATGTTCTGCGCCGGAGTTTTAATAAATATTTCAAGACACGAAGCAAGTAATACAGGAGTGAATTAAATGAAAGTTATCATGACCTGCGGCGGCACGGGAGGCCATATATACCCGGCAATAGCTATAGCGGATGAAATAAGAAGACGTATTCCGGAGACCGAGGTGCTTTTCGTAGGTGCGGAGACAGGGCTTGAGAAAAAGCTGGTGCCGGAAAACGGCTACGAAATAGAGCTGATACCGGCGGGCGGATTCAACCGGCGCAACATGGTTAAAAATGTCAAGCTGATAAAAACGCTGAAAAGCGGGAACGCAAAGGCAAAAAAGATTTTAAAGGACTTCAGACCGGATGTAGTAATAGGCACCGGAGGATATGCCAGTGCTCCAATAATGAAGGCTGCGCAGAACATGAAAATCAAAACCTACGTCCATGAGCAGAATGCGTTTCCGGGAATGACAAACAAGCTGCTCGAAAAAAAGGTTGAAAAATTGTTTCTGGGCTTTGAAGATGCCTCAAAGTATTTTAAATATCCCGAAAAGCATGTCGTGACGGGAAATCCGGTGAGGCGTGAATTTTTTGATATCGACCGTAGGAAGGCTCGGGAAGATTTGGGCTTCAAGCCGTCTGATTTCGTTCTCATGGCGTTTGGCGGAAGTCAGGGCGCTGGCAGAATAAACAAGGCGATGCTGGATGTGATAGAGACGTTTAACGGCGTTAAAGATTTCAAAATATGCATGGCCACAGGCAGCTATTATTACGATGCAATAAAAAATGAGCTTGCCGAAAAAGGTGTTGCCATAGAAGAAAACATAATAATTATGGAATATATATATGAAATGGCAAAGTACCTTAAATCGGCCGATCTGGTCATATGCAGAAGCGGAGCTCTCAGCGTGGCTGAGGTCACCGTTTGCGGCATACCGGCGATATTCATACCATCGCCCAACGTGACTGGAAATCATCAGTTCTTTAATGCCAAGGCTGTGGCGGATAAAGGCGGAGCGGTTGTAGTGGAAGAAAAGGATCTGGATGATGATGAACTGATAAATACTGTACTTGATCTCAAGAATAATCCCGAGAGGATGAAGGAGATGGCTGAATACAGTAGAAAATGCGGGCCTGACGACGCTGTTGGAATCATATGCGACAGCGTGGTAGGATGCCGGAGCTGATAACGCTGCTTGGCGGAGAGATGACGGAATACCATGGCTGAGAATCGAACGGAACAAACGAAAAAAGTAAAAAAAAGAAAAAGGAGACGCAAAAAGCGCTATTTGCTTAAATTCATCATATTCGTTTTGATATGCACGGGCGCATGGTTTGCAGTGCATATAGATTATTTTACCGTGGACGGTATCGCTGTCGTGGGGAACACCAGTATTTCCGATGAAGAGATAATAGAACTTGCGGGATTGGAAACAGGTGTCAATGTTTTCGATGTACATCCGTGGTTCGTACAGCGGAAAATCAAAAAAAATCTGTATATCGAATCGGTAGATGTAGACAGAAAGCTGCCGAATAAAATAGAGATATACGTTACGGAGCGCAGCGGAGCAGCTCAGTTTGTCACCGGTAAGAAATACGCAGTGATCGATGAGGATGGCAAGGTCCTTGAGATTTCCAAGGAAGAGAGAGATGTTACCATGGTGGAAGGCGTCGAGGTTGAAGAGGCTGACGAGGGAAAGAAGATAAAAGTAGAAAACAGCGGCAAATACGAAAAGGTCATGGAGCTCATTGCGGCAACAGGTGAAAACGATA
>Ga0192264_1189_pt1 | contig 12773 bp, 9 predicted proteins | sample Koala_Koa23_J3_FD_131267 | JGI IMG/M metagenome (GOLD analysis project Ga0192264, IMG submission 131267) | Enriched cells from koala feces incubated with labeled cellulose particles, San Francisco Zoo, California, United States - Koala_Koa2-3_J3 ... | reverse complement strand
CGAGAGGTTCGGAGCGATGCTGTCAGGGAAAATAGATGAGATAACCGCGCAGATCTATGAGATGGCGGGGGAAAGCTTCAATATCAATTCGCCTGTGCAGCTTGGTGATATCCTTTTCGATAAGTTGGGACTTCCGGCAGGGAAAAAGACAAAGAGGGGATATTCCACCAGCGCTGATATACTGGAAAGGATAAAGGATAAGCACCCTATAGTTCCCGCCGTTCTTGAATACAGAACGATGGCTAAGCTGAAAAGCACTTATATAGACGGTCTCCTGCCGCTGATAAACCGTAAGGATGGCAAGGTCCACGCTCATTTTAACCAGACTGTAACGACTACGGGCCGCATAAGCTGCACGGAGCCTAATCTGCAGAATATACCTGTGAGGCAGGAGCTGGGCAGGAAGCTGCGAAATGCCTTTGTTCCCGATTCAGATGAGTGTGTACTTGTAGGCGCCGATTACTCTCAGATAGAGCTCAGGGTTCTGGCTCACATGTCCGGGGACGAAGCGTTGATAGACGCCTTCAACAGAGGTGAGGATATTCACAGGGCGACGGCGGCAAACGTTCTGGGAGTGCCTGGGGATGAAATAACGATAGATGAGAGGAGCCGCGCCAAGGCTGTAAATTTCGGGGTGATATACGGCATGAGCAGCTTCGGCCTTTCCAGCGAGCTGCATATAACGAGAAAGGACGCAGAGGAGTATATAGACACGTATTTTGCCAAGCACAGGGCTGTAAAGAGATTTATGGACGAGCAGGTGGAGCTTTGCAAGGAAAACGGCTATGTAACTACCATAATGGGAAGGAAACGTTATATAAAGGAGATAAGGGCTTCATCGTACATGGTAAAGCAGATGGGCGAAAGGCTTGCAATGAACACTCCTATACAGGGTAGCGCCGCGGACATCATCAAGATAGCCATGTGCATGGTCCACAAAGCTATCAGGGAAAAGCAGCTTAAATCGAAGCTCATTCTGCAGGTACACGATGAACTTATCATCAATACCTACCGGGATGAGAAGGAAACGGTCGAGAGACTTCTCGTCGAGAACATGGAGAAGGCATACGATATGGCGGTGAAGCTGAAAGCCGACCTTAACGAAGGGGAGAGTTGGTATGATCTCAAGTAAATTACATGCAGGAAAAGAATGCGTTATCAAAGAATTAAAATAACGTGAACGAAGATGCGCCGATAGAGGAACGAGAGTAATCTGATGAAAGTAATAGGGCTTACAGGCGGCATAGGGACAGGAAAATCCACAGCCGCCGAATACTTAAAGAAAAAAGGATTTTTGCATATAGATGCGGATGAAATAGGAAGACAGCTCACGGCAGACGGCAGTCCCATGCTTGATACTTTGAACGATATCTTCGGTCCGTATGGAAAATACGGAGAAAAGGGCAGGGAGATAATCAAGGACGATGGCAGCCTGGACAGACAGGCTCTGGCTGCTCTTGTTTTTACGGACAGCGAAAGAAAAGCGCAGCTGGATGAGGTGATGTTCAAGGCGATCATCGCCGAGATAGATGATGAGATACGAAGATATAATGAAGGCTGTACGGAAATACACGACGCGGAAACGCACGTTGCGGGAACATGTGATGCTGAGAAGACCGCGGACGAGGCACTAAGTAATGATGAGTCGGATATTCCCGGTATCATGCTGGATGCTCCGCTGCTGTTTGAAGCGGGTCTGGAAAGCAGATGCGATATCGTGCTCCTGCTCGTTGCTGATGAGGATATAAGGATAAAGCGCGTGTGTATGCGCGATGGAGCCGATGAGCAGTCTGTCAGAGATCGGATAAACAGCCAGATGAGCGATGATGAAAAAATGCGTAGAGCCGATATCATCATCGACAATTCAGAAAGTCGGGATGATCTTATCGATAAGCTGGATGACTTTATCAGGCGGCTGTAATATGGAGGTAGCATGATGAGCTCGTAGAGTGATTGGTCATTAATGTTTTTAACGTTTTTCTTCATTTGATGGAGGGCATGAGGAACGAAAAATCTGAATTGCATAGATAATTGCAAAGAATGTAGAATAAAAAAATAAAGCTAAATTTTCAAAAAAATATTGCAAACGTTATAGAGATGTGCTATTATAATCTCAACAAGAGAGAAACACATCTCGATTGATAGGATATAGAGTCCTAAGAAATAACCTGATGCCGCTGGGTAGAGGGGAAGGAAAGAGGGTGATTCCACCAGAAGTGTATGTAGAAAACGAGAGGAAATACCAGTTTTCAGAGATTTGAGGCATCGTGGTCTACGTGGTAGATGGTAAAGCGATTGCGGTGGTGAAGCGGAAGCTTTAAAAAGGTTCAGGTACGGATAACAGGGATGATTAGCGTAACCGGAGCGTAAAGATGAAAGCTTTGCAAAGAGAAACTCAATCTATGGAAGCTGGTATTTTATTGGCAAAATGGGAAAAACTAAGGAATCTGAAAATAATTTCATTAAATAATTCTTTTAATTAATTTCATTGAAAAAAGCAACCTCTGTAGAAAACGGGACCTAAGAAAAAAATATTGAGGTGCAAGGCACTTTATGAATATTGAAGCTTCTTATATTTAAAAAATGAAAGGGCTACAAAAATAAAAGAACTATAAAATTATATGCAAAAAAAGCCGTTAAAAAGTAAATTTTTTATTGACAAAATGTGCCGAAGTTTATACAATAGATAGGTACTGATTTTACAGAACACATGCGGCCTTGGCGGAATAGGCAGACGCGCACGTTTGAGGGGCGTGTGGGAGACCGTACCGGTTCAAGTCCGGTAGGCCGCACCAGAGAGAGATCCGGATTTTCATTATTTTAAGATGAAAATTCGGGTTGTTTTCATTTTGTGAACATTTTGTGACAATTCCTTATGCTTTCTTGAAAAAAATGTGAAATCAAGATATCATATGACAGAACGAAGCATATAGACCGGCTCTCATTTGGAGAGGGAGTATTACATAGACGGTATGAGTGATAGAGCAGGAAAAACAAACAAGCGCACAAAGACCGGCAGCAAGCTAAAAGGACGGAAGACAACACGCAGCAAAGGGCGAAAGAGTAAGCAAAGCTTTATCAAAACGTTGTCAAAGACTGATAAGCTGAACCTTGCTTTGGCGGCAGCTGCGATTGTCGCCATCGTTGTTGCTGCTTTTTTTGTGAGAAACGCGTATTTTTACATTACCGGAAATGATGTCACCGATGAAAATCAGTATCCTGTAAAGGGAGTGGATGTGTCCTCCTATCAGCTGGAGATAGACTGGCCGGGCCTTGAGGACGAGGGATATAAATTTGCTTTTATCAAGGCTACGGAGGGAAGCAGCCACGTCGACGATAGATTCGAATACAACTGGAAGCATGCCAACAGAACGGATATGAGGGTCGGTGCTTATCACTTCCTGAGCTTTGATACGGACGGTGGGGAACAGGCGGACAACTTTATAAGCACAGTGAAGAAAAAGCGCGGAATGCTGCCTCCCGCTGTAGATGTGGAGTTTTACGGAGATTATACCGAAAACCATCCAAGTGTGGAAAAGGTTACGGAAATACTCGATAGCTTTCTGGAAAAGATCGAGGATAAATACGGCATGAAGCCGATAATATATACGAACGCATACGTTTATAAGCATTACATATCGGGACGATACGATGATTATCCCATATGGATAAGCTCCGACAGCATCCCCGAAACTCTTTCAGATGGCAGGAGCTGGACGTTCTGTCAGTATACATTTTACGGAAAGTCGGAAAATATTGCAGACGGAGAAAAGTATGTGGATATCAATGTGTTCAACGGTAGTTCGTGGGAATTGAGAAATTATAAGAGTAAATAAGTCGATGATTACAGCAAATGGGTGATTGCGGCGGAAGTGTGACTATATAGGAAGAAGGCGCGGTCAGCGAGGGGGAAGAAGAAGGATGTTATCAAAATTCAGTGTAAGGAAGCCGTTTACGATATTGGTAGCCGTAATCGTGGTATTGGTTTTTGCAGTCATATCGTTTACCAGGATGACGACGGATCTGTTTCCGAATATAAACACGCCGTATGTAATAGTTATGACTACGGATACAGGAGCCAGTCCGGAGGAGATAGAGACGGAGATAACCGAGCCTATGGAGCAGCAGATGGCTACGCTGACGAATATTAAAAACGTCACGTCGATTTCATCGGAGAATTACTCGATGATACAGCTCGAATTTTCCGATGATGTCGATATGGATTCGATATCCGTGGATATCAGGGAAAAGATAGGGCAGATAGAGGGAGAGCTTCCTGATACGGCGTCAACCCCCGTAGTCATGAAGATAAGCATGGATATGATGCCTGTCGTGACCGCAGCTATAGGTATGGAAGGGATGTCTGTAGGCGAGGTTTCGGAATTCACGACGGAAAATCTCGAAAATTCGCTTGAGGGTATAGAAGGCGTAGCTTCGGTATCCATCATGGGAATGTCCGAGGACAACATTCAGATAGTCCTTTCGCAGGAGAAGATAGATGAGATAAACGAGAAGGTGGCGGCAGCGATAGAAGAGCAGTACGGAGAGGCCGAAAGCGAGATAAACAGCGGTCTCAGCTCCGCCTCCAGTGGGCAGAGCAAGATCGATTCGGCAAAGGATTCGTTGACCGACGCTCAGAAGAGTGCTGCCGAGCAGATAGCGGCAACGAAGACGAAGCTTACGAGCAGCCGTGAGGAGCTCGTTGCTCTGCAGGCGAGCGGTACGGTCTTAAAGGAGCTTCTGGAGCAGTATGACGAGGCTGTAAAATCCGGCAATACTCAGGTCGTAAATGCTGTTGAGCAGAGCATAAGTATGGCGGGATATACTGTGGAAACGCTCCGTGAAACGGTATCGCAGCTGGATACGGTGGATGCGCAGATAGCAGCTATAGATGAAACATTAGAGCAGTTGGAGGTGCAGAGCGCTACTACATCGTTTACTCTTAGCAGTAAGTATTCGGATCTGACATCGACCGAAAGCACTCTGGATGCTACGGTAACACAGCTACAGAGCGCGCTTGAAGAGATACAGAGCTCGGAGGAGGCCGCACTGGCAAGCGCTGATATGACGGGCGTGCTCACCATGAGCAACATAGCGGCGATACTCAGCGCACAGAATTTTTCGATGCCGGCAGGATACATCACCGATGGGGAAGCCGAGCTTCTGGTAAGCGTCGGCGACAAGATAAAGAATGCGGATGAGCTGGAAAATCTCGTGCTCGTAGATATGGGAATAGACGGACTCGATCCGATAAAGATATCCGATATAGGATCAGTTTCATATGCGAATACTGCGGATGATACATACGCTAAGATAAACGGACAGAACGGCGTGCTCGTGAGCTTTACGAAGCAGTCAAGCTACGCTACTGCGGAGGTTTCCGAGAATGTAGGCGATAAATTTGCGGAGCTGTCCGATGAATACGAGGATCTGGAATTCACTATGCTCTCAGACCAGGGCGAATACATAGATATAGTGATCAACTCGGTGCTGCAGAACCTACTGTTGGGAGCTATACTTGCCGTGCTGATACTTCTCTTTTTCCTGAGAGACATAAGGCCTACGCTGATAACGATCGTAAGCATTCCAATGAGCGTGCTCTTTGCGATAGTTATGATGTATTTCTCGGGTGTTACGCTCAACATGATATCACTATCCGGTTTGGCGATAGGAATAGGCATGCTTGTCGATAACTCCATAGTGGTCGTGGAAAACACGTTCAGGTTGAGAGCTCTGGGGTATTCCAGAGTCCAGGCGGCTGTTTCCGGAGCGTCTCAGGTGGCAGGCGCGATAACCGCTTCCACACTTACGACGATATGCGTATTTGTTCCCATCATATTTGTCGATGGAATGACGAGGGATATATTTATAGACCTGGCTCTGACGGTGGCTTATTCCCTCATAGCCAGCCTGATAATAGCTCTTACCCTCGTTCCGGCGATGGCAAAGGGGCTGCTGACGGGAAGCAGCAAAAAAGCTGTGCTCAGCCAGGACGGACGTATAATTGGAAAGTATAAAAAGATTGCTGCATGGAGTTTGAATCATAAGAAGAGCCTCATTGCGGGTGCTGTGGTCATCCTTCTGCTGTCGAGCGCTCTCGTGCTTTCGCAGGGCTTGACATACATGCCGTCGATGAGCACCAATCAGATATCGGCTACAATACAGATGCCTGATGAAAGCACGCTGGAGGAGACGTCGGAGGCTACAGATGCTGTCGTAGAGGAAATGCAGAAGATAGACGGCGTGGAAACTGTGGGTGCAATGCTTTCGAGCGACGCGATGGGCATTTTCGGAATGTCAACAAGCCAGGATGTCACGGCGACAACGCTTTACATCGTACTCGACGAGGATAAGATCAGCAGCAGTAAAACCGTTGATGACAAACTGACGGAGCTTTCCGAGGAATACGGATGTGAAATATCGGTAAGCTCGGATATGGATATGTCTTCTCTGATAGGAGGCTCAGGCATAACGATAAACCTTTACGGCGACGACCTCGATACGCTTAGAGAGACGGGAGCTAATGTAGAAGCGGCTCTCAGAGATATGGATGAGCTCGAGGAGGTTTCCGATGTAAATGAGGACAGCACCGAAGAGGTCAAGGTAGTGGTAAACAAGAATCTTGCCATGGAAAAGGGACTTACCGTAGCGCAGGTGTATCAGCAGATCGCTGCGAAGCTTACTTCGCAGACAACGGCCACAACGCTTACCGAGTCGGGAAATTCCGTGGACGTCGTGCTTGATAATTCCGAAAGTCAGTCGATGACGAAAGATGACCTGAAAAATATGACTCTTTCAGCGGAAAACAGCGATGGAACGAGCGAGGATGTAATGCTGTCCAGCATAGCGACTATAGAGACCGATGCGGCAATGGATGCGATAAATCACGATAATCAGAAGCGAAGCCTTGAGATAACGGCTGCGGTCAAGGACGATTACAATGTAACGCTTGTAACGGGCGATGTACAGGAGATGATAGAGGATAGCGAGCTTATTCCCGACGACGTAACGATAGAGTTTGCCGGGGAGAACGAAGAAATAATGGATGCCATGAAGCAGATGATGCTCATGCTGGTTGTAGGTATGCTGCTCGTTTATCTCGTAATGGTAGCTCAGTTCCAGTCTCTAAGGTCGCCTTTCATAGTGATATTTACGATACCGCTGGCATTTACCGGAGGTATGCTGGCGTTGCTGATTTGCAGGCAGGAGGTAAGCGTCATTTCCATGATGGGCTTCGTAATGCTGATGGGAGTCATTGTAAACAATGCCATAGTGCTGGTCGACTGTATCAACCGTTTCAGGCTCGAAGGGATGGAAATGGATGAGGCGATAATAAACGCAGGCGCTGTCAGGATGCGTCCTGTGCTGATGACGGCGATAACTACGGTGCTCGGGCTTGTTCCTCTGGCCATAGGATTCGGCACCGGCGCTGAGATGATACAGCCGGTTGCCATAGTTTGCATAGGCGGACTCATATACGCTACGCTGATGACGCTGCTGATAATCCCTGTGATGTATAAGATATTTGCCAAGAAGCATATGGAAAAGATCGAAGAGGAGGAGCTGGAGATACTCAATGTGTGAGGATGTGAGCAGGGCAGCGAGCTGCGGTAAGCTCATGTGAATGAAGCGCCGCTTGATGAAACTCAAATATTATTTATTGTTTAACGATTACCGCGCTGCCATGGAGGTCGCACAGAGGTACGAGCGCAAGAGCGCCGTGTTTTTGTTCATAATCCTCTACAGCGTGTTTGACTCCTGAAAACCGTGAATTGTTGTAGTCGTGAAGAATTATCACGCCGCCTTTATTAAGGCGCGGGTAAAAGTATTCAAGTCCCGCGAGAGTGGGAGCATAGAGGTCGGCATCGAGGCTTACGAAGGCGTATAATTCGTTCTCAAGTCCGCGTGCGGTATCGGGAAAGAACCCCTTGCGTATGATAGCTTTCTCCGGAAAAGGCAGTTTGTTGAGGACGGCTGTCTCTCCGGTATCACTGAAATCACCTGCTTTTGCATGTGAATAGTCTGAGTCGGATTCTATATCTATATCCCGTGCATCAAAGCCTGTAAACGTATCGAACAGGTAGATCGTTTTTTCCGGGAAGAGTGCGTTAAGCACCGCTGCGAGCTCGCCCTTATATACTCCGAGTTCGGCAATGTTTCCGTCTGTTTGAAGGGCACGCAGGCGTTCGGCTAAACGGCATATGACGCCTTTACGAATATCGATTAGCTCGTGGAGCTCTCCGAGAAGCAAAAAATTTCCGTTAAAGCCGCATGCCGCCGCCTGATGACGCAGCTCATCCGAGCGCACTTTATCGGTTACGCCGATGAGTACGCAGTCCGGGTTCAGAGCTACGGCGTCTTCTACGGATACGACAGGTGTTCCTGCGATGAAAGTGCCATGCAGGGAGCTGTTGTTGTCGCCGTATGCTATTAGGCTGTAATGCGATGCGTTGATGAGCGCAGCCGCGGCTCTGCCAAATTGTCCCGAACCGAGTATTACCATCGTTTTCTTTTCCGTTTTAAGCGTATCGTTTGTTCCGTTCATTCAAAAGCTCCTGTATTGTTTCATATATTTTCGTGCAGTAATTGCTGCAAAGATAAAGCTATTATATCATGACTACTACGAATCAGACTTCGCAGTTCCTGCTGCCAACACTCGCTAACGCTCGTTCCAGCTCACTTCGTTCGCTGCTATCCGTTCTGTCTGCAAATCGCCTACGGCTCTTTGGACAGAAAGGTTTCTTCGAGGGTCAGATACCTGTGCCCGAGAAAATTACGGTTGCTAATCTCGGGTATTAGTTTATCTAAGCTCTGACTTCGCTATCGCTTGTCAACTCTCGCTAACGCTCGTTCCAAGTCGCTTCGCTCCTTGCTGTCCTTTTTGCCTACAAATCGCCTACGGCTCTTTGGGCAAAAAGGCAATCGCTAAGATAAAGCTATTATATCATTTTTTGCTCTGTATTAAAATATCCTCCCGAGGATATGAGCTTTCGGGAGGATGTAATTATCGAATGGTTTTATTCAAGATTTACTATTTTTACAACGCTTATTCTGCGGGAACGGCTACCAGGAAGCACATGTCGTTGAGATCACCTTCGCTTTCATCAAAGAAATCATAGAAGGTGAAGTTGTACATGAAGCGCTCTGCGCCGTATGTTCCGTATCCATCCTGATTGTGATCGGTGGTGTCATAAGGATCCGCCACTATGAGAACGTCATCCTGAGTGGTATCGGTGCCCATATTGTCATATCCGACTATTACCTGCCAGTGGCCGCCCCAGTCGTTCCAGCCTACTATTATGGGGTTACCGTCAGCAAGGGTTTCCTGGATGTAATCAAAGGTGAATGCATCATAGACTCCATCCTCGCAGTCATATGTCGAATACAGATCAAAGCCGCCGACACCTTCGAATATTTCGATCAGCTGCTTCAGGCTTGTTGCCTCTGCAGTTGTGCCGTTGCTCCTGAACTCGGCTAAGCTCTCTTCATCGTAATCTCCCAGCATGTCATACCAGTTCATTACCATAAGAGCGGAAGCCACTCCGCAGCTCCATTCGGAGGTTTGCTGATACGTCTGGAAGTTGGTCAAAATGGTGAGGGTGTCATCGGATTCCAGATTATAATAATCCAGTGTACTGAAATATGCGCTGTCTTCATGGTCGCCTTCGCGTTCAACGCTGTCCGCACCGTCGTCTGCACTGAGATCGGTAGCATATGCGATCTTCATATCGTCGGTGTAGTTGCCTCCGGTGCTGTCAGAGCTGCTGCATCCGCAGAGTGTAAAAACTCCCATGCACAGCACTGCGATAACTGCAAAAAATTTTTTCATATTGTTCCCTCCTTATTAAAATGATTTTTAACTTCATGTAACGTAAGCCGTTTTTGTTTTGGAAAATAAAACATATGAAAATAGTAACATGTCGCAGCAAATAAATCAAGACTATTCACAAAAAGTTTGGCTAATCTGTTAACAAGGAGATTCATCAAAAATTCAGGAAAAATCGCAGGCTAGGTTAGTTGCTTTAAAAGCGGCTTTGTGGTAACTTATTAGTTAGATAGGAGTAGTATATATTCCTGTCAAAAGTACGATGAAAGCTAGTGGTTAAGGCGAGAGAGAATAATCTGTCAAATACAACGAAATACAATCAACCGACGAAAGAATTCCGGCTTCTGACTTTTTGGATGATGATTTCATGACAAACGAGCGGATAGCGGGGCAGGCTCTGAACGGGCGAGAAGGAAAATTACGAGTAAACCTGTGGCAGAAGAAAAAAATGAAATGGAGAGATTTTATGTCCGAAAAAAGGTTAAATAATACCATATTTTTAATGTTCCTTGTTACCAGTAATTATTGTAAAAAATATAATATTACTCCGAGAGAATTTTTAGATCTTGATAAAAGATACGCTATACTGAACTATGTTTCAGAGTGTCCGGATGTTTTTGATGGTATGACAGACAGCGAGATGGTGGAGGAGGTCGACCAATATGTATCATAAGCTTAAAACGATACTCTATCATGGAACTGTATCTGAAATATCAAGGGTAGATGTGAATGCCGGGAGAAGCAGAAAGGATTTTGGAAAAGGCTTTTATATGTCTGTTACAAAAAAACAGGCGATAGGCATGATGCACAAAAAACATCGGGAAGCAATCAGGCGTAATGTCAATAAGAGCCATGTTTCGTTTCAGGAACATCTATATGAGATAGAGTTGGATGTACAGATAATGGAGAATTTAAATATTAAGATATTCCGGAGTGCTGATATCGAATGGTTGGATTTTATCCTGATGTGCAGGAATAAAGGTGGTATGCCTCATGATTATGATATGGTAGTCGGAGCTACAGCTGATGATGATACAGCATTGTGCCTGAAAGTATATGAAGAAGGTGCCTATGGAGAAAAAGGCAGTGATCAGGCAAAACAGATTTTGCTGAGAAATTTAGAAGTTGAGAACCTTGGTGTACAGTATTATATTGGGAAGCAGGAAGTCGCGGATGCGGTCATAAATAGTATTCAGGAAATTGATTGGCGGTGATGATGTATGACAGAGGGAAAAGCGCAGGTTGCGTTAGGACTATCAGTTGTGGCAATCACAAAATATTTGATGGAGTATTTTGATGTTTCACATGAAGAAGCTTATAAAAAACTGGCAAATACGGATTTTTTTGAACGGTTGAATGATTTTGATACAGGGTTGTATTTGGAACCGGATCAATACTTATGCAATGCTTGTATTCTGGAATTAGAGCAGGGGAAGGCGGCAATGTATGAATTTATTAATGCCGAATGAAAGGAAGGTTCATCGAAAAACGTTCATCGAAAATTTAGGAATAATTCAGTTTGAAAACCTTGAAAAGTAACATGCATAATGATATAATCATAGCAATGTGCCGGCGTGATGGAATTGGCAGACGTGCGGGACTCAAAATCCCGTGGTGGCAACACCGTATGGGTTCGACCCCCATCGCCGGCACCACTATATCCATGCGATGATATAAACGATAAAGCGCTCGAATAGGAGGAGTAGTAATGAGTGGTACTATGTCAATGATAATTCCTTTGATACTTTTGCTGGCAGTAATGTATTTCTTGCTTATCAGACCGCAGAAAAAGAGAGAAAAAGAAGTAAATGCGATGAGGAGCGGAGTACAGGTCGGTGATGAGATAATAACCATCGGAGGTATATGCGGTAAGGTCGTTAAAACCAAGGAGGATTCTCTCGTCATTCAAGTCGGAGCTGACAAGGTAAAGTTTGAAATCATGAGATGGGCTGTTTCCAAGGTAGTTGATGAGAGCAAGAAGCCTGCTCCGGCTAAGGCTAAGGAGGAAGAAGAACAGACCGAAAAAGCTCCCGTTAAAAAATCAAAGCCAAGGAGAATGAAGAAGGCTGCTCCTGTTGAAGAAGAAATTGTCGAAGACGAAGCGATAGATGAGGAGACTGCTGAAGCGGAAGCTGCTGACGATACAACTGTTGAAGAAGCAGAAGCCGTTGATGAAACAGTTAAAGAGGCGGCTGTCGATGAAGCAGCAGAGGAGACCGAAGCAGAGGCAGAGGCTTCTGATGAGGAAAGCGAAGAGGAAAAATAATCTTTGATGGATTTCAACAGATGCAGAAAAATACCGGTAAGATAAAAAAGTCGGTAATATAGTGTTAAAAATAAAGAACGGTATGCAGAAATCGATATAGTTTCTGTACACCGTTCTTTTGGTTATTTACTGATGTAATTATTTATCGCTGTAAAGAATAAGCTCTAAAAACAGGGAGATACAGTCTTTCAAAAACAAAATAATCTTTAGACTCTGTAAAGGATCCCAGGGTACATATTACTTCGAAAGCATCAGAAACATCAGAGCCTTTTTAATATTTGAAAAGATGAAGTCTCCAAAGCTCATAGAGAAGTACTCTATGAGCTTTTTTCAGGGGCGGAACAGTATGCGAATTTTATGGATGATGTTATATTAACGCAGCAGGAACATATAATGTAACGGAGGTGCATTATGGATACGATCAAAAAAAGTGTAAGGGCATATGTATTGGCACTCATTTTATTTGCATTGATGTCGTTTCTGCTGGCCGCTATCATATGCTTTACGGGTTTTCCGGAGGATATGAGCTTTGCAGGAATGATCATCGTACTTTCGGCGGTATCCGCGTTTATAGGCGCGGGAGAGGGAAAGATAGTGGGTAAGCGCGGGATAATCGTTGGCTTTATTGCAGCCGCTGTATTCGTTTTTCTGATATTATTGGCGGCCGGGTGCGTATTTGCA
>Ga0192264_1187_pt1 | contig 12818 bp, 11 predicted proteins | sample Koala_Koa23_J3_FD_131267 | JGI IMG/M metagenome (GOLD analysis project Ga0192264, IMG submission 131267) | Enriched cells from koala feces incubated with labeled cellulose particles, San Francisco Zoo, California, United States - Koala_Koa2-3_J3 ... | reverse complement strand
TCCGGCGTTATCAGACCGTATCTTCTATCCTCTATCATTCAATTTACCTGAATCCCTTCATAAAGTGTTTTTCGTATAAATTACAATCGGAAGCCGGAAAGTAAAAAGGGGTAATTTTATTTTCCGGCTCCCGGGCATTATCTATTTATCCGGATACATCAATAAGCATTATACAAAGTATACTACTTTACATCATAACCTATATCGGTAAGAAGCTTCTTCATCGTAGCTCTCATCTCATCGCTAGGCTGAGTCAGCGGTTTTCTTACGATTCCTCCCGGAAGTCCGAGGCAGTCAAGACCGGCCTTTACAGGACCGGGATACGGCTCTGCTTCCATAAGGTCGTAAAACGGCGCCAGCTTCGCGTTGAGTTCTATCGCTGCCTTAAAATCATTCTTAACTACTGCGAGGTCATACATTTCTCTCATTTCCTTCGGCAGCAGGTTGAAGAGGATGGAGAATGCCGCTGTTCCGCCTACCGAGTATGTCGGAAGAGGCAGGTGTTCCTCAGCTTCGATTACCGTAAAGTTCTCGATTCCTCTTGTCTTAGCTATCGTCTGGCAGGTATGTCTCTCGTCCGTAGTATCCTTTACTCCTACGATATTGTCTATCTTTGCCAGTTCTACGATGAAATCAGGCGAAAGCTCTACGTTTGTCGCTCCCGGATTGTGATAGATCACGATGCCTATCTTTGACTTTTCCGCTATTTCCTTAAAGAACTCGTAGATGCCTTCCTCGCTCGTCTGCTGATAGAAAGGAGGCAATACCAAGCCCCATGTAGCACCGCAATCTGCAGCATAATTTGTAAGCTCGATGGTTTCCTTAGCTGTATATTCTCCTGTTCCTGCCATCACCGGAACTCTGCCTGCCGCAAATTCGCAGCCCTTCTTTATGAGTTCCTTTCTCTCCTCAAGGGACATCATGTGGTATTCTCCAGTGCTTCCGCCTACGAGAATAGCATGCATTCCGCCTTCGATGGTGTAATCGATGATCTTCTTATATCCGTCAAAATCTATGCTTTCATCAGCGTTAAACGGTGTTATCAGCGGTACCATTACTCCTTCAGGTATTTTCTTCATTGTCATTGCCTCCTTAAATTCAATACGTTAATTATTTTTCTGCGCATTATTTCGCACTTTTAAATCTTGAAAACTTAAGCTTATCTATATTGAAGTCGGTTTCTTCTCCTGCCACCAGCTGCGAAACCATCTTTCCTGTGATAGCCGACAAGCTGATGCCGTCGCCTTCGTGTCCTGCCGCTATGTAATAACCGGGCACTTCATCAACCTCGGATACTATAGGAAGATGATCCACTACCCACGGTCTGAGTCCCGAGTATGTCCTGATACAGTTCATTTCCTTAATGATAGGGAAGAATCTTATCCCTCTCTCTGCAACAGCCTGCATTACCTCTATCTCGGAGTCAATATTGTATCCTCTGAACTCTCTGTTTCCTCCAAGAAGGAAGTTATTGGCATCCGTTGGTTCGATTACCATAGCTACGTTGTTTCGCTCTACTCTCTCGCTTACGTTTCTCGTAAAATCTATATCTTCAAATTTGGACATCATATATCCGAATTCCTGTATCTTCTGGTTGACTATCTGGAACGATCTCTCGGATATCATCACTATGCCCTTTCTCGGCTTGATGGGAATATCTATCCCTACCATCTCTCCGATCTTAGGTGCCCATACTCCGCCGCAGTTGATGACTCTGTCTGTCCTGTATGTTCCCTGATCCGTCACTACCTGCGCTACCTTACCGTTTTCCAGCTTTATTTCCTTTACCTCATGGTGAGTCAGCACATCCATTCCCATTCTGAGTCCGGCATCTACATATGCGTAGCACAGCTTGTACGGGTTCATCGAGCAGTCAGGTTCCGACCAGAAGCCTCCTATAAGGTCTCTGGCAAGGTATGGCTCCATATCGAAGATTTCCTTGGCGTCCAGCATTCTCATGTCATATCCGTCTGCGGTCTGCTCCTTTACATAACCCTTCGCCGCTTCCATCTCCGCTTCTGTCTCGCATACGTACAGGCAGCCTCTCTGATGAAATTCAAAGTCATACGAAAGCTCTTCCTGCAGCTCCTTATATCTGAGTATGCTGGCATATCCCATCTCCGTATCTATTCCGGGGTTCTTATCGCATATGAGCGCCACAGCATCGCAGTGCGAAGATGTGCCGCTGGCAAGATCTCCACGCTCGACAAGCGCAACCTTAAGACCTTTTTTAGTAAGATGATAGGCAACGCTTGAGCCTATCGCACCTGCGCCGATTACCATAACATCATAATTATTCATCATCTTCACCTCCTGCAAGCGAGCCGAATGTAACAGGTCTTACAGGCGGTCTTGAGGTGTTTTTACCTATATCGACAGGGCTTTCTCCGAGCTCTGCTTTCAGGATAGCCTGCACCATCTTCTCGCATGTCCTGCCCTGGCAAAGTCCCATTCCTGCTCTCGTCCTTCTCTTTACTCCGGTAACGTCCGTCGCTCCGTCCGCTATCGCTTTCTTTATTTCGGATACAGTTACCTCTTCGCACCTGCATACCAGCATATCGTCGTCGAAGATCTGTACCGCTTCCTCTTCTCTCGGAGCTACAGGTTCGGTCTCTCTCTTGATGCTTCTGACTTCCTCCGTGTATTCAACAGGTACTGCTACCGTTACTACAGGTGTCCTATCAAATGATGCGGGATTCATCACCTTAACAACTTCGCCCTGACAGACTGTCTCTCCCTTCCTGTTGACTGCTTCTACCTTCTGCCCTTTCTCCGGCAGCGGCAGATATTCGTACGGGAAGCTCACCGCTCCCTTGCCTTCCGCATATGTCTTGTCTATAACGAATATCGCAAGTCCCGAGCACTGTGCTATGCATACTCCGCATCCCGTGCACTTGTCCTCGTCTATGCACGGCAGATTCGTTATCGGCTCTCCTATCTGTATCGCATGGAATCTGCACGCACTCTCACATGGATTGCACGGTATTTCCTGTATGCACTCCGCTATCGCTACAGGTCCCTTCGCCATCCTCTCTTCCGACGGATACTTTATCGATTTCTTCAGCTCTTCCAGCGTCAGGTATCCTTCATTCAGCAATGCCATCCTCATTCACCTGCCTTTCCGTAAAAGTCGTCTATCTGATTCATCTTGGCGTTATGTCTGGCTTCTCCGTGAGGTCCCTGCCTCAGCCCGTCAAGCCTCTTCCATACCTCGGTTCTGCCAAATTCCCCGGCTGACTTGCTTATGTAGCCCAGCTTCTCCGCCGCATCTATTCCGGCAAGCCTTCCTTCCTCAAGCGCCGTGTTCGCTTCCTCTACGCCTGTGATGTCTCCTGCTATATATATTCCCTCACAGGTAGTCTCCATGCTCCTGTTGTGAAGCGGCGCCCATCCTCCGAGCACAGGGTCGAACTTCATTTTGCAGCCATACATCGCAGCAAGCTCTGTAAGCGGTTTAAGTCCCGCAGCTATCGCTATCGCATCTACGTCCAGCACTTCCTCGGTTCCCGGTATGATGTTGAAGTTATCATCCACCTCACCTATTACTGCCTGCTCTACTCTTTCCTTACCTCTGGCTTCTACTATCGTATGTCGTGTCAGTATCGGTACTCCTGCCCTCGTAATTTTCGATGCGTGAACCGCATATCCTCCGATCTTCGGCGATACCTCTACCAACGCCGCTATGTCGGCTCCGCCCTGCATCAGCTGATACGATACTATCAGACCTACGTTTCCTGTTCCTACCATCAGGATTCTCTTGCCCGGCAGCACTCTGTTGATGTTTACCATCGTCTGCGCTGCTCCGGCTCCCATTACTCCCGGAAGCGTCCAGCCCTTGAACCTTACTACGTTTTCCGATGCTCCCGTACACAGGATTATCTTCTCCGCCTGTACCGTAACTACCTTCTTGTTCGTATCGTCGGTTCCGATCTCCACGCCTATCGTCTTGTTCTCAAACAGTCCTATCGCTACGCTGTCAAGCCAGATTTCCACTCCGTATTCCTCAGCTTCCTTTAAAAGCTCTGTTCCGATGTCTATTCCTCTGACTCCGGCTCTGTGCGCCGACGAGCCGAAAAACTTATGTATCTGCTTGAAAAGCTGGCCTCCCGCCTTTCTGTTAGCGTCTATTACCAGCACATGCGCGCCTCTCTTTGCCGCCTCGATCGCTGCCGCCATCCCCGACGGTCCGCCTCCGACAACTACTACTTCCTTCTTTATCATTTTTCGCTCGCCCCCTTTCCAAGTCCATGCTGTGTCTCAATCACCATGCCTTCCTTCACAGGCGTTACACAGGTCCTCACATTGGGCTTGCCGTTAACTACCATGGCGCAGTCCGTACATTGCCCTATACCGCAGAACAGTCCTCTCGGCTCATCCCTCTTTGCCGTATAACGGTTTATGATCTTTCCGTTGGCTATCAGTGATGCCAGTATCATCTCTCCTGCTCTTGCCTGCATTTCTTTCCCGTCTACCGTTATCGTGACCATCTCTTCGTCTTCCTGGGGACCCAGGATCACATGGTTCTTCACTCTTACGTCCATCGCAGACTCCTTTCTCGTAGTAATATCCAATAGTGTCCAATCATTGCGCAATTTTCTGATAATTTTCTGTGTAATCATTATACCTCCGGTTTTTTTGCATGTATATTTGAGAAAAATTATGCTGAATATAACGTTTTGTTATTACATTGCACCTTAAACGCAGGGCAAGGATAAATGTCCCGGAGGCTTCAAAACACAAGATTTTTGATTTGCAATATTTCATATGATAAGTTTTAGATATCAGTCAGAAAAAAAATGTAATGCCGTTGTTTTCATCAGATAGACAGTCCGGTCAGCGGCATATGGAAGCTATTAAAAAGCTCAATATCATCTCAATAGAACAGAGGAGGTTTATCCTCTTATGTAAAGTGATTTAACCTCCTCTGTTCTGTGTGGTATAGGTGGTTTGTCGATCGCAGCAAATATGCTGCATACAATTAGAATTAATTACTACATCCAACCGGAATAGGGTTTCTGCATCACTGCATTGTGCAGCCACTTTATCAAGGTTATGAAATCGAATACAGGCAGCTGTATCGCAGCTTGTATATCCGCCGCATACGGCGGCATATCACTGCACTCAAGCACTACAGCACCCATATCAGGATTTTCCGTCGCCAGCTCTACAGCTGCAGATACTACCTCTTCCCGTGCCACGCGATTATCAAAGTGACCTGTCATTCTCGTTACTGCTGAAAATTCCTTGCTGTTTTCCAGTCCTTTGTAGACGATATCATCAATGTTATCGATTCCACAGTTGTGAAAAAGCTTTTCGTCCAGATTGACTCCGCTTGCTGTTAAAATTCCTATCTTCTGACCCGGTTTAAGAAGCATTCTTATCCATGGAATCTGAACGAGACTGGATAAAGCTACCGGTACATCGAGCGCTGCAGCAACCTCCTGATGATAGTTGCCAAAGAAGCCGCATGCCGAGCATATAGCGCGTACGCCCTCCTTTTCCACCATGTGTTTGGCCGCATCTATAATATCGTATTTTATATCCGGGTCTGCTTCAAAAAGCCTTGGCCCCGTAAGATTTTTAACAGGAGCCATTCTGACAGGGAAATCGTATGTATAAGCGTTTACTACGTTTCCCGGAACTAACGGATAATTGACCGTTTCTATATATACGATTCCTACGCCATATCCCGAAATCTGCTGCTGATCCAGTGTCCTGATTTCAGTATCCCTGTTTTCCGGAGTTATGAAACCGTATCTTCTGTCTTTCATAATCATGATCTATTACCTCTTTCCTTTCCGTACGTTATCGCACTTTTGCAAGACTGTTATCCTATATTCCGAACGCTTCCGAGGCTTCTTTCATCGCCTTCGTAACATGGAGGTGCTGCGGACAAAGCCTTTCACACTTTTTGCAATCCAGACAGTCGGAAGCTCGCTTCCCTTCCTCCATCCATGTGATATATTCCGCCTTCGTTGACGGGTTCTGCTCATAGGCGCACCAGTCATTATAGTATCTCAATATCCTGGGTATCTCCAATCCTTTGGGGCATGGCATGCAGTATTTACAGCCGGTGCATGAATACCTGATGAGCCTGTTGTATTCGTCAGAGACCTCATCTATGAGCGATTTTTCCTCCGGTGTCAGCTCTGCGACATCTTCCGAAGAAAGTATCCTGATGTTTTCCTCGAGCTGAGGCTTTGAGCTCATGCCGCTTAGCATCAGCGTCACCTCAGGCTTATTCGCAAGCCATTTGAAAGCCCATTCTGCAGGCGTCCTCGAAATTTCAGCTTTATCCCAAAGCGCCTTAACAGCGGGAGGTACCGCGTCTGTAAGCCTGCCTCCTTTGAGCGGCTCCATAATTATCACACCAAGTCCTTTTTGTGCGGCGAGCTTCAATCCTTTCACTCCGGCCTGATGATTTTTATCCATATAGTTCAGCTGTATCTGACAGAATTCCCACGGATATTCATCGAGCATCTTTGCGAAAAACTCATATGAGTCGTGAAATGAAAAACCGATATGCTTTATCCTGCCCTGCGCCTTCATTCTTTCCAGAAAGCTCATCAGGTTCAGCTCTTTGGCACGCTCCCATATGTCTACCTCAACGCTATGCACCAGATACATGTCTATGCAGTCTGTGTCAAGGCGCTCAAGCTGTTCATAGAAAATTTCCTCCATATGCTGTTCATCTCTGACAAGCCATATCGGCATCTTATCAGCCAGGAGTACTTTTTCACGGTATCCATCCTTAAGAGCCTTACCTAAGATCACCTCGCTGGTACTGTTGTGATATGTGTATGCCGTATCTACATATGTAACTCCGGAATCTATTGCGCCTCTGATGATCTCTATCGCTTCTCTTTCATCAACATCTCCGTCTTCTTTTTCAGGAAGCCTCATCGTACCCATGCCCAACAGGGAGACCCTTTCATTGATCTTGTTAAATTTCCTGTACTGCATACTTTCTCCTACCACAAAACTATCGCTCTCACCGGACAGACCGGAGCACAGTATCCGCAGGTCAGACAGACATCGTGGTCGAGCTGTGCCTTACCGTCCTCACCTCTGAAAATTGCCTTGTTCGGACATGCGTCGATACATGTCCCGCAGCCTTCGCATCCCGAAATGTGTACCTTCTTGTTTTTAACATCCGGCTGGAATTCATCGCCGAGCTCTCCGTCGAAAAATGCAACCGCCTCATCGATCTCTTTTTTCGTACCCATTCCCAGCATCGCCGAACTTATTCCGTCGATTCCGTCCACGAATTTCAACGCTTTAACGCATTCTCTAGTCAGATGTCCTCCGCCGAAAGCCTTCATAGCATAAAGTCCTTTACCGCTTGCCGCGCATCTGTTAATGGCTTTCACCATTTCTTCCGCGGAACCTGCACTCTCACCTTTTCGTATTCCCAGACCCGCATAATTTACGAGAGGAAAGACAACGTCACATTCAGGTGTATCAGCCATCTTCTCCACTACATCGATATGATGCGTGGAAACGCCTATCGCTTTTATCAGTCCCTTTGCCTTGTAATCTCTCAAACAACGCCATGCTCCGCTTCTGGATTCAAAATCCGGGTCGTGGCGCACCTCGTGAATCAGAAAAATATCTATATATTCCAAATGCAGCTCCCTTAGAGCCTTATAAACCGATTCTTCCATTTCCTCATACGTTGTGGCTCTGGATTTCGTGCTCACTACAGGCCTGTTGCTTTTGTCGCAGTCCTTGAATACTTCACCGAAATACCTGTACGTATCGTATCCCTGAGCCGTATCAAAAAAGTTTACGCCCTTTTCCATGGCATACCTTATCACTTCTGCGCCTTTCTCGAGAGATAGATCCAACTGGTCCTCGGCTATTGTAAGGGAGCCCATTCCTAATCTGGATACAGTTAATCCCGTATTTCCCAGCTTTCTGTATTTCATTTCCGCCTCCAATCTCAGACCGGTAATGAAAGAGGCCCACATCGTAAAGCATCTAAACTTAACAAATATGAACCTCCTTTTCTGTATATGTGCACTACTACATTACATTCTTGATACGAACTTCCTCTATGAGCAGATTGCTCCGCTCCTGCGTGTTTTCAAAAATTATATCCGCCATATCCTCCGGCTGGATAAATTTACACATTTCATCAGCTCTGCTGCCTTTCCAGAGATTGGTCGCCATATTGCCCATGTAAAAATTCGATACACGGATATTAGTGCCTTCAACCTCCAGCGCCACAGATTTGGAAAATCCTTCGACTCCGAATTTGCTTCCGCAGTAAACCGATTCGGTTGCCACCGCTCTTACGCCTGACATGGATACAACGTTGATAATATATCCTGCATTGTTCTCCTTCATCTTGGGTAAAACCGCCTGCGTAGTGTAAATCGTACCTTTAAGGTTGATGTCGATCATGGCATTCACAGCATTCTCGCCGAGATTTTCCGCAAGATCGTATATACCCACACCCGCGCAGTTGACGAGTCTGTCTATCGTGCCGACCTCATCGTATATCCTGCCGAACACACTATCGACCTGCGATTTATTTGATATGTCCAGCTGATAGCTGAAGCTCTCACCTTCCAGCTCGGCAGCTGTATTCTTCATATTATCCTCCGAGATGTCGAGCATTACTATCTTAGCTCCTGCCCCGAAAAATTTCTTCGCTATGCAGGCGCCGAGCCCGCTGCCCGCTCCCGTTATGACTACTATCTTATCTTTCATTTGTTACCTCCGCGCTTATTTCAGAACTGCTTCCATGGAATCACGAATCACATTCAAGCCTTCGAGAAGAATTTCATCCTCAATGGTAAGCGGGGCTAAAATTTTCAGAACGCAATCGTTTCTGCCGCAGATATCAGCGATGAGGTGTCTCTTAACGCATTCTGCCTGCACCTTTTCAGCCAGAGCGCTGTCGATTCCGGAGAAATCTATTCCCCAGAACATACCTATTCCTCTAACCTCAATCCTCTCATCTATCGGCTTGATGTTCTTCTCCGCAAATTCTTTAATGAGCTCGCCCTTTCTCCTTACTTCGATATCCATATTGTTATCTCTGTAATATTCGAGAAGCGCCGTTGCTCCTAACAGGCTCAGCTGGTTTCCCCTGAACGTTCCCGTGTGTTCGCCCGGCGACCACTTGTCTATTTCGGGCTTCATGAGCACCATCGATAACGGCAGACCTATCCCGCCTATAGACTTTGAAACGGTTACTATATCAGGAACGATTTCCGCTCTTTCAAATGCGAAGAACCAACCCGTTCTGCCTACCCCTGCCTGAATCTCATCGCAGATCATGAGGATGTCAAATTCGTCGCATATCTTTCTGACCCCCTGAAGCCATTCAACACTCGGAGCCTTGATGCCGCCTTCGCCCTGTACTGCTTCCAGTATGATAGCAGCCGGCTTCGTAACGCCTGAATGATCATCCGTAAGTATCCATCTGAGGTATGCCAGCGACTGTTCCTCTGTTTCCATATCGGTGGCATACGGTACAAATGTCACGTTGTCAAGCGATACACCTGCGCCTCCGCGGCCGTGCACACCGCTCGTTACCGCCAGAGCGCCCAGAGACTGACCATGATAGCTTCCCGTACATGCAAGTATGTTGGATCTTCCTGTATACTTTCTTGCGAGCTTCAGCGCAGCTTCAACGGCATTGGCTCCCGAAGCATTGCAGAACTGCACCTTGTAATCCAGATTCCTCGGCTTGAGGATCACCTCTTCAAGCGTTTCGAAAAACTTTTCGGTTATCGGCGTGTAAAGGTCCAGCGCCTGTACGATACCGTCAGTGTTCATATAGTCGAGTACCTTTTTCTTTATGTACGGATTGTTATGGCCATACGCGAGCGCTCCCGCACCTGCAAAGAAGTCTATATATCTCTCGCCGTCCGCTGTGAACATTTCGCTGTTTCTGCCCTCCTTGAGCATGACAGGGAAATGTCTGCAATAGCCTCTAACCTCTGATTCTCTTCTTTCAAATACTTCAAACATGTCTTACCTCCTAGCTACACTTGCAATTTAAATTTTATAAATCTGTATTTTCATATACCAGCTCACCGTCAAAATACGTTGCTGCTATTTGGAAATTCTTTAAGTCTTCATCCGCCATTTTGAAGATATTCTGATCCAGCACTGCGATATCCGCAAGATATCCCGGCTTTAACACACCTAAATCATTTTCTCTGTAGTTGATGTACGCCGCATTCGCGGTATACGCCTCGAGAGTAGATTGCAGATCTACCTTTTCCACCGGATTGAATCCGCCCTCCGGCTCCATCTCATCGCTCAGTCTGTTTACCGAACGGAATACCGATGCTGCCGGATGGATACCTACGCACGGATTATCGGTTCCGTATGCGAGCTTTCCGCCGAACTTCCTTATCGTATTGAACGGCCACGAATACTTCATCCTCTCCGCTCCGAGCACAGTATGGAACGGATGGTCGTAGTAATCATTTCTCGGCATATGATTGGGCTGTACCGCCGCGATAACGTTCAGGATACCAAACCTCGGCAAATCCTCTTTAGTGGCAACCTCAACATGCTCTATGCTGTGCCGCGTATCCATGTTGCCGTTTGTCCTTCGCGCCAGTTCAAAATCATCAAGCGCAAGACGAACGCTCAGATCTCCGCAGGCATGTACTCTCGTCCTTATGCCCAGAGCATCAAGCTCTACTATCTTTTCTTTGACATAATCCAGATCAATCGACGGCTTTCCCACATTATCCGGTTCGTCAAGGTACGGCTCGACCATTATTGCCGTATGACCTGCAGCCGTTCCGTCCATAAATGTCTTCGCTCCCGAAAATCTCAGCCTGTCTCCGTTGTGCTTTTCCTTTAACTCCACCATCTTTTCAGTAGAAAGTTGAATTTGAGGACAGTAGTGTATCCTGATATTGAGCTCTCCGGCTTCATTCATCTTATCGTATACATCGTATGTCATGAATTCTCCGACCTGGACATCTGATACCGATGTAACGCCACCCTTGTGAGCTGCTTTTGTAAAGGCATTTACATATTGAGTCAGCTCCTCATTTGTCATTTCAGCAATCACCTTTTGAATAACAACGTATGCACCGAATTCATGCAGATATCCTGTAGGCTCTCCGTTTTCGTCCCTGTAAAATTCGCCGAAATCAGGGTCGGGAGTATTCTTATCAATGCCGAAATATTCGAGGGTCTTCGTATTTACCCATGCTCCGTGGATTTCCCTGTTGAAAAGCATTACCAATCTGTCAGGGAAATATTTATCCAGCGTCTTTCTGTTCGGATAATGCGGTTCAGTCCAGTTGTACGGATCCCAGCCGCCTCCGAGCAGCCATTTATCCTTGCTGTCTTTATTTCTGTCATAAAACTGCTTAGCTGCCTCTTCTTCGGTTTTAGTATATCTGAGATCTCCGCCCTTTTCAACCATGGCTGCCAGTATCAAATGTGTATGAGAATCGTGGAATGCCGGCATGATTGTCTGATCGCCGTAATCTATGATTTCGCAATCCGCATATTTATCTATCGCCTCTGCAGGCTGCACGTCATAGATCCTGTTCCCCTCTATTACGACGAAACCGTCTATAATATTGTTTTTTTCTATGAAAATATTTTTACTTTTGAGCACTTTCTTTGCCATTGCTCTATCTCCTTTCACAGCGATGTATCAACAAATCCATGTCACGCTTCCGTGGCCTCATCTTCACTTTCCTGTAATGCTTCCGCATCGATTTTATCACGAAATTCCTTTGAAGGTCCTCTAATCGTTCTTACGAGTACGGCTATCGTCATGATCAAGCCAACGAATCCGCTTATAGGCCATACGAAATTGATGATTGCCGAGAAGGGAATAACGCTGCCCAGGAACATTCCCACAAGCACGATTCCTATCGTAAAGATATTTGTCTTCTTCGTTCTTTCTTCACCCGGGAAGAACATGTCATTGAGCACCCATAGATATCCTGTGATAGTGGTAACTATGCCAAGGAAGATAATGATGACATATGAGATGCTTCCTGCAGGCCAAAGCGCATCCACCGCTGCCAGAGTCGGGAAGTCATACATAACGCCTGTGTCAGGATTTACGAGCGACTGGAAATTCATGAGCATGATTATCAGCGAACATGCTACGCAAAGATAAAACGCTACGCTCATGCCGATTCCCGATGCCGTTGCTTCCAGATTATTTTTCGTTCTCTTTCCCAACGCTACCATGAACGGGAAGCCTGATACGATACAGACAGCTCCGTAAAGTATACCTTCTATGATCGCACTGTTGTGCTCCGACAAGCCCGGGATCCACGCAAGAGGTACGAGTTCAAAGAAGTTCGCCTGCCAAATCTGCCCTTCTTCAACCATCTCCGCGGCTGATGACGCCTGATCCAGAGTCGATGACGGATTGAATATCGAAACGATACTGAATACAACAACATAAGCTATAATTAAAATTCCTACATATCCCAAAACGTTCGTTACCGTTTTAAATCCGCCTATTACTATAACTGCCGCGAGAATTCCCATGATGATTATTCCCACCCACTTGGAACAGCCGAACTGCTGATTGATGAGCGAGCCGCCTCCCGCATACATTGTCATAAATACGCAGGTTACGTTTACGAATACGTACGCCTGGAAAAACCATCCCAGATATTTTCCTCCGAAGTATCTGTAGCAATCGTTCGTCTTTTCAAACTGCACGTACTGTCCTGCTTTGAGCAGTCCGATACAATATACTACCGTTACGATTGCTGCTGCGATTACTGCATATATCGATGCCGGGAAGCCCCAGGAACCGAAAAACTGCAAAACCTCATTTCCTGATGCGAAGCCCGATCCTATCG
>Ga0192264_1181_pt1 | contig 13215 bp, 15 predicted proteins | sample Koala_Koa23_J3_FD_131267 | JGI IMG/M metagenome (GOLD analysis project Ga0192264, IMG submission 131267) | Enriched cells from koala feces incubated with labeled cellulose particles, San Francisco Zoo, California, United States - Koala_Koa2-3_J3 ... | reverse complement strand
CCTTTAACCCGTTTGCTCATGTGGATCCTTTTGGTGCAGTTTTGTTGTTATTAACTGGTTTTGGATGGGCAAAGCCTGTGCCAATCAATCCCGCACGTATGAATCATCCTCGAAGCGGTGTGGTTTGGACATCCCTGGCAGGTCCGATTTCGAACCTGATTGCCGCATTGGTTGGAATGATTTGCTTGCAAATTGTGTGGCCCTTTTATTGGACATATGGAACGGGGGTTTTGTTAGGTATTTATGATTTCTTTTTGAGTTTTGTTACTATTAACATTGGCTTGGCATTATTTAACTTGATTCCGATACCACCGCTGGATGGATCGAAGGTGTTGATTTCGCTGTTACCTTATCGGCAATCCAATTGGCTTCAACGGAATAGTCAGTGGTTGTCGATCATCTTGCTGTTACTTGTGTTTTTGGGTGCATTGAGTACGCCATTGTCTTGGCTTTCCACAAAAATTCTTGATCTTTTTATTTATGCGACTAATTGGATTGATAAGCTTGTTTGGATGGTGATTGGATAAATCATGCAGAAAATTTCATTCAAATTAGAAGTGTTTGAAGGACCAATGGATGTGTTGTTAAGCTTAATAGCAAAGCATAAACTGAATATTTATGACATTGAAATATCGAGTCTTTTGGATCAATATTTGGAATATTTAGAGCAGTGTCGACAGCAGGATTTAGAGCTAGCAGGGGAATTCTTGGAGATGGCGGCACGGTTGATTTATATTAAAACGGCGTCACTTTTGCCACGACCGGAAGCGGCAGAAAAGGAAAAACAGGCGTTGCAAGGTGCATTGATTGAATACGCTTTGTGTAAGCAGGCGGCACAGACCTTAAAAGAGCAATTCATTGGAGATCGGATTTTTTGTCGAAAGGCGATGAAAATAAAGTTTTCTGGTGCTTATGGGCGTACCCATAAGTCGGATGTTCTTTTGTATGCGTGGAATCGCATGGGACAAAAGCACTTGCAATCTGATGATCAACTCAAAGGTAGCTTACAACGTGTCGTCAGTCAGCCGGTAGTGTCGGTGATGTCAAAGGTAGTCTATCTAATGCGAAAAGTTTGGTCAGGTGAACACGTTTATTTTGGTACGCTTTATCATGACATACGAGAACGTTCTGCAAGAGTTGCATTGTTTTTAGCAGTGCTGGAGCTAACAAAACATGGTCGAATTGGAATTAGTGAAGATGGTACATATGTTTATCGACGCACGGATTATCTTTTAAAGCGAAAAAGGAAAAATCAGAATAATTTACCGCAGGAGGGGGTAATATAATGGAGCATACGGAAGAAGCGAAGCTGCACAATCCAGACACAACAATGGATTCTCTCAGTGCTGCATTAGAGGCAGTTCTCTTTGCAAGCGGTGAGCCAATATCATCTTCACGCTTAGCACAGGCAACGGAATCGGAAGAGTCTGTAGTGCTTGTGGCGTTAGAACAGTTGTCGCAAGTATATCAATTGCAACACCGTGGTATCTGCATAAAGCGGCTTGGTGAAAATTGGCAAATGTGTACGAATTCAATTTATGCAGATGTGATTCAGCGTGCTATGGAAACAAAAAAAATGACACCATTATCCTCAGCTGCTATGGAAGTATTAACCATTATTGCATATAATCAACCGGTGAGCAAAAGCTTTGTAGAACACATTCGTGGCGTAGACAGCAGTTCAGTCGTGAATACACTAGTAGAAAAGGAACTATTGGTGGAAGATGGACGCTTAGAAGTTCCAGGACACCCGATTGCTTATGTAACAACGTCTCATTTTCTTCGTTGCTTTGGCTTATCTTCGTTGGATGATTTGCCGCCATTGCCAGTGTCTGCGGCGAGTTTACCACAGCAGCCGATCGAAGCCACAGATGAAACAGTGTAGCAAAAGGCAGGTGAGGCTACATGATTGGGTTGTGGGTGGTATTAGGTATTCTAATCCTGCTGGCAGTCATACTATTGATACCGATTACTTTGCAGCTAGATTATGACAATACACAGAATCGAACCTTTTGGAAAATATCGTGGTTTGCATTTTCACTTTTTAGTAGTGACGAATCAGGATTTTTTCAACGAAAAGAATCAAAATCAAAAGTCAAAAAAAAAGAAAACAGACGAAGAAAAAGATGAGAAAAAAGAGAGCAGACTGAAAAAAGGAAAACGAATTTGGAAAATGGTTCGGGACATTGTACCGATCTTACCGAAGCCTTTCCGTATCCTTTGGAAAGGAATATCAATCCGAAAGCTTGTGATAGGTGTACAGGTGGGACGCTTTGATGCGAAGGATTGTGCGGTAGCGTATGGTACAGTCAGTGGCACCGTGTATACCACGCTAGGCATATTACAAAGTCTTATGCGTGTACAGGTGGAGCAGGTGCAAGTGCAATGTGCATTTGGCAAGGATCAGACGCTCTGGATTGTGCGAGGAAAAATGTATTTTTGTCTGCTTTCCGCTTTTGCGGCGATTGGGAGCCTTGCCATAGGCTATGTGACGAAACGCAATCAAAATACAGTAAAACCGACAGAGCGTTCAACAAAAAAATCGAAAATACAAGAAAACACAGGAGGTTAAGAAAATTATGAAAGAAAATGAAAACAGCCAGATTCAAGGATTGATGGGTGTCACAATGGAAAAAATCCGTGAAATGGTAGATGTGAAGACTATCATTGGGGATCCGATTGTAGCATCTGAATCTGTGACAATTATCCCGATTTCAAAGGTATCCTATGGCTTTGCTTCTGGCGGTTCTGACTTGCCAGTAAAGTCGAATCCCAAAGATTTGTTCGGCGGTGGTGCAGGTGCGGGGGTATCTATCCAACCTGTGGCTTTTTTTAGTGGTGCAGAATGATAATGTTCGGATGTTGCAAATGGGTGAATCAGATGATACACTGTCTAGTGCATTACGCTCTGTACCGGAAATAATTGATCGAATTGGTGGAATTATTAAGAAATCCGGAAAAGATAAGAAAGAAAAAGAATCTTCAGAAGAGTCTCAGTCAAAAGTATAAATTCTGCGGTTGCTGCATACCTTATGAGAAATTAAATTTTCTGATAAGGAGAATTACGATGCAAAAAAAAATATATCAAATGGATTCGATTATATGCGGTGGTTTTGGCAGCAGTTATCTTTGTAGAAAATTTATCATTTCATGCCACAGCGATAGATACAGGTATTTCTGCCGAATCTGCAATTGTTATAGAGGCAGTCACTGGTGAGATTCTTTTCGAAAAAAATGCCTATGAAGAACGGCCTATGGCAAGTACGACTAAAATTATGACTACGTTGCTATGCTTGGAGAGTGGCGATTTGGATACGGTTTTTGAAGTGGATTCAGACGCCATTCAAGTAGAGGGCTCTTCGATGGGTTTGGTGGAGCATGATTTGGTCACAAAGCGAGCCTTGTGTTATGGAATGCTTTTGCCTTCTGGGAATGATGCCGCAGGTGCTGTGGCAGTGAGACTAGCCGGCAGCTATACAGCGTTTGCAGATATGATGAATGACAAAGCGACACAACTGGGACTGGAACATATGCATTTTGTTACGCCTTCTGGCTTGCACGATGAGGCACACTATTCTACAGCATATGATATGGCGTTATTAACAGCGTATGCGTTACAAAATGACACGTTTCGGGAAATTTGCTGCCAAAGTGAAGCAAAGGTTTGTTTTGGAAATCCACCGTATGAGCGGTGGCTGCAAAATTCAAATAAGTTATTGCAGATGGATGATAGTATCATTGGCGTGAAAACAGGATTTACCGACGAGGCAGGGCGTTGTTTGGTGTCTGCTGCACAGCGTGATGGCGTAACATTAATTTGTGTCACATTAAATGATACCAACGATTGGCAAGATCATTTGAATCTATATGATACGTGTTTTGCAGCTATAGTGCCAATTACATTGGAAAAGGAAAACTGGACGATTCCTGTTGTAGGTGGTAGAAATGGATCGAAATTTGACGATTGGAAGTACGGATGGTACGACACCGAATTTGGTGTATTCGATTACGGCAACTCCATTTCTCTATGCGCCAGTGGAAAGTGGTGTACAGGTAGGCACTTGGACAACGCAGCTTGACGGGCGAACTGCAGCGACTGGAAAATTTTATGCGATGGAAAGTGTGGCGTATCAAGAAATTGAGGAAGAAACAACATCGCAAAAACCATCGCTGATGGAAAGAATTTGGAAAAAAATCAGAAATATATTGCAGATATTTGTATAATAAAAATGGAAAGGAATTCATAGTGGAAAAAATTCGTATTCAAAAACTTCTCTCTGATGCGGGATTTTGTTCTCGTCGAAAAGCAGAGGAATATATTGTTGCTGGGAAAGTTCAAGTAAATGGACGACCAGTGAAATTAGGGGATAAGGCATCTTCTACTGACCGCATAATGGTGAACGGTCAGCTTGTGGTCATGCCTAAAAAGAAAAATAATCGTTATATTATGTTAAATAAGCCCCGTGGTTATGTTACTACTATGTCAGACGATTTGAATCGAAAATGTGTTATCGACTTGTTAAATGGTGTGGAAGAGCGTGTTTATCCTGTAGGACGATTGGACAAAGACTCCGAAGGACTTTTGTTGTTCACCAATGATGGCAGTTTTGCAAATGGAATTATGCATCCTAGTCGGCATATTTCCAAAACATATCGAGTGACGGTGCGTCCGGATATTTCAGAGGAGCAGTTAATTGCCATGTCGAAAGGAATGGAATTGGACGAAATAAAGATGCAACCAGCGAATGTTATCGTTAAAACAAAAGAGACCGGACGGGTAGTACTATTAATCACCATTCATGAAGGAAAAAATCGCCAAATACGTCGAATGTGTGAAGCGGTTGGACTTGAAGTTGCACGGCTGCGTCGCATAAGCATTGGTCCATTGAAGCTGGGAATGTTAAAGCCAGGTACATACCGAGACTTGACAGCGGAAGAATTGTGTGCACTGCGAAATGCCATAGGAAACTGATGCAAGATCCAATATATCAGCAAAGGAGGAACAAGTAAAATGCCGATTTGTATTTCACCGGAACTACCGGCTTATAAAATTTTAGCAAAAGAAAATATTTTTGTAATGGACATGAATCGAGCAGCTCATCAAGATATTCGTCCATTGCGTGTATTGGTAGTAAATCTAATGCCAAAAAAAATTGAAACAGAGTGTCAGTTCTTGCGTCTGCTGAGTAACACGCCATTGCAGGTAGAAGTAGAGTTTCTCCATGTCTCTAGCCATATTTGTAAAAATACTTCTCAAAATCATCTAGCAACGTTTTATCGAACATTTTCAGAAATCAACGATCAATATTATGATGGCTGCATCATCACTGGTGCGCCAGTGGAGCATTTGGCGTTTGAAGAGGTGGACTATTGGGAAGAACTTTGTATTATTATGGAATGGACAAAATCCCATGTATTTTCTACCATGCACATTTGTTGGGCGGCATTTGCCGGACTTTATTATCATTTTCATATTCCTAAATTTTTATTGCCAAAAAAAATGTTCGGCGTATTTCCACAATATGTATTAGAACCACATTGTCAATTGCTTCGTGGATTTAATGATATTTTTCATGCTCCACACTCTCGCCATGCGGAAGTACATCGGGAAGATATTGAGAAAATATCAAAGCTTTGCATTTTAACGGAATCGCCAATTTCTGGTGTACATATTGTAGCAAATCAAAATGGACGGCAATATTTTATTACTGGTCATTCTGAGTATAATCGTTTTACTTTGCGAGATGAGTATTTGCGTGATTTGAAAAAAGAAGCGGATATTCAATTGCCATATCAATATTTCCCAAATGACGATTCGTCTCAGGAACCGCATTATAGCTGGGGGTGCAGTGCCAATTTGTTATTTTTCAATTGGTTAAATTATTGTATATATCAATTGGTTCCTTATGATTTGTCTTCGCTGGAACTTTACAATTGGGAATGGGAAGCTGGTTTATAAAAGAGAAGAGGTGATTATTTTGCGAAACACCTTGAAAGAACAGGCAATTCCGGATTGGCGAGAGCGTTTGGAATCTTATAAGCCACAGACTTCACAAGAACAGCAAGACTTTTTTGTCATTCTTTCCGAAATTCAAAAGGATGGCGAGGCTGTTTTATTTCGAGAACGTGAACAAGGGCATATTACTTGTTCTGGTTTTGTGATGACACCGGAGTTGGATGTTTTTTTGATGGTATATCACAATATTTATCAATCTTTTTCATGGACAGGCGGTCATGCGGACGGTTCTACTGACTTTTTGGGTACGGCAATTCGAGAAGCAAAAGAAGAAACGGGGGTGCAAAATCCTTTTCCGCTTACCGGAGCGATTTTATCAGTCGATATTCTGCCAGTTGCAGCACATGAGAGACACGGAAAATCGGTAGCTGCGTATACGCATTATAACATTACTTATGGATTGATTGCCAACCGAAAAGAAACGCTTTGTATTCAACCGGATGAAAACAGCGCAGTACAGTGGGTTGCAGTAGAGGAACTTGAAAAATACGTGACAGAGTCGCATATGCTGCCAATTTATCAAAAAATTATGGAGCGAATGTGTATGTGGAAAACTACACAAACGTTGAAATTGTTACAACTAGCATTGCCGATACTTACGTGGTATCCGACCCATGCACGGGATTTACCTTGGCGACAAACAAAGGATCCTTATCGGGTATGGTTGTCGGAAATTATGCTGCAGCAGACACGAGTAGAGGCAGTAAAGAATTATTATCAACGTTTTTTGACAGTATTTCCTGATGTAAGAGCCTTAGCAAATGCCGAACAGGATCTGGTAAACAAATATTGGGAAGGTCTTGAGTATTACAGTCGTGCGAAAAATTTGCGGAAGGCTGCACAAATCATATCGACTAAATATGACGGTGTATTTCCGAAAACACTTGAGGAAATTGCAAAATTACCTGGAATCGGATCATATACTGCTGGTGCAATTTGTTCGATTTGTTACGGAACAGCCACACCAGCAGTTGATGGCAATGTTATGCGAGTAGTCGCTCGAGTAACAGACTGTTTTTGTGAAATTGATCGTTCTGCTATGAAAGCAGCAGTTATTAGTGGTCTCGAAAAGGTGTATCAGCAGAACTCGAATGAATGCGATATGTTGACACAGGGACTAATGGAACTTGGTGCGACGGTATGCTTGCCAAATGGGAAGCCTCTTTGCGACAAATGTCCCATTTCTAGAGCTTGTTTGGGATTGGCATTTCAAGATGTGGAACGATTACCAATTCGTGTGGAGAAGAAAAAGCGTCGAAAAGAACAGTATACGGTGTTCCTACTTTGCTGCGATGAAAAATATGCCATTCGAAAGAGGAAAGATACGGGACTTTTGGCAGGGTTGTGGGAATATCCCAACGTATCCGGTATTTGTACAGCGGAAGAAGCAATTACCCAAGCGGCAGCGTGGCAATGTCAACCGATAGATTTCGTAAGAACTGTAGAAAAAAAGCATATTTTTACCCATATCGAGTGGGAAATGGTTGGTGTTACGATTCGATGCGGTAGACAGGACGAGCATTTTGTTTGGAAAACGGAATCCGAAATTCAACAAGACTATTTTCTTCCGACCGCATTTCGACAATTTATGGATTTAAAATAAAATAATGGAAAGAACCTCAGGAAACTGAGGTTTTGTTTTTTTATTGTAAAATAAAGGAAATTTACAGTCTACGGAAAGGATGCAAAAATACCAAATAAAATCATAAAAACAAATGTAATTATATAAAAATGGAAAAATAGAAGTTTTTCTATTGATTTTATTAGAAAAAGATAGTATAATATATGTAGTGTGGTTCCATAAAAAAATAATAGGCTTTATTGCTCGAGAACCACAGAAAGGAGTTTCCTATGAATAGGAATAAATGGATGGCTCTACTGCTTGCAGGTGCAATGACTTCGATGACGTTGGGTTGTATTTCGGCATCAGCAGAAGAAACAACAATCGTTATGAACGAAGCGGCAGCAGTCGAGCAGACCGGGGAGGACATTTCTGATGTTGTGGATGCAGCAGTTGAGGATGGCGCAGCTATTGTGGATTCTGCAGAAGATGCGATTTCTGCATTGCGCGCAGAAACGTCTGAGGATGTTTCTGTTACAGTAGACGAAGAGGGTACTGTAGCGACTGAAACAGACGAGACAACTGACGAAGCAATAACAACAACAGTTTTAGCCGAAGAGAATTTGGTTCAAACAGGTACAGTGATGGTAGAAGTAGAAGTTACAACGGAATCGACAACGGATGAAGCGATTATCACGACAGAATTGTCAGGTGATGAAGGAGAAGGCGAAGCACCGTTGAATTATTATGATGACGTTGTACTTTGCTTGGATGTTTCCAGCAGTATGAGTGGTGAGCCGTTGGAAGCAATGCAGGAAGCAGCAATGATGATTTGTGCTGAGTTTTTACAAAATGATCCGAATACGGTGATTTCGATCGTGACATTCGATACCGATGTAAATACATTGGCATATTCTAGCGATTATGCGACATTGGCAGATTACATTGCGAATTTAAAAGCAAGCGGCAATACCAATATGTATGAAGGCTTGGAAGCTGTTAAGGTTATTTTAGATGGCAGCAACGGAGAATCGAAATTTGTCATTATTATGGCTGATGGAAAACCAAACAACGGCTCTAGCAGCTACTCTACCGATTACACGCCAAGTGGTTATTCCTTTGATAGTTATCAAAAGGCTGCATTGGAGTTTGATATGGAAGAATTGAAGACATCTGCAACAGTTTATACAATTGGTTTTTATCACAATGGTAATTCAACGGCTGATAATGAGCAGTTCATCATTGAATTGGCAAGTAATCCGGCGAATAGTCATGTGATTTATTCCATCGACGATTTGAATGATGTATTTTTGGATATTTTTGGGCAGATCACAGGCGTTGATACCACAGATGGGAAGATAACTGCTGAGGGGACATCGGATTCTTCTGATACAGGTTCTTCTCCAAACACCGGTGATTATGGCAGTACCATTGCGATAAGCATTATGGCATTGGGCGTTGCGTGTGTATTTGCAGCACGTGTACGTCAAAAGAAAGAAGATAGATAATTACTTCATTTTTCTAGAAAATAAAAATCAACCTCATGCAAGATAGTTCTTGTGTGAGGTCGATTAATTTTATATGTTTTTATTGGATTAAACTTGGAAGATATTTGCCGAATATATCAATACGTAAAAAGTCGAACCACCAGACGTTTGGATTACTTTGGAATCGACTGTAATATCTGACAACGAACTTGTAGAATCGTTTAGTGTGTCGTATTCCTCTTGATCTAACAATAAGAAATAGTTTGATTGTTCCTCTTGACTATCATACCAGCTTCTCATGGTTTGATAATAATACGGTGTAACGCCATTTTCATCGATGATGACACTGCGAACTGATACTTCGGAATTGGAAATTATCGTGATGGAATTTGCACGCCAAAATGAAGCATAACCATATGTCAAATTTTCATCCTCAAGATAAGCTGCAATCTCGTATAGATCTGTAGATTTATAACTATCGCTAGACGTTCTTGCAATACTAGCGAAATTCCAAATGCACATGGCAGCAATTGGAATTGCTAGAATTGCGGTAATTCTTACAGCAGGTTTTCTTACAATTAAGGTCTCACGAAGTACTAAAACGGTCAAGATTACGCTTGTACCAATAATTGGTGTTAAACGCCAGTTGGCACTGGATAGCTTTCCGAAGATATAGCCTATCATCAAAATTGCTGTAACTGCCCAATGAATCCAAATCCAAATGCGAATATATTTACCTCTTTGATCTTTTGGATATTTGTTGTAGAAAAAGGTGGTGATTACAGGAAATACTGCAATAATCAAGGCACTTATGATATGCAACAGGTTTTCAATGCTTTCCATGGAAAGCAGTTCTTCGCCTTCTAAGTTTTCAACACCAAATAAAGTCAACCAAGCCAATGGTAGATTTTGTAAATGTGTGAGCCATTCACTTTGTGCAGAGTATCTCGAAAATGCGGATTCATAGCCAGCAACAATGTCGCCTGCCCAAGCAGATTGCAGTTTTGTACCATATAAAATCAATATTACAATGACAACTAATTGTGCATAAACAAAAAAGCCTTGTTTTGAAAACAGTTTTCGATTGCTATCGACAATTTGCTCTGCAAAAATTGCGGCTAAGAATGGTAGTGTGAAGATTGACATAGAAGAAATGCCGTCTGTAGAGGTGAATAACAAAAACAGCATTAAAATCACTGCTGTAATAATAAGGTGAATATTTTTTCTTTTTGTTGCTTGTCCGTTTAGTTTAAGAGTGTGTTGCTGTTCCGAAAGATTACAAAAGCGGAAATATAAGAATGTACCAATAAATAGGAACAAAATGCCCAAACTATAATATATTGTATGTCCCCAAAAAATCTCACGTAATTTCTCACTGGAAAGGGTTATTCCTAGTACAAGTGAAACAGCAAGACAAGAAGAGCGAATGCCCCATTTCATCTCATGCAGCATAAGGAACAGGAATAGAACAAATAATATCAGAAAAGCCGTCATACCTGCCACATGTGCCGTCATCGAAAGACCAAACATGGCGATAAATGGTATCATAAGCAGACCTGTACTAAATGGAAGCAGACAAACATAACAAAAGTCCTCGTTGAGCATCGAACCACCATCATAAGTGGTATATGCCCAATAGATGGTATCCGTGCAATCTGAGTGGAACTCGCTTTTTGCTATTGCTGTCACATAATAAATGGTAATCGTAAATGCAATGAGAAAGATGGTGATAGGGAAAAAGTAAGATAAAAAGCGTTTTACATGATCTTTTGTAAGCCACGTTGGAAATTTTATTTGTGCTGTTGCTTCTGTTTCGATATCCTCAGCTGTTTCTGTTTCTTCAGGCGTTTGCTCCACCTCTAGAATGACATCTGTCTCTTCTATATTGTTTTCTTCTGGTGCAGTTTCAAAATTATCAGAGTCGTCTTGAATCGCATCAGAATTTGCATTTTGTATTTGATTATTATCTGTTTTCATAGATAGTCCTTTCTTAACCTTCTTTCTTATCCGAAAACAGCAGATATTTTCTTGCAAAAAAGTTCCAGAAGAAAGCAACTGCTGTTGAAACAATTTTTCCAATAATTTGGTACGTGATAGTAATATCAGCCAGCCACCATTCAAATAGCTTCGTAATTCCCATAGTCAGAAGTAGTCCGACCACACCGATTACAGCAAATCCGAGAAATTCTACAAATCGATTCGATGTTTTGGGCTTCTTAAAAATCCATAGGATGCTGAGCAGATAATTGACAATCAATCCCAACACAAATGAAATTGCATTTGCCACAACAGCGTGTGCCTGTGCAAATACAAAATAGAATAGTAGGGAGGAAACGCCCCAATCTACAACCGTTGCGGCACCATCGACAAAGCAATAACGAAAGAACTGAATTAACGTATTTTCTGTATCACCGGAAAATAGTTTCCCGAATTGCTTTTGTCGTAGAATATCCTTTACTTCCTGCCATACATTTTGTTCTTTCATGCTTTCTTTTTCTCGTGATATTCTTTTTCCGTGTTCACGTTCCAAATATTTTCCTTTGTTTTCTTTCCGATTTTGATATTTTTCACAGATTCAAACGCAGTTGCCATAGAGTGATCCATATTGTTGTAGCGATGCTGTCCGTTTCAACCCATGCAGTAGAGGTTATCAAAGCCACTCAAGTAATCTACTAATTTATCCATTTCACTATATGTATCAAAATATGCTGGATAGGCTTTCTTAATCTTCTCTCGATGAGAGTCCTCGACGTCATCGGCAGAGCCAAGTACACCCATACGAAGTAGTTCCTCAGTAGTCAGCTTTACGTGTTCCTCTTCAGTCATGTTCCAGAACTTGTCACCTTCTGCACAAAAATATTCCAGACCAATCCAAACAGTATGTTCCGGATCCTTTACCATATAAGGCGACCAGTTGTTAAAAATTTGAATCCGTCCTAGTTTGACGCCCACGTCCTGTACATAAATCTAACAGTCAGGTACGATGTTTCCAAGCGTGGGAATATCCGTTTCATTTTTCAAATTCAGTTTATCAACCAGCAGTCCCACTGTGACAAAGTCTCGATAAGGCAGACCTGCGGCAATACGAGCCATATCCTTTGGCACATCATTCATTCCAGCAATCAAGTCCTTTACCGGCATTATGGACATGAAAATATCGCCTTCCAGTATTTCCTCCTTGTCATCTTTCACATAGGTGACGCTTTTGATATGATTTTTTGTGTCAGTCAGAATTTTCGTAACCTTGCAGTTCATACAAATCTTACCGCCAAGTTTTTTTACTTCTTCTGCTGTGATTTCCCAAAGCTGTCCTGGACCGTACTTCGGATAGTAAAACTCTTCAATTAGCGAAGTTTCACCCTTTCCGGCTTCTTTTTTGCTCTTTGGCGTCAGCATATCTTTGATGACAGCTTTGATGGATAAACCCTTGACACGCTGAGAACCCCAGTCAGCGGAAATTTCTCTTGAATGTCTACCCCAAAGCTTTTCTGTATATCCCTCAAAGAACACAGAGTATAGCTTTCGTCCGAATCGGTTTACATAAAAATTTTCCAGTGAATCTTCCGGCAGTTTGTGTACGGTTGCTTTCAGATAACTACAGCCGGCATTGACTGTCGTAGCAAAGCCCATATTTTTAATCGTCTCCGGCTTCATAGTGACGGGATAATCGAAAAATTTCTTCTTGTAATAAATGCGAGATATCCGACGGCGAACTAGCATAACCCGATCTTCTTTGTTTGGATCGGGACCGCCAGCAACCAGTTTCTTCTTGCGTTTCAGTTTGATGTCATCAAAAGACGGTTTCCCTTGATATGGCATCATATCCTGCCATCATTGCATAACTCTTTCATCTTTTGAAAAAAAGCGATGTCCGCCGATGTCCATACGATTACCATTATAACGAACGGTTTGAGAAATACCACCGATTACGTTGGTTTCTTCCAAAATCGTTACATCGTATTCGCCGGAATTGTCCTTTATAAGTTCGTACGCCACAGTAAGTCCAGCAGGACCAGCTCCGATTATAACTACCTTTGTCATAAAAATTCTCTCTAATTGTAATCAAAAATTCAGTATGGATTGTTAGAAAATATCATAAAAATTTCTACGATAGGGGATGAAATATGTGTAATGTCTTTTCATATTCAAAA
>Ga0192264_1172_pt1 | contig 13831 bp, 12 predicted proteins | sample Koala_Koa23_J3_FD_131267 | JGI IMG/M metagenome (GOLD analysis project Ga0192264, IMG submission 131267) | Enriched cells from koala feces incubated with labeled cellulose particles, San Francisco Zoo, California, United States - Koala_Koa2-3_J3 ... | reverse complement strand
AACTGCCGCCGCTTTTATCTAATGCCGGTCGGCAGGAAGTAATTATGACGGCAACACATTTCGTCATATATGAAACGCCGATTACGGAATGGAGGGAAAACAGATGAAAAACAATGAATTGTTTCATGTTCGTCCGTATAAGAAAACGGACATTGCCGATTGCGCCACCTGTCTTTATGAGGGGTTCTTTACCTCTCCCATTAACGAAGAAGATAGAGCCTTTCTGCAAGAGTATATCCAGGTGCTGTTGGAAAAATGCAATTTTACTTTTGTTGCAGAGAACGACAGTAAAAAGGTTGTCGGTTTCATCTGCGGCAAATACAGCCCGGAATTTGATAAAAAGCTCGCCGATACCTACGTTGCAAAGAAGCACTATGGTGTCTGGTTCAGGATGTTTTTCAAGTTTTATTTGAGAATGTACAAATTGTCAGATGTATTTAAAACACAGTTTAATGGGTTCTTTGCTCAGCTTCAGGAAAGAGATGCGAAAGCTTTCGGAAAATGCGATTTGGAGCTTGTCGCATTATCCTCTATGGTGGATTACAGAAAGGGACTCGGCACTGCACTGCTAAATCAGTTTTTAAGCAAAGCGCAGGCAGACGGAGCAGATACCGTCCAGCTGTTCACCAATACCCTTGCGTCCTATCATTTCTACGATAAGCGAGGCTTTCGGCAGGTTGCGTCAAAACCGTTTAAGGATGGTTCTGAGAATCAATCGTTGGTTTATGAGTACAGCTTGAAAGAGCGGCCCTTATAAAAACTGATGGGGTTAGTAAAACCTAACTAAATGACTGATATTAAGGAGGATATGTCGATTATGAAAACAAAGTTGACAACGAGAGATTTGATTTCTGCCGGTGCGTTTGGAGCGATTTATCTGGTGCTGCTGGCCGTGCTTTCCATGGTGCTTCCGGTTGTTCCCGTTCTGTATCTGGGAATTCCGCTGATCGCAGGTGTGCTTCTTGGCTCTGTGTATATGCTGTACACCCTGAAGGTTCCGCGCCGGGGTGCTGTTCTGATACTTGCGATACTGGTCGGACTGATTACTTCCATGTCTACGATTTATCCACTGTTTTTTGCGATTCTGTGGGGAGTTGTTGCAGAGATAATACTGGCCGGGGAACGTCGGAAATCCGCAAATGCACTTGTGGCAAGCTACTGTGTGTTTAACCTGACATCCATGGGACCGTTTTTTGCTCTGGTCGTCGCCAAGGATGCATTTCTGGAGACCTGCGCCGACTATTACGGTGAGGATTATGCGGCTACATTAGATGCGATGACACCCGGCTGGATTGTAATTGTGTTTGTAGTACTTGCTCTGCTTGGCGGACTTTTGGGCGGCCTGCTGGGAAAGCGAATTCTGAAGAAGCATTTTGTAAAAGCGGGCATTTCCTCGTGAACACACAAAGCCGCGAAAGACCGCTCCTTGATCCCAGAAGCAAGCTGGCGGTTTTTATCACCGCCTGTCTTTCCACGTTCTCAGGAATGTCCCACGTGCAGGAGCTAGCCCTTTTTCTGCTCGTATGCATGACGATGCTGCTCTGTAAAAAATGGCGCTGGATAGTAATAGTATGTATTTTATATGCACTGATGTTTTTGGGCGATAGTTTTGTGGTGAACCGTCTGTCGGGAATTGCCCAGTATGCTGCTCTGCTGTTATGCCATATCACACGCTTTTTACTTCCGTTGTTTTCAACCTTCTGTGTTGTAACGAAAACATCCGCTGTGGGCGAATATATCAGCGCGTTCATGGCTATGCATATGCCGGGCGAGGTGGTGATTCCCGTGGCTGTCATGTTTCGCTTTGTTCCGACAGTACAGGAGGAATGGCGGACTGTTACGCAGGCTATGAAGCTGAGAGGGATGGCTTTAAGTGTGAAAAATGTGGCGCGCAGGCCGCTCTTTATGCTGGAAAATATGCTGGTGCCTTTTTTGATGCAATGCAGCCTGGTGGTGGATGAAATGTCGGCTGCGGTGATGGCGAGAGGATTTGATAAAGACCGTCCGAGGACAAGCTACCTGGCAGTCAGGATGCGCGGCATTGACTGGCTCATTGTGGCAGCGTCATTGCTTATAACTGTCTGGAACCTGGCGCTATGAAGGAGACGATTATATGATTTGCCAAAGCATGCGACAGGAGCTGCCTTCGGCGGTTTCTTCCGTACAAATGAAAAACGTATCCTTTGCCTATGAATCGGCAGGAACGAATGAAACACCTGCCCCGGTCCTGCAGAATGTTAATCTCTGTATACGACAGGGAGAGTGCGTCGTATTGTGCGGGAGGAGCGGTTGCGGAAAGACAACGCTGCTGCGGCTTGTGAATGGTCTTGCCCCGCATTTTTACCGGGGAACCTTATGCGGAGAAATACGTGTGAACGATTTAAATACGGTGGAATCCGATTTACCGGAGATCTCACGCATTGTGGGCAGTGTTTTCCAGAATCCCCGTACCCAGTTTTTTCACACCGATACTACCGGCGAGATGGCCTTTAATCTGGAAAATCAGGCCATACCGAGAGAACAGATGCAGATACGGCTTCGTGAAACATCGGACCGGCTTAAGCTTGACGGCTTGATGGATCGTAATATTTTTGAACTGTCCGGCGGCGAAAAGCAGCAGATCGCCTGCGGCAGTGTATATGCGTCCATGCCGGATGTGGTGGTAATGGACGAGCCTTCCTCCAATCTGGATATGGAGGGCATCCGAAAGCTGCAAACCAATATACGGACCATGAAAGAGGCCGGAAAAACCATCCTCATTTCGGAGCATCGTATGTGGTATCTGGAGCATATTGCAGACCGTTATCTCTATGTGGAAAACGAGCAGATAGCGCGTGAATTTGCACCGGAGGAAATTGTCCGCTTGTCTCAAAAAAACCGGGAAACCATGGGGCTTCGAGCTGTGAGCCGGGCGCAGCTGCGAACGGCTCGCAAGGAAAACCCGGCGGAGAAAGACCGGAAGGAATGGAATGAAAACGGATTGGAAGCATATGGATTGACCTTTAGCTTTGGAAAGCGACAGGTTTTGAATGTGCGCCATCTTGCGATTCCCAAGGGTGCAATAGTGGCAGTCATCGGGGAAAACGGTGCAGGAAAATCCACACTGAGCCTTTGCCTTGCCGGGGTTTTGAAGCATCACGGAACGATAAGGATCGAGGGAAAAACAGTCCCCGTCAGGAAGCTCCCGCAGCAGGCTTATCTTGTGATGCAGGAAGCCGGGCACCAGATGTTCAGCGACAGCGTTCAGGGTGAGGTTATGCTGAACCAAACGGAGCTGACGGAGGGACAGGCAAAGCATGCTCTCTCTGCTCTTGGTCTATCGGGACTGGAAGAACGTCATCCGGCCTCGCTCTCCGGCGGTCAGCAGCAACGTCTGTCCATCGCCGTGGCTCAGTGCAGCCACCGGAAGCTGATGCTGTATGACGAACCGACAAGCGGGCAGGATGGGGGAAATCTGCTGAACACGGTGGAGATGATCCGGCATACAAACGAAACGGCGGTATGCAGTGTGATCGTTTCTCACGACCCGGAACTGATTTTAAGATGTGCGACGCATATTTTACATATCCATGGAGGGGAAGTAAAGAGATTCCTTCCCATGACAGAAAAGGGAGCTGCGTATATGTGGAAGGTGTTCCGCAGGAATGCGTAGTCGCCGCGCCCGCAGGATGCGGAGGAATTTCTGAGGTTATCGTTCGCGATTACAGGAGGTTATATTGATGAAAGAGAGAAAAAAGAGTGCGGTGTCCGTCCTGCTGGGGTATGCAGGCGACCGTAAGGGGCTGACCTTTCTGGGACTGGCTCTGTCGGCGGTGTCCATGCTTATGAACATGGCTCCATATATCTGTATCTGGCTGGCGGCAAGGGATTTAATTGCCGCAGCTCCCGACTGGACACAGGCGCAGAGTATTATAAAATACGGATGGCTGGCGTTCGGATTCTCGATGGGCGGCATTGTTCTGTATTTTATAGGACTTATGTGTACCCATCTGGCAGCATTCCGCACGGCTTCGAATATTCGTAAGCAGGGCACCGCACACCTGATGAAATCACCGCTCGGCTATTTTGATTCTAATGCCACCGGTCTGATTAGGGGGCGGCTGGATGCGGCAGCGAGTGATACGGAGGCACTGCTGGCACATAATCTTGCAGATATTGTGGGAGCTATCGTCCTGTTTTTGAGCATGACGGTGATGCTGTTCGTCTTTGACTGGAGGATGGGCGCGGCCTGCTTTCTGGCGGCAGTGATTTCCGTTGCTGCTATGTTTTCCATGATGGGCGGCAAAAACGCGAAGCTGATGGAAGAATATCAGGCGGCGCAGGATCGTATAACAAAGGCAGGTACGGAGTATGTGCGGGGTATTCCGGTGGTTAAGATTTTTCAACAGACTGTCTATTCCTTCAAAGCGTTTCAGGAGGCCATCGAGGATTACAGCAATAAAGCAGAGCATTATCAGGCGGATGTATGCCGGACACCCCAGTCCGTCAACCTGACATTTACAGAAGGAGCCTTTGTTTTTCTGGTACCTGTGGCGCTGCTCCTTGCGCCAAATGCACTGGCAAACGGGGAGTTTATCGGTTTTGTCACGGATTTTGCGTTTTATGCGGTGTTTTCCGCCATCATATCTACGTCACTGGCGAAAATTATGTTCGCATCTTCCGGCATGATGCTCGCAGGAACAGCTCTTGGGCGTATCAGTCAGGTCATGGAAGCCCCTGTACTTTCCACACCAAATCACCCGAAGGCACCGCAGGGCAATCGGGTGGAATTCCGGGATGTGAGCTTCACATATGACGGCGCAGAGCGGCCGGCTCTTTCACATATTTCGTTCACGGCGGAGCCGGGACAGACTGTGGCGCTTGTAGGACCCTACGGAGGCGGCAAAACTACAGCCGCCAGCCTGATACCAAGGTTTTGGGACGCGACATCGGGTGTTGTAAAGGTCGGAGGCGTGAATGTGACTGAGATCGATCCCCATGTTTTGATGGAACAGGTGGCCTTCGTATTTCAAAATGACAGACTGTTCAAGACATCCATTCTGGAAAATGTACGTGCCGCCCGCCCTCAGGCGACGAGAGAGCAGGTGCTTGCGGCGCTGAAGGCGGCTCAGTGTGATGATATTCTGGAGAAGCTGCCGGATGGAATCGACACACAGATCGGTACAGAAGGAACATATCTTTCAGGTGGTGAGCAGCAGCGAATCGCGCTTGCCCGTGCGATTTTAAAGGATGCGCCGATCGTGGTTCTGGATGAAGCCACCGCATTTGCCGACCCGGAAAATGAAGTGTTGATTCAGAAGGCTTTTGCTCATCTGACGAAAGGGCGCACCGTAATTATGATCGCTCATCGCCTCTCCACTGTGGTGGGAGCAGACAGGATTCTTGTTCTGAAGGAAGGACATCTTGCGGAGCAGGGTTCGCATGCGGAGCTTGCGGCTGCGGGCGGCCTCTATGCCAGGATGTGGGATGACTACAACAGGGCTGTACAGTGGAAGATCAACAGTGAAAAGGAGGCGTTATAAATGTTCGGCAAAAGCTTTCAGAATAAATATGCTCTGACAGATCAGGGCTTAAGAAATACGAAGAAGGGAACAGTCTGGACAGTCATTGTGAATCTGATCATGATGGGCGGAGTCAGCATTCTGTATCTGATGATGGACGGCTTTATGGGAACAATGCTCAATGAAGATGCTCTGCCCGGTGCGGCGCTGCTGATTATTATGTTGCTTCTGTTCGTGACTCTGTCCTTCGTGACGCATTTACAGCAGTATCGGGCAACGTACGGGTTGGTCTACAACGAAGTGAAAACTACTCGTCTCGGCATGGCGGAAAGACTGCGAAAGCTGCCGCTTGGATATTTCGGCAAACGGGATCTTGCCGACCTGACCGAGACTATTATGGGAGATGTAAACCGGATGGAACACGTCTGGTCCCATGTGCTTGGGTATCTGTACGGCTCCTATATTTCTACGGCAATTGTCGCGCTCTGTCTGCTGGTGTATGACTGGCGGCTGGCTATTGCCTGCCTGTGGGGCGTTCCCGTTGCATTCGGTCTGTTGTTCGGGAGCAGGAAGATGACTGCCCGTTCCTCCGAACGGACAAAGCAGGCTGCGTTGCGTGTTTCCGATGGAATGCAGGAGGCGATGGAAAATGTGCGTGAGATCCGCGCCGCAAATCAGGAAGAACGCTATCTGGAAGGCTTTTGCCATAAAGTAGACGCTCATGAACGGATTTTGATACGAAGCGAACTGTGTAACGGTCTGTTTATCAACGCTGCCGGTGTGATCATGCGTCTGGGCGTTGCGACTACGATTCTTGTGGGGGCAAATCTGATTCTCTCCGGACAGATCGACTTTATGCTGCTATTTTTGTTCCTGCTGGTCATCACCCGCATTTACGCGCCATTTGACCAGAGTCTGGCGCTGATCGCCGAGATGTTTGTTTCTCAGGTTTCAGCAGACCGCATAAACGAGCTGTACGATACGCCGACTGCCGAGGGGGCGACAGAATTCAAGCCTGATGGACACGACATCGTTTTTGATCATGTGCGTTTTTCCTATGATAAAAAAGATGTTCTGCGGGATGTGAGCTTCACCGCCGGAGAGGGCGAGGTGACGGCCCTGGTGGGGCCGTCAGGTTCCGGTAAAAGCACCTGTGCCCGTCTTGCCGCCAGACTGTGGGATGTTTCCGAAGGCAGCATCCGGGTGGGCGGCGTGGATATTTCCACGGTAGACCCGGAAGTGCTGCTGACGGATTATTCCATGGTATTTCAGGATGTGGTGCTGTTTGACGATACGGTGATGGAAAATATCCGTTTGGGCAAGCGGGGAGCAACGGATGCGGAAGTACAAGCCGCCGCCGAAGCTGCCAACTGCGATGAATTTGTCCGGAAGCTGCCCCAAAGCTATGACACGCCGATCGGAGAAAACGGCGCCCGACTTTCCGGCGGGGAGCGGCAGAGAATTTCCATCGCCCGTGCCATTCTGAAGGATGCCCCCATTGTTATTCTGGATGAAGCCACAGCCAGTCTTGATGTGGAAAATGAAACGAAGGTGCAGGGAGCGCTTTCCCGCCTTCTTGCAGGCAAGACGGTTTTGGTTATCGCCCACAGGATGCGCACTGTGGAAAATGCAGATAAGATTATCGTCCTGTCAGAAGGACGGGTAGCAGAAGAAGGTACGCCGACGGAGCTGATGGAGCAAAAAGGCGCTTTTCATCGAATGGTGGAGCTGCAAAGGCAGAGCGCTAACTGGCAATTGCAAAGTCTTGTCTGATTAGATTATAGGACATCGTTTTGGAGCAGAAATATATTTCACATCCCTTCTTTGATTAGCTGCATCTAAATAAAGAAGGGATGTCTTGCCGTACTTATTCCGATTGCAGCAGGATGGTTTATACCCAATCCTTCATCGGCATTCGTGAGAAGGCTGAAGGGTGGACTATCCATAAGATATTTTGGGTAATAATTACCGAAATATCTTTTAGAAAAATTTCCCTTCCATCATATAGTCAATTATATTTATATGATGAATCCCGTTTCGTTTCTGTAATGTGTAATCTGTTGTTGCAACATATTTTGGATAGTTGTCTTTAATTTGCTCCAAAGGTTTATATTCCCGATCTTCTGTCTCTTTATTGAGCATTATTGTGTATGCGACCTGCATGTAGGAATAATCACTGTCTGTATTTCTAAAAATAAAATCACATTCAAGTTTTCCAATTCTCCCTACGCTGATTACATAATTCATACTACGGGCATATAAAAATACTATATTTTCAAGAACAGGTCCATAATTTATTCTATTATCTGTGTTCTGCGAAAAATAGAAACTTAAATCCGCAAGATAATATTTTTTTTCACCGGAAAGTGATTTTTTGGACTTCATATCAAAACGATTACACTCATATAAAACCTTTGCATCTACCAGCGTTTGGATATATTTTGTTACCGTCGGTCTGGTTATTTTCATTCCATTTTTTATGAGCGCCTCCGTTAAACTCTTTATGCTGGTTGTAGCGCCAAAATTATTAATAATATAATTTCTTACTGCTTCAAATGATGCAACGTCCTTAATTTTAACCCTTCTTCTTATATCTTTTTCAAAAATTTCACTAATAACACCGGAAACATATGTCTGTTTTGCTTCCGGTTCATCGATTAATATAGTTCTTGGAAAGCCTCCTTCCAAAATATAACGATTAAATTCTGCTCTTACGTTCTGGTCGATATTTTTTTTGTAAAACTGTTTCATTTCTAAATACTCATCAAAACTAAGCGTAAATAATTCAAACTCTAAGTATCGACCCGTTAGTTTTGTAATAAGTTCCCCGCTCAACAAGTAAGAATTGGATCCGGTAATAAATATAGAAAAACCACCATCTGTGCGAAAACCATTTAAGACTTCTTCAAATCCTTTTACATTCTGAACTTCGTCAATAAAAAGGAAGTTCTTTTTATTGTTATCCCTTATGTTAGCTTCTATTAATTGTTCCAGTTGATCTGCCGTTTTAATTTTCCGATTTGCCCGTTTATCTAAATCAAGATAAATAATATTATCCGGGTTTATTCCACTACTAATCAATTCTTCTTCTATCGTTTTCATAAGGCTTGATTTTCCACAACGGCGTACCCCGGTAATCACTTTAATAAGATCATCCGCATCATAAAACGGCCTGATTCTCTTGAGATATTTTTCCCGTTTAAACAGCATGTTTTTTCGCTCCTAGTTTTTTAATGATAACATTATACTGGTACAGTTTTTAAAAATCAAGTTATCAATGCATATTTGTCTACATTTTAATTTTATGCATCGATAAACTCTTGCTTTAAGTTAAAAAAACATATAGTTCTGACAAAATAAACTGCGAATGAGAGGATACAAGACGATTCTTGATAGGTTGCCCGGATCTGCATATAATATACTTATACCCCTTGATGTATTGGAGGAATTTATATGAGACAGTGTATAGATGCGGATAATCTGCATCGCAGATTAAAGAAAATAATCGGCCAGATACAGGCGATCGACCGCATGGTGGATGAGGATGTTCCCTGCGAGGATATTCTCGCACAGATAAATGCGGCTAAATCTGCTCTCCACGGCTGCGGTAAGGTCGTTTTGGAGGGACATATTCAGCATTGCGTGAAAGACGGTATCAAGCACGGCGATGCCGATAAAACGATTGCCGACTTTACATTAGCTGTAGAGCGTTTTGCAAATATGAAATGACCGCAGGAACAGTAGAATAAACAAACGGATTTAAAATATCGTCTTTAATTTTAGAGAATCAGCTGCTTTTTTGAGTTGATTCTTTTTTCTTTGTCATACATAGTTGATTCTTTTTTGTCTCTTGACAACCCATACCCCCATATGTATAATATAAACGCATAATACCTATAGGGGTATATGCATGGAGGAGGAAAATGAAACACTTGATGAAAAAGCTGGAGTCTTTTTTAGAAAAGGGCGGCGCAAAAAAGATATTACTCTGCTCGTTATTTCAGGAATTTCACTGATACTCAGTCTGACAGGCTGGGATCCGTTCCCGTTCAACCTGGCATGGATTTCGATTATCCTGTGCGGCATACCAATTATTCTGGAAGCTATCATAGGATTGATCACCGCTTTTGACATCAAAGCAGATGTACTTGTATCTATTGCGTTGATTGCTTCGATCTGTATCGGAGAGGATTTTGCTGCAGGAGAGGTTGCGTTCATCATGCAGATAGGAGGGCTACTGGAGGATTTGACCGTTGCAAAGGCGAGAGCCGGTATCGAAAAGCTGGTGCATCTGACCCCGCAGACAGCACGTCTCATTATAGATGGAACGGAAAGGATCGTTCCCGCAGAGGAAGTTCCCGTGGATGCTATGCTTCGTGTTCTTCCCGGTGAAACTGTTCCTGTGGACGGTGTGATTATTTCGGGACAGACATCCATAAATCAGGCAGTTATGACAGGTGAATCTCTGCCTGTGGACAAAACGGCGGGCGATGAGGTGTCCAGCGGTACGGTCAATCAATTCGGCGCTTTTGAGATGCGGGCGACAAAGGTTGGCGAGGATAGTTCCATTCAGCGGATGATTCGTCTGGTGCAGTCGGCAGATGCAGGAAAGGCGAAAATAGTAGGTATAGCTGACCGCTGGGCGACTTGGATCGTTGTGATCGCACTTTCCGTTGCCGCTTTAACATGGTTCATCAGCGGTGAAATCATCCGCGCGGTTACGATACTGGTTGTGTTCTGCCCGTGTGCGCTCGTTCTTGCCACTCCTACAGCGATTATGGCAGCAATCGGGAATGCCACAAAGCATGGCTTCCTCGTACGGGAAGGAGATGCGCTTGAACGGCTTGCGGCTGTAACTAAAATAACCTTCGATAAAACGGGAACCCTGACGTATGGAACGCCGCAGGTCATTGAAGCTGTAAGCGTTACCGATAATTTTTCTGAATCAGAGCTGTATCGCCTTTGCGCATCGGCAGAGCAGCTTTCGGAGCATCCCCTGGGAAAGGCGATAGTGCGATCCTATAAGCAGGAAAGAAATTCCGAGCTTTTTCCTTGCGAAAAATTCCGCATGCTCCCGGGACGCGGTGTTTGCGCTGAAGTAAGCGGAAAAGAAATACTTGCAGGTAATATGGAAATGCTCGCGGATAGAAATATTGACGTGCCGGATTATGTGCTTGCGCAGACAGACAAATATCTGTCAAAGGGCTGTACCGTTATATATCTTGCGGTATCCGAACAGCTCAGCGGATACATTGTCCTCTCAGATACGGTGCGGGAAGAAAGCGTTGGTATGATCGATGCTCTTAAAGATTTGAAAGCACAGCCTGTTCTTTTGACAGGTGATAACGAAAGAGCTGCTTCTGCAATAGCAAGTCAGCTACACATCAGTGAAGTTCACGCGGATTGTTTGCCGGAAGATAAACTGAATAGAATCGGCGATTATCAGAAGACAGGCGAAGCTGTATGTATGATCGGCGACGGCGTGAACGATGCCCCCGCTTTGAAAAAAGCGAATGTCGGCATTGCTATGGGAGGAGTTGGCAGCGACATTGCAGTAGACGCGGCTGACATCGCGCTGGTGGACGATGAGGTAAAAGAACTGCCGCATCTCATTGCCCTGTCCAAACGAATGATGACTACAATCAAGCTGAATATGACGTTTTCTCTGGCACTCAATTTTATCGCGATCATCCTTGCGATTATCGGAACGTTAAATCCCGTTGTAGGCGCGCTGGTACATAATACCGGTTCGGTTATAGTAATAATAAACTCGGCACTGCTGTTGAATCGGAAAAGGAAATAAAGGAGTATAGAATCGGGTCGGTGCAACCGGCCCTGATTCAGGCTTTCAGGTTAGTTGCTTCTAATTTAAAAGAAAGGAAAAAAGAATGATACCGTTGTTGTTGGCTGATGAGGGTACAGAACAGATCGTACAGATGGTAAAAGGAAACGATAAAACAAAAACGTTTGTTCAGAAAATGGGGATCGTTCCCGGTGCAAAGCTAACCATCGTCGCAGCGCATGGAGGAGATCTGATCGTGTATGTCAAGGATGTAAGAATTGCTCTGACAAGAGAGATCGCTTCCAGAATCATGGTATAAGGCCGCATGGCTTCATATAAAAAATAAAACCGAAAGAAAGGAGTACGACACTAATGAAGACACTTCGAGATGTCCCGGTAGGGGCAACGGCTAAGGTGATTAAACTTCATGGAGAAGGAAGCACCAAACGGCGAATCATGGACATGGGTGTGACCAAGGGCATTGATATTTATGTGCGCAAGGTTGCGCCACTCGGTGATCCCGTTGAAGTCACAGTACGAGGCTATGAGCTTTCTATCCGTAAAGAAGATGCTCAAATTATTGAGGTAGAATAAAGGAGGAGTTTAATAAAATGGAAGATTTAGTATTGGCGTTGGCCGGGAATCCGAACAGCGGCAAAACAACCATGTTTAATGCATTAACAGGTGCGATTCAGTTCGTAGGAAACTGGCCGGGTGTTACTGTTGAAAAGAAAGAAGGCAAATACAGGAAAGATAAGGGCATACGTATCATGGATCTACCGGGTATTTATTCGCTGTCGCCTTACTCGCAGGAGGAGGTCGTTACCCGAGAATATCTGGTCAATGAAAGGCCGGATGCTATAATCAATATTGTGGACGCTACGAACCTGGAACGTAATCTGTATCTGACAACACAACTGCTGGAGGTTGGTATTCCGGTCGTGATCGCACTGAATATGATGGATCTTGTGAAGAAAAACGGAGATGAAATCCATACTGATGTGCTTTCCAAAATTCTTCGCTGCCCGGTTGTGGAGACCTCAGCATTGAAGGAGGAAAATCTCGATCAGGTTGTGAGGACTGCCGTTAATACGGCAAGGAAAGGAGAAGCTCCTGCCTGTGTTCATTTTGACGGACAGACAGAAAGCTGGCTTTCGGAGATTGGAAAACAGCTTCCGGACAGTGTGCCGCAGATACAAAAACGCTACCTTTCCATCAAGCTTTTTTGAGAAGGATCCTAAAATTCCATACGGGAATGATAAAATCATAAAGATCGCAGAGGAAGCAGAACAAGTCCTTGATGATGATACAGAAAGCCATATCACAGGCGCCCGCTATGAATATATTACCGGTATCATCAATAAAGTACGTAAAAAGCAACACGGGAAGGAGTCGATGTCTGACCGTATTGACCGGATCGTGACAAATCGTTGGCTTGGACTTCCTGTATTTGCGCTGGTCATGCTTGTTGTATATTATATTTCCGTTACCACTGTAGGAAGCTGGGTAACCGACTGGACAAACGATGTGTTTGTCGGAGAATGGATTCAGGCACCGATGGAGACATGGCTTGTAAATATCGGATGTGCCGACTGGTTGGTTGGATTGATTTGTGAAGGAATCATCGGTGGCGTCGGTGCGATGCTTGGATTTATGCCGCAGATGTTCATTCTGTTCTTCTTTCTGGCAATACTCGAAGACTGCGGATACATGGCACGTATCGCGTTCGTTATGGACAGAGTGTTCCGCAAGTTCGGCTTATCAGGCAAATCCTTTATCCCGATGCTGATCGGAACAGGGTGCGGACTTCCGGGAATTATGGCCGCCAGAACCATTGAAAATGAAAAGGACAGGAAGCTTACCATTATGACGGTAACCTTTATGCCCTGCGGTGCAAAACTGCCGTTGATCGCCTGCATTGCCGGAGCATTGTTCGGCAACAACGGACTTATAGCGTTTTCCGCTTATGTTCTGGGCATTGTATCTGTAATCGTGACGGGAGTAATGTTGAAAAAAACGAAACTCTTTGCCGGTGATGTAACCCCGTTTGTCATGGAGCTCCCTGCATATCACTTCCCGACCTTAAAAAATGTGGGTCATAGTATCTATGATCGTTTGAAGGCATTTGCAAAGAGAGCAGTCACTGTATATATGCTTGCTGCCATCCTGGTTTGGTTTCTTTCCAGCTTCGGTTGGACAAACGGTAGCTTTGGCATGGTTGATGATTTGGAACAGAGCATTTGCTATTACATTGGCAATGCGATCGCATGGATATTCACTCCCTGCGGGTTTGATAAATGGCAGGCAGTCATCGCATCCATTCTCGGGCTGGCTGCGAAAGAAGAGGTTGTCGGTGTACTGGGACAATTCGCAGCAATGTCGGATGCACTGGATGTTGTGGAATCCGGAGGAAGTCTGGCACCGATTGCTGCTTTACTCGGTAACAGTGCGCTTGCAGGTTATGCATTTCTGGCATTTAATCTGTTGTGCGCTCCATGCTTTGCAGCCATTAACACCATCCGCGTGGAGATGCAGAACGGTAAGCTGG
>Ga0192264_1169_pt1 | contig 14102 bp, 18 predicted proteins | sample Koala_Koa23_J3_FD_131267 | JGI IMG/M metagenome (GOLD analysis project Ga0192264, IMG submission 131267) | Enriched cells from koala feces incubated with labeled cellulose particles, San Francisco Zoo, California, United States - Koala_Koa2-3_J3 ... | reverse complement strand
TAAGAGGATGCCCGTGACTGTGATGTGCAGCCACGGGCTTGGAAAGGGCATTGGTGGGGATTAGAGAGAGTCTTGCCAAACGGCATAGAGTTGGTCGGGCGTGTAAGTAGAGTAGTAGGGGATTTCGCACTCGCTAATAATGTCATACATGGGATGACCACCATCATGATTTTCGGCGTACTTAATAGCCAGATTCTCATTATTGGGACCGCAAGTAGTGATGCTTATTACGTGACCAGTAACGTTGTAATCAAGATATGCGTCACGATACCAGCTATTATCAATCTTGTCGTAGAGATAGGACTTGATGTAGTCGAGCGTATGAGTCCTAAGGGTTGCTTTTGATGCATAACGGGGATTGATGGGCTTAATGGTGTTGGGATTGGTAGCCATTGTTAGTCTCCTTTTTGCTCCCCGTATAATTATGGGGAGCGTGGGTTAAAATGATTAGAATATCACATTGAGTCCATGCAGTTGTGATACCATATCTCCTGTCTTGCGGATGTAGTCGATGGAGTAGATACTATGTCCCCATTTCGCATAAGTTTTACAGGCCCTGTCAAATGACCACAACCATCCTAACCGTCTATCCCAATCACAATCAAGCTAATCATTAGCTTGATTGTTAGTTGCAACGTATGTCTCTCCGATCTGTACATAGGCCAGGTCGCCACCTCCCAATCTGCCACTCACGTAACATCTGGTTTTACCGTGCCAATCACCCATCACTGTTGTCACTTTCGGGCAGTGACAACAGTGACAACGTTTTAAACCCTTACGGCCGTAAGGGTTTAAAACTTGTTGTCACTTTTGCCGGATCGCCAAAAATACAAACACCTGTACGCGTATTTTTTTCCCACCGTTTCTCGCACACACCAACGTATATATTTCAGTGATAACAGTGATAACATTGATAACATAATATATTATATATATATAATATATTATGTTATATAGAGTTACAGTTACAGATTTTGTTGTCGGTTGCGTTGTCACTGTTGTCACTGTTGTCACTGTTGTCACTGCCATTTGCGGTAACTTTTGAAATGTCACCTGTTTTTGAGTGACAACAGTGACAACAACCAGAGTGTCTCTGCTTATACCGGATAAACCATCTCTGGCCTGCTTACTGGCACTAATACCGGATTGCTTGTACTGGCACTAATACTGGCATTAATTCTCCCCTCTACCCCATGGGTTGGGATTACGCGCCTCACTCCGCTCACTCCGCCCGCCGCAAAAAAAAACTTGCGCCGCCGAAATTTTCGCTTGACAATCTGGTCGGCTTGGCCTATAATAACATTTGTCCGAGCAGTGCAAGTTAACTTACATTACAATAATACCGCTCACGGTAGGCATATCCTACCCTTGTACACCGCCTCGGACAGCCGTGGGCGGTTTTTTTGGATGTGGAGAATTACCGTGTCGAGCAATAATGAGCAATATGAGCAATATGGACAAGAAGACACCGAGGTAACACTTAATCTACCTATTCCCGCTTACGTTACCGACTTGGCCGACATTAAGATTGCAAGCCAATATTTTCTGCGCCGGTATACCGTAAGCTCAACCGGCAATCTTATAGCATTAACTGGTAGAGGCAAATCCGAGAGGGTATTTGACGTTGGTTTGCCTATCTGGCCTATCCATATTTATAAGGAGCACAGTGGCCGTAGGTGGATAAAATTGGCATGGCGTATATCCGATATGTCAGGCTACAATGAGACAATTACCCATATCCTTGACTATAGGGTGCTTGCCAACTCTCAGACTTGCTTAACCAGTCTTGCCGCTGTTGGGTATCCTATCTATACGAGTAACGCTAGCCTTATTTCGCGGTGGATCGCTGACAGCACAACCGGTCAAGCTAATATCATTCCAAGCACATTTTGCGCTACTGGCTATGATTGGGATCCCAATATTGGCATTACTCTCTGGGAAAACCAAATGCCTATTATACATACCGTCAAGGATAAGTGGATAGTCGATGAGTCCCCTATTTTTGGCGGCGATTCAGCCGATCAAGTCAGCACTATAGCAACTCTTTGTCAACGTAACCCTATCTGGGCCTATATGCTTGGTGCATTTCTCGCACCTATATCTACACCCGATATGCCTGAGTTTTTTGATTTTCGCCCGTGCTATATGCTTGACGGCGCTGGAAATATGGGCAAATCGCTCCTTTTGTACTTTGGCTGTAGTTTGTTTGGCAATCCCAAAACGCTCAAGCAACCAGCGAAAGGCACTCACATGTCCAAGGAGTATTATTGCTCCACCTTGGCACGTATACCGGCTGTATTTGATGAGGTAACGCAGCAGGATGGCCTTAAACTGGTGGAGTTGGCCGATGGCCATTCCAAACCCGGAATGCGGGCGGACGGTGTTACTCCACGCATGGAGTACAGTTGGGATTGCGGCATCTTCTTGTCTGGCAACCATTTTATTGACCTTGGCCATGTTGGTTCACGCGCGCGCCTTGTTACCATCCATTTTCCGGGCGATTATTCAACCCTTCCCGAGATGGAAGACGCTGAGTATCAACGATTGGTAAAAGACTTTGAAACTAACTATGGCCATGTAGCACGAGAATATTTTACTACGTATCAAAAAATTGGTGGCATAAAAGTTTTCCGCGAGGAATATGACAGGGCTTTGCGTGATTTACAGGAGGAATTCACTGGCAAGGATGGCAAGTGTATCATCACATCCAAGATACTCCACACAATAGCCGCAACCATGGCCGCCGCTGAATTGGCTGGACATATATTTGGTTTTGCTCATGACGATAGGCCAGTACTTACCGTTGACCAGATTCGTGATTTCCTCCATCTCGATACGCCTGAAACAGTTGAAGAAACCCTCGATCCTGCCACAGAGGTGGTCGAAGCTGTGTGGAGCTTTATTGCCACAAATTCGAACAACATCCAAGATTCGCTCAACAAGCAGACTCCTATATACCCCATGGGCGATGCGTTAGCTAAAATCGTAAGGGCTAATGATGGCCGCAAAATGGCTTGGCTTACTAATGACGGCCTTGTAATGGCATGTAAAAATATCCCTACTGCAGGCGATGCAGCAAATATACGCATGCTGCTTTCCCGTACCCCGCATTTTTATAGGCCAGTGGATAAAGATGGTAATCCAACCAAGAGATTAACGTCGTACCAACGGATGGGTAAGCGCAATGGAGTTGTTAATGTCACTGGTGTTTATCTTTGCGATGGCAAAAATATAGGGGACGAAGACTAATGTCCAGCTGGCGTGAGCATGTTTTAGCTGAATACAATAAAAAAGAGGACATAGAGCCGCGCAAACCACCGCCAGATAGGGTTCGATTGCCAGTAAAGCCAAATCCATGGCATGATACAAGCGTAGATGGCTTGGTGGCTGAAATAAAGGCAATAGATAATCGCATTGCCGAGGCCAATAAAAATTATGCTGTTTGGTATACTGATTTATTGCGGCGGCGTATATCATGTGTTAATGAACTCGATGCCCGTGGCGAACCAATATCTGATTACACTAAGAGACGGAGGCGGTTCCCAGAAAAGACAAAGGCGGAGGAAAAGAGGTACTCGACCCAAAAGAAATTCTCCGTAACTGACGCCCAATTGGCACGGGCGAAGAAATTGTTTAGGTCCGGCATGTCTATTGAAGATATTGCTGCTTTAATAGTTGCAGAGGAAAACCTAGAGAGATAAAATACGTAAATCAATTTTTCCCCAAAAAAAACCCAAAGAAAAAACTTGACAATTACTAACCCATCAGTTATACTACCAACATAGCACTTAAATAAGAGAGAACGTGATGAGCGAAGCATTTTGGGACGCTATCTTGTTTTTTGGCATCGGTTGCTTAATTGGCAATGAATTGATTAGGCACAAGCGATCTCGGTAAGGACAGAACATAGGAGGAGTAATAATGGCTGAAAAACGCTATCAGTACGAACGCCGTCAACGCAAGGACTATCTCACCAAGCGACTCAATGATTTTTTCGCAATCCACGATCTTCGTGACATTGAGCGCCAAACACACATCCACCGGAGCCACATCCGCAATTACCTGACTGGCACAGCACTTCCCAGTCTGCCTATCTTGGCTGTATTGCATAATCAGCTTGGCCTTGATCTCAATGAGCTTGTTAAGGAGCCTGAGTCTAACGAGACTGCGAATGAGTTCGAAATGAGCAGTTCCAGCTTGACAACGCTCTCGGAGGCAGGTATACTGTAATAGACATACGATTCCGTCACGGGGATTCGACAGACATCAATATCATGGCGCTACACCATGATTCTGCCCATCCGCTACCGTGACTAGCTGGATGGGCATCTTTTTATAACTGTAAGGAGCATGCTATGGGAAACATCTCATCTCTTATTACTAAGGAACAGCAGTACATCCGGCCCAGTGGCGTGGATTACAACAACGCCACGAACAAAAATCTTCTTCCTGCCGGTTGGATGAATGGTTACATTGAATCAGCCGAAATCCGTGACACAAGGTCAGGCACTGGCCAATATATCTACATTGCTTGGCGTACTTTGGATGGCCAGCATCTGGTCCATGACCACATCAACATCAAAAATGACAATCCTGTGGCTGTGGATATTGGTCTTCGTACCCTTGGTACTATCGCCCGCGCGCTTGGCATGGAGTCCATTGATGATACGGAGCAGCTGAATGGCCGTGAGATTGCTGTCAGGCTGGCTATAGAAGAGGCTGGTGAGTGGCCTGCCCGCAATGTGATCAAGGCGTACGCCAAAACCTCTACCACTCGCCCTAAGCGCGCCAGTGATCTTGATAAGACACGGCACCAGATTCGTGGCAATGAAAACCGTAATCAGCAGGCAAACTTTCGTAGTGCCGAAGGGCCAACAGGAGATGAAATTCCCTTCTGAATTCGAGCCGTATCTTTTGACGATCCAGCACAACTCGAAGAAACCGCTCAATAAATGGTCGCCGCAGTCAGGAGGAGATGGAGGAAGGAACTGGCTACGGCGACCCAACTATTACAATATTGCTGTCATACTGGCTCCCTTTTCCCCGTACTTTGTGCTGGATATTGACGGCGAAAAAGGATACAAAAACCTACAGAGATTGCAGATAGCCTATGGCAAATTACCAACAACCTACACAGTCCAAACCCCATCAGGCGGCATGCATTATTACTTCAAATTTGATCCACAGGTTAAACGTACAATAAGTTTTATTGCCAAACACATTGATACAATAGTTAATGGCTATTGCTTAATTCCACCAAGTATCATTAATGGTAAACAATATAAGGTGATAGTAGATGCATCAATAGTACCCGCGCCTGATTGGCTTATAAAATTGGCCAGCAACACGAGTAAGCAAATCGACATGCCAGCCAAAAATAAGACGGCAGCACAGTATGATGGCGAGGATTACGAGTTTAAGGTCTGGCGCGCACGGAGATACGTGGAAAAGATGGCGCCAGCAGTTCAGGGTCAGGGCGGACATACGCAATTGCTGTGTGTGTGCCATGCGTTACGGAAGAAATTTGACCTAGATATTCCTGATTGCAGAAGCATTTTGTGCGAATATAACGCTAGATGTATCCCTCCGTGGCGGCTGGATGTGCCCCGCGAAAGGTATGACTTCTTTCGAAAACTAAGCGAAGCGGAGAAATGGCATGGGTAAAAAATTAATTTATTTCTTTTTGTTTATTGTGATATTTAGCCTGGAACTTGAATTACTCTATCAAACAAAAGCAGGAACTGAGTTTGCCGCAATTGTTTTATTTATGACAATACTTGCTTATGGTGCATATGGATGGGAATTTTTATTTGGGCATGATGAAAAATAAGTACAATACGGAGGATAGCAAATGGCTAACGAACTTGCGCATCTCAATGATACTCAGCTTATGCAAAATCTTCAAACCCTTGGCACTGAATTCGCCAAGTCAGGTATTCTTGGCGTATCCAACCCAAGCCAAGGCCTTATCGTGGCATTAACATGCTATACCGAACACATCTCCCCTATTGAATTTGCCCGTACCTATCATATCGTTAATGGCCGTCTATCCATGCGTGCCGACGCTATGCAGGCGCAGTTCCTCCGGCAGGGCGGGCGTATCCGCTGGGTTACAAGCACCAATGAAAAGTGCGAGGCAATATTCAGTCACCCAGAGTACGCGCCTGAAGGCGTAACACTTAGTCTAACTATCGAAGAGATGGTGAATAGTGGCGTTGCCGTCGACGGACGTGGCCAATTAAAGCAGACATGGAAGTCTTTTCCCCGCCAGATGCTGAGGGCCCGTGTTGTGTCAGAGGGTTGCCGTATGCTCACGCCCGGTATTGTAGCTGGCATATATACGCCAGAAGAGGTAAGCGAGTTCGGCAACACCCCCGCCCGCACGCTCGACCTGTCTAAGCCAACGAACCAAAGGGAGGTGCCTACACAGGCACTGCTTGAGCCTGAGCCGGAACCTGAACCGGAACCTGAACCTGAACCGGTGTCCGAACCAAAGGATATTACCGAGCTGCTCATCGAGAAGGAAGTAATCGTAAATAATTTCCTTTGCAATAAACTGCATTGGCTTTCCGGCGAACAGACGTGGAGGAACCTAGCTCCACGCCATATGGATTCAATAAAGCAAAGGACTGCACAGTTTTTAGAGAGAGCAGAGGCATATTTTAAGGAGCAATATGATGAGGAGGAAAACTAATGCACCCCGCTAAACGTCAAATCAAATATTATATCCTTTACTGCATCACTCAACTGATCGTCTGGTTTTTCTGGGCTTCTGACTGGAAATATTATAATCACATGCAATGGTCTGGCCTACATACTAGCGATCATCTTACTTTCACCAGTGGTGTAGCTATCCCATTCCTGCTTGGCCTTCTTGTTTTCAGTATCCTCTTTCTTCCCTTTTATCTTCGTCGTGAGGATGACTAATGCACACACTCTCAGATCTACTGTATACCGTTTTCTGGTACTGCATCTATCCGATCTGTATTATTTTTCTCGGACTCGAGTTTCATAAGTATATCTTTTGGAAGTACATGGCTAAAGAAGAAGAGGCGGACGATGGCGATCGCGAATTTCACGAGCCGAGCATAGAGATGTGTTCGCGGTGCCGTAACCCCAACTGCAGCCACAGGTTGGCTGATTATACGGAGGACTAATATGGCTAACCATCATCCCATCTTCGCTCCATCTGCATTCCCTGCTCTCACGCATTGCCTTCACTTTCGCAATGCTGGCACGGAATCAGCCAACGCTACACGGGGAACGAGTCAACATGAGCTCTTGGCCAAAATCCTCACCAACCAGCCAATTCCAGAGGACGTGGACACCAACGACTTGGCCTGCGTTGAGTGGGCGGCGCAGATTATTAACAACTGCACCTCCGCCGAAAATAGGGAGGTGGAGGTAGGGCTAATGCTGCTTAACGAGGATTGGCAGGAGTTAACCTTTGGCACTGCTGATGTAGTTTCGATGACACCACGCGCGACTGGCGATATGCTCGTCGTTGTGGACTATAAATCAGGGAGTATCAAAGAGTACAGGCCACAGCTCCACATGTACGCACGTATGGCAATGCAACGGCATGGGGTCAATCGATGCGAATGCCACATTCTCTATGGCATGGATAGACATGATGAAACTTTTACGGTTAACTACGATGAAACGAATTACATTGTTAACATCATTAAGCAAATCAATGATGACCAGCTTGGGGAAAAGAAGGCCAATGAGTTCTGCCAGTACTGTGCATATCAACCCGCCTGCCCCCAAACCAAAGCCATCGTTACGTCTGTAACGAAGGCAGAGAATTATGACATCACTGACGTTGTGGACTGGAAAATAGATAATGCTAGCCCCGATAAACTGGGCCAGATGTACCTTGCTTTGTCATGGCTTGAATCTTTCGCTGACAGAGTAAAAAGCCAAATAAAACAGAAGGTGCAGGACGGCATGGAAATTTCCGGATTCAAACGCGTTACCACCACCAAGCGGTCAATTAAGGATTTACCGGCAGCTTTTACAGTATCAGGGTTATCATCTGAGGATTTTCTGGATTGTTGTAGTATTAGCGTAACAAAACTGCAGAAAAAACTTGGACGTGATACAGTAGATTCTACTTTAGGCAATTTGATTACTACTACAGAGGTGGTGCAGTTGCGGAGGGCTGGGGAATGAGGCCAGTCGAACGCGTGCTAACGGAGCCAGTGAACAGCTGAAAAGGACAAGCCAATGAGTAGGGCTAGATATACACGGCCAGTCGAGACGCTCAGTAATATCGATGTGTGGCTGGATGATCCTGATATTACAGACCTCAGGAGGGCAGAGTTACTGGCATCAAGAGATAGGGTTGCAGCGATTCGAACGGCGATGATGATGAATAGTATGATAGGAGAGGAGGAAGATGATGGCAGTGGAGATATTGGGAGACCAGAACGGACGGCTGGAGCAAAGACTGGTAAAGCAACTAAAAGAAGCAGGACTGAACGAAATAACATGGGTAAGTCCAGAAATACTTGAAGTACATGATGGTTGGCGTAAGGATGAGAGTGCAGTATGGCGCATACAGTATGAATATTATAACCAAATCCTCCCAATTGCTTGCATTCATACGTACTTCCATAATTTCGCACAGACGATGGAAAAGTATGGGTCGAAAAACGTGAAGTGGAAAGTTTGGACGCCGTCACCGGCAGTATGCTCTAAGGCCATTGCAGTGGCTATTAAGGATGACGTGATACGGGAAGTATTATTTTCCGGTGGTTGTGATGGCAATAGTAAGTGTATAGATTGGCTGTTGCGCGGGATGAGTGTACAGGAGACTAAACAATTACTTAAAGGTATTACTTGTGGTGATAAAGGGACGAGCTGTGGACGTGAGCTAGCGAGGGGGCTGTAATGCGCGAAATAGAGCAACAAGTAGAACTAGTGCAGATAACAGCGAACGCTGAACATATGCTCGAATGTATCGCTCGTGTGTGCTATAGCTCGGAATCTCGCATGCAGTGTGATGATTGCAATGACGGCTCATGCAAAAAATGCGCAGCCCGCCGTACTAAATTCCTTAGTGGCCTAAAGAATAAGCATCATGATTCAATTTTCGAACATGCGGTAGCGACGTTTAAATTAACAACCGATCGCGGCATTACCCACGAATTTGTCCGCCACCGCTTAGCTAGTTATACCCAGTCATCAACTCGGTATATCAAGTATGACGACGGTATACCGGTTGTAGTTCCCTTTTTCCGCACCGAAGCCGAAGAAAAGATATGGCGTGGAGCGATGTACGCGACCGAGAATGCTTATACAAAGATGTTGGCTGGCGGTACGCCGCCGCAAATTGCCCGCGATGTGTTGCCTACTTGCACCGCAGCAACTCTCTTTGTTACCGCTAATTTCCGTGAGTGGCGGCACATCCTTCAGTTGCGGTTGGCGGCAGGTGCACACCCCAAGATTCGTACCTTGGCTCTATCAATATGGCGTCAACTCGTGCTACACTGCCCTGTGTATTTTGATGATCTGAACAGTAAATTTCCGCTTAAATGTGTCGAATGTGGACGTACTATCTGGGCTCCTATTAAGGATGCAGACTTGGAGATGACTTGTTCTCAGTGCTTGCGTGAGGAGATGAGAGAGATGAATGGATTTAATCCAGTTAGGTATATGGATTAAATAGAGGATACACGTTTGCCCGAGGAATTTGAGGGAGAGTAAAGGAATGAAAAAGATGCTCACGTTTTTCTTGATATGTTGTCTTATCCCGTCATGCACGGGCTGCAACAAAAGGAAGGGCAGAACACGGAGACACGAACCGCAACCTGTCATGCTCCGCGATAACCCCGCGCCACGGCCAGCGGAGATAAAGCAGGTACCTCAACCTACCCCTGCTCCGCAACGTGCACCACAGCCCACGCAAACGCCTCCTGTGGGCAATCCTATAGAATATACCCATAGCGAGCCCGGCGTGGACTATCTGACTGAACGTGATTTGGAGAGGAAATGAACGCGCATTTTATTTTGCCAACCAAGGTAGTGTCAGAACTCAACAAAGCTGGCCATGAACACTGGGCAAGGACGGCCAACCGGAGAAAGCAGCATCGGTTTATGGGCAAGGTCATGACAGCTGGCCAGATAAAACCTAAGTGGGATGGTCAGCCAATCACTGTGACGTTTACGAGGCTGATAGGAAAGGGAGGGAGAAAGTTTGATTCTGGCGACAATCTGAACTCAAGCTGCAAATCAATCCGCGACGGTGTAGCAGATGGATTAGAGATAAATGATAATGATCCACGTATTACATGGAAGTATGAACAGGTAAAGGATGTGATGCACGGAGTGAGGGTTACGTTTACTGATACAAAGGAAGTAAAGGTGTTCTCAATACCTGAAAGGTTTGAGAATCTGAGCAAAGCGAAGGAGGAAGACAATGGCTAGAGGAAATGGAAATGCGGTGATTGTAATTCCGTGCTGTGCTAATAAGGATTTTATGCCAGTCAAAGCCCATGAGAATGACGCATGTTACGACTTGATGGCACGCTGCTACATTGACGCGAGTGAACCTGACCTGCCCACTGGTAGCCTCTGTCTTCTCCCCGGCCATCGCTGTCTCGCAAAAACTGGCGTTAAACTTCAGCTTCCCAAAGGCTACCATGCGTACATTCTGTCTCGTTCTGGTCTGGCATGGAAGGACGGCTTGCAGGTTCTCAATGCGCCGGGAGTTGTCGATGAAGGGTATCGCGCGGAGATTGGAGTGATACTTTACAACGCAGGGATGGGAGGGGTCGATCTGAAGTACGGCCAGAGAATTGCACAGCTGGCCATCATAAAAACGCGTCCAACATATTTGACGATGATCTCAGAGGAGGAATTCAAGGCTGATACAGAGAGAGGCGGAGGGGTATGCGGAGGGGGATCCGGGAGTGCAGATGAATAGTAAACAGGCCCAGCCACAAGCTGGGCCTTACTTCTAGGAGAACACATGGTTACTTTTTATTGCTACCATTAAGCCCCTTAATATATATCGTTAGCTCGGTCAAAATATTTGTATTCTCAGCCAACACCTTCCGCATTTCCCTCTGTTCATCCATATACCTTTGTTCTCGTTTCCACCCTCCCCAGAGGACGATAATAACAAGGGCAAACAAACTAAGATATGCCAAGCCGATTAAGCCGTAATTACTAAACTCCTGTACAATTGGCATACCTTCCTTAACAACTTCCATTTCCATCCCCTATTCAGCTCAGCAACGGGTGATTCGGCAGCGCATTCCGTAAGGCTTCCTTCACCAGTGGATTCGAAATATCACAATTGCTCACCACCGCCTCCAACGCGTACCTCTTCAACTCAGCGTCTTTCAAAGCCGCATCCCTATCAGCCTTAGCCTGCTTCAGCTCATCATTATACACACTCAGTGTGGCCCTAATGCATGGCCTAAAATATTCAGCATCACCTTTGGCCGCAGCATCAAGCAGCGTGCCGCACGCATTGTTCCCAGACATGATACTCCGGACAATAGCTTCCACCCTCTCTTCCAACACAGCCATCCCCGTCACGGGACAAATGCCATCTTTACATTCCATAATAAGCTCCTTCGCTTCATTAGAAACTCTTACTAAACCACACTCCCAACGTCGGCCTCGTCGTCAATCGTTTCTTTAAAGCTGGCAAGGATGTTGGCGCTTTCTTCATCCCCAGCTCTTTGTCTATCGCCCCAACCTTTATTGTAGTCCCTGTCGTCTTATCGTCAACCCCTATTCCGCTCGGAGTTACCTTTAGTTCCCCTGTCTTCCACCTCAGTTTGTTGGCAAAGAGAAATTTTCCGGCTTCACGACGAGCGACTCTAACGGGAGCAAGGCACTTTTTTTTAGACTGGATTCCTTAAGTTCCGCCAGCTTGGCTTCGCATAGTGAATCGATTATACTTGGTCCGTATTCTTTCAGTGCATCAACTCCTTGTGACCTCAGGAATTGAATTATATATGCCCTACATTCAGCCATAATCTGGGCGCCTTGTTCAGCGGTCAACTTCCCATTAGCACTGGCTGCCTTCCAGTCGTCAGTATACTTCTGTTTTCCTGCTGCCACAGCAGTCTCAACAGCCAACAGCAACTTCTCCAGTTTCTTATCAGCCAGCCAAGTATACAGGTGTGGCCTGATTATTGCCCAGACTATACCAACAACTGCCAGTACTATTGCACCAGCCAACCCTTCACCAGCCAGTATCTCATAAATAGTCATATTACTTTACCTCCAATATAGTACATGCTGAACCTTTACCATTACTATTACAGGCTGTCGCCTTAATAATATATTCCTTAGCACTTCGTGGCCTATAAGTATAGGTCTCTGTTACCATACCACTACTTGAATGGCATACACCTGCCAGTTTACTATTGCCAATACAGGTAGCCAAACACTTTACCTTATCACCTGTTGCTGTAACAGTTATAGCCACTTCCTGACATACAGTAGCAGGATTTGGATTAACATCAATAAAGATGACAGGTGTCTTTGCTTCTTCAACATCCGAGTCCACAAATTCAATATCAGATAGGTCAGCTACTGCAATACCTTCGTCATTGATTGTCGATGTGATAATGAGGTTATTACAATAGGACCATATCTGGTTATCTTGTTGTGCGAGGATTGTATCAGGGCCATGATAAATAATATCATGAGGCAAGGTGATGCATGGACTGGTGATAAGCGGCTGCGTTGAACGCGCTACCCCTTCAGCTGAACAGAAGATTGCGCCCGGGCAGAAGGTGATTTTACTAATACCAAGGGCCGCTTTGCTTGTCCGTGCTGTCATATCAAATACGCCACCAGAGTCAACAGTAATATCCATGCCAGTACAGACAAGTTCATAGCATTCAGCGATATTCCCTTCTTCGTCTTCAACCTCTATCATAATAGGTGCTTCGCCCACCGGATCGTCAGGGAATACGGTATCGTTATTAACCAGCAGCGCACCACCTTCACAGATAACTATACTGGCATTCAGCCCAGAGTTGTCAGAGTACGGAGCATAGACACCGGCGACGCTAATATCAAGGACGGATCGAGCAGTGCAGTTGCACCAATTTGGTAGGCAGCAAGCAGCACAGCAACTCATGCAGCAGTCCGAGCATGCTCCATCATAATCCAGTACACATCCGCCAATGCAGATACAGATGCAGTTGTCGGTGCCGCAGGCGTAGAGGGAGTTGCCGCAGCAGGAAGCGCAGTTATTGCAGAATACATTACATCCGGCGAAGATTGCGCAGGAGCAGGCGCCGAGAATCATCCCACCGCCATAGTAAGCAGCACAGTTGGAATCAAAACAAGAATTACAAATGGTTGCGCAGGAGGAGGAGTAGAGATACATCCCACCGCCATAGTAAGCACAGTTGGAATCAAAACAAGAATCACAAATGGTTGCGCAGGAGAAGATTTCGAGAAACATCCCACCGCCAAGGTAAGTAGCGCAGTTGGAATTAAAACAAGAATTACAAATGGTTGCGCAGGAGCAGGAGGCGAGATATATCCCACCGCCATGGAGATTAGCGCAGTTGGAATTAAAATAAGAATCACAAATGACTGCGCAGGAGAAGGTGAGAAGCATCCCACCGCCGCCATAGCAAGCAGCGCAGTTGCAATCAAAATAAGAATCACAAATGGTTGCGCAGGAGGAGGAGGAGAGATACATCCCACCGCCAGAGGCAGTAGCACAGTTGGAAATTAAACATGAACAATTCGAATCAAAATAACCGCAAATTATTGCAAATGCACCACCACATGTTCCACAACTTCCACAGCTTCCTGAATTACAAACATAACTATTATCTAAACAAAGCCATGGGCATGTACCTATTTGAATATAGCCATCACTACACGTGCCTATAGTATTTCCACATATATAGCCGCAGCGGAGTACATACCATTCTTCACCATATTCCTTTGGAAATTCCGGCGTCTCATCACTTTCAAGTTCTTCTACGCTCTCACTACTATCATCCCCTCCTTCCGCCTCACTCTTCCCAATTACCAACCCTCTATACACACCGCTTGATTCAGTGCATTCATCTCCTTCTTCTAGTTCGTCCTGCTCTACATCTTCATACGGA
>Ga0192264_1167_pt1 | contig 14233 bp, 11 predicted proteins | sample Koala_Koa23_J3_FD_131267 | JGI IMG/M metagenome (GOLD analysis project Ga0192264, IMG submission 131267) | Enriched cells from koala feces incubated with labeled cellulose particles, San Francisco Zoo, California, United States - Koala_Koa2-3_J3 ... | reverse complement strand
TATAACATAGCGCAGCCGATGGCTGCAAACAAACCTGAAAACATCACACCTATTTTACACTAACTGAAAATATAATCTAAAAAACCCGGAAGCCTCTGCAACGGAAGCTCCCGGGTTTTTTGAATTCTTTAATATATTATGTTGTCTATCATTTATCAATGACCGTAAACCGATTAGAAGTTGATAAGTCCTCCTATCGATACGAATACCGGTGCGAATACTACCGATACGATAGTCATCAGCTTGATAAGGATGTTGATGGACGGACCGGAAGTATCCTTGAACGGATCTCCTACAGTGTCGCCTACAACTGCAGCCTTGTGAGTTTCCGAACCCTTGCCTCCGAAGTGTCCTTCTTCGATGTACTTCTTGGCATTGTCCCATGCACCGCCTGCGTTTGCCATCATCAGAGCCATGAGAACGCCTGATGCGAGCGCGCCTGCCAGCATACCGCCCAAAGCTTCAACACCGAGGAGTATACCTATGAGGAGAGGTGCAATGATAGCCAGGATTCCCGGAGCAACCATTTCCTTGAGAGCTGCCTTGGTTGAAATGTCTACGCATCTCTTATAGTCAGGCTTGGAAGTTCCTTCCATAATGCCCTTATCAGCTCTGAACTGTCTTCTAACTTCCTCAATCATCTGATTTGCAGCTTTACCTACAGAATTCATAGTAAGAGCTGAGAACATGAACGGAAGCATAGCGCCTATAAACAAACCTATAACTACGATAGGCTGGAGCAGGTCGATTGATGTTAAATCATAGCCCTGAGCCTTGCATACCTCAGAGAATGAAGCAAAGAGTGCAAGCGCCGTAAGAGCCGCTGAACCGATAGCAAATCCCTTACCTATAGCTGCCGTAGTATTTCCTACCGAATCGAGCTTGTCAGTGATCTCTCTTACTTCCTCAGGAAGCTCGGACATCTCTGCGATACCGCCTGCATTGTCGGATACAGGACCGTAAGCGTCAACGGCTACTGTCATTCCCGTAGTGGAAAGCATACCAACTGCTGCCAGTGCGATACCGTACAGACCTGCAGTATAATATGCAGCAAAGATTGCTACAGCGATGCAGATTATTGGCCATAATGTGGACATCATACCAACGCCGAGACCGCTTATTATAGTTGTTGCCGAACCCGTCTGCGACTGATCGGCGATTTTCTTAACCGATTTATAATCTGCAGAAGTGTATACCTCTGTGATCTTACCTATGGCTATACCTACTATCAAACCGGCTATGATAGCTATTGCGTAGCTGAAGCTGCCGAGCATTACCTTGGAAAGGATTATCGTAACTATTACTACGATTCCTCCTGCTACATATGTACCCATGTTGAGAGCGTTGGCCGGATTAGAGCCTTCCTTGCCCCTTACCATGAATATACCTATCAGAGAAGCGATGATACCTACTGCCGCTAAAATGAGCGGGAATAAGGCTGCTGTAGCTTCGTCAAAGAGACCGCCTGAATTAACTGCGGCAACCGATGCCAGAGTAACAGCCGAAATGATTGAGCCTACATATGACTCAAACAGGTCGGAACCCATACCTGCAACGTCTCCTACGTTGTCTCCTACGTTGTCTGCGATAACGGCAGGGTTTCTCGGATCGTCCTCGGGTATACCTGCTTCAACCTTACCTACCAGGTCAGCACCTACGTCAGCAGCTTTCGTATATATACCGCCGCCTACTCTTCCGAAGAGCGCCATCGATGAAGCGCCAAGTCCGAAGCCTGTCACGCATTCCGTAACCGTACTGAGATCGAGAATGCATACGATCAATCCGAGACCGAAGAGTCCGAGACCTGTTACGGCAAGACCCATTACAGCGCCTGATCTGAACGCCACCTTCAAGGCCTTGTTCATTCCCGATTCCATAGCTGCATTAGCAGTTCTCACGTTACCAAGAGTCGCGACCTTCATTCCGAAGAAGCCTGCTATTACAGACAGAACCGCTCCGCAAACATAAAGGATGCCGGTAACCCAGCTGATAAATATCCCTATCAGCAGGAACAGGACAACTATTACGGGAATCATTATTCTGTATTCCCTACCAAGGAATGCCATAGCTCCCTCGCTTATGAAGCCTGATATTTCCTTCATCCTGTCGTTGCCCGCGTCGGCGTTCTTGATCCATACAGCCAGACCTACTGCAACTGCCAGTCCAATTATTGCCGCGATAACGGCAATGATTGCCAAACCATTCATTTTAAAGATACCTCCTCCCGCATTTTACACGCCAGTAAGAGGCGTCAATGACACCTCTTACACGATATGCAAAAATACGAATTGCAAAATTATTTAATTATAACGCTAAGTTATACAAAGATTTTGTGCAGCGTCACTCGATCGCTACAAGAATCAACGACAACACTATAAACAATACTGCGCCTACCGCAGTTATTCTGCTTAATATAGCATCGTATCCTCTGCTCTTTTTCTTGCCGAAAAGCTGTTCGGCACCGCCTCCTATGGAGCCGGACAATCCGGCGCTGTTGCTGGACTGCAGCAAGATGCTTATTATCAGAACAACACTTGCGACCACAAGCACTATTTTGAGAGCTATTCCCATCTTCGATCCTCCTTGTATACTAACTTCTTGAGTTTATCACAGCGCCTGCCAAAAATCAACATGTTTAAATCTGTAAATTTCTGTTTTTTACTTATTTTTTGTTTTGTCGTCCTTATTATATTTTACTTTTGCGTTATTACTTTGAAAATAGATTGAGTTTCAACTTAAACCTTATCTGAGAATGCTTAAATATTATAAATGGTTCATCAACAATGCAACTTTAGGTAACTACCAATAATTTGCCTTATGAGAAAGTCGGCAATAAAGAGCCAGTATGTATAGCGGACGAGGTGCCATTTGAGATACCAGATAGTTGGGAGTGGGTAACGCTAAAACAAATCGCTGTTACTGAACTGGGGAAAACACTCGACAAAGCAAAGAATACTGGCAGCCTACATCCGTATCTATGTAGCATAAATATTCACTGGACTGGAGTTGACTTATCTACGGTAAAGCAAGCCCGATTTGAAGAAGCAGAGTTTGACAAATATAGATTGCAACGTGGAGATCTTCTTGTTTGTGAGGGTGGCGACGTAGGGCGCGCGGCAATCTGGTATTTCGATGATGTGGAAATGTTTTATCAAAACGCTCTGCATCGAATTCGGTTCTACGGAAAAATTGTTCCCGAATTTTTCAAGCTATCGCTGGAATGCTACAAGGGAAATAAAATTCTGGATGAATATAGCAAAGGTATGACCATAAAGCATTTGGTGCAAAGTTCCCTGAATACAATTTACTTTCCGCTTCCCCCTCTTGCTGAACAAAGAAGAATTGTCGAAGCAGTAAGCAGGATTACTCCATACCTTGAAAATTACAACCAAGTTGAGACCCAACTATTATCACTAGATTCATCGTTCCCAGACCAGCTCAAGAAATCCATATTACAACTTGCTGTTCAGGGGAAACTTGTCCCGCAAGACCCGAATGATGAACCCGCTTCTGTTCTGCTGGAACGCATCCGTGAAGAGAAGGAACAGCTTATTAAAGCAGGCAAAATCAAGCGGGACAAGCACGAAGCTGTCATCTATAGACGGGATAATTCTCATTATGAGAATGTGGACGGAATCGAGCACTGCATCGACGATGAGATACCGTTTGAGATACCAGAAAGCTGGGAATGGGTGAGGTTTTGTGATGTAATAGATGTTCGTGATGGCACACATGATACCCCTAAATATGTACCTATAGGAATCCCTCTTGTAACAAGTAAAAATCTTGTAGATGGACGAATTGATTTTAGTACAGCAAAATTAATATCTCAAGAAGATGCAAATGCGATTAATTTACGTTCTGCTGTTGAGGAAAATGATATTTTGTTTGCAATGATAGGAACAATCGGAAATCCAGTTTTGGTTAAGGACAGCAGAAACTTTTGTATAAAAAACGTCGCGCTATTCAAGCCAATATCAGGTAGAAATTTTGATATGGAGTATTTTTTACTGTTTTTGCAAGGTGAACAATTTGCTATGAAAAGTCTGGCTTCTGGTGGTGTCCAATCTTTTGTGTCCTTAAAATTTTTAAGAGCATACTGGCTACCATTACCACCTCTTTCGGAACAACATCGAATCGTAAATAAGGTAAAGCTACTTATGCGAGCTTGCGATAATCTTTGATATAGTAAAAGGCGTATGCAATCATTTCAACTGCATACGCCTCCGCTTTACCAGTCTACGATTTTATCAACGAGTACACGCTGTTCCGTAGCGGTCTTCCGTAAATAAATTCTGGTGGTTTCAATGCTCTCGTGTCCCATCAAATCGGCGAGAAATGCAATGTCTTTGCAACGCTCAAGAAAGCTCTTTGCGAAGCGATGCCGGAACGAATGGGGATAGACCACTGTCGGGTCAATGTCATAGCGAACAGCCAGTTTTTTCAACTGACCGGAAACCCCTCTGGTCGTAATACGGTTTCCATACTTGTTCAAAAAAATGAAGCCGCTCTCCTGGTATTTGTCTTCCAGCCAGGAAAGGGCTTCTTCTTGGAGGGCCTTAGGGATGTAAATCCTCCGTAGCTTTCCTCCTTTGGAGTACAAGTCCAGATATCCCAACTTGATGTGTTCGACCTTGATCTGAATCAGTTCGCTTACTCTGGCTCCGGTGGCGGCCAGAAATCGGATAACGAAGTACCAGAACAATTCATCGTCATGCTTCAAACAGTTCTTGAAATAAGTATAATCGGCTTCGCTGATTACATTCTCAAGAAATGTCTTCTGCTGGACACGAACAAACGGTAGTTTCCATGACTCTTTGCCTACGCTCTCAAGATAGCAGTTGATTGCCCGCAACCTCAGATTGACCGTCTTAGGTTTGTAGCTTTCAATAAGCCATACCTTGTACCCCCGCAGGTTCTTCTTGGTGACATCCCCGTACTGCTTATCGAACTGCTTTACAGCGAACAGGTACGAGGAGATCGTGTTTTCCGAGAGGTTCGTAGCTCTCAAGTGTCTTTCAAATTGTTTTTTATTTATCATAGCGAAAGACCTCCTTTCGCTATGATTATACAAGGTAGGCGTTATAATTCGTTAAGAGAAGGCAATGTAGCATCAATCTTTCTAAGGATACGATCCTGCTCGGCCTCAGGTGGAACTGGGATTAACAACTCTGCGATGATAGAAGGCCTCAGTTCGGTCTGATTAGTTGACCCCGTTCCTTGTTTTTCAAGGTACGGTTGATAATATTTTAGCACATATAATAGGTAGCCTCTGTTTAATCTGGAGAGCAATCTTACTGTCGTGACATGAGAATCGGGGACAATCACAGAATTATCAATTCGATCTGCATCTTGAAAAATACCGACTCGCCCTAATGTTCCATTCCCTGTGGAGTTGATAATGACGTCTTGATCTTGTAAATACTCCTCTTGAGGATATTTCCCAAATACAGACGGATCAAGGTATTTCGCAAGTGTCAGATCAATTCCGCCAGATTTGGCATTACATTTTTGCGCAAAAACCTGAATTCCTCTTTGTATAGAATATTTTGGCGATTTTCCACGCTTGATTTCTTTAGAAGTAAGTGAATAAAGACGTGCCCACTTCCAACCCTCCGGTATCTCAAACGGTATCTCATCATCAATACAGCGCTCAATTCCATCCAACTTCTCATAATGAGAATTATCCCGTTTATAGATGTCAGATTCGTGCTTGTCTCGTTTGATTTTACCCTTTGCAATTAGCTTCTCTTTTTCTGCTCGAATACGCTCTAATAATACGCTTGCAGGCTCGTCATTCGGATCTTGCGGGACAAGTTTCCCTTGAACGGCAAGCTGCAAGATGGATTTCTTGAGCTGGTCAGGGAATGTCTTGTTATAGATTGTAAGAGCTTCTTCCTTATTACCATAATTATCAATAATGGGAAACACATCAGCAAGTTTCTTCGCAATACCTTTCTGTTCCTCAGCTGGAGGAATTGGTATAAACAAGTTCGAAATAACAATTGGTTTAAGTTCTGTCTGATTGGTAGACCCTTCGCCTTGTTTCTCAAGGTAAGGTTGGTAGTATTTCAACACATACAATAAATAGGCCTTGTTTACAGAGGATAACGGCCGAACCACCGTCACATGAGAGTCTGGTACAATTACAGAATCATCTATTCGATTAGCATCTTGGAAAACACCAATTCGCCCTAACGTGCCATTTCCTGTAGAGTTTATGATAATATCTTGATCTCGTAAATATTCCTCTTGAGAGTATTTTCCAAATACAGCCGGATCAAGGGTTTTTGCAAGTGTCATATCAATTACACCAGATTTGGCATTACATTTCTGTGCAAAGACCTGAACTCCTTTTTGCGCAGAGTATTTTGGGGATTTCCCACGTTTGATTTCTTTAGAAACGAGTGAACAGAGCCGCACCCACTCCCAACTATCCGGTATCTCAAACGGCACCTCGTCAGCTATACACACCGGCTCCTGATTGCCAACTTTCTCATAAGGCAAATTATCAGCACCGCGGAAGATGACAGATGGATTCTTTTCTTTCTTAATTTTCCCCGCTTTTATCATAACCGCTTTTTCTTCCCGAATGCGCTCCAACAGAACGGAAGCCGGTTCATCGTTTGGGTCTTGCGGTACGAGCTTCCCCTGGACAGCCATCTGCAAGATTGAGTTTTTTAACTGTTGCCCTATCACAGAATGTCACTCCTTTCCTCGTATCTGCGGCGCTCCTTTTCAAGATAGTGTTCTAATTCCTCCGCAGTAGGAAGTGTGAGCTGATATTTTGATGCAAATAGCTGCTTACCGTCGTTCAACACAGAGTATTTGGCGATTGCCTCGTTCTTCTCAGAACAGAGAACAATACCAATTGTCGGGTTATCATCTTCAGCCTTTTGAAATTCATCAAAAATACGAATATAGCTGTCCATCTGCCCAATGTCCTGATGAGTCAATTTCCCTGTTTTCAGGTCAATTAGGACAAAGCATTTCAAAATATAATTATAGAAAACAAGATCGATATAAAAATGCTCACCGCCAAGGTTAATGTGCTTTTGTCTAGCTACAAAAGAGAAACCACGCCCAAGCTCCAGCAGGAAATTTTGCAGTTCACCGATCAGTGCCCGCTCCAAATCGCTTTCATAAAAATCATCAGACTGTTTCAGTCCAAGAAACTCCAGCACATAGGGGTCATGAATGACATCCTCCGGCATTTTTTCCGGCTCCAACTTTGAAATTTCTGCACTAATGCCCTCCTTGTTTCGGCTTGAAAGCAACCGCTGATAGTAGAAACTGTTGATCTGCCGCTCAAGCTGCCGAGTACTCCAATTTGATTTTGCACATTCTTCCACATAGAAGTTCCGTGCTTCCTCGTTCTCTACTTTCATAATCATTCTGTAATGCGTCCAGCTTAATTCATCACGCAGTGCGTGACAATTTGGGAATGTCAGATAAAACTGGCGCATATATCTCAGATTTGTAGGTGTGAATCCTTTTCCAAAATCGCGGGTAAGTTGCGCAGATAACTCAGAAATTAAATTTTTCCCATACTCCGCCCGGTCATCATCACCCTGCTGCTCCACGATACTCTTTCCAATGCCCCAATAAGCACGAACCATAGCGGAATTTGCTACAGAATAAACCTGATTTCTGGCAGACTCAAGAATTTCTTTTATGTGATTATAGAACTTAGTATCCATCAACTCATTCATTGGTTTCCTCCATATCGATGCCGAGAATATCCGTAATCTGAGCCAAAATCCTGTCTATGTCAGCATTCAAGCTGGCACGCTTCTCCTGATATTGCTGAATCAGCTCTTTCGGCGGCAAAATTTCTTCCTCCTCATGCGGATATCCACAAAGATCAATATTGAAGCTTCTTTCAGCAAGTTCTTCTACGGTATATTTTTTTGCCTTATCAAAACCATCAATGGTAATTTGCTGACGTTCTTTCCACCAATCCATGGCCGGGTCAAAGTGTTCGAGCTTCATGGGTTTGGTTTTAGAAAAGTTCTTATATCCGTCCGGCATATCCAATCGGTAGAACCACGTTTCCTTTGTTGGCTCGGTATGCTCAAAGAACAAAATATTCGTTGTGATTGAGGTGTACGGAGCAAATACGCTGTGTGGCATACGAATAATCGTATGAACATTAAACTTAGAAAACAGCTTCCTTTTAATAGCAACCTTTGCGTTATCTGTGCCAAACAGGAAGCCATCTGGTAAAATAACAGCAGCACGTCCACCTACTTTCAGCCGATACATGATAACTGACATAAATAAATCTGCTGTTTCACTGCTTGCTAAATCTGACGGGAAATGATTCTTAACCTCATTTTTTTCACTCCCACCATAAGGGGGATTCATCAAAATTACATCAAACTGATCTCCCTCTGTATAGTCCAGAACGTCCTTCAATAAGGAATTGTCATGGTAAATACGAGGAACATCAATGCCATGCAGCAGCATGTTTGTTATGCAAAGCATATAGGGAAATTGTTTCTTTTCAACACCATAGATAGAATTATCGAATGATTCTCTGTCGTCAGTATCCTTAATTTTTGTCTCCAGCTCTTTAAGCCAACTCGTCAAAAATCCGCCGGTTCCACACGCAAAATCCGCGACTTGTTCCCCAATCTGAGGCTGAACCATTTTTGCCATGAAATCAGTAACGGCACGAGGCGTGTAAAATTCACCCGATGAACCTGCGCTCTGTAATTCTCTGAGGATAGACTCGTATATTTCGCCAAACGCATGACTCTCCTCATAATCACTTAAATCAAGCTCATCAATTACATTCAACACCTGTCGAAGAAGCACCCCATCCTTCATATAGTTATTAGCATCATCAAAGGTTGTCTTAACGATTGCTTTCTTGATAGGGGTATCCGGAGTAACCTCCAGTTTTTTCAGTGTCGGAAACAGCGTGTTATTCACAAAGTCCAACAGCTTATCACCGGTCAATGCTGTACCGGTACGATCATCATGCGCCCAATTCTGCCAACGACATGCTTCCGGAATGATGGATGTATAATCATCATCATCAAACTCCCAGTCTTCTTCTTTTGAATCATAGACTTTCAAAAATAGCATCCATGCAATCTGCTCAATCCGCTGAGCATCACCATTGATGCCAGCATCATTACGCATAATATCCCGAAGCCGTTTTACAAAATTCGATAAGTTACTCATAATTTAACCTGCCCTATATAGTTCTTCTTCTAGTTCTCGTATCACTTTTAGGTAAGCCTCCTTCCCTCCAAATTGTTTTACAATTCGAGATGGCTTACCCATCTTGATAAACGGATCAAGTTTTAAAACATCAGTCTTTTCAATTTCGTATATACCTGAATTCATGTACTTGTCCAGCAAAGCCTCTAAAACCTCTCTGGCAACACCGCTATACTTACTTAAAAAATCCCGCTTCTTCACATTGTTTGCCCTCTCTTTGCGTGTCATCGGTTTTGCGTCATAGGCAATGTGGCAAATGAAGTCAAAATCATCCACATCGGACATTCCCTGATCAGCTTTCATCGCTTCAAGATCAATCCCTTTTTCTCTCAAGGCCTCTGCGATTGCCTCCTTTTTCTCCTCGGCAGACCACTTCCGAATGAAAGTATCCAGAGATGCATATTGACCTAATATATTGCTTTTTGTGTAATCTACAATGCTTTCCTGACGGAGTAATTTCCCATTTGTATCATAGACCGAAACTGTTTTGTTTATGATTCGCACCATGCAACCATTCTCATCTACAAACGGCTTCTTTTTCTCAAACGTCTCCGGCGGTTCTTCTACACCACCACTATGTCCGCCGCCCGTAAAATCGTACTGAAACGACTTCTTAGGCGTAAAATCATCATCCATTTCAATCGGTCCATCCCAGTCAGGATCAGCAAACAGACGTGACACGCCACGGAAATCCATAACAACAAAGCTCATTTTGCCTTTCTTTTCCTGTAATCGAGTCCCGCGACCTATAATTTGCTTAAACTCTGTCATGGAACTAATCATTTCATCTAATACGATGAGCTTAGTCATTTTACAGTCAACACCTGTAGAAAGCAGCTTAGAAGTTGTTGCAATCACAGGATAGTCAGAGCCAACAGAAATAAAGTAGTCTAGTTTGCTTTTCCCGTAGGTATCACTTCCCGTGATGCGGACAACATAATCAGGATTTTCTTTAACCATGTCACTATTGAGATTGGTCAAAGCAATCCTCATCCGCTCTGCAGCATCTTCTGTCGCACAAAAGACTATAGTTTTAGCCATGCGATCAGTGCTTTTAAGATATTTTGTGATTTCCTGAGCAACGGCAGTAATACGATCTTCTATTATAATATTGTAATCATAATCGCTGTTTGTATAGATACGATCCTCTATAATATTTCCATAAATATCGCGCTGCCCTTTATACGGTCTCCATCCATCTCCAATGTCAGTCGTAATATTAATTACTTTGAACGGCGCTAAAAAACCGTCTTCGATTCCTTCTTTTAAACTATAGCTGTAAATCGGCTCACCGAAATAATCAATGTTGGAAACATACTTGGTTTCCTTTGGGGTTGCTGTCATACCTATTTGTGTTGCACTGGAGAAGTATTCCAGGATACGCCGCCAACGGCTTTCTTCCTTTGCGCTTCCACGATGACACTCATCCACAATTATAAGATCAAAGAAGTCCGGCGTAAACAGCTCGCTAAAATACTCCCGGTCATCGTCTCCAACAAGCTGTTGATATAGTGAGAAATATACTTCATGAGATGTAATAGTACTTTTATCATCTTTTGCCACATTAATTTTGTGTATGGTCTTTTCCAATGGAGCGAAATCCTGCTGAATAGACTGATCGACCAGGATATTTCTGTCCGCTAGATAGAGGATTTTTCTCTTCATGCCGCTTTTGAGCATGCGCCAAACAATTTGAAACGCTGTATATGTCTTACCTGTACCAGTTGCCATAACAAGAAGGATTCTATCCTGTTCACGGGCAATCGCATCAACCACACGGTTAATAGCAATACGTTGATAGTATCGTGGAGGCCACGTATTTTGGCTGGTATAGTAAGGTTGCTCTATAATTCTCTGTTCGTCCTCATTCAGCCCTGTCCCATCATTTGCACATCGCTGATAGCGAGCAATCAATTCGCTTCGAGTCGGGAATTCATCCATTCCAAATTGTCGTTCTTTTCCAGTCAAAAAGTCATGCTCGCAAAAGCCATCACCATTAGAGCTGTAAGCAAATGGCACATCCAGCATTTGCGCATAAGTGATTGCCTGCTGCAATCCATATGATATGCTGTGATTATTATCTTTTGCTTCCACGATTGCGATGGGGTTATTAGTATTTATGTACAGCACATAGTCCGCTTTTTTAGGTTGCTCACGATGGACTAAATTCCCTCTAAGACTAATTTTACCATCCGTGAATCTTATTGCCGTTTCCATTGTAATATTATCATTCCACCCTTTTTTTGAATGGCTGGTGTGATATATTGCAACTTAATATCTTCCTCGGACATCTGTTTTTTCGGCAGTACACTCATGCCAATATCCTCCTCACATTGCCTCATACTTCCTATAGTTTGAGATTATCGGAAGTTAAATGGCGCATTTTATGCTTTAATTAAAAGGTTATGATTTTTTGGCTTTTTCGTCTATTATATTATCATTCCTACAACAAAATATCAATGGGGCTATCGCATTAGGTTTTTCTTAATGCGATAGCCCCTTTTGTGAATTTCAATATTTATCAAAGCGCGCAAATCATATCTGCAAACTTTTCAGCTTAACTGCTTTGCAACATGTTTAAATCTGTAAATTTCTGTTTTTTACTTATTTTTTAAATTATAGAAAGCTTTTTCTCCGGCGTATTCTCCGGCAGTATCCAAAAGCTCCTCTATCCTAAGCAGCTGATTGTACTTGGCTATCCTGTCCGTTCTGGAGAGCGAGCCGGTCTTTATCTGTCCTGCATTGAGTCCTACAACTATGTCGGCAATAGTCGTATCTTCCGTTTCTCCGCTTCTGTGCGAAACTACTGCTGTATATCCCGCTTTCTTTGCCATTTCTATCGCGTCGAAGGTTTCCGTCAGAGTTCCTATCTGATTTACTTTGATAAGAATCGAGTTTGCTATAGACTTTTCGATGCCTTCCGCCAGTCTCTGAGTATTCGTTACGAACAGGTCGTCTCCCACCAGCTGCACCTTGTCGCCGAGCTTTTCCGTAAGATATGTCCAGCCGTCCCAATCGTCTTCTGCCAGACCGTCTTCGATGGAAATTACAGGATACTTTTCGCAGAGCATTTCGTAATATGCTACCATTTCCTCAGCTGTCCTGCTCACGCCTTCTCCCGTCAGCTCATATATATTCTTATCTGCGTCATAAAATTCGCTCGCTGCTACGTCGAGAGCTATCTTCACATCATCTCCCGGCTTGTATCCGGCCTTTTCGATAGCCTCGATAATCACCTGTATCGCTTCCTCGTTTGTCGAGAGGTTCGGTGCAAATCCGCCTTCATCTCCGACTGCCGTGTTCATGCCTCTTCCTTTAAGTACGCTCTTAAGATTATGAAAAACCTCCGCTCCCATTCTCAGGGCTTCTCTAAAGCTTTCCGCACCTACAGGCATGATCATGAATTCCTGTATATCTACCGTGTTATCGGCATGCGAACCGCCATTCAGGATATTCATCATAGGAGTAGGAAGAACCTTTCCGTTCACTCCGCCTAAATACTGGAAAAGCGGCACTCCGAGTGATTCTGCCTGTGCTCTCGCTACAGCCATGGAAACTCCCAGTATCGCATTTGCTCCCAGCTTACCCTTGTTCGGCGTACCGTCAAGCTCGATAAGCATCTTATCTATGCCGACCTGATCCAGAGCATCCCATCCGAGAACCTCGTCTGCAATGATTTCGTTTACGTTTTTAACCGCTGTGAGAGTTCCTTTTCCAAGGTATCTTTCCTTATCGCCGTCTCTGAGCTCTACAGCCTCATGTACGCCTGTCGATGCTCCCGACGGAACTATCGCTCTTCCGACGCTGCCATCCTCAAGCATAACTTCAACTTCTACCGTGGGGTTTCCTCTTGAATCGAGTACCTCTCTTGCTATCACATCTTCAATATAAGCCATTTTTTCCTCCAAAATCTTATTAACTTTATTAGGGCTTCAGCAGTAGCTTGCAGCCAAATCGAGATTTGGGCAAGCTTTGCATGAGACCTACCGCAACTCACTGCCGCTCGTTGGGTTAGGGCTTCAGCAGTAGTTTGTTCACAATCGAACTTCGCCTTCGCCTCGTTCTCTTGGACAAACCTTGCATGAGACCTACCGCAACTCGCTATCAGCTCGTTGGGTTAGGGCTTCAAAAATCAATTATATCCATGAAATCTTCGGGCTTGAGGCTTGCTCCGCCTACGAGTGCCCCGTCGATCTCATCCATATTCATTATCTCACCTGCGTTGGCGGGCTTTACGCTGCCTCCGTACTGTATTATCACTTCATCCGCAGTATCCTCGCCGTAAAGCTCGATAAGTACGTTCCTTATAAATGCGCACATTTCTTCGGCCTGCTCAGGCGTCGCTGTTTTTCCCGTACCGATCGCCCAGACGGGTTCATACGCTATCACCAGCTTCTCTATGGATTCCGCAGCTATCCCTTCCAGACCTCTCTGCAGCTGCTCCTTCACGACATCACATTCCGCTCCGTCCTCGCGCTGCTGCAGGTTTTCACCTACGCACATGATCGGTCTTATGCTTCCCTGAAACAGTCTTTTCAGCTTCAAGTTTACGGTTTCATTGGTCTCTCCGAAATACTGTCTTCTCTCAGAATGTCCCACGACACAGAAATCGACGCCGATTTCCTCAAGCATGGGGACCGATATCTCTCCCGTATAAGCTCCTTCGTCCGCGAAATGCACGTTCTGAGCGCCTACCTTTATATCCGTACCCTCAAAGGCTTTCTTTAAAGCTCTCAGATCGGTAAACGGCGCGCATATGGCAGTCTGCACATCGGTGCCTTTATAAAGCCCTTTGAATTTTTCCGCAAATTCCGTTGCCTCTGCTTCGGTCTTAAACATTTTCCAGTTTCCCGCTATAAAAGGTATCCTCATCACTTATCCTCCAAACACGCTATACCCGGCAGCTCTCTGCCCTCCAGAAATTCAAGGGATGCTCCTCCGCCTGTCGAAATATGCGTCATCTTGTCAGCATATCCCAGCTGTTCAACGGCTGCAGCCGAAT
>Ga0192264_1166_pt1 | contig 14382 bp, 13 predicted proteins | sample Koala_Koa23_J3_FD_131267 | JGI IMG/M metagenome (GOLD analysis project Ga0192264, IMG submission 131267) | Enriched cells from koala feces incubated with labeled cellulose particles, San Francisco Zoo, California, United States - Koala_Koa2-3_J3 ... | reverse complement strand
TGTTATCGAAGGCTCCACATCGAGCACCGCGCCTATCCTCTGCATGGAAACCACAGCTCTCGGTATCATGATGAACATCATCGTTATGAACAGGAATGACATGATAACGTGCATAGCATACTGTATATACGCCAGCATATCGCCTATCAGCAGATCCTGACTCTGTACGAGATGAGCGCCTGCCCAAACTATCAGTATACCTACTCCGTTCATAACGAACATCATCGAAGGCATCAGAAACGACATCGCCTTGTTGACAAACATATTTATCTTCGTTACCTGCCTGTTAGCCTCGTCAAATCTCTCCTCCTCCGGCTTCTCCGTGGTGAAGGCTCTGATAACTAGCATGCCCGAAAGTCTTTCCTTCATTATCAGGTTCAATCTGTCCAGCATTTTCTGCAGCTTTTGAAACTTCGGCAGCACCAGGAAGAATGCCATCATCATGATGCATATTATGACGATGAGGGCGAGCACTACCGTCCACGAAAGAGAAACGCTGGTGTTGAGCGCTCTTATGATGGCTCCCACGCCCATTATAGGAGCGTAAAACGCCATTCTCAGCACAGCCACTGTGGTCTGCTGCACCATCTGTACATCGTTTGTAGACCTCGTTATCAGCGACGCCGTTGAAAAATCCTCGAGCTCCGCCGAAGAGAAAGCCGTCACCTTTTTAAAGAGCGTTCCTCTGATATCTCTCGATGTCATCGCCGCGGTTCTCGCTGCGAAAAGACTTGACAAAATAGCGAATGCTGCGCTTCCTGCGGAAACCGCTATCATGATCAAGCCCGTTTTCCTGATATAATCCATGTCCTGCCCCACTATGCCGTTGTTGATTATATCCGACATGTATCCGGGCAATGCCAGCTCGCACATCGCCTGTCCGAACAGCAGCAGGATAATCAGTATGATTATCGGAATATACGGCTTGTAATACCTCAATACTGTTCTCATAAATTCTTTCCCCCAATCTCCTTTAAAATGTTGTCGGCTGCTCTGCTGAGCAAAATTCCGAAGCTCCTTGCTTCTTCCTCCGAAAACCCTGCCAGAATTTTCTTGGAAGTTGCCTTTGCCTCTTTTCTGCATTCGGTATAAATCGCGCTTCCCTTTGGCGTCAGTGAAATGCGGTAGGCGCGCATATCCTCGCAGTTTCGCTTTTTGCTTATATATCCTTTGCTTATCATGTCCTTTACCGACTTTGCCACAGCGCCCTTGTCTATGCACTGTGACCGTGAAAGCTCCTCCTGTGAAGCTCCCGGATGTTCAGAAATATATTTCAAAAAAGCCATTTGACGACCCGTAAGCCCAAACTCTTTAAGCGCTCTGTTCTCTATGATGCTGCAGTGTCTGTATATTATGGAAAAGTTCCGCCTCATTGAGTCATCCGGATCGCGGTCATCTTCGCCGTCGAAAATCTCCTTACACCGACTTCCTATACATCCATCTGCCATATATTCATTTGATTTATCGAACTTCATCTTTATCACAGCTCCTCTGCTCCGGCGAAAAGCGGTTGTCAACGCAGCCATCTTAACGCCGCCTGAAACGGTTGTCAATGCAACTATCTTAGCGCTGCGGCAAATGGTTGTCAAGGCAACCATTTGTGTTTTTACAAATTCTTCACATAGAAAATAAGTATGCTTTCTTAATGCCTTTTTAATGTAGTAATGGTAAAATTAAATCACAGAGACATTTGCCCATTTATAAACGGCCGCGGCTCCATGCTGCTCAGATATAACAAGCATGATGAGCAAGACCGATGTAACGGACGGAATCGAACAGAACGAGCAAAACCGTCAAACCCGACAGAACCGATGGAACCGACAAAACCTACAGAAAGGAAGAACAAAATTATATGAGAATACTGGTTGTAGAGGATCAGAAGGATCTCAATGAAATAATAGTAAGAAAGCTTACAAACGAACATTACACAGTGGATTCCTGCTTATCAGGCAACGAAGCCCTTGATTTTCTCAGCTGTGCTCAGTACGACGGGATAGTGCTCGACATCATGCTCCCCGGCATCACCGGAATAGGCGTTCTCAAGCAGCTGCGCGCATCAGGCGACAATACGCCGGTGCTGCTGCTGACAGCGATGGATACGGTGGAGGACAAGGTAGCAGGCCTCGACGCAGGCGCTGACGACTATCTGGTAAAGCCTTTTGATTTTAACGAGCTGATGGCGAGGATACGGGCGATGATAAGACGCAGAGGAGAGATAACAAGCGAGGTATTGACATCAGGCGATCTCGTCTTGAACTCAGCATCTCGGAGCGTGAGCCGCGGCGGGAAGGAAATATCCCTTACCGCCAGGGAATTCGATATCCTCGAATATCTCATGCAAAATCCCGGCATCGTGCTGTCCCGCGATAAGCTGTCAAACCGCATATGGAACTACGACTATGACGGTGCGTCCAACGTCATCGACGTATACGTTCACCATTTGCGAAAAAAAATAGACGACGGATACGATGAAAAGAAGATACTCACCGTCAAGGGCGCGGGCTATATGGTGAAATAGGTGAAACAACAAAAATATGTAAAGCAATATGCAATATAAACATGTGAAGCGATAGAAGACAGACATATGCGGAGCAATAGAAACAGGTGGAACGGTATAAATAGATGGAGCGATAGGTGATACAAATGAAAAATCTGTCTCTGACAATGAAAATAACGATATGGTACACGATTTTTCTCGTTGTTATTACGGGAAGCTTCCTTCTGGTGCTATCATATACGGGAAATTCCAAAGCGAGCGGCACTGCCCGCACCAAGCTGCTGGAAGCGGTCTCGGACGCCCGCGACGAAATCAGCAGAGTAGGCGAAAATTATATCATAGACAGCGACCTCGACTTTTATGAGGACGGAGTATATCTCAGCATTTACGACGATAGCGGCGATATGCTTGAGGGACGCAGACCGGCCAGCCTGCTCTCCGTTTTCCCGGCTCTGGAGGACAAGAAGCTCCATAAGCTCAAAGCTGACGATGGGGAAACATGGTACGTATACGACAGCCTATTTGATCTTGACGGCACGCAGATCTGGATACGCGGCATGGTAAAGGACTTCGCGGAGGGCGAAACTATATCGTTTATGATGAAAACAGCAGCCCTGGCCTTCCCTTTACTCGCACTCATAGCTGCAATCGGCGGATATTTCATCATCAGGCGCTCATTTTCCCCTGTCAGGGAGCTCATCAGGACAGCCGACGAAATAAGCCACGACAGCGACCTTTCCAGACGTATAGACCTGGATACCTCAGATGAAACGCCAAGGGATGAAATATACACGCTGGCAAGGGCCTTCAACGGCATGTTCGACAATCTGGAGGAGTCGTTTGAAAAGGAAAAGCGCTTCACCTCCGATGTTTCACACGAGCTGAGAACTCCTCTGTCGGTAATAATCTCCCAGAGCGATTACGCCATGGAGGATGAGGAATACAGAGAAAAGGCGCTTTCCATAATAAATAAGGAAGCTAGACATATGTCAGGTCTTGTAAATATGCTGCTTTCTCTGGCGAGAAGCGACGCAGGGACGCTTAAGCTGAACAGGGAAAAAATCGATTTCAGCGAGCTGTGCGAAACGGTCGTGCAGCAGCAGGCTCCCATCGCCGCGGCAAGCGATATTACCGTAAAAAGCGAGATAACTCCGGATATCACCGTATTCGGAGATGAAACGATGCTGATACGCATCGTCCTGAACCTCATGGATAACGCTGTAAAATACGGCAGGCAAGGCGGTCTCATCACACTTTCCCTGAAAAATGCGGATGGATATGCCTGCTGCTCGGTTAGCGATGACGGCATAGGTATAAAAGCAGAGGAGCTTGATAAAATATGGGAGAGGTTTTACCGCTCTGACGTCTCACGAAGCAGGGAGGGCACAGGTCTCGGTCTTTCCATAGTAGAGGCGCTTGTAAAGGCTCACGGCGGAAGCATCAGCGCCGAAAGCGAATACGGGCAGGGCAGCAGATTTACGGTGAGAATTCCTTTGTACAGCGCTGCAGATGATACGGAAGCGGAGAACGGAGAACAAAAATGAACAGACAGAAAACCGATATAAAAAAAATATCCATTATAGCTGTTATGGCGCTGCTGCTTGCCGCAACAACGCTTAGCATGTCAGGCTGCGGAAGCGATGCGGATACATCGAGCGGCAGCTATACGCAAAGCCTGTCGGACTCATCAGGCTCAAACGACTCCGGAATATCGGAAGGTTCTTCGGGCTCGGGCGGTTCGGAAGCATCGGATATAGGCATGGATAAAGCCATCGAGATAGCCGTATCCAGAGTTGACGGCGCCACGGAGAACAATATAATCGAAATCGAAAGAGACTATGAAAACGGCCGCATAGAATACGAGGGCGAGCTATATTACAACGGCTATAAGTATGAATTCGAGATCGACGGCTCAACCGGTGACATTATAAAATGGGAGATAGATGACTGAGGAAGCAAAATTCGTCTTTATATCATAAATTACATATTGAGAATACGATTTTAATTTATGATGCAATAAGCGCCTCCTTACAGCGAAGCTGTTATAAATCAATGCGCTTATTATATCCTATTCTTTTTCTTTCTTATAAATATTTTCTGAAATATGTTGATTGTCCCCTTTTTATCGCATATAATAAATATATCTAACAGCGGGTGTATCTCAGCCCTAAATGAGAAACTTATAAAGAGGGTTTCTCTTGACCCATATACAAGAAAGTTACAAGAGAGTGTTTCGCCACTCCGAACGCGAGCATAACAAACGGAGACAGGTCAACCTGTCTCCGTTTGTTCTAACAAATATTATACAAAAACTTTGCGACAAATCTCTTGAGTATCTAAACAACAGAAAGGAAAAGGAAATGGAAATGGACAACATTAAATTATACCGCGTATCGAATACATATGTGGAATATTTGTTGCCGCATGCACCGCATTTATATCATAATAGCCAGACAAGCCAGCAGAACGAGAGACCATATATCGGCGTTGTATTGCATATCAATAATCTTGATTATTTTGCACCGCTATCTTCATTCAAGGAAAAACATCGACGAATGTCTAATGGTCTGGATTTTATAAAAGTAAAAAATTATGCAGTAATCAATCTCAACAATATGTTCCCTGTTCCGCAGGGATGTTATACATACATAAATATTTCAAAAGAACACGATCCACAGTACAAAGCTCTCCTTTTGGCAGAATACCGTTGTTTAAAATCCATACAGGATAAAATCAGAAAAAATGCTTTAACTTTATACCGCCTGAAAATCAAAGGAGAAAAATCTTCACTCACAAGGAGATGCAATGACTTCCTAAAGCTTGAAACCCTTTGCAAAAAATACAAATAAATTTTATCATTTTAATTCGTTTTTAATTTCAGGCTAATTTTATATTAATCCTCATTGTTTATTATATAGCCATAAAATAAACCACGAAAAAAATAATATACAAGGAGGTACAAAATGGTTATAAAGATTACAAGGAAAAGAGTTCTCATCATATGCGCGGTGATCGCCGCAATAGTTCTGGCAAGCGCAGCGGCATACGCTATAGGTTCCGATCACGGAGAACAGTCAGCTGAATCAGCGAGCATAGCTTCAACCGAAGCAGTGGATACGTTAGATACGGAAGATGCGGAATACGTTGAAGTGACAGAAGAAACGACAGCTACCGAAACAACATCAACGACGAGCAGCAGCGACATCGGGCTTTCCAAGGCAAAGAAAATCGCTCTGGCAAAGGTTAGCGGTGCGACTTCAAGCGATATCGTAAAAGCCGCCAAGGATTACGATGACGGAATACTGGAGTACGACATCGAGATACATTACAACGGATACGAATACGAATATGAAATAGATGCTTCAAGCGGTTCGATAATATCCTACGACGTTGAAAAAATCGACATATTTTAATCGCTGCGCCAATCATTTCATCATCCGCGCCAATACGTTCACCATCTGAATGCAAGCTGCATTTTACAATACACTGAGGCCAACCGAAATCCGGTTGGTCTCTTTATGTTTGCTGCAATATTATGTGAACTGCAGACCGAACTGCTACGTATCACAAAATTTCGGTGAACGGGGGTGCCGTACAGCACAAATGGATTAGAGAACTGAAGCAGGCTGATGAAATATGAAACCGGAGAGATAAACCGGTATACAGGGCTAACGTCACTCACCGAACTTCGAATCGTCTCAAAGGTCAACCGACAGTCCTGCTTTTAACTCCTCCGCCAGCCTAATCAGTACCCGCCGATTCGCGTTGCTGACCGGTCCGAGCGGCAGTCTGCACCCGCCTACGTCCATTCCAAGCATGTTCATCATAGTCTTGACGGGAACGGGATTCGTCTCACAGAATAGCGCATTTATCAGATTGAGATTTTCAAGCTGTATACGTCTTGCTTCATCCGCTCTCCCGTCAAGATATGCGTGCGTCATACGGCTTACATGCTTCGGCATTATGTTTGCCCAGACGGATACCGCTCCTACGGCTCCCATGGACATGAGGGCAACGGTAATGTCGTCGTTTCCGGAATATACGGCGAAATCATCGCTGACCATATTCGACAGCTTTGCCACATACGATAGGTCTCCGCCTGCTTCCTTTATACCCGCTATCCTGCTGTGCCGCGAAAGCTCGGCTACGATATCCGCACTGATATTGATACCGGTCCTTGCAGGTACGTTATAGATGTAAACAGGGATATTAACGTTATCGGCTATCTTATAAAAATGCTCTGTCATTCCCGACCTGTTAGGCTTGTTATAGTACGGCGTGATGACGAGCAGAGCGTCTGCACCCATTTCCTCGTATTTACGGCTCTTGGCGAGAGATTTCCCCGTATCGTTGCTTCCGCTGTTTGCGATGATCGGTATCCGTCCGGCGCTTTCCTTCACGGATGTTTTTACTATCATATCCTGTTCTTCTTCCGAAAGCGTCGGCGTTTCTCCAGTAGTCCCCAGCACGAGCAGGGCGTCGGTCTTTTTTTCTATATGCCAGTTTATCAGCTCTTTTAATTTATCGATATTGACATTGCCTCTCTCGTCAAAAGGCGTGATGAGAGCTACAATAGATCCTTTAATCATTTTTACCTCCCGAAAAATTATGTTTTTTAATTACATAATATGCCGAAAGGCGAAAAGGTTGAGTTATTGAAAGATAAAAGACTGAGCGATCGGAAGGTGAAAGTGCTGAGTGATCGGAAGACAATAGATCAAGGAAAGGTTAAATAGTTAAGTAGTTAAATAGTCGGATACTGAGTGCAAGATACGGGGTTTAAGTATTTGAGTGTTATTGGAGTATTATCAGAAAAAATTACATGACGCTTATTATCACCGCAGATGCGAACACGCCTACCGTTTCAACGGTAACTATCATATGACCGGCAATATCGCCGCTCATACCGCCCAGCTGCCGCATATCTCTCCGCCCTGACACCGCTGCCGCTGCTGCGGCGACAACTGCCGGAGCTAATATGAAAATTGCTGTCTCAAGCCCTGACACCTGACAGAGCCGACAGCTTTCACATATTGCGGTTATTATCCCGCAGATAGCGAGTATCGGGACAAGGCTTGTAACCGCTAAGGCAAGTTTTTCGCCAAGGCCAAGGCTTCCTTTGCCGCTTAAAAGTCCATCGTTTTTTAAAGTTCTAGCATTCTTTAAATAGCTCTCGTTCTTTAAAACGCCGCCCTTCTTCAAATCTACGCCCTGACTTTCTCTGCTCTGTCCTAAATCCCTGTACTGGCTCATCTTCATAGCAGGATATTTCAGAACGTATCCGGCGGATACCGCTCTCGACGCCGCAAAAATCACCGGAAGCGCGCCTGCGCGTACAAGAGAAAATTCCTGTGTCAGCACCGTTACCGACGCCAGGAAAACAATCATCATCAAAACGAGAGAGATAACCGCAAAAGCCCCTGTCGACGAATCCTTGAGTATTCTCTGCCTTTCCTCAAGCTCCGGTCTTCTAGACAATATAGCATCGCTGCAATCCATGAACCCATCAAGGTGTATGAAGCCGACAACGATGAAGCACAGCACAGTCACCACCGCTCCCGTCAGCAGCTGCGGCAGATCCAGGCATGAGACCAGCGCCCAAACAGCATCGACTATAATACCTGCCAGAAATCCAACGAGCGGCAGCATTATCAGCATCGCACGCCTTGACTCCTCGTGCCACTTTTTATATGGACAGGGTACAGCGGTAAAATTTCCCCACGCCATCAGAAATCCTCTCAGATATTTCATCGTGCTTTCCTTTCCGTAAATTCATGTGTCCGGATTATAATATCATAGATTCCCAAAGCAAATCATTTCCAGATTTCAGGGAGGCCAAAGGTTATCTCCACGACCCGGTCGCAGCATTCAGCAAGAGCCCTGTCCGCCGCCGCCAGGCTTCGCCTGTAAAGCTCCGTGGTTTCATCATACTCCTCCGCATCGCCGTATATATTATCCGATACGAATATCGTGTTTCCCGTGCTATGCGCAAATTTGCGCAGATCGCCTGCCACTCGCTCCTTCGCCGAAATATCCGTATTTCCGCTGTCATCAAACATCTCGTTCCCCAATAGAGCCGTCACGCTGTCGAGCAGGAAAACTCCCTCCGTATCCACATCGGATCGCTCCAGCAGCTCCGTCAATTTCACCGGCTGCTCCAGCGTCGTAAAGCCCCAGCCATCCCGTTCTGCAACATGGCGCTTTATCCTCGCATGATCCTCCGCATCGTGCGGTTCCATGGTCGCCACATAGTACAGCGGTTTGCCGAGGCTTCGAGCCATATCCGCTGCTGTCTTCTGAGCATAATACGATTTTCCGTTTTTACAGCCTCCGCTTACGAAAATATTCATGTGAGTCCTCTATCAAATATATCTTTTCATCTTATCTTCTTTATTTGTCGCGGCTTCGGGGGCTGTACCTCGTTCTTGATTTTTACATATTTTACCATAATTTCATAGACATCCTGCCTATTCCCATAGTATAATATGAGCTGAGAGAAGTCAGAGACACGGTGGACGGTTGCCCCTACAAAAAGGGGGTGATAAACATGTACATAACTTTTGATGACCTTATGGTTTACACATCAGTTATTACTGCTGTTATCACTCTAGTGTTATATAGCACTAGACGTTAGGATATTTAAAATATCACGTCCTGCCACTGATTAGGACGTGATATTTTCACAACTAATTGGGAGCAACCGTTCATCGGCTTCTCTCTTTGTTTATAATATACGCTTTGGCTAAGCCCTTGTCAATTTTTTATTTGTGATTTGCGGAAAATCTTTTTCGCGCACTTGAGCCGTCCTTCTTGCCGTGAACAATAGCTCGCGCATTCAAGGCCGACATGGTCCACATTAAATAAATCAGAAATTTACCGCGTATCATCTTGCAAAACCCCGCTTATGTGAATACAATATAATTTAGTTTGAATTTTGCACTGCAAAGGGGTGTCTTTAATTGAAGGATAAGATCAGAGGCAACATAATGCTCATTTTAACCGCCATGATATGGGGGCTTTCTTTCGTTGCGCAAAAGAGCGGCCTGGACTACATAGGCCCTCTCGCCTTTAACGGACTGCGTACCGTAATCGGAGGGATAACTCTCATTCCGGTTATAATCCTTCTTGACCGCCATAAACGCAACCGAAGAAAAACCGAAGGGTCTGCTGCCGATGCCGATGCAGTATCCCTGCGTGAAAAGCATACTGCGAATAAACAGGAGCGTAAAACACTTATCACCGGCGGGATTTGCTGCGGCTGCGCCCTGCTTGTAGCAAGCAATATCCAGCAAATCGGCTTGATCTACACCACTGCCGGAAAGTCAGGCTTCATAACGGCTATGTACGTGGTACTGGTCCCTATATTAGGTCTCTTTCTGGGAAGAAGGATACGCCCCGTAATATGGCTGTGCGTCATCGCTTCGGCAGCGGGGCTTTATCTGCTGTGTATTCCTGCAGGCGGAGGCTTCGGTCAAATCAATACGGGCGATATCATGACATCCGGAGCTGCCCTCGTGTTTGCCATACACATTATGATAATAGATCATTTTTCTCCCCGGGTAGACGGGGTAAAGCTGTCCTGTCTGCAATTTTTTGTGGCCGGTTCGCTGTCGCTGGCGCTGATATGGTTGGACCCGCTTTTGGGATTTGAGCTCCCATCGCTTCATACGCTCACCGCTGCATGGCTGCCTCTCCTCTATTCCGGAGTCCTGTCATGCGGCGCAGCATACACGATGCAGGTCGTAGCGCAGGCAAAAACAGACCCTGCCATTGCCTCGATGATAATGTGTCTGGAATCGGTCTTTGCAGTTATCTCAGGGATGATCATACTCGGAGAATCAATGGCAATGCGGGAGGTCATCGGCTGCCTCATAATGTTTGCGGCCATCGTGGTATCGCAGCTTCCGGCGAAAAATGCGGAGCCCACTTTAAAATAACATATTGTCAATAAACGATTCGGCTGCAAAACAATAGCATATTGAAAATAAGCATTTTTGCAAGGCGCGGATAAAGCCCTGCGGAATGCAGCAATAATACAGCAATCAAATATTCCTGTTTAACGCAAGGAGGGTAATCATGAACAGAAATGAAGCATTTGAACTTTTGAAAAAGTACAACAAGGAGGACTTTCACATCAAGCACGGCGAAACCGTGGAGGGCGTAATGCGCTACTTTGCGGAAAATCTCGGCTACGGCGACGAGATGGAATTCTGGGGGAATGTAGGTCTGCTCCACGACATCGACTTTGAAATGTGGCCCGAAGAGCACTGCGTAAAGGCTGTCTCCCTACTGGAAGAAGCCGGAGCCGATGAGCGTCTGATACATGCCGTTGCTTCTCACGGATACGGTCTGACGGGAACCGATGCGAAGCCGGAGCATGAAATGGAAAAGATTCTCTTTGCCTGCGACGAGCTGACAGGACTTATCGGAGCCGCTGCGCTCATGCGTCCATCAAAAAGCGTTCAGGACATGCAGGTAAAATCCGTAAGGAAAAAATTCAAAGACAAAAAGTTTGCGGCCGGCTGCAGCAGAGATGTGATCACTCAGGGGGCTGAAATGCTCGGCTGGGACTTGGACAAGCTGTTCGAGGAAACGATTCTCGCCATGCGTACATGCGAAAAATAGCGAAATGTAAATGTGATGAAAATCATAAAATATAATGTCGGTAATGGGCGGTAAGCATAGTATAAAATTACACGAATATTATGAAGACCTTACGAACCTTACGATTTAAAAACAGGAGAAGATAAAATGAATGACAAAACGGATGACAGCACAACAGGCAGAAAATTTAATTTCAAAGATGATGAAAAACGATACGATTTCGATGATTTCAGAGAAATAATCGCTCAGCTCCGCGCTCCCGGCGGATGCCCGTGGGATATCAAGCAGACTCACGAGAGCCTCAAGGAGTGCCTTATTGAGGAATCGGGCGAGGTGATAGCTGCAATAGACAACAAGGATGACGAAAATCTCTGCGAGGAGCTTGGCGATCTGCTGCTGCAGGTGGTCATGCACGCACAGATAGCCTCCGAGACAGGACGCTTCACGATGGACGACGTGATCCAGGGCGTATGCGAAAAGATGATAAGACGCCATCCTCACGTTTTCGGCGATGTAAAGGTATCATCCCCCGAGGAAAGCCTTGAGCTTTGGAAGGAAATCAAAAAGCAGGAAAAGAGTGCTGATAAGAAGTAACAATTACTTCACTTTTACATTCCAGAGGCGTTCCTCATCTATGCCTATATCGGCTACGATGATAGCGCCGCATTTTTTTGCGGCAAAATCCTGCATATGTACCGGTTTCTTTGCGTGGAAGGTTATCGTATAGTGCGCCTTGACGCTGTTGCTGTCAAATTCGGTTTCTTCAACCATATCGCCGCGCATTCCCGACGGTACATCCATGGCGAACACCGTAGTTTCCTTACTCCTTACCCTGTCGGAATCCGAAAAGCTGTTTATAAACATCGCCGCTTTCCTGCCGCAGCCCTCCAGCTTGCCGCGGAAGCCTGTACCGTATATGGCGTCGATGATAATATCGGGTGTTTTTTTCAACTCCATCAACGCCCTGCTGTTGCGAGTCATATCCTTGATTGCGATCGGCAATTCTCTAAGGAGATCAAAATTTGTTACAGCATCCGCGGTCTTAGGTATACCGTCTACGAGTATCACTGTAATATCATATCCCTTTTCGCATAAAAGCCTTGCGGCTACGAATCCGTCGCCGCCGTTATTTCCCTTGCCGCAGAAGATAAACACATCGCCGCGATTTGCACAGAGCACATCTTCGGATGCTGCGCCGCGTGCCGCTTCGGGAATCAACGATGCCTTTAAAGCGGAGATTGCCGGAGAGTTCGAGTCGGACTTCGCAGCACACTTTGAATCGGCATTCGAGTCAGACTTCGCGGCGTGCTTTACGCCAAGGGACGAGGTGTACTCCCCTACCATGCTGCCGGGTGCGGCGAAGCTTTCAAACGCTCCCACCTTATCCAATATTATCTCTACCGCTCTGCCGCCCGCATTTTCCATCATCTGATAGTACGACAATCCCGCTTCATCCGCTCTGCGCTCCAGAATTTTCATCTGCCCGCACGTCACGACATGCTCATCTCTCACTTTCATATATCTTCTCCTTCATCCGCCCTGCTGATTCGTGCTTGTCTCCCGTTTATGGTCTGCTCTCATCTGTCGCTTTCGATTTTTCTTCATTTGGCACTGATATCTACCCTCATATGCCGGTATTGATTTATCTTTGTCCAACTCAGCTGTCTTTCATCATATGCCGCTGATTGCAGACATATCCAATTCGTCATATCCGGACAGAAATTCCACCATCACCTTCATTATATCCTCGCAACCGCCCGCTTCATCGGCGGCCATATTCATCGGAAGTATCGGGTCATGCAGCGATTTTCTCAGCAGACACCAGCCGCCCGGGAAGTTTATTCTGACACCTTCATAGTTGGGCGTTTCCAGAGTCAGCCCGTCCGAGGCGTTTACGAAATACTCCAGCTCCGAAAGCACTCTGTCTCCGTATGCTCCGAAATCATGTGCAACGATCGGTATCCTTATCTCCTTTTCATCCGCCGGAGTCTGTAATCCCTCTATAACGCTGTCGATAGTCTTTCCCTCCTGCTTCAACTTAGCTGCCTTGATGACTATTTTCGTTGCAAGATATGCTCCGTCATCAAGAAAATAATTTTCCTTAAATGCAGCGTGACCTGACGTCTCAATAGCAAGCTGGCAGTCCGTACCCTGCTCGTTCAGCTCGACAGCTTTGTTTATCACATTCCTGTACCCGCGCTTGAATCTCAGATGCTTTAAGCCCAGCTCCCCTTCCAGAAAATCCGTAAGCTGCCTGCTTGTAATGCTGTCGGTAACGACTGTAGTGCCGGGATGCCCCTCCGCAGCCAGTGCTGCTGCCAGGGCAACGATACCGTTTCTGGCGATTTCCCGACCCCTGCCGTCCACAGCCGCCGATCTGTCAACATCGGTATCGAAAATGAGTCCGAGGTCGGCGCCTGTCGAGATAACCTTCATCGCAATCGAATTCATTGCGTCCGCGTCCTCCGGATTCGGCGCATGGTTGGAAAACATGCCGTCGGGCTCCAGAAACTGACTGTCCTTTACATCCGCTCCCAGAGGAGCCAGAACACGCTTTGCATAAAATCCGCCGCTTCCGTTTCCGGCGTCTATTACTATCTTCATCCCCTCCAGGGGCTTTTCGCCGATACCCGCGCCCTCAGTTATCAGCTTTCGCAGATGCTCGCAGTATGGCGTCATTATGTCTCCTTCGACCATCGGGTACACGTTCTTTCCGAAATCCCTCACCATACCATCGAGATTTCCCGGCTCGCCGAGTATCTCATTTGCCGCAGCATCGTCCTCGGCATACGACAGTATCTGTGAAATATCCGCTTTGTTCAAACCGCCTTCGGCAGTGAAAAATTTAAACCCGTTCCTGTTGTACGGCAGATGGCTTGCCGTTACCATGATAGCCGCGTCGCATTCAAACTCCGGAAAAATCGTCGACATGAACATAGCCGGAGTGGACGCCAAACCGCAGTCGTACACCGTGACTCCGTAAGGTCCGAAGCCTGTCATAAGCCCTGCAATCAGGCGTTTTCCCGAAACTCTGGGGTCGCGCCCGACGGCTATTCTGATTTCCTGCGGACGTTTCCCGAGCTTGCCGCAAAGCCACGCAGTAAATCCCCTAGCTATATCCGACGCCTCATCGAACGTGAGGTTCGGCAGCTCTCCGGGAACTCCCGTTATGGCTATGCCCCTGATGTCACTTCCGTTTTGCAGTTTTTTATAATTTTTCATATGATGTTCCTCTCGTGTTTCTCATGTTTTTTATTGTTTTTACTGTTCCTAATGCTTTT
>Ga0192264_1165_pt1 | contig 14472 bp, 17 predicted proteins | sample Koala_Koa23_J3_FD_131267 | JGI IMG/M metagenome (GOLD analysis project Ga0192264, IMG submission 131267) | Enriched cells from koala feces incubated with labeled cellulose particles, San Francisco Zoo, California, United States - Koala_Koa2-3_J3 ... | reverse complement strand
TTCAGGAAATGGCTCTTAAGATGGGAGCGCCTATAGTAGGATTGCAGGATTCAGGCGGCGCAAGAGTCGAGGAGGGCGTTACCGCTCTTTCGGGCTTCGGCAAGATCTTCTACAACATCACTATTTCTTCGGGCGTAAAACCTCAGATTTCCGTGATAATGGGACCATGTGCGGGCGGAGCTGTTTATTCTCCGGCCATTACGGACTACGTATTCATGGTTGATAAGACGAGCCAGATGTTCATAACAGGTCCGGAGGTCATCAAGACCGTGACCGGCGAGGTCGTCAGCGCCGAGCAGCTCGGCGGAGCTATGACTCACAATTCCAAGAGCGGTGTCGCTCATTTCGTGGGCAAGGACGATACGGAAACTCTGATGATGGTAAGAGAGCTTCTCAGCTATCTTCCTTCGAATAATATGGAAACGGCTCCGGTATATGCTTGCAGCGACGATGCCAATAGGATGATACCGGAATTTGACGACATCATTCCCGACAATCCGAATAAAGCGTACAACATGTACGATGTAATAACGAAGCTCGCAGACGACGGCAAGATATACGATGTGATGCCTCATTATGCTAAGAATATAATCACCTGCTACATCAGACTCGACGGAGCGACCGTGGGAGTTATAGCCAGCCAGCCTAATTTCGGAGCGGGCTGTCTCGATATAGACGCCTCGGATAAGGCGGCGAGGTTTATCAGAAGGTGCGACGCTTTTAATATCCCGCTGCTGACGATAGAGGATGTTCCGGGATTTCTGCCGGGCACCGGTCAGGAATACGGCGGCATCATAAGACACGGAGCCAAGATGCTCTATGCTTACTGCGAAGCTACGGTGCCGAAGGTAACGGTGATTCTCAGGAAGGCATACGGCGGCGCTTACATAGGCATGTGCAATAAGGAGCTGGGAGCGGATATGGTACTGGCTTGGCCGACGGCTCAGATCGCCGTTATGGGAGCTTCCGGCGCTGTCAACATAATTTCATCGGTTAAGAAGGAAATAAAGGCGGCCGAGGATCCGGATGCACTGAGAGCAGAGAAGATCGCAGAGTACGAGGAAAAGTTCAACAATCCGTACGTAGCTGCCGGGCTGGGATATGTCGATGATGTGATCGAACCGTCCACGACGAGGCAGAGAGTTATCAGTGCTTTCGATATGCTCAGCACTAAGAGAGAATCGTTACCGGCTAAGAAGCACGGCAATATTCCGCTTTAGGAGGTGAGAGTATGGGCTTAATGGATAAATTCAAGGACCCTTCGTTGTTCGACTCTCTCAGCTTCGGCGATAAGATGCTGGGATCTACGGTAACGATGATAATGGGTATAGGAGTAACGTTTTGCATATTGATACTGCTGTGGTTGCTTATAGCAGTCATGGGCAAGATAATGAGCAGCGGAAAAAAAAAGAATAAAAATGCCGAAGAAACGGGAGCAGCAGCTGCGGCACCTGTGACCGCCGCAGAAACGACTGCTGCGGCAGTAACTGATGACAATGCCGATGTCATAGCTGCGGTAATAGCAGCCGCTGTGGCAGCCTATGAAGGAAGCGGAGCGGCTGGAAATCTGGTCGTGAGAAAGATCAGTCGAATATCGGGGGAGATAACTCCGTGGTCAAACGCAGCAAGAGAAGACTGCATTGAAAGCAGGAAATTTTAGTCAACTATACGCACCGATAATCAAAATGGTGAGAAAATATACGAAAGGAAACGAGTGAAATGAAGAAATACAATATAACCGTCAACGGAACGACATATGCTGTTGAAGTTGAGGAAGCCGGAAGTGCACCGTCGGCCCCGGCTCAGACGGCAGCCCCTGCTGCAGCTTCTGCTCCTGCCGCCGCGCCGGCAGCACCGACTCCCGCAGCAGCACCGACTCCCGCACCTGCAGCACCTGCCGCAGGAGGAGCAAATACAGTGACGGCACCTATGCCGGGAACAGTCCTCGACGTTAAGGTGAGCGCAGGACAGTCCGTAAATCAGGGCGACGTCCTCGTTATACTGGAAGCTATGAAGATGGAAAACGAAATCATGGCTCCTGCTGCCGGAACGGTAGATTCCGTAGCTGCGGCAAAGGGAGCTGCGGTAAATGCCGGAGATGTTCTCGTAACGCTCAAATAAGCGATAAAAGTATTTTGGATATCGATACGTTTGTGGTACAATAGAGACGATTTGTTGCAAATCGCCTCTATTTTTAAGTGGATTTTGATTTTAACAGGAACTCGGAGCATTGCCCGGTTTCAATACGGAGTAAAGGAGAAAACAGAATACCATGCTGCTGGCATTTGACGTTGGAAACACCAATATAGTACTGGGTGTATTTGAAGAAAGAAAGATGATAACTAACTGGAGAATCGAAACGGATACAAACAAGAGCGCCGATGAATACGGAATGCTTATCGCACAGCTGTTCAGATACGAGGGATTAAAGGTGGAGGATGTCGATGACGTCATAGTTTCCACGGTAGTACCCTCAGTGCTGTACACTCTGCAGCATCTTTCGCTGAAGTATTTTCACAGGAAAGCTATCGTGATAGGTCCGGGAATAAAGACCGGTCTTATAGTCAAGTATGACAACCCTAAGCAGGTCGGTTCGGACAGGATTGTCAATGCCGTCGCTGCTCATGCGAAGTACGGCGGCTCTCTCATCATCATAGATTTCGGGACGGCAACGACATTCTGTGCTGTTTCCGAAAAGGCCGAATATATAGGCGGAACCATAGCGCCGGGACTCAAGATAGCCTCGGAGGCTTTGTTTGAAAAGACATCAAAGCTTCCCAAGGTAGAGCTGGAGGAGCCCGGTCACGTTATATGCAGGAACACCATCAACAGCATGCAGTCGGGATTGGTATACGGCCATATGGGTATGGTTGATTATATAGTAAAAAAGATGAAGGCGGAGCTTCGTGAATACAGCGGTAACGATGAAGAGGAAGTAAAGGTTATTGCCACGGGCGGACTGGCAACGCTGATAGATTCAGGTATAGACTGTATCGACTTTGTGGACAAGATGCTCACACTTGAAGGATTGGAGCTCATATACGAGAAGAACAGAAAACCGAAGAAGGCGGATCGTCGGGGAGAACGCGAAAGACGTGAATGTGACTATGAAGAAGGAATGTTTTAGAGAAGCCGCATCCGGAAGCGCTCCTTTTAAAATAGGCTCTTTCATACCGGAAACGCCGTTCATGCTCGCACCTCTTGCAGGGATAACGGATATGGCAATGAGGCGGCTTTGCCGTGAGCAGGGAGCCTCGCTTGTCTGTACGGAGATGGTCAGCGCCAAGGGTTTATGGTATGGAGACAGGAAGAGCCGCAAGCTGCTTGAGCTTGGAGACGATGAGGATGCGGCGGCATTTCAGATTTTCGGCAGCGACCCGGAGGTGCTGTCATTTGCGGCAAAGACGCTGCGTGACGAAAAAAACGTCATACTCGATTTGAACGTAGGCTGCCCTGTACCCAAAATAGTGAAAAACGGAGAAGGCTCGGCGCTGCTGAAAAATCAGCAGCGTTTATTCGACATAGTATCAGCTATGGTGAAAGAAGCCGGAAAGCCTGTGACCGCAAAGATAAGGATGGGCTTTGAGAGGGAAACGGACATCGCAGTAGAAACTGCAAAGCTGCTTGAAGCTGCCGGAGCTGCGGCGGTAACGGTGCATGGCAGGACGAGAGAGCAGTATTATGAAGGGAAAGCTGACTGGCAGGCTATAGCTGATGTTAAGAGAAATGTAAATATCCCAGTCATAGGCAACGGCGATGTGTTCAGCGGGCAGGACGCTGTCGATATGCTGCATAAAACCGGGTGCGACGGCGTTATGATAGCCAGGGGCGCAATGGGAAATCCCTGGATATTTCGTGATGCGGCTGCCATATGGCGCGGCGATGAGAAACCGGAGAGCCCTTCGGATAGAGAACGTATAGAGATGCTGATAAGACACTTTCACCTGGTGATAGAGGATAAGGGCGAGCGAGTTGCAGTCAGGGAAATTCGCAAGCATATAGGATGGTACGTCAAGGGGATGCACGGAGCAGCTGCTATGCGGCGCAAAACAAATAACATCACCGATGCGCATGAAATGGAGTGCACCATTCGTGAAATGCTGCATTAGCGTTCGCAGCTTACGATTACTCAATATAAATAAAACAGATAATTAATAAGAAGTCCGACAGATGACCTCCCAGGTGTACGCTGTCGGATTTTTTGATGCGGAAAATATATTTTCGGCTTACCCTGTTTTACGATTCACTGTTACTCTTTTATCTGCTTTATCTGCTGCATCGCATTTCTGAGAAAATTTTAATCTGCGAGCTGTAGCAGCTGTATAGATAAGGCGGGTCCGAGCATAGATATGAACAAGCACAGACGGAGAAATAATTTGTTGACAAATAATATTATATACCGTATAATATCAATCGACAAATAATATATTGTAATAATTGGGATCGTACCGTGCGGTACGAATATTTGCGGATAAAGATAAATTGATTTCCCTGGGGGAAAGCGTCGGGGAATTATACCCCCTATCATTAAACATATCGAAAAAAACATCGGGGAAGAGAAAGGAGGTCACATGGCTTTTAAAATCGAATCCAGTCTGCTGGATGCGTGCGCTCTCGCCATATTGAACAGAGGAGATACCTATGGATATGAGATAACTCAGTCTATGAAGCGGTCGATAGAAATTTCGGAATCAACGCTTTATCCTGTATTGAGAAGGCTGCAGAGAGAAAATTTGTGCAGGACATATGACGAGCCGTATCAGGGCAGAAACAGAAGATATTATTCAATCACGGAGGAAGGCATAAAAAAATTAGAGGAATACAGGCTCCAATGGAATGATTACAGGAAAGCTATAGACGGGCTTTTGCTGTCAGAGGGAGGTGAAGACGATGAATAAAAAGGAATTTATTGAAAAACTCAGGCGCGAGCTGTCAAAGCTGCCGTCCGAGGAGATAGAAGCGGCAACGGCTTACTACGAGGAGTATTTTGATGAGGCGGGAACAGAAGACGAAGCCGATTTGATAGAGGAGCTTGGAAGTCCGAAGAAGGTGGCCGCTCAGATAAAGGTGGAGTACGCAGCGAGGAAATTAGATGATAATGCAAAGCCGTCTGTCAGGGGCAGAGCTTCTGCTGTATGGTGGGTAATACTTGGTATATGTTCGGCACCTGTTTCAATTCCCCTGGCGATATCTCTGTTTGTGTGCGCCATATGTCTTGTGGGCTGCGTACTTATATTCGGGATAGCTCTGCTGGCAGGTGTATTGGGCGGTATCATCGCAGGTATAGCCGCCGTTGTAATAGGTGTAATGGCAGTACCAGAGGCGATTTCCACCGCTGTGATGTTTATCGGCATGGGACTTGCTGCCGTTGCGATCTGTGCGATACTGGCGATAGCAGTCATTGCAGGGATGAGGGGGTTTATGAGGTTAATCACAGGCGTATTGAGAAAAAAACTGCCGAAAAAAAAGAAGCCGCAGTATCATGTTGATTCATGTGAATGCAGGCGACATGAAGCCGATGAGGAAGCGAGAACGGAGTTTAAAGCACCGGAAGCAGGAAAACCAACAGGAAACCCGGCTGAAAAAGCGCCGAAAGTGGGAGAACCGGCCGGAGGAACGGAGAAGAAAACGGTGTGGAAAACGCCGAAAACCGGAGCGGTAACGGAAAATCCGGAAGAGAAAGTTGAGAAGAAAAGTGAAGGAAATACCGAGGGAAAAAGGGAGGAGGAGATATAGATGAAAAGAGGTATCAAGAGATTTATTGTGATATGTGCAGCCGTTGCTGTTATGGGGCTGCTGATGACTGCTGCGGGCTTTGCTATGGGCGGCGTCGGAGATATGCATGAGCTTTCCCGGTATTCATGGATATACGCAGGCGGCGGAGAAACCGTAACAAAAAGCCTCGGTGAGGGAGAATCGTTCAGCTTAATAGATATAAGTGTAAGCGGCGATATGGATATATATATCAGAGAGGGTGAAGACAGCGATACGAGGATAAGCTACGGTGAAGAAATGGCGGAGCCCGAGCTATATGTAAAGGATGGAACTTTGACGGTAAACGTGGAGTCGTATTCGCATGAGGGAGTGTATTTAAATTTGGATTTCGATGATTCGGATACAATGGTACTGGAGGTGTTTTGCCCCGAGAATACGGAACTGGAAAGCGTCCATATCGCAAGTGACAGCGGCGATGTGGAGATATATGACGCCGAGGTAGGAAAAGCGGAAATAATTTCAGATTACGGGGATATAAAGGTGGAAAACAGTGTATTCGACGAGATAAACGTTACAGCCGACAGCGGTGATGTCAGCATGAGCGATGTGGATTTCGGCGTATGTGAGCTTACCATGGGTTGCGGAGATCTGAAAATGTTGGGTGTGACAAGTGAAAGCTTGAACGCCTGCATGAACAAGGGGGATTGCAATATCGAAGGGAGCCTTGAGGGAACGACGGAAATAAAAGCAGGTATTGGAGATATAGCGCTCAGAACCCCCTTTGCTGAAAGCCTTTATTCCATAGTGGCTTACGTAGATATAGGAGAGCTGGAGATAAACGGTAATGAGATAAGTACATCAGATGCAAATTATCAAGGCGGCAGCGGGGAATACCAATTAACGATAGAAACGGGCAGCGGTGATGTGGAACTTGAGTTTGCCGGACAGTGAGGCGGGGATATACGATCTCACCTCTGACAGAGTATTTTTTTACAAAAAGAAATCATAAGAGACTGCCTGATACAGTAAAATTCACACAGAGAGGATACATACAGTGCGGAGGGAGCGTCATCATAGCTGTAATTGACATATCAGTCTTATGTCGTCTCCGATGTTGAATATCGCCTCATGCACGTCTGTAGGTTTTACGGGATTTCCTCCGCGGAGCATTTGCTCCAGTTCTGAAGAATGCCTGTACAGTGAATTGAGCGCGAGCATGCCCGACAGACCCTTTATAGAGTGGCAAAGCATACCGGCCTCCGCGTACCTGTCTTCATTTATCAGTGAAGTCAGGCGCAGCGCGAGGTCGGCGTTGTTGTTTTTGAAGCTATTGAAATGTTTTACGAAAAGTCTGGGGTTGTTTCCCATGTTTTCGATAGCTGTATGTATATCACAGATGCTTTTTTGAGGCGCCGCATTTTCCGTTACTGTATTTTTAAGCTGCGTATTTTCTAAGTCTGTATTTTTGAGCTGCGTAATTCCTAAGCCCGCATTTTTGGGTATTGCATTATTTGTCACTGTATTTTTCTGAATTGTTTTTTCCTCTTTGCTGATCATTGGTCTCGACGAATCGCCTGATTCGCCGGGCGGCGAGAAACATTTTATGCAAGGCGATATAGCTGCATAAAATTCAGAGAAATTGAACGGCTTAAAGAGCATATTGTCGAAGATGCCGTTGCTTTTTGCTGAACGTATGTTCCGCGCATCTTTATCAGCGGCGGTCACACCTAATATAGGTGCCCGAACACCCATGCTGCGCAGCTTGAGCGCTGTTGTCAGACCGTTCATGCCCGGCAAATTTACATCCATGAGGATAAGCGAATAATAATCGTCAGGGGCAGTATTATGCATGCTTATAGCCATCATGCCGTCAAAGGCGCTCTCGCACGAAACACCTATATCGTCAAGGAAGCTCTGTATTATTTCATGATTTGCAGGTACATCATCTACCACGAGAATGATTTCCTTTTCCATCTTATATAATGGCGGGTTTGCCATAGCTGCTCTCCTCGTTTTTTACTTTGGAAGAACGTTTGACATGCAGAACACATAGTCCCTTTGCTTTGAAATGACGTTTGACATGCTGATTACATTGTCCTCTTGTATTGGAAAGACATTTTGCATGCTGCCATCATATCCCATTTACTTTGAAAGGGCATTCTTCATGCTGATTTACCGTTTTCCTTTGAATAGGAATTCACCATTTGCTTATGATTTAATTCTATATGCCGCAGTGTGCATTTTCTATAAAAAATGTACGACGGTATTCTGCACATTGTGACAAAAAAGACAAAATGATATTGAGGTAAAAAAGATAAATTGGTAGAATGAAGTAAATACAGAATGAAAAAATCCGGGAAGGAGGTAATATTGATGTTTTCTTTCCGAACACATCATATAAGGGGTATATGACGGAGATTTTAATAAAGATAGCCGCTGGTATAGCGATAGGAACGCTGGCCGGATTCGGCGCTGTGTATATATTTAATAAAATGCCGGCAAGCTGGCTGTGCGACTACGGGGAAAAGCCTTCACAGGAAATAGCTGACCCGTACATACAGAGAGTGAAGGGGTTTCCATGGCGTTGGATATATGCCGCCGGATTCTCCTGCCTTCTTGTAAAACTCTTGCTCTTTGACGTGCAGTTTGCTGCAGCCGCATTGTTTGCGTGTTGGGCGCTTTTGATAGTGGGATTGGCTGATTTGAAATACATGATAATCCCCGACCAGTTTGTGATCATGTTGGCTCTGTCGGCGTTTGGTTTCGTGCCTTATCACGATTCTCTGATACAGCCTGCTCTGGGTGCATTGATAGGCGGATGCATCATGCTTTTGGTGTCGCTTCTTGGGAGCGTCGCATTCAAGAAAGAGGTCATGGGATTCGGTGATGTAAAGCTCTTTGCTTCTCTTGGTCTTGTGCTGGGCATCGTGGGAACGGTGGCGGTGCTTATTGGCGTATCTCTATCGGCGGGGATAGTCTCCGCTATAGGGCTTGCGGCAGGTAAATACAAAAAAGATGATGTGAAGCCGCTCGGGCCCTACATATGCGGCTGCGGCATTTGCTACATCTTCATAGTTTGGCCTTTTTTGATTATATGATAAGGCAAGTTGACTTTGCGTATCCGGGTGATGTGATAGGGCGGTGATAATGCCTGGTGTTTCCGATGATGTGATTGTGCTTGCATGAAAAATGATATATAATGTTAAAAAGCTATGGAGAAAAACATCTTACTGACAATAGAATACGACGGCTCACAGTTTCATGGCTGGCAAAAACAGCCTGATAGAAGGACCGTACAGGGATACCTGGAATGCATTCTGTCGGATATCCTGGGAAGCCGCATAAGTCTGAACGGGACAAGCAGAACAGATGCCGGTGTTCATGCATATGGACAACGTGCTTCTTTCAAGGCGGATGTGCGCATACCGACGGAAAGGCTTGCCGCGGTGGTGAACAATACGCTGAAGAGACGTGCCGGAAATCCGCTTGGATTGCCTTCTGTGAGAATAGTGTCTGCCGAGGAAATGCTTGAGGATTTTCATGCGCGCTTCGATGCAAAAGGAAAGAAATACATTTACAGGATAGATAATTCAACTAAACCGGATATATTCACCAGAAATTACGTCTATCATGTGGCACAGCCTCTCGATATACAGGCTATGAACCGAGGAGCAGAGCTTATAAAGGGCAAGCATGATTTCAAGGCGTTTGAATCATCAGGAGGAAATCCCAGAAAGACTACGGTGAGAACGATTTTCGATATCTCCGTATGCGTAGCATTTGGGGGCAGTTCCATCGGATACGGTTCATGCGAAAGCAGCCATATCAGATGTGACTCCGCAGGAGAAAGCCTTGGCGGATCTCCGGTACCGGCCGGACGGAGCTTCGCAGGTGGACTACCGGCAGCGCCAACGGACACGGAAAACGAAAAACGAAGATGTAGCGATCTGATTGAGATTCATGTTGCCGGAGACGGATTCCTTTACAACATGGTGCGGATAATAACGGGAACGCTTGTAGAGGTGGGCAAAGGAAAAATTCCTCCGGAAGAGGTGAAGGATATCGTTGAATCCTGCGACAGGAGAAAGGCGGGACATACCGCCCCGCCACAGGGGTTATATCTGGCGGAGATTTATTACTGATATTGCAGGATTGGAAAGATAAAGCTTTAAAAGCAAAGTTAAAAAACCAAAGAAAAAACAAGTTTGAAAGAATGAGGCTTTGAAAGATGAAGTACAGAAAAACAGACAAAGATAAGGAGAAAAAATGAATGCGGACAATAGACCCGGCTGGGATGAATATTTTATGGAAATGGCAGCGCTTACAGCTAAGAGGTCGACCTGCCTCAGAAGACAGGTCGGAGCCGTCATAGTACAGGACAGGCATATAGTTGCGACAGGGTATAACGGAGCGCCGAGAGGACTCGAACACTGCGGCGACAGGGAGCAGGGATGCCTGAGGCAGCAGCTCGGCATACCGTCGGGCGAGAAGCATGAGCTGTGCAGAGCCCTTCACGCAGAGCAGAATGCGATAATACAGGCGGCTACTCTCGGACAGAGTATAGAGGGTGCGACGATATACATAACACATCAGCCGTGTGTGATATGCGCTAAAATGATAATCAATGCGGGAATAAGCAAAATAATCGTCAGGGAGGGATACCCGGACGAGCTGTCCGAAGAGATACTTAAGGAAGCGGGATTGAGAATAGTGATGTTAGGAGAGATCCAGTGACAGCAACAAGTATAGAATTGTGGGGGCCTTTTATTATTGCCTTTGCAGCGGCAGCTCTCGCTACTCCCGGTGCCATATGGATAGCGCCGAAGATAGGTGCGATGGATATTCCCAAGGATGACAGGCGGGTCCACAGCAAGCCTATGCCAAGATTCGGCGGGATAGCTATATATGTAGGAATAGTGTTGGCGCTTGCGCTTTCACCGTTTGAAAATCAGAATGTTCTAGACATAATCATAGGATGCACGCTCATATACATATTAGGTCTGATAGACGATCTCAAGAATCTGAGACCGATAGTAAAGCTGGGCGGACAGGTTGTCTGTGCAATAGTGGTATATGCTGAAGGGATCAGAATAGAGTTTATTACTAATTACTTCGGTCCCGGAAACATGGCTTTCGGCGATGCAGCATGTTTTGTTATTACGGTATTCTGGATGGTTGCCATAACCAATGCCGTGAATCTTATAGACGGGCTGGATGGTCTGGCTGCGGGGACGTCAGCCATATCGGCGCTCTGTATAGGATATGTAGCGTACATCCACGGACAATACTTTACGACTGCTGCCATGATGTCGGTAGCCGGTGCTGCTCTCGGATTTTTGCCTTATAACTTCCATCCGGCGAAGATATTTATGGGTGACAGCGGTTCGCAGCTGCTGGGATTTTCGATTGCGGCATTTTCTATAATGGGGACTGTTAAAAGTGCAACGATAGTGGTCGTGATCATTCCGGCACTGGTGCTTGGGCTGCCGATCTTCGATACTTTGCTTGCGATAGTGAGGAGAGTAGCGAGACATCAGCCTATCGGCATGGGAGATAAGGAGCATCTTCACCACAGGATAATGAAAGCTGGTTTCGGACAGAGACGGGCTGTAATGCTCATGTACTGTATAAGCGGTATCATGGGCATAGTGGCTGTACTTTACAGCCGCGGCTTTGTAATAGAGTGTCTCGGGCTCATCGCCATAGCGATAATGCTCATATATGTGCTTCTTTTCGATACGGGAAACCGAAACGTGAGTATCAAAGCCGACAAAATAACGAGAGAAAAGACTGGAAAACCGAAAAAAAAAGATAAAAAAACACATCGGGATGAATAACAAAAAAGTATTGAAATTGGACGGAATTCAGTACAATCCAAATATTTACAATACGACAAAACCTTGAAAATCGTGGTTTTTTAATAAAAAATTAACAAAAAAAGTGTTTTACATTTGCAGCAAATAGGTGTACAATCTTATGATATAGGAAGGAGACGAAGAATTGAGTTATGCGGCAGGAGCGTTAGCGGGGCTGATATTGGGTTGCCTGATAGGGTATCTCAAGAACCTTCTCATCTGGCAGAAATACATGCGGAAATGCAGTTCTTCGGAGTATTCGGGACAGCCGGGCATGGGCGGTCTGTATGCGAGAGCGTTTATCAGCTATACGGCGAACATCGTGGCTTTGGTACTCGCATTTTTCACCAGAAACCTCTTCCCTTTCAGCGGCGTCGCCTATCTAGTAGGGGCGGCAGTGGGACTTACCGTCATGAATAAGGTCCTGGTAACAAAACAAAAAAAGGCGGAATCCGCAGAAAAGGAGAATTGCTGATTATGATTGAAGCATTGCATTCCATAGGTATGACCGACGGTATGATAACAAGTTCGGCTATAACGATAATACTCTGCATTGTGGGTATCGTGGCTGGGAGAAACCTTCAAATGGTACCGTCGGGGTTTCAAAATTTTGCAGAATGGGCAATAGGAAGCCTGTATAATTTCTTTGAGGGTATAATGGGCAGTGCATGCAGGAGGTATTTTCCTCTGATAGCAACGCTTTTTATCTATATCATGTTGGCGAATTACTCGGGTCTGCTGCCAGGGTCGGGTCATATAGCAGGATTGGCACCTCCTACAGCGTCCATCAACTGCACGATGGCGATGGCTATTATAGTATTCGTAATGATACAGGTGGCGGGAATACGCAGTCATCACGGACTCAGATATTACAAACACTGGTTCCAGCCGTTTGCATTTATTTTTCCGCTGATGATACTGGAGGATCTGGTAAAGCCGATATCGCTGACATTGCGACTTTACGGCAATATATACGGTGAGGAAACGGTCGTATCATCGTTCTTCGATCTCGTACCCATAGGACTTCCTGTCATAATGCAGTTTTTAAGCGTGTTGTTGGGACTTATACAGGCGCTTGTATTTTCACTTCTGGCGGCAATCTACATAAAAGAGGCGTTGCCGGAGGAGGAAGAGCATTTATAATATCAAGGGTGTAAACCGGATGTCCATCTTCGATGGACGAACATATGAAACATGAAAGGAGAAACAAAATGGAGAGTTTGATAGCAGTAGGAGCAGGATTGGCGATAGGTTTAGCAGCAATAGGCTCAGGAATCGGTATGGGAATTGCAGGCGGTAAGGCTCTGGAAGGAATGGCACGTCAGCCTGAAGCAGCAGGTATGCTTCGTACCAACATGATACTCGCCTTTGCATTTATGGAATCAGTTTGTATTTACGGACTTCTTGTAGCATTCCTGTTGTTCGCGGAGATTTGATCGAACGGATACGGAGACTCAGGGCTTCGCTTTTCGCACAGATGCTGTAACGGAAGGAAGGTAAAAAATAATGTTAGAAGCATTGGGAGTAAATCTGACAGATTTTATATTTTACGTGATAAACTTCCTCATTTTAGTAGGAGTACTCGGGAAATTCACGTATAAGCCCTTTTTGAATATGCTGGACACCCGAAAGCAGTCGATACAGGATGCCCTCGATAATGCAGAGCTTACAAACAGACGAGCCGACGAGAAGATGGAAAACTATAATAAGCGGATAGCCAAGGTCGAGGAGGAAGGCAGAGAGATCATAAAGGCTGCCAGGGTCAAGGCTGATGCACAGGCGAATGATATTATAGAGGAAGCGCATCAACAGGCGGACGCAGTTATGGCGAGAGCCGAGGCTGCTATAGAGAAGGAAAAGGCTGCAGCTATGGAGGAAATGAGAGAGGAAATAGCCGCTCTTGCGTTGATGGCTGCTGAGAAGATCGTAGAGCATGAGATTCAGAAGGTAGGTCAGGAAGCTATTGTTGATGAAGTTATCAGACAGGCAAGGAGCAGGGGATGGCAGAGTTAACCATTGATTTGACTTACGCGACGGCTTTGTACGAGGCTGCGAAGGAAACCGGCAAGGTGGATACGATCACTGAGGAAGCATCACAGGTTCTCGATATTTTCAAGCAGGAACCCGATTTGGATGCCTTTGTAAAGTATCCCGGGATATCTGCCGGGGAGAAAAAAAGTGTACTGGAAAATATATTTGACGGCAGGATTTGTGACGAGCTGCTTAATTTCCTGTGCATTTTAATAGACAAAGGACGAATCATACATTTTGAAAGGATAGTAAAGACTTATAGCAAGATGGTCGAAAGGGAGGAAGGGTTTTCATACGGAACCGTTTATTCGGTGGTGCCTCTCTCTGAAGATCGCATAGCAGAGCTTGAAGAGGAAAGCTCAAAGCTTTTCCGGATAAATGTAAAATTGTCCAATGAAATCGATCCCGATCTGATCGGAGGTATCAAGCTTATGGTAGAAGGAAAGCTGCTGGATGCTTCCGTCAGAAAGAAATTTGACGATTTAGGCAGTCAAATCAATTCCAAGTCATCGTAAACCACCAGAACGTCTTTTCCCTGATACATGAAGTGCTCACCTATGGCACATCCCGCATAAGGTGCTATATATTGTAACGGAGCCACATCAGCCGCCGTAGCCGAAACCACGATGGTATATTCCATGGCACCTCTGTCTTCCAAATTCTGTACCAGCTGGGCTACCGTAGACGCTTTCTGACCTATGGCGACGTATATACAAATTACGTCCTCGCCCTTCTGATTGAGTATCGTATCGATGGCGATAGCGGTTTTTCCCGTCTGTCTGTCGCCTATTATCAGCTCTCTCTGACCCCTTCCTATAGGAATCATAGAGTCTATGGCCTTGATGCCTGTCTGCAGCGGCTGATACACAGA
>Ga0192264_1162_pt1 | contig 14830 bp, 11 predicted proteins | sample Koala_Koa23_J3_FD_131267 | JGI IMG/M metagenome (GOLD analysis project Ga0192264, IMG submission 131267) | Enriched cells from koala feces incubated with labeled cellulose particles, San Francisco Zoo, California, United States - Koala_Koa2-3_J3 ... | reverse complement strand
GCATAGGTTTAATGACAGGAATGGGCGGAGCTACCAGATTTTCTATAGAAAGAAACCGCGAAAACGATGACGATGCAAACCTCATTTTTTCAAACGGCGTATATATCGTACTCTTTTTTTCGCTGATATTTATCACGATATATGTTTTCTTTTCAAATGAATTAACAAGATTTCTCGGCGCTAATGATTCAGTATTCGATATGACCTATACGTATCTTCACACCATGCTGCTGTTTGCGCCTGCTTTTCTAACGAATCATTTTCTGATATGCTTCATAAGAAATGATGGGAATCCGTCATTGGCAATGGCCGCAATGACAACGGGCAGCCTGTCTAACATAATATTGGATTATATCTTTATTTTCCCTATGGGCATGGGTATCTTCGGAGCGATCCTCGCAACATGTCTCGCTCCTATAATAAGCATCGCCGTTATGTCTCCTTATGTGTTTGGGAAAAAGAAAAATTTTCATTTCAAAAAATGCCTGCCCACAAAAGAAAAGATCTTTGAAATCGCCAGTACCGGCATTTCTCCGTTGATAACGGAAGCCACATCGGGCATAGTTATGTTTTTATTCAATTACATTATCCTCGGGCTGACGGGAAATACAGGCGTTGCCGCCTTTAGCGTCATAACCGTGGTCTCGCTCGTCGTAATCGCGATATATACGGGATTGTCGCAGGGAACGCAGCCGATCATCAGTTCAAGCTACGGAAGAGAGGAATATAAAAATGTCGGACTTGCGCTGAAATACGCAGTGATCACAGCTTTAATATTATCCGGTATAATATATGCAGTCCTGTTTTCCGGGGCGGAGCACATCGTCGGCATTTTTAATCAGGAAGGTAATCTCGAGCTTCAGGAATATGCCGTAAAAGGGATGAAGCTGTATTTCACCGCATGCCCTTTTATCGGATTCAATATCGTTATGGCCACCTACTTCATTTCAACGGAGCGCCCGTTATCAGCGCAGATCGTAACACTGGCAAGAGGAGTATTCATCCTCATTCCTCTCGCTTTCCTACTGTCGCGCTTATTTAAAATGACCGGCATATGGTGCACATACCCGGCGACGGAATGCGTCGTTGCCATAATAGCGTCCACACTCTTTTTACAAAAATCAACGATTTCCCTAAGAAAATCGTGATCAAATCAAATACGCTATATACTATTCAGTCTTATCTCCATCTGCACCTTGCCCAGCATCAAGCTTGCCAATCTTTCCGTCAGCATAAGCCTTTCTCCACCTCGCCGCCGCTCTCTCGATTCTCTTTGGACCGAGCACGACAGGATCAAATCCGGCTTCACGGAATATCTTTGTAGGAGGCTTCCCATTAAGATATTCACTCATGAAATGCTGCTTGAATTCTTTGGAATAGATTATACGATTCTCTATTACATCGACTACATACTTGTTCTTTTTTAGCATTTCCCTTTCTTCAGGCTCTATATTTACTCGTCCCATGCTTTGCCTCCTGAAATTAATTTGTTATCCTTTTACTACTATAAAGCAAATTAATGATTTCGGCAAGATATAAATTTATTTTCATCATTATTTGCATAACACTGCCCGGCAATGCTATACTCATATCACAAAAAAGCTGCAATGAGCAATGATATATAAAGAAAGGATACTGCCATGAGACGTGAAGACAGAGAAATAAAGGATTTTGATAAAATAATAGAAATCATTAAAAAATGCGATGTATGCCGCATCGCGCTCAACGACAGTGAAAACGGGTATCCCTATATCCTGCCGCTGAATTTCGGTTTTACCGTAAACGAAAAAAACTCACCTTGTATTTCCACGGTGCGACCGAAGGCACTAAATACGGTCTGCTGGCAAAGGACGAGCGCGTGAGCTTTGAGATGGACTGCGAACACAAGCTCTTTACCGATGAAAGCCGCGGCTATTGCACCATGGAGTACGAGAGCGTTATCGGCAGAGGTCACCTGGAAATAGTTCCCGACGAGCAGAAATACGATGCGCTCTGCACCCTTGTCAAGCAATATCACGACACCTTTGAATTCAACACCGCAGCCATCCCCAGAACTACCGTGATGAAGCTGACTGTAGAAAACATGACCGGTAAGGCAAGAACGCTTTCGATGTAAATTAAGAAAGCGTTCTTAGATAACTTGCTCTGATTTAGCGCTCATTGGCTCTGTCCACAGCGGTCTTTATATCCTTGATTTTGGCGCTTATACCGTATGCTTCGATACTGCGCTTATCAGCCGCTCCGTGCGTCAGGCAGGCGGCGCCGCCTATGCAGCCTCCCTCGCATACCATACCTTCGATAAAATTATTGGGAAGCTTTCCCTTGCTGGCACGCAGCAGGGCTATCCTGCACTGGTCTATGCCGTCGCATACGATAGGATCAATTCTTACATCCTCTCCGAGTCTTTCGCGAGCCGCTTCTGTCACAGCATCTGTCACTCCGCCCACTCGCGCAAAGTTTCTCCCGAATCCCGACGCCGACTCCAGATCCGTTTCCGTCAGCTCTTCGACTTCGATATCCTTACTGTCTATGAGCGCCTGCAACTCTTCAAACGTCATAACGTAATCGACATACTGCGCCACTTTCGGGTCCTTGATCTCCGCCTTCTTTGCGGTGCATGGTCCTATGAATACCACTTTGTTATCGGGGTCATGCTTTTTTATGAGCTTTCCCGTCTCAGCCATGGGCGAAAGGCTCGATGATATATGCTCTTTCATCTCGGGAAATTTGGTCTTTATGTATTTTACAAATGCCGGACAACAGGAAGATGTCATAATATCGCGCTCGCTCAGCTCGGCAGCCTCATTATAAGCTACTATATCCGCTCCGAGAGCTACTTCCTCGACTCCGTAAAAGCCAAGCTCCTTTATCGCCGTTATCACCTGTCCGGGCTTGGCGTACTTGAACTGTCCTGCTATGGCCGGAGCAACTATGGCATATACCTTGAATTTCTCGTTGTTTTCGCTCGCCATTATCGTCTTGATAATATCCGTTATACTTGAAACATCCAGAGTCGCACCGAAAGGGCACTGATACACGCAGGCTCCGCACGCTATGCATTTTTCGCTGTCTATCGTAGCCACGCCATCCTTTGCCATGCTGATGGCGTCGACCTTACAGGCTCTCTCGCACGGGCGCTTGAAATTGGTTATAGCACTGTAGGGACAGACATTGGCACACTGCCCGCACTCGACACATTTTTCCTTATCTATATGCGCCATCTGCTCATCATCGAACTTTATCGCTCCTACACGGCAGGCATCAGCGCATCTGTGAGCTACGCACCCGCGGCACAGGTCGGTCACAACGTAACCCGCCTGCGGACATTCATCGCACGAAATATCTATTATCTGAATAACATTGGGATTCTTCCTGTTGCCTCCGAGCGCTATCCTTATCCTTTCCGCAACTATCGCTCTGTCCTTGTAAATGCAGCAGCTCATCGGCGGCTCGTCTTTTTTCACTATTTCGTTCGTGATTTCGTTAAAAACGGAAAACGCGTCGTTTCCCCGCCATGTCTGCCATGCAAGCTCCATCAAAACCGTGTATTTAAGCTCCTGTACCTTAGTATCGAAAATCCTCATAACTTTCCTCTCCAATGATTTGGAAATATACCGCCGCTGCTATCTATGCAGCTGTTTCCCTGCGGTCTTTTTAAATATGTTTTTTACATATATATGATAGGCTACACGGAGCCGTTTGTAAATAGAAACAAACGCGATTAGTTTGCTGTGTTAATTTTTCCACAAAATAGGGTGCGGCGTTGAAATGCGTAAATTATCGGATTTATGCCACATGTTATCTTATACAAATATAGAACATATATGCTGCATACACTAACAGCATCACGATACCGTTTGCACGGCTGAGAGCTTCTTTTTTCCACGCCATGACCCATACTATGAGGCTTACCAGAAGGACTACCATCGTATCGATGAGGTTTTCCGATATGAGCGCGATGGGACTGATGCTTCCGGCGATTCCCAAAACAAAGAGGATATTGAATACGTTAGAGCCTATAACGTTTCCTACTGCTATATCGACTTCATTTTTCCGCGCGGCAACGACTGAAGTAGCAAGTTCAGGCAGGCTCGTCCCGAGCGCTACCACGGTAAGTCCTATCAGCGTATCGCTGAGTCCGAAGAAAGCAGCTATATCCACGGCTCCGTCCACTACAAAATCGCCGCCGAATTTTATGGCGGCTCCGCCTAAGACTATATATACGAGGCATTTCCACACAGGCATGCTGTGATATTCTCCCGGCACTTCAAGCTGTTCATTTCTGCCGCTACGTCTGTTTTTTAACGCTTCATATATCATCCACAATATATACGCCACAAAAATAATGAGGAGAATGACGCCGTCCGTTCTGCTTACGGACATGCCGATATATCCCAATATTGCCAGCGCTAACGTGCACAATATGGAAAACGGAAATTCCCTTTGCAGTGTACTCCGCTTTACCGGCATTTTGGTTATCACTGCGCATACACCGCATACTACCATGAGATTGAAGACGTTTGAGCCCAACACATTGCTGACTGCCATGGTATTGCTGCCTGAAAGCGATGCCGTAACGCTCACCGCACATTCGGGGAGGCTCGTTCCCATGGCAACTATTGTAAGACCTATAATCAACGGCGGTACATGCAGCTTGCCTGCCACCGCCGAGCTTCCTTCGACAAAGAAATCCGCTCCTTTTACAAGCAGGATGAATCCCACTATCAATATGAACAAAGCTCTGATTATTTCTTCCATTGCAGTTCTTCCTTTCCTCAATGATCCCAACACCGATGAGCGCGTTAAAGCCCTAACCCGATGAGCGTAAGCGAATCGCAGTAGGTCTAATACAAGGCTTCTCCGGATTTTACATCCGGCTAGAAGCCACTGCCAAATCAAAGATTTGGGCAGGTCATTTCGCAGAAAAATTGCACTGCAGCCTGCCTTCGCTGCGCTCGTCATGCTGCGCAATTTTAGCGTTTGACCTGCGCGCCAAATCAAAGATTTGGGCAGGTCATAAAAAAACTCACAGACAGCTCAATTAATCTAACTGTCCGTGAGTCTCATCGTTTAAAGCAATACCGGGCAACATTCATTGCCGTTATGTCGATATGACCGCGTATCATTCGCATGATACGCCGACTACTCCCCACCGGATATGGTTATATGAAGTGTATCACAAGGGGACGGTTTTAGCAATAGCTTTCGCCGTAATTTATCGTTACTGGATTCCCGGGATCGAAGGCAGAGCATCGATAGAAGGCTTGAGATCTTCGTCTGTCGGGATATAGTCTCCCATTTCGCCTGAATTGAATGCCGCATAAGCCGTCATGTCGAAGTATCCTGTTCCTGTCAGACCGAAGAGTATCGTCTTGGCCTCACCTGTCTCCTTGCACTTGAGCGCTTCATCCACCGCTGCCTTGATAGCATGAGCGGATTCGGGAGCCGGTAATATCGTCTCGCGCTTAGCGAATTCCACCGCTGCTTCAAATACCTTTGTCTGCTCGTATGCTACAGCTTCCATGTAGCCGTCATGATACAGCTTTGAAAGTATCGGCGACATTCCGTGGTATCTGAGTCCTCCTGCATGGTTTGCCGATGGCTTGAAGGTGCATCCCAGCGTATACATCTTTGCCATAGGAGTTATCTTTCCCGTATCGCAGAAGTCATACTTGTAAACGCCTCTTGTAAATGACGGACACGAAGCCGGCTCTACAGCTATAACTCTCGGGTCTGCCTTTCCTGTAAGCTTATCCTGCATAAACGGTGCGATAAGTCCGCCCAGGTTGGAGCCGCCGCCTGCGCAGCCTATGATTATATCCGGATATTCATCGAGCATTTCCATCGCTGCCTTTGATTCAAGACCTATCACAGACTGGTGGAGGAGCACCTGATTGAGAACGGAGCCGAGAACGTATCTGTAGCCGTCGCTCGTTACAGCTCTTTCCACTGCCTCGGAAATGGCACAGCCAAGGCTTCCGCTGTTGTCAGGGTCTTCTGCCAGTATTTTTCTTCCTGCTTCTGTTCTATCCGACGGCGAGGCGATTACTTCTCCGCCGAAGGTTTTCATGATGTCCTTTCTGAAAGGCTTCTGCTGATACGATACCTTTACCATGTACACCTCAAGATCAAGGTCGAAGTACGAGCAGGCTTCCGAAAGAGCCGTTCCCCACTGGCCTGCTCCGGTCTCGGTCGTAACTCCCTTGAGCCCCTGCTTCTTTGCATAATATGCCTGGGCTACTGCCGAGTTGAGCTTATGGCTTCCGGAGGTGTTGTTTCCCTCAAACTTATAGTATATCTTTGCCGGTGTATCCAGCGCTTTTTCCAGGTTGTAAGCCCTGCACAGAGGCGACGGTCTGTATATCTTGTAAATCTCACGAACCTCATCCGGAATATCGAAATATCGTGTTTCGTTGTCCATCTCCTGCTTTGCCAATTCCTCGCAGAAAACAGGATACAGGTCTTCAACGGCCGCCGGTTTTCCAGTTCCGGGGTTGATCATCGGATCGTGCTGTTCTTTCATATCAGCTCTGAGGTTATACCACTGTTTAGGAATCTGGTCTTCCGGAAGGTATAATCTGTAAGGTACTTTAGTTGTCATTTTTTTCTCCTTTCACATTTCAGGACTTGAGGTTCGGGCAGGTCATAGGCGTATCAAAGATACGGGCAGGTCATTTCGCAGAAAAATTGCATTGCAGCTTGCCTTCGCTGCGCTCGTCACGCTGCGCAATTTTAGCCTTTTTGCCCGAAGAGCCTGCGGCGATTCGCCTGGCAAAACGGACAGCAACGAACGCAGTGAGTTGGAGCGAAGCGTTGCGTTTGACCTGCGCGCTGAAGCCCTAACCCGATGAGCGTAAGCGAATCGCGGTAGGTCTCATGCAAGGCTTCTCCGGATTTTACATCCGGCTAGAAGCCACTGCCGTATCAAAGATACAGGCAGGTCATAAAAAAAACGCTCATGTCCAAGCTAGGGACAAAAGCGTCTGCCTTCGTTATGCCACCCGAAGGATATAGTATCCTTCTTCACTTTGCGTACAGCTTCCAATACGCACTCCCTTTGTCACAGGCGGAGCTCCCGTCAGTTGCTACTCGGTATTCTCACCTTTCGTCTGCCCTCATAAGTCCATTCAGTCCGGCTCTCCTTACTGCATTTCCAGCATCTGCAGCTCTCTTTGAATTCAAATCCGAACGTACTACTCTTAATCATCGGTTTAAAATATTTTGATTTGTCTGTTACGTTAAATTATATTGATTTGAGCCTGATTTGTCAATATTTTTCCATAAACACTTTTTCCGTCGGGGCCGGAAACGACTCCGAAAGCTGAGCTATATCCTCCTCTGACAGTACGATGTTCTCCGCTTCTATGTTTTCCTCTATATGAGAAAAGCCTACCGCCTTCGGTATCGCCACCATGTCGTCGAGCCGCATTACAAACGCGAGCAGAAGCTGTACCACGGAAATATCGTGGCTTTCGGCAACGCTAATTACATTTTCATCGGTCATCAACGCTGCCTTTGATACGCCGTCCTGGGTGACGAGGGCCCCCGCCTGTCCTACCGGGCTGTATGCCATAAAAGGCACGTTTCTTTCCCTCTGCCACTGAAGCAGATCGTATTCTATACCTCGCGCTCCCAGATTATAGAGGACCTGATTTATGCAGCATTTATTTCCATCGGGGACTTTCCACAGATCCTCCATATCATCCACATCGAAATTTGAAACTCCCCACCTTTTTATCTTTCCGCTGTCGCGAAGCTCCTCCATGCAATATGCGACCTCCGCCAGATCAGCGTCCTCTCTCCAATGCAGAAGATACATATCCAGATAGTCGGTCTCCATGAGCTTGAGACTGCGTTCTAAGCTGCTGTATATGTGATGTCTGTTGGCATTTAGAGGATATACCTTGCTCACCATGTAAAGGCTTTCTCTATCAAAGGCCCCTATCGCATTACCGACGATGTTTTCCGCTTTCCCGTCTGCATACATCTCGGCGGTGTCTATCAGCCTGCAGCCAAGTTCTATTCCGTGTCTTAGCCCTCTGACCTCTGCCGCAAAACGTTCATCATCCTCTCCCATGCGCCACGTCCCCTGACCCAGCTTCGGTATATATGAACCGTCCGGCAGCAGCACCTTTTTTTTCAAGTTTTCCATAATATTATCAGCTCCTTTATCGTTTCTTCGGATTACCGAAATACACAAGAATATATTTCGTTTTCATACGTTATCATGTAAATATATCCATACCGATTCCCGCAGGCGTTTCGGTTTAAAATTTATCGCTTTTATAGTATAATGGGTCCGCGGCGCAAAAGCAACTGCCGTAAAAGATACTGCCAAGGAATTCCTTATAAATATAAAATCGCCGGGCATAAAGCCTTGGGACAGGGAGCAAATAAAGCATGACGGAAAACAGGATAAACAGAAAAACAGATTTTATGGCCTTTGCGGGGCTTCTCATAGCCGCGCTGCTGTGGGGCGTAAGCTACCCGGCGACAAAGGCAGTCGAGGACTGCCCTACGTTTTACATACTTTCCATAAGATTCACTGCCGCTGCGATCGCAATGGCGCTGATATTCTGCCGACACTTTAAAAATTTCAACAGGGATGTTCTGAAATTCGGATTTCTCCTCTCCTTTTGCATTACGGCTATGTACATATTCGCCACGGTCGGCATTAAATATACTACATCGACGAGGGCGTCCTTTTTCACCTGCCTGACCTTCATCATCGTACCTTTTATCAACTTCATTTTTTACAGAACGAGGGTTTCAAGGATAACCGTGGTAAGCGTTATCCTCTGTCTGATCGGTATATTCATGCTGAGCTACGCTCCCGATATGGGAAGTTTCGAATTAAACCTCGGAGATATACTCTGCATACTTGCCTCTGTAGCAGGTTCACTGCACATCGTGTTTCTGGAGCGCGTCACAAGAAAAGAAAGCGTAGATCCTATCCTTTTCACCACTCTGCTGATGGGATTCGTAGCGTTATGGAGCATCATCATCGCGCTGTTCACCGGCAGCTTTTCCACCGCCTCACCAAACGGTTTTCAACTCGGCACCATAATATTCCTCGGACTCTTCTGCAGCGCTGCCGCCTATCTGCTTCAATCCGTATGCCAACAGTACGTTCCCGCCAACCGAACAGGCGTGATCTTCGCTATGGAGCCTGCCTCCGGCTGCATCATATCCGTCATTGTTCTCAGCGAAACGATGAGCATGACCGGCTGGCTTGGCGCAGCTATCGTCATGGCAAGTCTGATATACATGGAGGTTGCCGGAGCGAAAGCTGCCGGGCGCACCAACTAAAAGAGGCCGTCGCGCTCGATTTACATTCGATGCGATAGCCTCCATTATTCATTTAAAAATTACGTATCAAAATCTATATTATGTATTGAACTCTATTCCATTCCCGATATCTTGCTTCTGTCCATATCCTCAGGCTGTGTGAAGTCCATATCTTCGTACTTTATCCACTTTGTCTTGTGGACTTTCTTGTATATGAAGAACATTGCCACCGAAATAGGAATGATAGCGTAGCACGTTATGAAATCAAACCAGTTGAATGCAGTGAATACCGACCAGTTGGCTCCGAAGCATACAAGCACACACACTATTATGCAGAACCACGAACCATAGGGATAAAACGGCGATTTGTAATCGAGCTCGTCAAGACTGTGCCCCTGCTTCACCCAACCCCTTCTGAACCTGTAGTGGGCTACGCTTATCGTCAGCCAGTTGCACACACCTGCTATACCGCAGAGATAATATGCGGCGGTATATGCTATGCCGTCCCCTATAAGTGATGCAACAAATGCAAAGGCAGCTATGCAAGTAGTCAGCAGTATCGCTCTTACAGGCACGCCGCGCTTGCTTATCTTCGCAAAGAACTTAGGAGCATCTCCCTTTTCCGCCATATGCTGCATCGTCCTCGAAGCTGCGTAAAGCGATGAGTTGCCGCACGAAAGCACCGATGTGAGAATTACGGCATTCATCACCGAAGCCGCTGCCGCAAGACCTGCTCTCTGGAATATCATCGTAAACGGCGAAGCCGCCACATTATCCTCCGCCGCTTCAAGAAGCGTGGGCTCCGTGAAAGGTATCAGAGTAGCAACGACGAATATCGTTCCCATGTAAAATATTATCAATCTCCAGAAAACGCTCTTGATTGCCTTTGGCACGTCCTTTTTTGGGTTTTCCGATTCCGCTGCCGCAAGACCCGTAAGCTCCGTATTGGAAAACGAGAACGCCGCAACCATGAATATGCCTATGGTGCCGCCTATACCGTTGAGGAAAGGAGCCTTGCCCTCCTCGCCTGCGTCGAGCGTCCAGTTTGAAAAACCTGCATTTTCACCTCCATTGATAATGCCTACTATCATCAACACTCCCACTATCAGGAATATTATGGTGACGACGACCTTAATACTAGCGAACCAGTATTCGCCTTCTCCAAATCCTTTGACCGAAAAAAGATTGAGCGCAAGGAGCACCACGAGAAACAGCAGCGCCCATAGGCTTGAATTAGTTCCCGGGAACCAATATTTCACTATTATCGCTCCTGCTATCAGCTCCGCTGCCACCGTCATCGACGAGCCAAACCAATATGCCCAACCGTTCGTAAATCCCCATGCCGGATCCACAAATCTGTTAGCGTATGCCGTGAACGCTCCCGGAACCGGAAGCCTCGTCGCCATTTCACCCAATGCAGTTATCATAAAGTACACTACTATGCCCATGATGCCGTATGCGATCATGGCACCACCCGGTCCCGCATCTCTTATAGTTCCTCCCATAGCGAGAAACAATCCTGTACCGATAGATCCTCCGATGGCTATCATCGAAAGATGACGACTTTTTAAACCGCGTTGCAGGGTATTATCACCCTGTCCCTGCTTTTCCATAGTAAATTCTCCTTCCACCTCTCCCGGCATAACGTCAACATTCGATTATTTTCGAAGCGTTATACCTGAGTTTGTAAAAATTATTAATAAACAGTAATTATTTTATCGGCTGTTTTTTAATCAGCATAATTAACGAATCGGTTTATGTAAGCTGCAGCTTCTCGATATTACAGCTTACCCAAGATCTCTACGCGCATCCCCACATCCCTCTCAAAATAAGCTTTGACTTCTTCGATGTATTCATCAGGCGGTGCTTCAAACCTCTGCTGCACACCGCCTATATTCCTCTGCTTTGAAACTCCCAGACTGTGGTACGGCAGCAGCGTCACGCGCTTTATCCCGTTGCTCCGATAAAATTCTCCCGTACGCTCCATCATTTCCATGGAATCGTTAAGGCCGTGAATAAGGGGCATACGCATAAGTATCTTGTCCCCGGTGATATCGCTCGACGCCAGCCTATGCAGATTTTCCAGAATCAGCCTGTTGCTCTTTCCCGTAAGCTCTGTGTGAAGCTCATCATCTATGCACTTCATATCGAACAGTACATTGCTCACATTTTCTATAGCTGCCATTTCCTCCAGTACATCTCCGTCGCCATAGCCTGAGGTGTCGATACATACGTCTATGCCCTCCTGTTCCGCCGCCTTTATAAGAGCCATGGAAAATTCCGGCTGCGACAGCATTTCTCCTCCGCTGACCGTAAGACCTCCTTCAGTGTGATCGTAAAAGCCCTTGTCCTGGCAGACCTCATACATGATGTCATCGACCGTCATCAGCTTCGCAACCGGTTGCAGCGCCTGAGCATAGCACTCCTGTGTGCATTTCATACACCTGTCACACAGCTCACGATGTATATCTATCCGCTTTTCTTCATTGACATATACAGCGTTTTGCGGGCAAACTTCGATGCAGCGACCGCACTTAATGCAGCTGTTCGGCATCTCTATTATCTGCTGACCAAAATCTATAAGCTCCGGGTTATGGCACCATTTGCAATTCAGCGGACAGCCTTTGAGAAAAACAGTCGTCCTTATCCCCGGACCGTCCTCCGTTGAAAACTTCTGGATACCTCCGACAAGCGCCGTCAGCTTCCGCTCTCTCTGATAGTTCCCGTTACGGGCATTCTCCTTCTGACCGTTCATTTGAGCCTGATTCTTAAGCCTCCTTCGTTTATTAGTTCATTTGAGCTCAGTTCTTCCGCTTCCTCTTATGCCTCCTTGAGGTGAGTCGTCCTGTAGATTATGGAATCCTGGGCAGCCTTGTCGAGTTCCGTAAAATAGGCCATGTATCCCGCGACTCTCACCATAAGCCCCTTGTAGTTTTCCGGCTTTTCCTGAGCCTTTTTCAGCGTTTCATCGTCGACGACATTTATCTGAATGTGCTCGCCGCCGTGATCGAAGTAAGTCTTGATAACGCCTTCTATGGTATTGATACCCTTCTCACCTGCTATGCCCTTTGGGTCGAACCTGAGATTGAAAAGCGCTCCGTCGTGGAAATTTTTCTGATCCATGGCTGCTACCGATTTTACGGTCGCCGTAGGTCCGTGGATATCCCTGCCCATCGTCGGCGATGCGTTGTCGCAGTACGTTTCGCCCGCCAATCTGCCGTCGGGGGTAGCTCCGCATACCGCTCCGTGCGATATATTCACAGTCTGTGACAGATTGGAGAAGGAATAATGTCCGCCTCTCGCATCCTCCCAGCTCTGGACCGTATCGGCTATATACTTAAGCAAGTCTCTGTACACTCTGTCAACGTGCTCGTTATCGTTTCCGAACTTCGGCGGCTTGTTTATCAGAAGCTGCCTTATTCTTTCCTCGCCCTCAAAATTTTTTGTCGAGAATCTTTATCAGCTCGTCCATCGACAGGTCCTTATCCTTGTACACACATTCCTCTATAGCCACCAGGGAATCGGCGAGGTTTGCAGAGCCCGTTATAAACATACCCGCAGTGGAGTACTTTGCTCCGCCCTCCTGGACGGATTTACCGGATTCGACGCAGCCTCTCGTAACCATCGACGCGAAAATCACAGGATATCTCAGCATGTGATACGGCTGCATCATGTTGTAGCCTGTCCTTATCATATCGTAGCAGTATATAAGCTGCTTCTTTACAGCCTCCGTCAGCTCCTCTATGTTTTTAAAATCTCTGGGATCTCCCGTTTCAAGTCCCATGAGCTCGCCCGTCGCAGGGTCTACGCCATTGTGAAGAACCAGCTCAAGTACCTTGGGGCCGTTTACGTATCCTGCATCCGGCGAACCGTCCGCTCCGCCGCCCCCGGGTCCGGGCTGTATGCAGCCCACTATCGACCAATCTCTGGCTTCTTCGATTGAGCAGCCCTTTCCGAGTGTCATCGGTATCGCCGCTTCATCGTTGAAAAATCCCGGATTTGCCATACCTGCCTGTATCATTTCCGCACCTTTTCTGATGAGCGGTTCCGGAGTTCCCTCCCACACTCTGACAGCAAGCACGGGCTGCGTTGTCTGCAGATCCGATGCCGCTTCCAGGCAAAGGTATGACAGCTCGTTTGTACCGTCACTGCCGTCGCGCTTCTGGCCGCCTACCATGAGTATCTCCCACATCGGATATCCCGCGAATGACTTAGCATACCATTTATCCCGCACCTCGTACACCTCACATGCCTTCAGGTACATACATTCCAGCATCTCAAGACCTTCATCTTCCGTTATCATGCCGGAATCGATATCCTTTTTATAGAATGGATACATATACTGATCAAATCTGCCGAATCCGCATGCCGTGGTGCAGACCTCGATGTGAAACATTACGTGTACGAACCATACCATCTGCAGCGCCTGCCAGAACGTCTGCGGCGGATTTTCCGGAACTACGCGGCAGTTTTCCGCTATAGTCTGCAGCTCTTTCCTGCGCTTCGCGTTCTTGCATTCTCCTGCCTGTCGCTCCGCTTCATCTGCCATCCTGTGTGCATATGTTATCAGTGCTTCGCTCTGTATGATGCAGGCTTGCCAGAAATCGATCTTTGCCTGTTCCTCTCTGCTGCCGCTGACCGTCGCGGCTATATTTGCACGGCACTCCTCTATATATCCTTTGAGTCCTATCGCCAATATCTTCTCGTGATCGCATACGGTTTCGCCGGACACGCCGTTTCGCAGCCCCACGGAGATCAGATCCGCCTGTCGCGCTTTTTCTATGTTTTCCGGCAGGACATCGGCTGCCAGATCCTCCATAGCCTTTCCCTCCCAGTATTTGAGAGTTTCCAGGATCGTTTCTCTGTCCTCCGGCGAGATATCATACGGGTCGGTATCCCTTACAGGGAACTCATCTATATCACTTATGTACCATGAACTCGACTGAAATTCGGGATGAAGATTAGCTCCTCTGTACTTGTTCGTAGGCGTACCGACGATAAGCTCGTCCTCCATGATGAGCGTCGTCATGCGCTCCATGATGTATCTGACTACCTTTGCGCGGAAAACCGGTACCGCATCGCCCGCAAACTGCTTATATGCCTCCGTTTGAAGCACAAGTCTCTCGGCGGTTATGCAAGGAGTCGTATCAAAATATTTTTCTCTCATTCTCTTTATTCTTTCGGTTAACATCTGTGCCTCTCTTTCCCTTGTATATATTCACTATATATCCTGTTCCGTGTTCTATGCCGCCAAAAAATCAAAAAACCAACGGCTGCTATCCGTTGGTAAAAGACATCGAATATTTTATGCAAGCAAAACGGTCAAGGTCTTCTTCACGCTCTGATGTAAGCGGTGCAACAGATAGCGCTCCCGTCATGACCTGCGGTCAGACGGACAGTCATATGGATATTGACCATATGCCCACCGGCGCTTCATGCCTGAAATCACCGATTCGGCGAATGCCGCCTCCGAAGCAGATCACTGTCCGCCGACTACCTGCTCTTCTTCAACATCGCTCCTCTATCAATACTCATTTACTAT
>Ga0192264_1161_pt1 | contig 14847 bp, 16 predicted proteins | sample Koala_Koa23_J3_FD_131267 | JGI IMG/M metagenome (GOLD analysis project Ga0192264, IMG submission 131267) | Enriched cells from koala feces incubated with labeled cellulose particles, San Francisco Zoo, California, United States - Koala_Koa2-3_J3 ... | reverse complement strand
CACAAAATCTAAAATCTGAAAAGTTAATACTCAGGGTGTCTTTTATAGGAAGTGCTCTATTCCTCCTACTGGAATTCGTAGCAGCATTTCTTACACATTCTCAGGCAGTCCTCATGGATTGCGTCTATGACCTTGTGGATCTGGCAATGCTGGGGCCATTCATGATTCTCGTTCCCAGACTGTACAAACCGGTGACAGAAAAATGGCCGTACGGATTATCACAGATCGAACCGCTTTTTATAATAATAAAATGCGGTCTGCTTCTCTTTCTGGACATACAGCTTATGACCGACAGCATACAGATCATAGCAGCAGGAGGAAATGAGGTAAATGCAGGCGCTGTAGCAGCCTTTGAATTGTTCATATCCGTATCATGTATTACCATGTTTATCGTACTGAGACACCTGAACAAAAAATTCTCCTCACCTACCGTAAATGCCGAGCTCTATATATGGAAGCTCGATGCATACAGCACAGGAGGAGTCGGCTTGGCCTTTCTGATATCGTTGATAATGCAGCAGACGCCTCTGGCGTGGGTCGCACCGTATATAGACCCGGCGATAGCGATATTCCTGGCAGTAGTTCTCATAAAGGAGCCTGTCACGATGATTTACGAATCTGTGCGCAGCCTCATACTGGCAGCACCGAGTCAGGATGTGGTAGACGATATAAGAGAAACAACGGAAGCTTCGCTTAAAACGCATGATTTCGATATCGACTTTCTGGACGTTGTAAAAACCGGCAGAAAGATATGGGTGGATATATACATCATACCGGACGGGGATATCATCAGCATGTCTTCTCTAAAGCAGGCGCACGATGAAATCATTGATAAGCTCAAGCCTAAGTACAACGAAATAATTATCGAGCTCATTCCCGAGATCGATCCTGAAATAGCAAACAACTAATATACATTCTTAAATCCATATACTGAGAAATATACCGCCGATAAGCGTAAGCAAATCGGCGGTATATTTCGCTTTTGGGTCATAGGACAAAAAGTGTTGGTAGTTCGTCCTTATCAATACGATATTCTTGGTTTCATCAGTTCTTCAGCACATCTCCCTTTATCAGCAAATCAGCCATCCTCTTGCTACCCAGCACCCATACGATATCGCTCGGCTGTATGACGGTCTCTATTCCCGGATTTATTATGCTGAGATTGTCTCTCTCTATTCCGATTATCGTAGCCCTGTATCTCTCGCGAAGCCTCGAATTTTTGATCGACTTCCTGCACAGGTTGGAATCCTTCTCAACATTTATCGGACAGCAGACAAGCTGTTTTTCGGGCTCAACATTGTAAAATGCCTGCCCGTATATATAATCCTTAAGAGTCTCATCATCCTTATCGGTGTATTCGATGCACGCCTCCTTTTCCAGGAGCATCATACATGAATCGATTTCGTTCTCGTTTCCCATCATATGGAGTATATCTCCCTTTTCCACCACCTCCGAAACAGCAGGCAGATTGATGTATTCATCTCCCCTTATTATCCTTATTATTGTAACCTGAAAAGCATTGCTCTTCGTAAAGTCGTATATCGTCCTGTTGTTTACGCTGTCGGTGACCTGAAACTCCGCGACGAGCAGCGATTCATCGAGCCATCGATGCTCTCCCTGCAGCCGCCTTTCCTTTTTCTGCGCTGCCAGCATCCGCTCTGAGAAATTGGCCATGAAACGCATCTCCATGTTTATCGTCATACCCGTTATATAGTCCGACCTGATGATCATTATTATCGGTATCAGAGCCAAAACGAAGAGGATTATATACGGTATGCCGTATATCCTCCACAGTACGAGTGCTAAAAAGCAAGCAGCTATAGTTATCCGCATCGCCCTAAGACTGAGCAGCGGCAGCCTGTTTGACCTGTGCTGAAGCCATAGCTTGGTGAAGAGATCTCTGTTGCTGCCATGCATGAAATTAACCAATGGAGCCATAAAAGCACACGTAACGACCGCGGTTATGAGGTCTGCTGCAAATTGGGAATTGATAAACTCCTCAAGAAACGGCCACAGATAATGTATTCCCACCCAGTATATGGTGAACATGATAATAGAGCATATTCCCGTTCTCACAAATACCCTCTTTAAATATTCGGTCCAATCCTTATTCTTATCGTTGTTGCTCTGATTTTCCGATGTGTTCTTCCTGATGAATATCTTAAATCTGTCGGGCAGCCTTTTATCAAGAAACTTATACACCCTTTCCGCATTCTTTATGAATACCGGTGTTGTAAATGTCGTTATCACCGACACGCACACCACTACGGGATACAGGAAATCGCTTATCACTCCCAGGCTCATTCCCAAAGATGCTACGATAAACGAGAATTCTCCTATCTGCACCATGCTGAATCCGCCTCTTATCGCCGTCTGCAGCGACTGACCGGACAGCAGTATACCGAGAGTGGCGAACGTCATCTGTCCGGCTATCGTAACCGCTGCGATTATCAGTATCGGTACGATGTATTCCACGAGCAGATGCAGATCCAGCATCATACCTACGGAAACGAAGAATATCGCCCCGAAAAGATCCTTTATCGGCGTTATCAGGCGCTCTATTCTGTCTGCATTGATCGTCCCCGCCAGTATCGAACCTGCTACGAATGCACCAAGAGCCTCCGAGAACCCTATCCAGCTTGCAATAACGACCATGCCGAGACAAACCGCCAGTGAAACTATGAGCATCGCCTCATCATTCATCAATCCGCCGAGCTTTTTCAAAAGGCTCGGTATCAGATATATACCGAGTATCAGCCATATCACCAGATATATCAGCAGCATTCCTATCTCTCCGAAGACAGCTGCTCCGGAAACGTTGCGGCTCACCGATATCGTAGAAAGTATTATCATCATGAAGATACCGGCGATATCCTCTATTATCAGTGTGCTCAAAACGAGCTGCGCGAATTTTTCCTGCTTCAGGCTGTATTCCTCGTATGCCTTGAGAATTATCATCGTCGAGGACATGGAAAGCATCCCGCCCAGGAATATGCAGTCCATCCTGCCCCAACCCAGCAGGCTTCCGACGCCTGTGCCTATCAGTATCATCGCTATCATTACGGTCATCGCCGTTACAAAAGCGCTGCCGCCGACAGTAGCCAGCTTCTTAAAGCTGAATTCCAATCCCAGGCCAAACATCAGAAATACCACTCCGATATCGGCCCATGTGCTTATATCTCCCGTTTCCACCACCGTAGGAAGATATTCAAAATTCGGGCTTATCAAAAATCCCGCGACTATATATCCCAAAACGACAGGCAGCTTTATCTTCTTGAATATCAAGGTAACTGCGCTCGCCGCTATCAGTATCAACGCCAAATCTGTAATCAAAGATTCCAGAGCCATAAAATTCCCCCTTTCGTTTTTATCTGCTTCTTTTACTAATCAAATACTTCTTTTTACCTCTTTCCTCTCCAATCCAACACTTATTTTGCCTTTTTTTACTTATTCTGCGGGTTCTTTCTTTTTCTCATCGCTTCCATCAAAGATCACGTAAAACGTACTGCCCTCACCGACCTTGCTTTCCACCTTAAGCGCCGCGCCGAAGAGAGCCGCTATATGCTTTACAATCGACAACCCAAGACCGGTTCCTCCTACTTTTTTTGACCTCGATTTATCTACCCTGTAAAAGCGCTCAAACAAACGGTCGTAATGCTCAGGTGCTATTCCTATCCCTTCATCCCTAACGCTGACTATTATCTTTTCTCCTTCACGCTTCACATCTATCCATATGCGCTTTCCTTCTTCCGAATATTTGACAGCATTCTCAATCAGGTTCATCATCATCTGACAGAAGCGGTCGCGCGAGCCTTTTATTTTCACGCTTTCATCGAAATCCGTCAGGACGCGCATGCCCTTTTCCCCTGTTATGGGTTCAAGCGTCTTCAACGTATCCGACAATGCCTCCGCCGCGTTGAACTCGCCTTCCTCGTATATCCTCTTGCTCTCAATATCCGACAGCACGAGCAGATCGTCTATAAGGCGCTTGAGCCTGGATGTTTCTATAGCTATTATATCTATAAACTTGTTTCTTATCTCGGCATCATCGGCAGCTCCTGCCTGCAGCGTCTCTATGAATCCCATTATGGATGTCAGCGGCGTTTTCAGCTCGTGGCTCACGTTTGCCACGAATTCTCTTCTTATAACTTCCGCCTTTTTATTCTCCTCGGCCGCCTCCTCAAGCTCCTTTATTTTAGCGTCATAAGGCTTTATCACGGTAAAATATCCCTGAATCACGATCAAGGCAATGACAGCCGCATATATGATGGCTGCAACGATAATGCCCGCCTCCATATGCTGCGTACTCTGCTTTCCGGATTCCGATAACGGCTCCATATATGCTTCATATATAAAGAGAAGCGCTAACAGATTCAGAGCCGCAGCCTCAGCCGCCAGAGCGATGAATCTTTTTTTCATCTGAATTTATAACCCCTTCCTCTGATCGTTTCTATGTACTTGTCGTCGCCCTCGCCGTTTGAAAGCTTTTGCCTGATATGGCGTATATGCACATCTACAGTTCTCGTCTCTCCCGCATAATCTATGCCCCATATGTTATTCAAAAGCTGGTCCCTGCTGAAAACGTGGCCTCTGTTTTCAGCCATAAATTTCAACAGCTCAAATTCCCTCGTCGTAAGCTCTGCATACCTGTCGCCTATCCTGACCTCATGACGGTCTGCATTGATATAGATATCGCCGACCTCAAGCACGCTGTCGCCGCGATCCCTTTCAGCAGGCTCATCGGATGATGTTACTTCATATCGCCTGAGAACTGCCTTGATCCTCGCCATCATTTCACGTATGCCAAATGGTTTGGAAATGTAGTCGTCTGCGCCGCACTCCAGTCCCATGACCTTATCCGATTCATCCGTCTTAGCCGTTATCATGATTATCGGGGTATTATTCCCTTCCTCCCTGAGCTCTTTGCATATGTCATAGCCGTTTTTTCCGGGGAGCATTATATCCAGAAGCACAAGATCCGGCTTTTCACGATGAACCATGGTTATTCCCATTATTCCGTCCTCGGCGGCAATCCCGTCGTAGCCATTGGTTTTGAGATTGTACAGTATCAATTCCCTTATATTTGGCTCATCTTCGATGATAAGGATTTTTTTCATTTTGACCTTCTCCCTGAATGCGAATCTTGTGGTTATTATAGCATATTCTTGCAGTTTACACAACGTTATGGACACTATTTAGTACATATTAAGCACTAATTTATTAAAATAATTTGACTCATATCTTTCTTCGAATAATTTTGACAGCAATCAACCGCTATGCTAAAATTAACGTGTTAAAGGAGGACACGACGTGATAGTAATAGACAGAAATAAATGCTGCGGCTGCGGACATTGCGCCGCCATACGCATTGCACTGAAATGTATAAAAGAAAAGGACGGCTATGAATTCTACGAAGAACCTCCCTCCTCCGACTCCGCGTTTGTGGAAAGAGCGATGGCCGAGTGCTGGGCTCACTGCATAGATTTGACGCAATGAAAAAGAAAAAAGCAGGTCTTGAGGCAATAGCCGCAGCCCTGCTTTTCCCTTTTATATATGATGTTTTTTTAGGACCTGTTTATTTTCTGCTGATATTCCCGGTCAAAGTCCGTGCAAACAATCTGTCCGGCGCTTTAGTGCCGTTGGAGGATTTACATCCAACTTATTTCTTCTGCGGAAGAATGTCCTCAACCTCTACGTGCGGACGAGGAATTACGTGTACCGAAAGCAGCTCGCCTACTCTCTGTGCAGCAGCAGCGCCTGCGTCTGTAGCAGCCTTTACTGCGCCTACATCTCCTCTTACCATTACAGTTACCAGTCCGCCGCCTACGAATTCCTTACCGATGAGGTATACGTTTGCAGCCTTTACCATAGCATCTGCAGCTTCGATTGAGCCAACCAAACCTTTAGTTTCGATCATTCCTAATGCTTCGTTCTTAGTCATTTTAATTTCCTCCTAAAAAACATTTTTTAAACATCTTTATATTAACTATCATTAATTATAAACAACTATTTAATAATCTTGATTGTAGTCGATGAATTTATATCCATCGCATTGGCCTCTTCCGTATCGAGATGACACTCGAGAGCCGATGTATCCGTCGCCCTTATTATCACGTTTCCGTATATTCCTCCGCGCGGTCCCTGTACCTCTATCTGCACAATCTGACCGTCATAAACGCCGTACGCGGCGGCCTCCTGCGGAGTCATGTGGATATGTCTCTGAGCAACTATCAGTCCTTCCGTCGTCTGAACGGAGCCCTTCGGACCTATGATGGTTATTCCCGGTGTTCCCGTAAGGTCGCCCGACAATCTTGCAGGTGCCTTGAGACCCAGCTTAAATCCATCTCCCGCCAGTATCTCGATCTGTGATTTGCTACGGACCGGACCGAGAACGCGAAGCTTCTCTATGGCACCCTTAGGACCGCATATGGTCACAGTTTCCTTACAGGCGAACTGTCCCGGCTGTGAAAGATCCTTGATCGGCGTGAGCTGATATCCCGGACCGAAAAGCGTATCCAGATCAGCCTGTGAAAGATGTATGTGGTGATTTGAAACGCCTACAGGTATCCCTTCCGGAGCCTTTGGAGCTTTGCTTTCATTTGCAGTCTGTACAGCCTGCAGCAAAGCCTTCAGGACAGCTTCGTATTCCTTGCTGGCCATATCATTCTCCCTTCATAGCTTTCACAAGAGCATCTATCATATCAGTCAGCTGAGCAGCATCTATCGGCTGGTCGCTCGCCGCAGGCGCCTGTGTGCTGCTGCAGCTGTTGCAGCCTACACTGTAGGATATGCCGCTGTTGTTCTGATAATCAGCCGGTGAAAGGTAAGCCGATGTGGAGCCGCAGTTTGCAGGTGACGTCTGCGCCGGAGCAGCTGCGCACGGGCTTGACGCGCATACCGAGTTGAGTACAGGTACAGGTGCCGGAGCAGATGATGCTGCACATGCTGCGGTATTCGCTGTCAGATTATCGAGCTCGGGATAATTGAACGTCGGATCGTCTGCCGCAAGCGTGGTGCAGTTCTTCATTCCGTAAGCAACCTTCTTCACGTTCACGAGGTGAAGCGGACTTACGTTTTCCGAAACAGAGCTGCCGCCCCAGGTACCGCATCCCAGAGTGAACGAAGGAATCAATCCTGTGCTTGCTCCTGTTCCTCCCATGCTGCTTCCTGTATTTACGAGTATCCTCGACGCCGGTTTTCTGGTGAATTCCAGCACGATGTTCTTATCCTCCGTATGAAGGCTCATCGTGTGGCCTATACCGTTCTGCAGTAGTTCTATGCTCAGCTCGCACGCTTCGTGCCAGTCGTTTACAACGTAGAATGCAAGCACGCTCGTGAGCTTTTCATATGAAAGCGGGTATCCGTCTCCTACGCCTCCCTGAGGGCCTATGAGTACTCTGGTATTCTCGGGAACCGAGATTCCTGCCGCACTGGCTACCCTCAGAGGCGATCTGCCTACAAACTTAGCGTTCATAGCGTGACCGTTCTTGAACAGAAGCTTGCAAACCTTATCCGTCTCTTCCGGCGACATGAAGTAAGCGCCCTGCTTCTTAAGCTCGGCAATTACAGCATCCTTGTTGCATTCCTCACATATTATCGACTGCTCGGATGCGCAGATAGTACCGTAATCAAATGTTTTGCTAGCCATGATATTGGCGACAGCCTGCTGCACGTTTGCCGTTCTCTCGATATATGCAGGCGAATTTCCCGCGCCTACTCCGAGTGCCGGTTTTCCTGCGCTGTATGACGCCTTTACCATTCCCGGTCCGCCTGTAGCGATGATCATCTTCACTTCCTTGGAGTGCATCAGCTCATCCGTGGCAGGCATCGAAGGCATCGATATACATCCGATGATGTTTTCCGGAGCACCTGCCGCAACAGCAGCATCACGCATCAGCGTCGCAGCCTTTAACGTGCACTTCGCAGCCGATGGGTGCGGCGAAAATACGATGGCGTTTCTCGCCTTTATCGCTATCATTGATTTAAATATAACTGTCGATGTAGGGTTTGTCGATGGAACTATACCCATCAGCAATCCTACCGGATCGGCAACATCCATAGTTCTTGCTACAGGATCTTCGCTGATAATGCCGATGGTCTTCATGTCCTTGATAGCATCGTAGAGCAGCACTGAAGCCATATGGTTCTTATACGTTTTATCTGCTACCTTACCGAAGTCCGTCTCCTCTACAGCCATCTGCGCCAGAGACACTGCGTTTGCCCTGGCTACACTGACCATATTACGCAATATCCTGTCAATTTGATCTTCTGTATAATTCGCGATCTTTTCAGTAGCGATCTGCCCCATTCTTGCCAGATCTCTGCTTTCCTGCACAGAACGCAAATCATAATCAACATTCTGCATACTATGGTACCTCCTTTTCTTAAAATTTTATTTCTGCTAAAAATCTTTACTTGTCATAGTAATTTTTTATCTCATCCAGAAGAGTCGTCTTGTTTGCCTTGGAAATAAGTCTGCCTGCTATTCCAAGACCCTCGTATTCTCTGGCGAGATTCCTCAGCTTGACTACTCTGCACTTTTCCAGAGCTGCCATCACAGCCTCCACACCTTGCTCTTCCGCTATCTTATCGATATCCGCCTTTTCAAGGTCACAGGCTTCCTTCAGCTCTTCTTCCTCGCCGCCGTCGTCTTTGCCTTCTTCTTTATCGTCATCCTCATCATCGCCGGCTTCTTCTAAGCCTTGTTTGGGACCCTCCTCATCGTCAGATGAGTCGTCATCCGAAGATTCCTTGTCGTGCTTGAGCTCTGCCAACGGAATGGGATTAACGATAGTCTGACCGACTTCCGCATGAGGTCTCGGAATCACATGCTGAGTAACGAGGCACTTTTCTCCCAGTCTTGCCGCTGCTGCCGCTCCCGCGTCTACAGAAGCCTTTACTGCTGCCACGTCTCCCGTCACGGTGATGGTAACGAGACCGCCCTTTACAAAGGTTCTTTCCAGAAGTCTTACTTCAGCTGCCTTGAGCATAGCGTCGGCAGCTTCTATCGAAGGTACCAGACCGTAAGTTTCTATCATTCCTAATGCCTGCATCAGTCACCCTCCTTACATCAATGAGTTGCGTAGAAAACCTTGACCTTGTTCGGTGAACCGAACGTGAGCTTTGCGCCGTTCTGGAAGAACAGGCAGTCTCCCGGATTGGCAGTGAAAACCTTCCCTGCCTTCTCCACGGTCAGCGTGCCCTCTACTACGTAGTAGATCTCCTGGCATGCTACATCCCACGGGAAGCTGCAGTTTTCTATCGTCATAAAGCCTGCGTTCATTGCCGAGCCGTCATCTGCTCCGATAAGCTCATTGTAGAATACCTTATCTGCCGGATTTCCGGTATCAAGAGGCTCCCACTTGGCCGTACTGCTTCTTACGAGCTTTACAAGCCCTTCTCCGTCGCCCTCCGATACATATGGAACATCCTGTCCCAGAGCGCTCATCACATTGCCCAGAGCTCCCTTGTCCATCAGGTTCTTCAATAAGTTGTAGATTACTTCACTGTCTATGCCTTCGCTCTTTGAAGAACAGCACTGCTGCGCCTCTGCAGCAGGCTCGCTGCTGCAGCACGCCTGCTGAGGAGCTTCCGTGGAAAACTCTATACCCGCATTGCTTGCCGCGTCTCGTGCCGATGGTGTAATGAGAGTATCGGTGTCGATGTACATTACTTTCTGACCTTGCTGTGCCAGGGCTTCAACTTCCTTTGCACAAATTAGTCTCTTCATGTGTCCACATCCTTTCATCTATTGCACTTCCTAAAGTGATAATTGATAATCTATCGTTATACACATCCTAAAGAAGGGATGGTACTAACAATTCTGACGGTGAAGGAATTACTTCCGAATTCACCAGAAGTCCCTTCTCCTTTGCAATCGCCTCTCCTGCGTCGGTTCCTGATTTGACGGCGGCAACATCTCCCGTATATGTAAAATATGCCTTGCCTCCAAGTCCGTTGCCGAGCCTGAGCTCAATTGCCTGAAGCTCTGCAGCCTTTAATATCTGATCCGCGCAGATGATCATCGTGGCCAGAGAAAAGGATTCCATGATTCCTATCGCCTGTATCCTCTCCGGCATCGTTGCTCCGGTAATGGCCGGAAATACGCCGGGGTCTACATTGGGAATCACGATGGAATCGATAAAGAATTCCTCCGCCATGCGTTCTCCGATACGGACAGAATCTTCAACAGCAGCTACATCGCCGTGAACTATGGCGATATACTTTCCCGGGCAGGTAGATGCCGCTGTTACTATCTCAACCTCAGAGATTTTAACCATCTGGTCAGCAGCATATATGCCCCTGGCAATACTGTTAAATTCAACCATTCCTATTGCCTTCTGCATCTCAATTCCTCCTTATCTCGATATAGTCAGCCGTAACCTCGGAAACGGTACCGTCGATGCTCGAATGTATCGCCGCACCGAGGCTTTCCGCCGGAATCTCCCCGATCATCTGTCCCGCATGGACCTGCTGTCCTACGGACACTATCGGTGAAGCGGGTGCTCCCACGTGCTGAGCCGTGGATACCCTTATCATTTCCGGCTTGAATTCGATATCCGTCATCGGCGCCGGAAGGTCAAAGCTCTTTAATCCAAGTCTTGCAATCAGCCTCTTACTCGGAACCAGCCTGTATTCTCTCACAGGGCGCGCTTCAAACTCCGTCTTATCCGGCTTGTATTTGATCTTCTGCTCCGCCAGCTTTTCCTTGAAATACAGGTTCGCCATCTTAGGATGCAAGCCTGCCGGACATGCGAACAGCTCGCACATATTGCACTGGCAGCAGAGCTGAGCAATTTTCTGTCCCTCAAGATCGTCGATGGAATAATTCAATACGCGCATCATCTTGTGAGGCTGCATATTGTGTCCCAGCAGGTATCTCGGGCACATATCCGTACACATACGGCATTGCTCGCAGGTCGCCTTATTTACCCTCCTCGCTTGCTCGGGAGTAACGGATTTTTTGCGGATAAGGAAATGATCCTTGTGAAGGATAACGAAGCCCTTATTCTTCTTCGTAACGAATCCTCCGATATCGCTCATCACCGGACCCATCATCGGACCTCCGTCTATCACCGCATAATCGCTGAAATCCTCGATGCCGCTCAGCTTCAAAACGTCTATGACAGGTGTTCCCACCGGAACCTTTACCGTCACTCTGTTCGGGACGTCTCCTGCCACGGTGATGTATTTCTCCGTAACCGGGATTCCCTTTGACGCCTTATAGATATTAAGCGCTGTTTCAGAGTTGACGACAACGCATCCCACCATGATGGGAATGCCCGTTTCCGGTACGACTCTGCCTGTCAGCTCGTACACGAGAACCTGCTCGTCTCCGGCCGGATATATGTCCGGCAGCTCCTTCACCTCAACGTAATCCTCAAGCTTAAGCGCTGTGATCCTCTGTCTGAGAAGCTCTATAACCTCGCCGTGCTTCTTCTTGATGCCTATGAGAGCTTTTCCGGCTCCCACCATCCTGCCGGCCTCAACAAATCCTGTGATGATCTCGTCGGGAAAAATCGCCATCAGCTGCTGGTCTACTCTCAGCAGAGGCTCGCATTCCGCTCCGTTCATCAGTATGTATTCTGCCTGTGATGTGAGTTTTGCATGTGTTGGAAAACCTGCTCCGCCCGCACCGATGATACCGGCAGCCTTTATCTGTTCTAAAAGACTCATCCTCACACCTCGCTTTATTCAAAGTCGCAATCTTCGTCGATAATGCCGACTACGACTGCGTCAACCGGAATATTATCGTCTCCCAGCATCCGCCTTGCGGAGGAACCTGTAGTCACAACGACTCTGTCGCCTATTCCTGCGCTTATAATATCCACCACGATGATCTTCTTTCCCGAATCTATGCCGCCGCCTATGATTTCCGCCTGCATCAGCTTCAATCCGTTCAGCGATTCGGCCTTTCGTGTCGACCATATATGATCTGTCAATCTCGCTGTTATCATAAGTACTTTCCTCCTTCCGCTTCCTGCTTTATCTGCACCATTGCCGATTCAACGGATGCCGTATCCCCGAAAATAGCCAGCAGAATCATGTTCTGAGGGCAGCTTCCGCGGATATCCTCTACGGTCACACCTACGGCTTTCTCTGCAATATCCGCAGCCACGACCATCTCAATCATCCTCCCCTGAACCAGCCCTATAGCGTCTATGACAGGCGGGGTTTCCGATTTCAGTGAACCCTTTCTTCTCATCAGTATATCCACCGTCCCCGGGGACGGAGATTTTATGATTCTGAACTCCACGTCATCGCCTCCCGTCTACATTTCTTCCTGCCTGCAGCTCATGGCTATTCCAAGCGGTGTAACGAACATAGGATTTGCCGGTTTATGGGTGTATACACCGGTACTCTTTGCGATAATATCCTCTATGCCTGTAAAGCAGCATGTGCCTCCTACCAGTGCAAGCTCATCCACATCGTAATCGGCTATATGGCTGCTGATTATCGAGGATACCTTTTCCATTACCGGCTTGAGCACCGGAGCAAGCTCTCTGTGATTTGCCTCGTCTCTCTTGAAAAGCTCAGCTTCCTCAAAGGTCTTGCCGTATGCTCCCGCAATCACCAGCGAAAAATGCGTTCCGCCTGTCGGCTCGTCGGCGATGTAGACTACCTCGCCATCCTTAAGTACGGATATCCCCGTAGTGCCGCCGCCTATATCGACAACCGCACCGTTTTTCATCTTCAGCACCTGATTCGCCGCAGTAGATTCATCGAGGAGGTTTGTACACGTAAAGCCCGCTCCCTGAATCACGTTTTTCACTGCGCCCGAGTCGAGCAGATCGGTTCCCGGCGGAATTGCGCCCGCCGCATATATAAGCTCAGTATCGAGCTTTTCCTCAATCTGCTGCTTTAGCTCTCTCACGATTTGGACGGCTCCTATATAGTCGACGACCATGCCGTCCCGGACTACGTCAGCATATCTGTAAGCGCCGGCCACCGGCCGCTTATTCTCATCTAAAACAGCTATTACCACGCACGCCGTACCCAGATCGACTCCCGTATAGTACACAGATGATTTTTCACATATGGGATTCTCGACTACCCTTTCAAATTCCTCGACCATGCTGTCGCAGAATTCAAACGTTAGATTTTTCTCTGGCATTCGTTACCTCCCACCGCTGCGCATATCATCTGCGAAAGCGTATTTATGATCTGATTCAGCTTGCATGATATATCCTGCTGCTTTCCGCTGTCGAGAAGAGGTACTGCATCCAGCTCAAAGAGCTGCATCTCGCTTCTCAATCTGTCCAGCAGAAGTATTTCCCTGCCCTTTGGCATCTGCATGTGGAATTCCGTGATTTCAAAACAGCATCCCAGATCCTGTGAGAAGTTTTCTCCGTTTATCCCTGTGCAGGCGCTGCATGCAAGGTCTTCTGCCGTTCCTCCTTCATCCGCCTTCTTTCCTAAAGCGGCAAGCTGGCGGTAAAGCCCTGTGAGCGTCTGCGACATGCATACGTCCACAGACAGCATTTCCTTTGCCGTAAGGAGGAAAAGACTTTTCAATGCATTCATCTTACAGCAGAACATCCTCTGTCTTTTTCCGCCGGGGCGGTTTGCGCTGCCCGTTCCCGCCTCATCTGCCGATGAAGCTGCCGACGCAAAGGGGTCGTTTCTGTCGTACATATCGATTCCTCTGTCCAGCAGAAACTGCCTCGCACCGGGAGTGAGCCGCTCACCCTCCTGCAAATCGTAGTCCGTAAAGGGCTGTTTTTTATATAAGTCCCTTAAATCTTCTTCCGTTACGAACTTCATTTAAGCCCTTTCCTTTCTTTTAACTTCAACAAATAACTTTTCAATTCGTCGATTCCTATGCCTTCCGGAACGCTGACGTCAAAATACGGTTCATCCACTCCGATGCTTCCCATCTGCCTCACGCATATCGGCCTGTTTTCCTCTTTCAGATCGCATTTGCTTATGACTCCCACTACCGGGCATCTTATAGCCTTCGCGAATCCGTGAGAATATACCTCCGTAGTTCTGGACTGATCCAGAAGCAAAAGCACGCACCAGGCATCCTGCGCCAAAGCGATGATGTGCTTATACATCCATTCATTTTCGATGTACGCACTGGGAACATCTATGGTATTTTTCCCGTAAATGGTGTCCTGCGTCTTGCTCAGCGGACCGGCATAGTCGTTGAGCGAATTGACCAGGGTCGTTTTTCCGCAACCCCTGGGTCCGATCACCATAATTCTCTTTTTTCTCATGTTCTCGTAATGGGAACAGTGGTAAAATCAAGCAGCGTACACAGCGTATCGGTTACAGCCTTCAATGCCGTCTCCACGCTGTGAACATCGCCGGAAATGACCACGGACCCTGTAAAACGATCAAGAAAGCCGATTTCCACATCGGCGGCCTTGGTGGCAACATCCGCCGCTATGATGGCAGTTTCATATGGTGAAAGAGTTAAAATCCCTATGGCGCCCCTGTCATCGATGCCGAGCCTCTCGTAGATGTCGCTCATCGGCGATGCGATCACGTGTGCAATCGTCACCTGCTTACCCGGTACCGATTCCTCTATGATTCTGTCCACGGTCTTTTCATTCATTACTCCCATAGTAATTACCTTCCTGCCCGGTTTCTAATGTCTGATTACAGAAACCGGAAAATCATACTTCCTGATCCAACCTTCAATACGATCCAAATCCTCATCGTCAAGGCTCGGATCTCCCTCTATGGGATAATCCATGCCCAGCTGTACGTATTTGTTTACGCCCAGCTTGTGATAGGGAAGAAGATCTATGCCTGCAAAATTCTTAAATTCCCTGAAAGGCTTCAGGAATTCAATGACTCTCGTTATTTCAGCCTCACTGTCGTTTATCCCCTTAAGCATCG
>Ga0192264_1160_pt1 | contig 14872 bp, 10 predicted proteins | sample Koala_Koa23_J3_FD_131267 | JGI IMG/M metagenome (GOLD analysis project Ga0192264, IMG submission 131267) | Enriched cells from koala feces incubated with labeled cellulose particles, San Francisco Zoo, California, United States - Koala_Koa2-3_J3 ... | reverse complement strand
TGCTTTGGAAAATTCATTCCTCTGTCATTCGCCCACACGTATTCTGCATATCGGCAGATGTCGCCGAATCCGACATAATCCGACCTAAGCTTTATCTTCCTCCTTGTAAAGCTTCCCTATCAATTCAGTACCTTAAATATATATCTGAACGGCATTGCCTGTCAAGCGCTGCTTTGACTTACTCCTTATGCTTCAGTGAAATGAACACACCGGCTGCGCATATTCCCGTAAACACTGAAAACGATATCCTCATTACTTTTATCAACACACCAACGGGTGCATCTGCCAACGGTATGCTTCCCATATATCCGTTAACGATTGCCGTCACTATTACCATGCTCAATGTGTTACCTATAGACCTCATCGTTGCCAGTATCGATGATGCCACACCGTAATCCGTTTCTTTCACGCACGACATGACTGCATTGGCATTAGGCGATGAAAAGAGCGAAAATCCAAAACCGGTCACCACCAGTGCGGCGATCACCAAAGCAAGATGAGTATCTGTCCCCAAAAATATAAAAATGAATATGCCGACAGCGCAGAATGCCATACCCAAAGACGATATCTTAAAGGGAGAAAATTTGTCTGAAATCCTCCCCGTCACAGGGGAAAGACCTGCCATTATTGCAGGCTGGCATATCATAATCAACCCTGCTGCCTGCGACGAATACCCCATCACCACTTGCAAATAGATAGAAATCAAATAGCTTATGGCAAATGTAGCGCCGTAATTAAGCAGCGCTGATACATTTGAACAGGCATAACCCGCATTTTTTCTGAATAACGATATATCAACGACAGGATATGCTGCTTTCATTTCTCTAAGTACAAAAATCAGACCAAAGCCTATACCCGCAAACGCTGAAATCAACGGCGCATACCCCCTTCCGACTTCTGACAGGCCGTACATGAGCATGACTATGAACAACGCATAAAGTATATTGCCCGGCAAATCAAAACGCTCATATTTTGAAGCTTCGTTTCCGCCAGCTGCCCTCGCCTTTTTTCTCGAACTACCTTCATGCTGCACTCTAAAATTTACTTTATTCCACTCTTCTGAATCGATCCCATGCCTTAGGTTCCGTTCAACTTTATAGCACACTTTTTGTTTCATTTTAAGCTTATCTTCATTTTCCGGTTTAAGCTTGTCCTCGTTTTCCCGCGGCAGCTTGAACAATGCAGCAAAAAAAGAGATTATTCCCAAAGAACCTGTCAGTACGAATATCGACCGCCATCCGAAATGATAATTGAGAAGCCCTCCTATCACAGGACCCGCTGAGAGTCCAACGTAGGTGGCGGCAATGGAATACCCCAGGACTTTTCCCCTCATGCTTTCGGGGAACGAGCTGATGAGGACTGCCGTATTGGTGCTGAATATCATCGCTGCTCCGACTCCCTGCGCTATCCTGGATATCATAAGCATCGCTGGCGACACAGAGAAAGTTGCGGCAATGCAGCAAATCACAAAAACAGATATCCCCGCTATGAGAATTTTTCTCCTGCTCGTTATATCCGCCAATCTGCCAAGCGGCACTGAAAACGCCGCCACGGATAATGTATATCCCGTTATCAGCCAGCCTGCCGAAGCTGCGCTGACATTAAACTCACGACCTATTTCCGGTATCGACATGTTAAGCGCGCTTCCCGTAAAGGTAGTTATAAAGGCTGTTATTACCACGACCGTTATCACTGCTCTGCTCTTGCTTTTTTCCATAAAGTTATTATGTGCAGCTCTATATCTTATTATCGGGTCAATCTCAGAATCGCATATAAAATTCAGCACTGTGAAAAAGCCTCGTCATCGTATACTAAATTCATCACTATAAACAAATCTCAGTATCATATGCAAAATTCAACACTATTAACGAAGCTAATAATTATCTGTAGATTTTTTTCGTGAAAAATCTACATCATAAGCTTACAAGCTATTATTTTACGGAATCGGTAATGATTTTAACAATCAAAGCACTATGCAGATAAAGTACTCCTTGCCTTCATCGCTTATTTTCTGCAGCGATTTCTGCATCTTCACCCTGATGTTATCGGGAACTCCTGCTATTTTATTTTCCATCTGCTCAGCAACCATTTCATAGAGCGATTTACCGAATATATTCGTATCCCATATGCTCCCCGGGGAATCCTCCATTTCCGTCTTGAGGCTGTCTACCAGCTCCTGCGACTGCTTTTCACTGCCTACCACAGGGGATATTTCCGTCGTAATGTCGGTGCTGATTATATGCAAGGTAGGCGCTTTGGCCTTGATTTTGACACCAAACTTGTTTCCCTGCTTGAAAATTTCAGGCGTCTCGAGAACCATCTCGCTGAGCTTCGGCTCCACTATCCCGTATCCGCATTCTTCCACCTGCTCCATCGCCCTGCGCAGCTTGTCGTATGCCTTTTTCGCCTCGGTGAATTCCCTTAATAGCTTGAAAAATTCATAATCGTTTTCTACGGGGGTTTCCATCAGCTCGGTCACTATACCGTAATACATGTCCTCAGCAATATTCAAGCGTATCTCTGCTTCGCCTGTTCCCATATCTATACCGCTTATTTCAACGTTTTCGACCATATCGCCATCTGCCAGCTCAAACGCCGCCGATTTTAGATCCGCTATATTATCAAAGCGCTGCATCCAGCTTCTCACATTTTCTATGAGCTGCTTTTTAAACCAGTGCTCTTCGTCGAGTGCTTCCACATATCCCGGCATCTGAAACAGTATTTCCCTCACCGGAAATCTTCCGAGAAGCTGCTCCATGACAACGCCTATCTCCGCTTCCGAGGCTCTTGCACAGTCCAGCCGTATCACGGGCACCCCGTATTTCTCCGAAAGCCTTGAAGCTACCTCTTTTGCTGCGGATGAGCGGGGTTTTGTAGAATTTAATATGACTACAAACGGCTTTCCCATCTGCCTGAGTCCTGATATCGTCCGTTTCTCCGCTTCCTCATAGCTGCTTCTTTCCATCGTTCCTATAGAGCCGTCGCTGGTCACAACTATTCCTACAGTCGAATGGTCCTTTATAACCTTCTCCGTTCCCAGCTCAGCAGCCGCTTCAAACGGCATTTTATCTTCACTCCATGGCGTTGCTACCATCCTCGCTTCGCCGTTCTCCATGTGACCTACAGCTCCCGGTATAAGGTATCCAACGCAGTCCACCAGCCTGACTCTTAAGCTCATTTTACCTGCGACCTCAATCTCTGCAGCCTCCGCAGGAATGAATTTAGGCTCGGTGGTGGTTATACTCTTACCGCTGCCGCTCTGCGGCAATTCATCGCGTATGCGCTGTCTCTCATAGTCGTTTTTCACATTGGGGAGCACCATAATATCCATAAATCTCTTTATAAATGTAGATTTGCCTGCCCTCACAGGGCCCACTACTCCTATGTATATATCGCCGCCGGTCCTCTTGCCTATGCTCTCATAAATGTTCATATTATCCAAAATAAAAACCTCCCCACGATCTCGCCTGTAAATCACTACAGTATATTGAAGAGGTTTGCTTTTTATGCTGTTTTTTTCTGTTCGATATTAAAATATTGCGAGTTGCTGTCCGTTTTGCCATACGAATCGCCTCTGGCTCTTCGGGCAAAAAGGCAACTAGAAAGATTGAGTTATTTCGAAGATGTTATACCAGCTTCCCCGTAAGGCTGAACGTCCTGCCTTCCGTTATCTCCACATCGACCATTGAGCCTGCCAACTCAGCGCTTCCCGGGAAATCCACGAGCTTGAAGCCCTCCGTCCTGCCGCTTAAAGTAGTCTCATCCTTCTTGCTGACGCCCTCGACGAGCACTCGCTCTATCCTGCCGACGTATGCGGCGTTTCTGGCTGCGCTCTCCGCATTCACGGCTTCAACAAGTCTGTTAAAGCGCTCATGCTTCACATCCTCAGGTATCTGGTCCTCGTACTCCGCCGCAGGCGTTCCCTTTCTTATAGAATATAAAAAGGTAAATGCCGAATCGTATTTCACCGCCCGCACAAGCGACAAAGTTTCCTCAAAATCCTCCTCCGTCTCTCCCGGAAAGCCCACTATGATATCAGTGCTGATGGCGATATCAGGTACTGCATTTCTCAGCTTTTCCACAAGCTCCAGGTATCCTTCCCTTGTATACCTTCTGTTCATGAGCTTGAGGACACGGCTGCTTCCCGCCTGCACCGGAAGGTGGATATAATTGCACAGCTTGTCGCAATCCACGTACGCCTGTATCAGCTTATCCGACAGATCCTTCGGATGTGATGTCATAAACCTTATGCGCTCAAGACCCTCTATATCATTTATCATGTATATCAGGTCGGCAAAATCACAGAGCTTTCCGTCTGCACCCTTACCCTTATATGAGTTGACATTCTGTCCAAGCAGGGTGACTTCCTTAACTCCGTCAGCTACCAGACGTTTGATTTCACCGATGATGTCCTCCGGCCGTCTGCTCTTTTCTCGTCCTCTCGTATATGGAACTATACAGTACGTGCAGAAATTGTTGCATCCGTACATGATATTTACAAAGGATTTGTGCTTATACAGCCTTTTTGCCGGCAGTCCCTCGACTATATCATCGGCATCCTCGAATACCTCAGCCACCTTCTGCTTCTCGCCGTAAACCTTTTCCAACAGCTCGGGGAAGCGATGTATATTGTGTGTCCCGAAGATGATATCCACCCACGGGTATTTAGCCTTAACGGTATCTATTACGTGCTGCTGCTGCATCATGCATCCGCACACGCATGCTACGTATTCAGGATTTTTTTCCTTTATCTTTTTCAGCTGACCAAGCGTTCCGAAGAATCTCTTGTCGGCGTTTTCTCTGACGCTGCACGTATTGATTATCGTGATATCTGCGGTCTCTTTTGAAAAGGTCTCAATGCAACCTTTCTGTTGAAGCATCCCCGCGATAGTCTCCGAGTCATGCTCGTTCATCTGACAGCCAAAGGTTATGATATTGTATTTTTTCCCGCTCAGCAAATTTTCCTCATTATGCCCGGTAATATTTCTATTATCCCTGTTCATGCTTCTTTTCTCTTCCCATGAGCATTTCCACAGCCTCGGCAGCCGTGATCTCTCCCTGGATAGCTCTGTATATACTCTCCGTTATCGGCATCTCAACACCCTCTCTCTTTGCAAGCTCATAAGCGGCCTCGGTGGTGAACATGCCCTCAACGACCATTCCGACTTTCTTCGTGGCTTCTGCAGGACTCATACCTTCTCCTATCATGATACCGCACCTTCTGTTTCTCGAGTGCATGCTGGTACAGGTCACTATCAGATCGCCCGTCCCGGTCAGGCCTGCGAACGTCTCGGCCTTGGCACCCAGTTTGAGACCCAGCCTGGTTATCTCCGCAAGCCCTCTCGTCATCAGCGCTGCTTTGGCGTTATCTCCAAAGCCCATACCGTCGGATATTCCGGCTCCCAGGGCTATAATATTCTTAAGCGCGCCTCCAAGCTCTACGCCTACGACATCCTCCGTGGTATAAACCCTGAACCTGTCGGTCATAAAGAGATCCTGTATACGCTCGGCAGCGGGCAGGCTGCATGATGCAGCTGCTACGGTCGTGGGCAGCCGCTTTCCTACCTCCTCGGCGTGCGACGGTCCCGACAATACCACATACCTATCCATATCAAGATAGTCAGCCGCTATCTCCGACATTCTCAGCAGGCTTTTCTGCTCTATTCCCTTTGCTACATTTACGACATATACTCCGTCCTCCATGCAGTTCTTCGCCGATTCCAGTGCACTCCTGAAGTGCTGAGCAGGAGCTGAAAACAGCACAGTATCAGCATTCTTCAGGGCATCCTTCGCCTCGTATATTATCTGTATATTATCGTTGAGAGGCACTCCGGGAAGATAGTCGGTGTTTTCCCTGTTTTCCTCCATCCGCTTGAGATGCTGCTCGTCTATATCCCATATCCTGACGCTGTATCCCTTGCCTGCAAGTACGGTCGCAAGAGCGGTTCCCCAGCTTCCCGCGCCTATTACTCCTATGGTATTCATCTACTCTTCCTCCTTTTCGCGGTCCTTCTTCTCAAATATACTCATTACAGGCTCTTCTCCCTTGAAAAGCCTGACTATATTGCCTCTGTGCTTTAAGATGATTATCACTGCCATTACCGCACCGAAAATCACAAAATCTCTCTCTATAAAGTAGGAAATAAAGGGAAAGCTTATCGCCCCCAACAGCGAGCCTACGGACATCCTCTTTGATATAAGCACTCCTATGGCTACAACTGCCAGCGTAGCAAGCGCCAGAAGCGGATTGAGCCCCAGCAATGCACCGAACGCTGCCGCAACTCCCTTTCCTCCTTTAAACCCGAAGAATACAGGCCATACGTGACCGCAAAAGACAGCGAGCACGCACAGCATAGCTGCGAGCGAACCACCTATCATGTGCCCAAGCAGCACCGCGCACGTTCCCTTGAGGATATCCACCAGCAGCGTTATAGCACCGGCCTTCTTTCCCATTACGCGCAGCGCATTCGTCGTTCCCGCATTACCGCTGCCTTCTTTCTTTATATCCAAGCCTTTGGACTTTGCAATTAAAATAGACGGCGATATATTGCCGATGAGGTATGCGATGATCACCGCCAGCAGTATCATCCACCATGTCACCTCTCCAAATATGCCGCTTTCCGTCAGATACATAGCCGTGGGACCATCTGCACCGCCGATGACGCCTACCGAAGCAGTTTCGTAATCAAACATCTTCCTTTTCTCCCTTTTCTCTGAACACGAATTTTATCGATGTGCCTTCAAACATGAAAGCTTCCCGTATCTTGTTTTCAAGATATCTGGAATACGAAAAATGCATCAGAGCCCTCGAATTTACCTTGAATGAAAAGAGAGGCGGTTTCACGCCCACCTGTGACGCATAATAGATCTTGAGTCTTTTCCCTTTGTCCGCAGGCGGCTGCTTCATCATCATCGCATCCGCTATCAGAGTATTCAGCTGTCCTGTAGATACACGCATCGCTCTGTTTTCGGCGACGCGTCTGGCTGTATCTATAACGCTGTCGATCCTCTGTCCCGTAAGCACGGAAACGAATATCGACGGCGCATATGACATGAACGTAAGCTCCGCCGCGATTTCTTTCCTGAATTCGTTCATCGTGTTCGTATTCTTGTCTATAAGATCCCACTTGTTTACCACGATCACGATTCCCTTGCCCGCTTCGTGAGCTATTCCCGCAATCTTCTTATCCTGCTCTGTGATACCGTCCTGCGCATCTATCATCAGCAGGCATACGTCACACCGCTCAATAGCTGCGACGGCTCTCAACACGCTGAACCTCTCCACGTTTTCGTTGACCTTACTCTTTCTTCTGATACCGGCAGTATCTATCAGAAGATATTTTTCTCCGTCCTTTTCAAACGGCGTATCTATGGAATCCCTCGTCGTCCCCGCTATAGGCGATACTATCACCCTGTTCTCACCGAGAAGCTTGTTGATGAGAGATGATTTTCCCACATTGGGCTTGCCTATCATGGCTATTTTTACGGCGTCATCCTCTTCGTCCGCCGCGCTGTCGGGAAAGCTCTCCACTATCCGATCCAGCAGGTCGCCGAGATTCAGCATGTTTGCTGACGATATGGCTATAGGCTCGCCCAGCCCCAGTTCATAAAAATCATAGAAATCGTCGGGCAATACATCCTGTCTGTCTATCTTGTTTACCGCAAGGATAACCTTTTTGCCCGTTTTCATCAGCATGGCGGCCACCTCTCTGTCCGCCGACGTCACCCCGTCTCTGCCATCGGTCATAAAAAGTATCACATCGGATGTATCCATCGCCATTTCCGCCTGCTCGCGCATCTGCGACGGTATCGCCTCCTTGCTGTCAGGCTCTATGCCGCCCGTATCTATCAAGGCAAAGTGGACTCCCGACCATTCGGCTTCGGCATAAATCCTGTCCCGGGTCACCCCCGGCGTATCCTCTACTATAGCGACTCTCTTTCCTATCACCTTATTGAAAAAGGTGGATTTACCCACATTAGGTCTGCCTACCACGGCTACTAACGGCTTACTCATAAAAAATCCCCTTTGAAAATTCCGTTGGGTCAAACTCCTGCAGATCCCCTATACCTTCTCCTACTCCGATAAACTTAACCGGCATATCGAATTCATCTGCGATAGTCACCACTATTCCGCCCTTCGCGGTTCCGTCGAGCTTCGTCAGCACGATGCCCGTTATGTCGGCAGCATCACCGAACTCCTTCACCTGTGAAACAGCGTTTTTGCCTGTCGTCGCATCGAGCACCAGCAGGTTTTCTCTGGCTGCATCCGGAAATTCACGTCCGATGACCCTGTTCATCTTGTTCAGCTCATCCATCAAGTTCTTCTTGTTTTGGAGCCTGCCTGCGGTATCGCAGATCAGCACATCGATGTCTTTCGCCTTTGCCGACTGTATGGCGTCATATATGACAGCCGAGGGGTCTGCTCCCTCCTGATGCTTTATCACATTAACTCCTACTCTTTCAGCCCATATAGTGAGCTGTTCTGCCGCCGCCGCCCTGAACGTATCGGCTGCCGCCAGCATGACCGTCTTGCCTTCCGATTTAAGCTTATAGGCGAGCTTGCCTATCGTTGTCGTCTTTCCTCCGCCATTGATTCCTATCATCAAAATCACGAGCGGCGTTTTCTCACATAGCTTCTGCTTCTCGCTCTTATCCATGAGATCCGATATTATCTTGCTGAGCCTTATCTTTATGACTTCCGACTTTGTAAGATTGTTGGACTGTATTTCATCTCTCAGCGTTTCCACTATTTTCATCGTAGTTTCCATGCCTATATCCGACGTTATAAGGATTTCCTCCAGCTCATCCAGGAAATCCTCGTCGATGGCAGTCCTCAGCATCAGCGCATCACCTATGCGCTGGGACAGCTTACCGAAAAAACCTTTTTTCTTCTTTTCCTCAAACATTCGCTATTTTCCCCTCTTCATCGTATTGAAAATCTTCCGCCAGACTCAGCGACAGTATCTTCGATACTCCCTTTTCCGGCATCGTCACTCCGTACAGCACATCCGCATGCTCCATGGTCGCCTTTTGGTGCGTGACCAGAGTGAACTGTATATCATTGAACTTCCTGAGACATTCTATAAATCTGTCTATGTTCGCATCATCCAGCGCTGCCTCGACCTCATCCAGAATACAGAACGGCGTCGGCTTTGCCTTCAGCACCGCAAACATCAGGGCGATCGCCGTCAGCGTCTTCTCACCGCCTGACATGAGGTTTATGTTCTGCAGCTTCTTTCCCGGCGGCTGCGCTACTATATCTATATCGGAGCCCAGAGGGTCGTTTTCATCCGACAATCGCAGCTCGGCATGACCTCCGCCGAACAGGTCGCGAAACTCATCTTCAAAGTTGCCTACGATACGGTCAAAGCTTTCTCTGAATCTGCTCTTTATCGTTCTGTCCATATCGCCTATTATCTTATTGAGACTGTCCATAGCCTCCTGTATATCGTCTCTCTGTCCTGTCAGGAAATCATAGCGTTCCTTTACGGTTTCGTATTCCTCTATGGCTCCTGTATTGACATCTCCGAGCTCCTTCATGCGGCTCTTTATCTTCCTGTTTTCCTTGACGGCTGAAGACATAACGAAATCGTCGCTTCTGAATTCCATAGCCTGTACGTATGAAACCTCGAAATCCTCCCATAATCTGTTCTTGTAGGTGTCGAGCTGCGTCTCGTTCTTAGCATTCTTGATTTCCAGCTGATACTTCTGATTCCGTGCATTCGACAGTCTGGAATCCAGCTCCTCTTTTTCACTGTTCAAGCCTGTTATCTTAGCTGATATACCGCTTCTTTCCTCGCCTATATCTTTTATATACTGCTCAAGACTGCGCTTTTTTTCTTCCTGCGCTCTTATCGAATCCTCACTTGTTCCTTCACGCGACAGTATATCCTCTCTTTCGGCTTTTAATCGTCTCATCTCGCCGGATTTCGATTCCATATCCTTTTCCGATGATCTTAGAGACTCCTCTGTTATCGACATGATGTCCCGCATGTGCGACGATTCTTTTTCAAGACTGTTTACCGATATTCTTGCCGCCGTTATCTGTTCACCGGCTTCGGATAATCCGACCTTTTTTATTTCGTACAGCTCCGATCGCTGCTCCGTTTTCATTTCGAGCCCCGCTATCGCAGCTTTTTCTTCCTCCATTTTTTTCTTTGTTTGATTTATCATTTCGAGGGAATTTTCCTTTTCCCTCTGAATGGAGTCCATCTCCGCTATGAGCTTGCTTTTCCCTGATTTTATCTCTCTTAATGCAGCTTCTTCCAGCTTCAGTTCGTTTTCCTTGCTCAGCAGGTCGTATTCCTGTTTTCTGACTTCGTCCTCAAGAGCGGCTATCTCCGAGGAAAGCGTTGAAGCTTCGTCTTTCAGTTCAAGCGCTCTGCCGTGCGCCTTTTGATATTCTTCTCTCTTTGCTGCAACATCGGCTCTGAGTCTTCCGATTTCCGCTTTGCGATCCAGTATATTCGCCGTTCTGTTTCTGTATTTTCCTCCGGTGATCGCGCCTCCGGCATTTATAACTTCGCCGTCAAGCGTCACAAAACGAAATCCCGAAGCTTCTTTCGACATACTTACCGCATTGACCATATTGTCGACCAGCACTACACGCCCAAGCAGATATTCCATTATGCTGCGATATCGCTCATCGTATTTCACCGAATCATTGCCGAAGCCGATAAACCCTTTCATCGATGCTACACGCGTATTCACAGAGCCTCTGCCTCTGACCGAGCTGACGGGTAAAAATGTAAGCCTTCCGGCTCTCGATCTTTTTAAAGCCTCTATCGCTCTCCTTGCGCTGTCATCATCATCGCAGACTATATTTTGCAGAGATGCTCCAAGCGCAGTTTCAATGGCTGTTTCGTAACCATCCGGAACCTTTATGAGATCTGCTACCACGCCGTGTATCCCCCTAAGCTCCGCTTTCATAATATATTTTACGGCATAATTATATCCTTCATAGTTGTGTTCCATCTCCTCTATGGTTTTCACCCTTGCAGCGAGTTTGCTTATAGATAGATTCAATTCTTCTGCGCTCCTGAGAGCCGAGGATTCCTGTTCTCTGCAGATTTCAAGGCGCTCCTGCCTCTCGTTTACGGATTCTTTCGAATTGTCTATATCGGCTGCTAGAGCATCCTTTTCGCGCCTTATCCTGTTAAGGCTGTCCAAAGTTTCCTTATTGCTGCCTTCCCTGCTGTTTTGTTCTTCGTTGAGCAGCGTTTTTCTTTTTTCAAGCGTTTCCTGAAGCCTTTCCAGGCTTGCGATTTCCGCTTTTCCTGAATTCAGACTGCTGTAAATCTCAAACACATCGTTTTTGTATTCGTCTATCTCTTCCTGCAGCGAAGTCAGTTCACGGTTTTTCTCTTCATATGCTGCCGTCTTCTCATCGAGCATACTCACGGCACACGCCAGCTCTTTATCCAGCTCGTTTTTTTTCAACGTATAGCTATCGAGCGTTTCCCTGTCGCACGTTATTTTTTCCGAAAGAGCCGCGGTTTCGTTCTGCAGCTTTTCTACATTCCCGTCTATAGATGATATACGCTCTTTGTCCACATGACTGCGGCTGATACTGCGGTTCAGCTCTTCTATTGCAGCAATAAGCTTATCGCCGGCCTCCGACGATTCCTTCTCCAACTCGGCGCTTCTCTCTGTGTAAAATGTCAGGTCTTTTTCTTTTTCGAGCTTGCTTTCGGTATCTTCATCTATTTTTACCTGCATCTCCATGATATCATCTTTTATGTATTCGTTTTTAAGCTGCAGATCCTCTATGTTTTTTAATGTTATGTTTATTTCAAGCTCTTTATATCTGTCTTTCAGCTCCAGATATTCCTTTGCTTTTATGCTGTCCTCTCTGAGGCCGTCGATACGCCCTTCTATTTCTCCTATTATATCCTCAACTCTATCCATGTTGGCTGCGGCCGCAGTCAGCTTTCTCTCCGATTCAGCTTTCTTTGTCCTGTACGCTACGATACCTGCTGCTTCTTCAAATATCTCCCGCCTGCTTTCCGTCTTATTGCTGATTATATCCGAAATCTTACCCTGTCCTATTATCGAATATCCGTCAACGCCTATTCCGGTATCCATTATCAGACTGCGGATATCTCTGAGTCTGCATTGATTGCCGTTTATGAGGTATTCGCTTTCTCCCGATCTGAACATTCGCCGCGTTATGGCGACTTCCTTGTAATCTATCGGCAGGCTTCCATCCTCATTATCTATAGTCAGTACGACCTCCGCCATGCCCCGCGATTTCCTGCTTGCAGTACCGGAAAAGATTACCTCTTCCATTTTGCCGCCTCTCAGCATCCTGGGGCTCTGCTCTCCGAGTACCCACCTTATGGCGTCGCTGATGTTGCTCTTGCCGCTCCCGTTAGGACCGACGACACAGGTAATGCCTTTATTAAATTCTATTACGACAGGTTCTGCAAAAGATTTAAACCCATGCATTTCTATCTTTTTAAAATACATCACAATTTCCCTTCAAGCATCGCCCTTGCTGCGTCCTGTTCCGCCTGTTTCTTACTCCTGCCCGTTCCTTCGCTCACGGGCTTTCCGTTCACCTTGAGCTGCACAAAGAACGTCTTATCGTGGTCAGGTCCCTTTTCTCTTATCAGCGTATATTTGATATCCGTTATACCGCGTCCCTGCAGCTTTTCCTGAAGCCCGGTTTTGTAATCCATTATTATATATTTTCCGTGCTCCGCGTCATCTATAGCCTGTCCGAATATATCGAGTACCGCCGCTTTTACCTTGTCGAAGCCGCCATCCATATATATGGCTCCAAGTATTGCTTCCATGGCATCCGCCAGTATCGACTCTCTCTTTCTTCCTCCGTTGCGGTCTTCACCGTTTCCCAAAAGTATATATTGTCCCAGCTCCAGCGTCTTTGCCGCATTTGCCAATGATTTTTCACAGGCCAGAGTCGCTCTCGTCCTCGACAGAAAGCCTTCCCCTTTATCGGGGAATCTTCTGTACAGCTCCTCGCCTATTATGGCATCAAAAAACGCATCGCCCAGAAATTCAAGCCGCTCATTGCTGTGACCGTTCACATCATGCTCCTTTATATACGAGCTGTGGGTCACGGCAGTTTTCAATATGCTCCGGTCTGCGAAGCTGTAGCCGAGTTTCCTTTCCAGGCGACTGATATCTCCCGTATAATTTTCGTTAGTTGCCTTCACTGCTCTCTATATTCTCCTCCATATCCAGCATGGACTGCCGTATGATATTTACCACGTTTTCCTCACTGTATGGCACGCTCTTTATGATAGCATTCATCACAGCAGTGCTTCCTGATGAACCGTGTATCTTGATAACGGGACCGTTCACCCCGAGAACGGGAGCCCCGCCGTATTCCTCGTAATCAAACTCCTTTACCAACGATGACATCTTTGATTTAAGCGCCAGAGATGCGATCTTCGTCCGTAAATTGCTCATCAGCATATTCTTTACCAGCTTCAAAATATTCCAAGCAAGACCTTCGGACAGCTTTAGTATCACATTGCCTACGAATCCGTCGCATACTATTACCTCGCATTCTCCCGTCGGCAATTCCCTCGCCTCAACATTTCCTATGAAATTGATAGGTGCGGTTTTAAGCCTGGCATATGCGTCCTTTATGACACTCGTTCCTTTACTTTCCTCGGTTCCCAGGTTTACGAGCCCGACTTTCGGGTCCTTGCGGCCCCAGACTTTCTCCATATATATGCTGCCCATCAATCCGTATTCCAACAAATTCTGCGCTTTTGCTTCGGAGCTGGCTCCTGCATCTACGAGAAGCGATGGTTCTCCTCCCAATTTAGGATAGACGCTTGCAAGCACAGGTCTGTCTATTCCCTCGATCCTGCCGAGTATCATCCTTGCTCCCACTACAAGAGCGCCCGTATTTCCTCCCGATATAAATACATCTCCATGACCGTCCTTAAGCATATTCAGTCCCACTACCATGGATGACTCGGTCTTTCTTCTGATGGCTTTAACAGGGCTGTCCGACATGGTTATGACATCATCGGCATTTACTATCTTTATGCTTTTCTTTTTGTATTTGTTTTTTTTCAGTTCTTCCTCTATTTCGGCTTTTCTTCCCACTATATAAATATCGTGGGGAATGACCTCTGCCGCTTTGACCGCACCCTTGACTATTTCCGCCGGTGCATAATCTCCTCCCATTCCGTCAATGATTATATTCATATGAGCCCTCCTCCCTTTTCAGATAAATTGATTTCCTTTTTCAACTCTCTTGCTCTGTTCTCTATATCATCTGCGCCGAATACCGATGAACCTGCCACCGCTATATCGACGCCTGCATCGGCTAATTTTCTTATGTTATCTGTATTTACGCCTCCGTCTATTTCTATTTTGAACGAAAGCCGCCGTTTTTTCCTGATCGCGTCAAGCTCACGTACTTTATCTATCGCCGACGATATGAATTTCTGTCCTCCGAATCCCGGATTGACCGACATTATCAGAACCATATCCGCATCTTCAATAACATAATCGAGCGTCGAAAGAGATGTAGCAGGATTTACCGCCACTCCCGCCTTAACGCCGCAAGATTTTATATGCGTCAAAGTCCTGTTGAGATGTATGCAAGCCTCCCGGTGTACTGTGATGTATTCAGTCTTATCAGTTACAAAATCCTCCAGATATGCATCGGGGTTTTCTATCATCAAATGTACATCGAATGGTATTCCCACTTTCCCCGTCAGACTTTTCATAACGGTGGCGCCGAAGCTTATGTTTGGTACGAAGTGTCCGTCCATGATATCAACATGGAGCAGATCAGCTCCTCCGACCTCCGCTTTCTGCACACATTCCCACAGCTTTGAAAAATCTGCCGAAAGTATCGATGGTGCCAGCTTTGCCATATCTTTTC
>Ga0192264_1155_pt1 | contig 15292 bp, 13 predicted proteins | sample Koala_Koa23_J3_FD_131267 | JGI IMG/M metagenome (GOLD analysis project Ga0192264, IMG submission 131267) | Enriched cells from koala feces incubated with labeled cellulose particles, San Francisco Zoo, California, United States - Koala_Koa2-3_J3 ... | reverse complement strand
AAATATAAAATGCCGGATAAAATTACAGGCAAATACGCAAATGAGGAGCGCAACATGGACAATACGAGGAATTACACCAGTTCACTATCAGAGAGGTATCCCAGCAAGGAGATGAAGTATCTCTTTTCACCTGAAATGAAATTCAGAACTTGGAGAAAGCTGTGGATAGCTCTGGCAGAGGCAGAGCAGGAGCTGGGACTTTCCATTACCGATGAACAGATCGCCGAGCTCAAGGCGGCGGCGGAGGATATAAATTACGACGTGGCGAAGGAACGCGAAAAGGAAGTCCGTCACGACGTCATGTCTCACGTCTACGCGTACGGACTGCAGTGCCCCAATGCCAAGGGAATCATCCACCTCGGAGCCACATCGTGCTACGTGGGAGACAACACGGATATAATAATCATGGCGGAGGGACTCAAGCTCATAAGACGCAAGCTGATAAACGTAATATCAAACCTTGCGGATTTCGCGGCAAAATACAAGGCGCTGCCGACGCTTGGGTTCACGCACTTCCAACCGGCTCAGCCCACCACCGTAGGCAAGAGGGCTACGCTCTGGCTGCAGGACCTCGTAATGGATTTGCAGGACCTCGATTACCTGCTTGATTCTCTGAGACTTCTGGGCTCCAAGGGAACGACAGGGACACAGGCTAGCTTTCTGGAGCTCTTTGACGGAGATATGGAAAAGGTGCGCAGGCTGGATGAGCTCATCGCCGGGAAAATGGGATTCAGCGGCTGCTACGCAGTATCGGGGCAGACGTATTCCAGAAAGGTGGATACGAGAGTCCTCAACGTGCTTGCGGGCATAGCGCAGAGCGCTCACAAGTTCAGCAACGACATCAGGCTGCTGCAGCACCTCAAGGAAATAGAGGAACCGTTTGAAAAGAATCAGATAGGCTCATCGGCTATGGCATATAAGAGGAATCCGATGCGCTCGGAGCGTATCGCGGCGCTTGCCAACTTCGTTATCGCGGGAGCGCTCAATCCGGCGATAACGGCCTCAACACAGTGGTTTGAGAGGACGCTCGACGATTCGGCGAACAAGAGGCTGAGCATATCCGAAAGCTTCCTCGCTGCCGACGGCATACTGGAGCTTTACATGAACATCACCTCAGGACTTGTGGTATATCCCAAGGTCATCGAATCAAGGCTTATGAGCGAGCTGCCGTTCATGGCAACGGAGAACATAATGATGGACGCTGTAAAGGCGGGCGGCGACAGGCAGGTGCTCCACGAAAAAATCAGGCAGCATTCGATGGCAGCCGGAAAGCGCGTAAAGGAAGAAGGCGCGGAGAACGACCTTCTCGATCGCATAGCTGCCGACCCGGACTTCAATATGAGCAAGGAGCAGCTGATGGCGCTGATGAAGCCGGAGAACTTTACGGGCTGCGCCGAAAGCCAGACCGAAAGGTTTTTGGAAACCGTGGTGAAGCCTATCCTGGAGGAAAACAGTGAGGCGCTCGGTATGCACGCCGACATAAACGTGTAGAACGCATTAACAAACCAAGACAAATAGACGAACAAAGATATAAAGCGCATAAGCGCATAGTCGTATAGAACAAAAAACGCGCATATCACATAGAGCGCAAAGAGTATGCAGACCATGCAAAGAGCAAAAAATGTGCTGTCCACATCACATATAGGGTAATATAGCGTAAATACTGAACAGACAGCACAGAACAGAATAGACGAAACGATACTTTTATATATTTAAATAAAAAGGAGTTTTAAATGATCAAAGCGATTGTAGGCGCCAACTGGGGCGACGAGGGAAAAGGAAAAATCACCGACATGCTTTCCAAGGAAGCTGATATTATAATCAGATTCCAGGGCGGAAGCAATGCGGGGCATACGATCAAGAACAACTACGGTAAGTTCGCTCTGCACATGCTGCCGTCAGGAGTTTTCTACGGACATACAACCAGCATTCTGGGAAACGGCGTTGCCCTCAACATTCCCTATATGGCAAACGAGATAAAGTCGCTTGTCGATAAGGGCGTGCCGGAGCCGAAGATACTCGTTTCCGACAGGGCGCAGATACTCATGCCTTATCATATACTCTTTGACGAATACGAGGAAGAAAGGCTGGCGGGCAAGGCATTCGGCTCCACGAAGTCAGGCATAGCTCCTTTCTATTCCGATAAATACGCTAAAGTCGGCTTTCAGGTTCAGGAGCTTTTCATGGATGAAAGCGAGCTTCGCGGAAAGGTGGAGAGAGTCATCGCTCAGAAAAACGTTCTGCTGAAGCATCTCTATCATAAGCCGGAGCTTAAAGCAGATGAAATAATGGCTACGCTGGCTGAGTACAGGGAGATGGTAGCGCCTTATGTATGCGACGTATCGCTTTTCCTCGATAACGCGCTGAAAGAAGGCAAAGAAATCCTGCTTGAGGGACAGCTTGGCGCTCTCAAGGACCCCGACCATGGTATCTACCCGATGGTAACTTCTTCATCTACGCTTGCGGCATACGGAGCGATAGGCGCGGGCGTGCCGCCGTATGCGATAAAGGATATAATCACGGTTGTGAAGGCGTATTCCAGCGCGGTAGGCGGAGGCGCATTCGTCAGTGAGATACTCGATGAGGATGAAGCCGAGGAGCTGAGAAAACGTGGCGGCGACGGAGGCGAATACGGAGCAACGACGGGAAGGCCGAGGAGAGTCGGCTGGTTCGACGCGGTTGCCACGAAGTACGGCTGCATGACTCAGGGAACGACCGAGGTTGCCTTTACGGTTCTCGACCCGCTCGGATACCTCGATGAGATACCCGTATGCGTCGCCTACGATATAGACGGCGAGATAACCGATAGATTTCCATGCACATCAAAGCTCGAAAAGGCAAAGCCGGTGATAAAGAAGCTCCCCGGCTGGAAGTGCGATATTACAGGAATACGCGAATTCGACAAGCTCCCTGCGGAGGCTCGGAATTACGTGAATGAAATAGAAAAGCTCATAGGCTTCCCGATTACCTACGTTTCCAACGGACCGGGGAGAGAGGATATTATCAGGAGGACGCCGCAACTGTAAAAACGGCAGGCAGTGGGCGCATACCCTGAAAATTTTCATTTTTAAAATGTCGTGGTAAAGGAGGAACATCATGGCTGTATTGATTAAGAACGGAATCGTTGTAACTGCGGAAGGCGAACAGCAGGCGGACATCTATGTGGAAGGTGAATCCATCGTTGCTGTCGGCAAGGGGCTCGAAAGTAAGCCCGGTGATGAGGTCGTGGATGCTTCGGGCAAGTACGTTTTGCCCGGCGGAGTAGACCAGCATGTGCATTTTTCCTTTACATATAAAGGAAGCAAGACGAGAGGCTTCGAGACGTCCAATGCGGCTGCCGTAGGCGGTACGACGACGCTCATAGAATTCGTAAATCAGGAAAAGGGCAGAGGTCTTGTGGAGACTATAGACGACTACCGCAAGACGGACGCCGAGGGCATCGCTATGGTGGACTACTCATTCCACAGCGTTATGACAGACCCCAGAGATGAGGTTATAGAGGAAATACCGAAGCTTGCGGAAGCCGGATACCCGACGATGAAGCTTTTCATGGCTTACAAGGGACAGTTCTTCCATGCAGATGACGATGCGATATTAAAGGCGCTTTACAAGGGCAAGGAAGCCGGAATCACGATTATGGTACACGCCGAAAACGCGGATATGATAGATGTTGCTACGAAGCAGCTCATAGCCGAGGGAAAGACGGAGCCGTACTATCACGCTGTCAGCAGACCGCCGGTAGTTGAAGCGGAGGCGACAAGACGGGCGATATATCTGGCGGAAATGGCGGACGCGCCGCTTTATGTCGTTCACGTTACGTGTAAAGAGGCTCTTGAGGAGGTCAAGGCTGCGTACGCGAGAGGTCAGAAGGTATTCGGCGAAACATGCGCTCACTATCTCGTGCTCGATACGGAGGACCTGGCAAAGCCGAACTACGAGGGCGCGAAGTATGTATGCTCACCGGCACTGAGGACAAAGGAGCACAGAGACGCGCTGTGGGAGGCTGTAGACAGAAAATGGCTCAACGCCATAAGCTCCGACCACTGCGGATTTGATTTCGCGGAGCAGAAGCACATGGGCTACGGCGAGGGCAAATCCTTTGCGGATATACCTAACGGCGCACCGAGTCTCCAGAACAGGCTTAATATCCTCTGGACATACGGAGTATGCGAGGGCAGGCTTTCCAGGAGCAGGCTGGTAGACCTCTACGCTACATCACCGGCAAAGGTCAACGGACTCGATAAGAAGGGTCAGCTGGCAGTAGGCTTCGATGCTGACATCGTGATATTCGATCCTGATTATGAGGGTATCATAAGCGCCGAAACGAATCTTGAAGGCGTTGATTACAGTCCGTTTGAGGGATTCAAGCAGAAGGGCCGTCCCGAAACCGTATTCCTGAGAGGCGAGAAGATAGTGGACAACGCGAAGTATATAGGACACAAGGGACAGGGCAGATTCATAGCAGGAAAGCCGTTCGGCGCAGCCTATCAGTGGTAAACACGCAGCTGCAAGTGATGAGCGGTGATGGCAAGTGGTAAGACAGATGAAAATAAACGGAAAGAGACTTCTTGACAACCTGTATGCTCTGAGGGAATTTACCGACACGCCCGGAAAGGGCGTGACGCGTTTTTCCTATGGAGAGCAGGATGTCAATGCGAGAAGGTATATATTGGACATAGCGGAAAGGCTGGGCTGCAGCATTTCCATAGACGCCTTGCAGAACATACGTCTCGGCTTCAAGGGGAATGTGCCCGGCAGAAAGACGATAGCAGCAGGCTCGCACATCGATACGGTGAGAAACGGCGGCTGGCTTGACGGAATCTACGGCGTGTGCGGCGCTCTTGAGGTAATGGAAACGCTGACGGAGAATCTTGCGGATTATGACTATAACTATGAGGTCGTTATCTTCGCCGAGGAAGAAGGCTCGGGATTCGGCTCGACGATGACCGGCAGCAAATTCATATCGGGAATATACGATGAGTCCGACCTCGATAAGCTGAAAAACGATGAGGGAAAAACTCTGAGGGAGGTCCTGGCTCCGCTGCAAACGAGATGCTGCTGCGATGTCAGGGAGAATCCATACAGGCAAGTGCAGCCGAAAGAAGCAGGCGTATCAACGCAGTGCGGAGAGAGCAGTGTAGATATTTCCCGGGTAATGTGGGATTTCGATACGGTGAAAACCATGCTGGAGCTTCATATAGAGCAGGGACCTGTTCTCGATGAAGCGGGTCTTTCCATAGGAATAGTCGATAACATCTTCGGAATGAGGGTCATAGAGGTGAAGCTTGACGGAGTGGGAAACCATGCCGGAGCTACGCCTATGAGCCAGAGGCACGACGCCCTGTGTACGGCTGCGGAATGCATTCTGAAGGCAGAGGAGATAGTCCGCGCCGATGAGGATAAGAGAACTGTCGTTACGACAGGAAAAATAGAGGCTGCTCCTAACTGCTCAAACGTAATACCGGAGACTGTAACCTTTACACTTGAGGTACGCGACAGGGATGAAGCCAAAATCAACAAGGCAATGGATGAAATAACGGGCAGCATAAGGGATATTGCAGACCGCAGACGGGTATCCTGTACGATAGAGGAACACTCAAAATCGTCTCCCTTGCCGCTGAATAGACGGCTTATCGACAGCATGGCCGCAAGAGCTGAAGGTCAGGGGCTGCCGTACAAGGTCATGGACAGCGGCGCGGTACACGATGCCTGCATGATAGCGGCTCATGTCGATACGGGAATGATTTTTGTTCCCAGTATAGAGGGCAGGAGTCATGTTCCGCAGGAAAACACAGCGGAAGAGCACCTGCTGACAGGCGCGCAGTTTCTCATGGATACCGTGCTGTCAGAGTTAGCCTCAGGAAAATAACAGATAACGGAAATACGAGGTCATAGGATGTACAAGAAAGCAGTAAGAGCCGCATGGGTCGAAGTGAATATCACGAGTCTTGATTTTAACATAAAGAAGATTCTTGAAAAGGTCGGACCGGGCAGGAAAATAACGGGAATAATCAAAGCCGACGGATACGGACACGGAGCCGTCAAGGTGGCTACGGTATTGAGAGCCAACGGTATAGATTCGTTCGGAGTGGCAACGCTTTCGGAAGCCATACGTCTCAGGCAGGCGGGCTTTGTTCTCGAGGAGATCGTCATTTTGGGTCTTACTCCCGAACCCTATGCGGATACAATAGTAGAGTACAGACTCACTCCCGTTGTCTGCGATTTTAAAAACGCCGAAGCCATTTCCAAAGCAGCGGCAAAGGCGGGGATAATAATCAACGGCCACCTCGCGGTGGATACAGGAATGGGCAGGATAGGCTACGATCCTGACAACTCAGCGTCAATAGACGATATAAGGATGATAAGCAAGCTTCCGAATTTCAGGATAGCGGGATTGTTTTCGCACTTTGCCACGGCGGATGCAGCCAATAAAGCGTATGCCGCAGTGCAGGAGCAGAGGTTCATGGTGTTTTACAAACAGCTGCTGAAAGCCGATATAGAGATACCGTGCAGGACGATTGCCAACAGCGCCGCTATCATGGAAATCGCTTCGACTCATTATGAGATGGTGCGTCCGGGGATAATACTGTACGGCTGCTACCCTTCGGATGAGGTCGACAGGAGCCAGCTGGAGCTGAGACCGGCGATGTCTGTAAAGGCAAATATAGTGCAGATCAAGAAAGTGCCGGTGGGAAATTCGATAAGCTACGGTCGCAAATTTACGACGACATGCGACAGCTTGATAGCTACTATCCCGATCGGCTATGCCGACGGACTTCCCAGACCGTATTCGTCCGGAGGAAAGGTGATCGTCAACGGGGTATTTGCTCCGATTGCAGGGACCATCTGCATGGACCAGTGTATGATAGATGTGACTAATGTGCCCTACGTCAGACAGGGGGATGAGGTCACGATCATGGGAAAGGACGGCATATACGAAATATCCGCCGACGACATAGGAGAAGCTACGGGAACAATAAATTACGAGGTGCTGTGCGCGTTCGGGCAGAGGCTTCCCAAGGTATACGTTTATTAAATTAAAATTGTTGTCCGAGAGATAATATAGTAGGGAAAATAAGATAAGCATGAATATGAAAGATAAATATCAACAAATAACGGAAGCAGTCATATCGCATTTTCCTGCAAGACTCAACGGATTGCTGGCACCTGAAGCCATCGACTGCAGTGAGGATACGCAGACGAGCAGGGTGCGCTTTACGGCAAAGGAATGGGAGAAGAACCAGCGGGGAGAGCTTCACGGCGGTGCGGCGGCATCGATGTTTGACACGTGCATGGGGATAACAGCGGCTGCATTTGCGGATTCCAATGTTACAACGGCTGATCTGTCGGTGTCATATATCAGACCCTTTACCGGCAGCAGCTATATCTTTGAATCTAAAGTCGTACATCTCGGCAGGACTCTGATACGTATAGAGGGTAAAGCATTTGATGAGAGCAGCGGCAAGCTGCTTGCGTCCGCGCAGGGAATGTTCGTGAGGATCGGAGGAGCTGTTTAAGAGATTAGTATGATTTGGGTTTCAGGCACGGTGTTGCTGAAACCCATCTTTAATTGGCATATCCGGCTGCACGGATATGCCGACTTATGGAGGCATGAAACAGCAAGTGTTTTTATATTAGCGAAAGGAACGGAAGAATGAAGTTTTATGAAATTACTTTCAGCCCGACCGGAGGGACAAAGAAAGCAGCAGATATTTTGAGCCACAGCTTGTCGGAGGAGATTCTGGAAGTTGATTTGTGTGACCGTAATGCTGATTTTTCAAAAATAGCCTTAAATGAAAACGATATTGTGCTTATTGCTGTTCCGTCGTATGGCGGACGCGTTCCACAGGCAGCTATCGATAGGCTTGGAGCGATAACAGGGGAAAATGCCAGAGCTGTTCTTGTCTGCGTATATGGGAACCGCGCTTATGACGATACCCTTGCCGAATTGCTGAATGTTTCCTGCAAATCCGGTTTCAGGCCCATTGCGGCGGTTGCAGCTCTGGCGGAACATTCGATTGCGCGAAAGGTTGCAGCAGGCCGTCCGGATGCAGAGGACGAAACGTGTTTAAAAGCAATGGCAGTTCAAATCCATGAAAAGATTGTCTCAGAGGACACTGCGGTTCCTTCGGTTCTCGGAAAAATTCCGGAAAATCCGAGCCGCTCAATGCCGGGCATGGCACCGGACGCTTCGTCTGACCGTGTAAAATGCGGCTTATGCGCGGAGAAATGTCCGGTCGGGGCGATTGACCCCGTCTCGATGAATCCGGATAACAAAAAATGTATCAGCTGTATGAGGTGCATTTCTGTCTGTCCCGCAGGCGCAAAGAAGATGGGGCGTGTTTTCACCAGCCTGGGAGGTGTGGCGCTTGGCGTCCTCTGTGCAAATCGAAAGGAATATGAACTGTTTTTATAAGGCGCTTTTATAAGAACAAGGAAGCACGTCATGGAAAATAAATTTTAAGAGTAGGAATCACAGGAGCAGCAAATGAAAGTATACGCAATCAACGGAAGAGCAAAAAGAATTAAGAACACAGAAATCAGCAGGGGACTGCCTTTCGGCAGCCCCTTATCTTTGTGAGAGTTTTTTAATTGTAAATCAGCCTCGACAATACTATATCTTCCGCGGCATTACGTCGGATTCTCCGGAATTTTACAGGAAATGGTATTCATCATCCTCAGTCGCACGAACAGGAATCCGGGTCAACCGCAACGCTCTCAGTCACACGAACAGGAATCCGAGTCAACAGCCACGCTGCGGCGTATTTTCTTTGTCGCGGATTTTTCCTTATCCGTCAGGAAGATAGCACCCTTAAAATAATCAAGGTCTACGTGACCGGAGATTCCGGAAACGCTGCCCTTGTCATCGTACTGAAATCCGGACCAGTCCTTCCAGCCTCCGATATCGCCCGGCTCGCGAACGCCGTAGTCGGCGACCCACAGGGGATATGCGGTCAGGTTTGATTTCCATACGGATTCGGCATCATAAGCATCGGAATATACCGCAGGGGTATGGCCGAGCCTTTCATTCAATCTTTCGAGATAGGCCCCGGCTATTTTTACAGCCTCATCGTCGCTGAGCCCGGACAGGTTTTCAAAATCCATGGCAGCCCGCATGGTGTAGGGCTTGCTTTCGATAAGACCGGCAAAGAAATCCGCCTGCGCTATTGCCTCGTCTACGCTGCGGGCAGTCACATAATGGTAAAATCCATATTCAAGACCGGCATCTCTTGCAGCTTTATAATTCTCTTCAAAGCGGTCGTCCACTATATTTGAGCCTTCTCCGGCCCGTATATAGACGGCTTCAATACCGCTGTTTTTTACTTTTTCAAAATCTATATCACCCTGCCATACGCTGACGTCTATGCCGCGGTGCTTTTCACTATCCGAATCTGCGGCTGCGGACGCGCTGCACGAGGGCAGAACGAGAGAAAAAATCAAAATCAAAGGAAGAAATACAGATACAAAGCGTCTGTTCAATATTGTCACCTCCTCATTATCAATATATGCTGTTGCAATTCAAGCGGTGTATGGAGTATTATGGTAATGGGAAAGGGCAATGGAAAAGTAATACCATGAAAAGATACAAAGTGCCGGATATAGAAACTGACAGACTCAAGTTAAGACGATGGCGGCGGAAGGATGCCGCAGATCTTTTTGAATACGGCAAGAGCCCGAATGTGGGACCCAGCGCGGGGTGGAAACCGTATGCCAGCATATCTGAATCGAGATTCGTTATAGCAAATTCCTTTATCAACAGCATGACGTGGGCTTTGGAATACAAAGAAACGGGAAAGGTCATCGGCAGCATAGCGCTCAGTGAGGACAAATTCAGGCCGGATGTCAACAGCATGGAGCTGGGATATTCGCTGTCGGAGAGCTACTGGGGCAGAGGTTTGATGCCGGAGGCAGCAGAGGCGTTGATAGAATACGCATTTGATGTTCTCAAGCTGGATGTGCTGATGATAAAAACAGGCCTTGACAACACCAGAAGCCAGCGGGTGATAGAAAAGTGCGGCTTTACATACGAGGGAACACTGAGAAAGATTTACAGAATGTACGACGGAACCGTCAAGGAAGTGAGATGCTATTCCATCCTGCGTGAGGAATATGAGAAAATAAGGATTAAAAAGAGCTAGAGGAACAGGCTTCAGCGGGTGAGAGAAGTCAGAGCAATAAGTATAAGAAAGGCTGAATGATATAGAATGGCAAAGAAAAAAAGTAAAGAAAAGAACGGCAGCGAAAAGAGCGGACATGCTCATAAAACCAATGCAATCAGATTGGTTGAAGCGGCAGGTATATCATATAAAATGTACACTTACGATGCGCCGGACGGTTTTATGGACGGACTTTCGGTAGCGCGTACGCTGGGGCAGGATCCGGAGCAGGTTTTCAAAACGCTGGTAACGTGGAGCAGCAACAAGGAATATTTCGTGTGCGTGATTCCCGTGGGCGAGGAGCTTGACCTCAAGAAAGCCGCGAAGCATTTCGGGGTGAAGAAGATAGAAATGATTCCGTCCAGGGATATAACGAAGGTTACGGGATATATCAAAGGCGGCTGCTCTCCTATCGGCATGAAAAAACCGTTCCCTACGGCAATCCACATATCTGCATCGGATTTTGACAGCATTATAGTGAGCGGCGGCAGAGTCGGCCTGCAAATGGAGCTGCCGGTGAATGCGCTGCTGGAGATGACGGCAGGGAGTCTGGCTGATTTGGTGAATTAAGAAATTATTGCAAATGATACCCGTTTAATGTAAAAGTCAAAACAAATTATTGGAAAGAATCCCTGAGTTTCTGTAATTGCAGTGAGCTGAGGGGTTATAATTTTGCAATGCTCTCATGGAGAATGATATAAAATCATCGAGACGCATACTATTTTATACGCATAATAAAAAGACACAAAAATACATACAAAACACAAGAAAAATTTGTGAATTAAAACAAAATAAGAAAATTTTTTTTGTTAAAACCCATAAAAATATATTGACATCAAGCTCTCAATCAGGTACTCTAATACAGGACGCCCGAACGGGCGTATTCAGTCATACGGCGAAAAGCCGGAAAAGCTGAAATCATAAAACTATAATTACAACTGTAAGTATAAATATAAATACAGTATGAATCATCAACCAAGGAGTATGGCTCATATATGTAGTAAAAATAAGCAGTACGCAGTGAGTGTTAAAAACAGAAACATAAGCAAAAGCAGGAGCAAGAAGAGAAACAGGAGAATGAAATGTCAAAAAAATTAAACGAAGCCGTAGAAATCAGATGGCACGGCAGGGGAGGACAGGGCGCTAAAACCGCATGTCTGCTGTTGGCCGACGTAGCATTCAGCTCGGGGAAGCATGTTCAGGGATTTCCCGAATACGGCCCGGAGAGAATGGGCGCGCCGATAACCGCATATAACAGGATTACCGACGAGCATTGCAAGGTTCATTCCAATATATACACACCGGATTATGTTGTAGTAGTCGATGAAACGCTGCTTAAGTCGGTAGACGTTACAAAGGGGCTCAAGGAGAGCGGAGCGCTTATCATCAACAGCCGCAAGACACCGGAGGAGATAAGACCGCTTCTTAAAGGCTACAAGGGTAAGGTGTGCGTAGTGGACGCAGAGAAGATATCGATGGAAGCGCTGGGTAAAAACTTCCCTAACACCCCTATGCTGGGCGCGGTAGTGGAGGTCAGTCATGTCATCAACAAGGATAAATTCATAGAAGATATGCAGGAATCTTTTCAGCATAAATTTGCCCATAAGGAGAATCTCATCGAGGGCAATATGAAGGCACTGATAAAGTCCATGGATGAAGTAAAGGTAGGATAAACTAATATAAGCAGGAACTGGTATAAGAAGGATAAGATAAGCAAGGCAGGATAAACAAAGGAAAATAAGCAAAGGAAGGTTACGATGAAAGTACACGCTAAGGATATAGATGAAAAGATCACCTGGCAGGATATCACGACGGGTGCGGAAATATACGAACCGGCGACCTCGCTGCTGGTAGAGACGGGAGACTGGCGCGTGATGGTGCCGGTATTCAAACCGGATAAATGCAAGCACTGTATGCTCTGCGTGCCGTTCTGCCCGGACAGCTCAATTCCGGTAAAGGATGGCAAGAGACTCGATTTTGATTTTAAGCACTGCAAGGGATGCGGCATATGCGCCAAGGTATGTCCGTTCGACGCGATAGATTTTGTAAAGGAGGAAAAGTAGATGGCAAAGAGAGACAGAATGTCCGGCAATGAAGCCGTGGCGACAGCGATGAGACAGATCAATCCCGATGTTATGGGAGCTTTTCCTATCACACCGTCAACGGAAATCCCTCAGTATTATTCAAGCTACATAGCAGACGGCAAGGTGGACACGGAATTCGTAGCCGTAGAATCCGAGCACAGTGCCATGTCCGTATGCATAGGAGCATCGGCGGCGGGAGCGAGAGCTGTTACGGCGACTTCATCGGCAGGACTGGCTTACATGTGGGAGCTTCTCTACGTGGCGGCCTCCGCGAGACTGCCTATCACGATGTCGGTCGTCAACAGGGCGCTTACAGGACCTATAAACATCAATAATGACCATTCGGATTCAATGGGAGCAAGGGACTCCGGATGGATACAGATATATGCGGAAACCAATCAGGAGGTTTACGATAACTACATCCAGGCAATGCCGATAGCGGAGACGATCAGACTTCCTATCATGATATGTCAGGACGGATTTATCACAAGCCACGGTGTTTCCAACATCGAGCTGCTCGAGGATCAGGAGGTAAAGGATTTCGTAGGCACTTACGAGCCGGAAAATTACCTGCTCAAGTCGGAGAACCCGCTTGCAGTGGGACCTTACGGAATTTCTCCGTATTATATGGAGGTAAAGCGTTCGCAGGCGCAGGCTATGAAGGACGCGATGCCGATAATCCTCGACGTTGCCAAGAGATTCGAGAAGCTGTCCGGCAGAAAATACGGGTTCTTTGAAGAATACATGATGGACGACGCTGAAGCGGCTATCGTGCTCATAGGCTCAAGTGCAGGCACAGGCAAGGAAGCCGTTGACAGGCTCAGAGCCGAGGGCAAAAAGGTCGGACTCATAAAGCTGAGAGTTTTCAGACCGTTCCCGAGGATTCCTCTGGCAGAAGCGATGTGCAAGGTAAAGGCGGTAGCCATCATGGATAAGGCGGAAAGCTTTTCCAACAGCGGCGGTCCGCTTTTCAGCGAAGCCAGAAGCTCTCTCTACGATCTGCCGAACAAGCCGCACGCGATAAACTACATATACGGTCTCGGCGGCAGGGACATCACGGTGGAGGATTTTTATGAGATCTACAATGACCTCTTCATTATAAACGAAACCGACGATCCGGGCGATGTCTACAGGTACATCGGCGTCAGAGATTCCAGATTTGGCGAGGGCGGATTCGACCACAAGAAGTACGAAGAATAAGGAGACAGCGACATGACATACAATCTTAAAAAAGAAGTGGAAAAGCCTGAAAGACTGGCGGGAGGTCACAGGCTGTGCGCCGGATGCGGAGCGGGAGTTACCGTAAGAGGCGTTTTGAGAGCTCTCGAGCCGGGAGATAAGGCGGTAGTGACGAACGCTACGAGCTGCCTCGAGGTCTCAACATTTATATATCCCAATACGGCGTACTATGACAGCTATATCCACACCGCATTTGCCAACGGAGCAGCGACGATGTCGGGAGTGGAGACGGCATACAAGGTACTGAAAAGAAGGGGAAAGGTCAAGGATACATTCAAGTTCATCACCTTCGGAGGAGACGGCGGTACGTACGATATCGGTTTACAGTCGCTTTCGGGAGCTATGGAGCGCGGTCACGACATGGTGTACGTCTGCTATGACAACGAAGCCTACATGAATACGGGAATCCAGAGATCCTCATCGACGCCGCGTTTTGCCGACGCCACGACTTCCCCTGCGGGAGAGGTACTGCCGGGCAAGATACAGAATAAAAAGGATCTGACCGGCATCATCGCAGCGCACAACATCCCGTATGCGGCTCAAACTACGTTTTTCGGGAATTTCAAGGATTTTCATGAAAAGGCGCACAAGGCGATTTACACAGAAGGTCCGTGCTTCCTCAACGTTTTGTCGCCGTGTCCGAGGGGATGGAGATACGAGACCGAGGATCTTGCGGAAATATGCAGGCTGGCGGTGGAGACGTGCGTATGGCCGATGTACGAAATAGAAAACGGCAAATGGCACCTCACTTACGAGCCTAAAAAGAAGCTGCCCGTTGTAAACTTCCTGGAAAAACAGGGAAGATTCAAGCACATGTTCAAGAAAGGCAGCGAATGGATGCTTGAGGAAACACAGAAGTACGTTGACGAGCAGTGGGAAAAGCTGCTTGCAAAGTGTGAATAACGCATCCGGAATTAATTGAGATATTAAAATTGGATGATAATGACTTTAAAGAATATGAACAACATGAATCATATAAATCATATAATCCTGATGATATGCAGGAATTACAGTAATTGATTTAAACAGCGGAAGGCGGGGAATTTTTAATTTCTCCGCCTTCCGTTCTCTGAAAAGAAATAAGTGCCGAGTGCTGGCTTGCTGATTTCTTCAGACATCCTGTGAAATCCTACTCGCCACAGGGTATTTATTGTATAAAGAAAATCCCGCATTTCACACGCGGGGATGGTTTTTATCCTTAATTGGCAAGCTGGTTTATTTCGTCAATAGTGAGGCCCGTGGTTCTTGAAATCAGTTCCGGGTCAAGTCCTTCTGCAAGCAGACTGCGTGCAATTTGATTTTTTTCTTTTTTGCGTCCTTTACTGATGCCTTCCTTGCGTCCCTTGGCAAGCCCTACTTTTAAACCCTCTGCGAGCCCATTCTCTCTGGCTTCCTGCTTCATTTCCTCTATCAGTACGTTCATAGTCACCTCTCCTCTCTCATTTTCTTTAAAATATCTGACTTTATCTGCAAGTATGCGGCTCGTTATCATGTCGGCTTCCGTCTGCCACATATCATGCAGGAGATTTCCTACGGGAGTGTCGTCTGTCATGGAAGCGTTGACGTATATCGTGTATGCGCCGTCATCGTAAAATTTGCCGGTTTTCCTTGAACATATCTGTAACCTGTCGACCTGTATCTGCGAATCAAGCACATCGGTTTCGGTGATAAATATTATGTATCTGTCAGGCAGCAGAGCGAAATCGCTGCTTTTGTTTAAGCTGTTCGCGTCTATTATGCTTCCATGGTATCTTGCTCTTTTCAGCGAAGCACCCTTAGTATCGCGCTGTACTTCGATATTGTAAAGCTTTC
>Ga0192264_1154_pt1 | contig 15314 bp, 12 predicted proteins | sample Koala_Koa23_J3_FD_131267 | JGI IMG/M metagenome (GOLD analysis project Ga0192264, IMG submission 131267) | Enriched cells from koala feces incubated with labeled cellulose particles, San Francisco Zoo, California, United States - Koala_Koa2-3_J3 ... | reverse complement strand
CAAGTACAGTGAGCCGGTCTTTATCACAAAAAACGGCCAGGGAGACCTGGCAGTTATGAGTATAGAGACTTATGAGCAGCTTTCCGGCCGTCTGGAGCTCTATGGTCTGTTGCAGGAGGGGATGAATGATCTTGCAGCAGGAAGAACCCGTCCCTTTGATGAGGCCATGGATGAAGTGATGGAAAAATACAAACCATGAGATACTTCATTCATATAACCAAACAGGCGGAACACGATATGGACGATGCTGCAGCTTATATTGCATACATGCTTTTAAATCCACAGGCGGCTTATAACCTACTGGCAAGAGTACGGGCAGATGTCGCTGCACTTGCCGATTTCCCACAACGTAATGCCCTTGTCGAAGATTCAATCCTTGCTTCGTGCGGTATCCGCTTCATAGTAATCAACAATTATCTTGCATTTTACATTATCTCGGAAGACAATGTCACAGTGCATATCATTCGTTTTCTGTACTCCAAACGCAATTGGGTGCATATCTTAAAGCAAGGTTACTCATTTGATTAAAAATCTGCCGGATACCTCAGGCAGATTTTTTATGCCACAAATATATCAGTGTCAGGATATGTCGATTCATGTCACAAAATCAAATTTATGCACTGAAATGCAAAAACTATTAAATTTCGACATTTTTATGCATTTCACAGGGAAAAATAATGAAACATTTAGGATTTTAAAATGCCTTACAAATGATAAATATTTCAAATCAATAGTTCAAGCAAAACAATGAAAAGAAAATAACCGCTTTGAATTTACGATTTTCAACCAGCCGCCTGCTCAATTTCATCGAATAAGCTGTTGTTATCTGCCGTTAATCAGAGTAAAATAATATATACACAAAAAAATGGTATATGTATATATGGTATATATGCAAAAAACTCGAAAGGATCATGCTTTGTTATGTCTTTTGTAACCTTTGAAAACGTGGGGAAAATATATAAGACGGGTGATGTTGAGGTGCAGGCGCTTCACGATGTGAGCTTCGGCATAGAGAAAAGCGAAATCTGCGTCGTCGTCGGACAGTCGGGAGCGGGTAAAACCACCCTGCTCAATATCCTCGGGGGAATGGACAGGTTATCCGAGGGAAAGGTGCTGCTCGACGGAAACGACATCTCATCTCTTACCGTAAAGCAGATGGCCACCTACAGGAGGCTTGATATAGGATTTGTCTTTCAGTTTTACAATCTCATCCCGAACCTCACGGCTCTGGAAAACGTAGAGATAGCTTCACAGCTTTCCAAAGATCCGCTCGACAGCGAAACGGTCATGAAAAGCGTGGGGCTCGGTGAGAGGATGGATAATTTCCCCGCGCAGCTTTCGGGCGGTGAACAGCAGCGCGTTGCCATAGCGAGGGCGCTCGCGAAGAATCCCAAGCTGCTGCTCTGCGATGAACCTACGGGGGCGCTTGATTACGAGACAGGTAAAGCAATCCTAAAGCTGCTGCAGGATTCATGCAGGCATGGTGGTATGACTGTGGTGATCATAACGCACAACTCCGCGCTTACAGCTATGGCGGACAGAGTGGTAAGGATAAAGAACGGCACGGTGGATTCCATTGAACTCAATGAAAATCCCACGCCGGTCGAGGATATAGAGTGGTAATTGACGGCGCACAGAAACAGCGCCGGAGGTAAAATGGCGGGAAACGTTTATTCAAAAAATATAAGAAGGACGATATGGGGAAGTATGGGAAGATACATAGCCATACTTTCCATAATAGCGCTTGGCGTAGGCTTCTTCGCGGGAATCAAAAATACCAAGGCTTCGATGATGCTGACGTGCAACGAATACGTGAGCGAGTACAATATGTACGATTTCAGGCTGCTTTCCACATACGGCTTCACGGACGACGATGTGGATAAGGTCGCTGATGTAGACGAAGTGGCTGAGGCGGAGGGCTCCGTCACGGCCGATTTCTTTTCGGAAGACAGCGAGGGCAATTCGATCATTCTCAGAGCCCATTCGATAACCGAGAGCATTAATACGCTTAATCTCACGGAGGGGAGGATGCCTGCCGCCGACAACGAATGCGTTGCAGACGAGCATTTTTTCACGAGCGAGGATATAGGGACGACCGTGCGGGTCACGGATGAAAACGACGAGGATACGAAGGGTGAGCTCGAATACGAGGAATATGAAATCGTGGGGCTCGTGAATTCCACGTATTACATGATAAAAACGGAGAGGGGGACCACATCTCTCGGCGACGGCAGCATAGATGCGTACATATACGCACCCCTTGAGAGCTTCACGTCGGAATATTTCACCGAGATGTTCGTGACTTCAAAGGAGCAGGGCTACATATTCAGCGACGAGTATGCCGATAATATTGCGGCTGCGAAATCGCCCGTTACTAAGGCTGCGGAAAGCAGCGCGGCAGACAGATACGAAGAAATACTGGCGGATGCCGAGGAGGAGATCGAGGAGGGTCAGCAGGAAATCGACGATGGCCGGGCTGAGCTGGAATCCGAAAGGGCGTCCGCCTATGCTCAGCTTGACAGCGCAAAGGCGGAGCTCGATGAAAACAGCAGCAAGATAGAAGCCGGAAAAAGCGAGCTGAAAGAAACGAAGAAAACGCTGACCTCGCAGAGACAGCAGGTTTCAGATGGTATAGATGAGGTGAACGCAGCTCTGGCGCAGCTGAATGCCGCGTACGAAAGCGCGTTGTCCGGCGCGGCTCGATCAGACGGTAGCTCATCTGGAAACAGCTCCGGAAGCGATACGGGAAGTGGTTCCGGAAATGTATCAGGAAGCGATTCGAATACGACTGCCGCTACCGCTGCCGGAGCTTCAAATGCAGCAGAATATGAACAGACAAAGGCTTCGCTGGAGGCTCAGCTGCAGCAGCTGGAGGCCAGCCTGGAGGAAATAGACAGCGGATTTGCTCAGATCAAAGAGAAGGAGACTTCGCTTGAAGAGTCGGAGGCTCAGATAGAAGCCGGATACAGCGAATACTACGAGTCAAAGGCAACTGCCGAGGCGGAATTTGCGGCAGCCGAGGAGGAGCTTGAGGATGCGCAGGAGGAGCTCGATGAAGCGAGAGAAGAGCTTGAAGATATCGAGAGTCCCGAGATATACGTCTATGAGAGAGAAGACAATCAGGGCTTCGGATCATTTGAGAGCAATGCCGATATAGTAGACAGCATCGCGAAGGTTTTCCCCGTTTTCTTCTTCCTGATAGCCGCTCTCGTATGCTCCACGACGATGTCGAGGATGATAGAGGAGGAAAGGACGCAGATAGGCGCTCTTAGGGCGCTGGGTTATACGTCGGGCAGGATAATGCTCAAGTATATGATATATTCCGGTTCGGCGGCGACGATAGGCTGTATTGCGGGCTTTCTTGCGGGTTCCAAATACTTTCCTCTGGCGATATGGACAGCTTACGGTATGATGTTCGGATTCGCACCGCTGGAATTTTACTTTAGCTGGCCGCTTGCCGCGATTTCCCTTGCAGGTGCTTTGGTATGCTCGATGGGAACGACTTATGCCGCCTGCAGAGGACAGCTCAATAATATGCCTGCGGAGATACTGAGACCGAAAGCGCCAAGAGCGGGAAAGAGAATACTGCTCGAGAGATTCGGCTTCCTGTGGAAACGGATGAGATTCCTGCACAAGGTATCGGCAAGAAATATTTTCAGATACAAGAAGCGAATGATAATGATGATACTGGGAATCGGCGGCTGTACGGCGCTCGTGCTCGCAGGCTTCGGTATCAAGGATTCTATGGCCGGTATAGCGGATTACCAGTATTCCGATATCGAAAGATACGATATGATGGTTGCGTATTCGGACGAGATCGATGATGAGCAGAGAAACGATTTTGAAACGGAGTACGCTGATATACTCGATAACGCAGCGCTGATTCAGGAGACGTCGGTGAGCGTAAAAGGAACGGGAGAAACCAAGTCATGCAACCTTATGATATCCGATGATGAAAACATAAGCAAGGCTGTAAACTTTACATATGACGACGGAGAGACGATAGCCTATCCCGGCAGCGGCGAAGCGATGCTGAACGATAAGCTGGCAAAGACGCTCGGCGTTGAAGTCGGAGATAAAATAACGGTGACGTACGACGACACTGAAACAGCCGTTTTGACGGTATCCGGAATTTACAAAAATTACGTTTCAAATTACATATATATAAACGCCGATACATATGAAAATGAGTTCGGCAGGAGCTATGAACCGTCGATAATGCTCGTGACGGTAAATGATGATACAGATGTTCAGAAAGCCGCAGCTGATATCAACGGTTTTGACGATGTGGCGGGGATATCCGTCGTCGAGGACGTAAAGGAGAACATCGACGATATGATGGTGAGCCTTAATTACATAATCATCCTCGTCATAGGATGTGCGGGTGCACTGGCATTTATCGTACTGTTTAATCTGGGGAATATCAACATCACCGAACGTGAACGCGAGATCGCGACCATCGAGGTGCTGGGATTTTATCCGAGGGAAACGGGCTCATACGTCTTTAGAGAAAACCTGATACTGGTGATGATGGGGATAGTTGTCGGTCTTCCGGGCGGCAATATACTCCATAGCTTTATCATGGACAGGATAGTTGTAGACGCCATAGCCTTCAACACGGTAATAAAGGGCACGAGCTACCTGTTCGCCGTAATCGTGGTTCTGCTGTTCACATTCATCGTAGATATCATTCTCAGGCGCAAGCTCAGGCGTATAAACATGGCGGAAGCGCTCAAGTCGACGGAGTGATAAATCGACGTGATTGAAAACATATCTAAATAATAACCGAGCGACAGGTTTGCAGACACGTATAAAACTGTCGCTCGTTTTGTTTATAAACCGAAGAAAACCAAGAATATATTGAAGAAATCCGAAGAATGAGTTAAAATATATCTGCTGACAAAACAAAGAATCAGGGAGTTATCATCAGATGAAGGAGCACAGTGAAAGCAACATAAAGATATCGGACGAGGTGATAGCCGTATGTGCCGTGAATGCGACCCTGAAAACAGAGGGAGTTGCTGATCTGGCGGGCGGCTTTTCCAATGCTCTTTCAAAGAATTTCCTGGGTAAGGAGCTTCTCGCAAAGGGCATAAAAGTAGTCCAAACGGAAGAGGGCGTGGAGATAGACGTACATATAATCGTAAAGTACCATGCCAAGATACCTGCGGTAGCGTGGGACATACAGGAAAATGTGAAAAACGAAGTGCAGTCGATGACAGAGCTTGACGTTAAAGCCGTCAACATACATGTTGAGGGTGTGGAAATGCCGGCGGAGGACGATAAAACAGATGACTAGAAGCGAAGCAAGAGAAATTTTAATGCAGATATTATACGAGCTGGACACCACCGGAGCCATGGAAAACGAAACGGCATACAGGCTTGTGGATGAACGCCTCAAAGGTAATCATAAAAAAAGAGGTCGTATGCTGCTCGCAGGGATAATAAACGATAAGGATGATATAGACAGCCTGATAAACGCCAACAGTAAATCGTGGAAAACAGCGAGGATGCCAAAGGTCGATCTGGCCATCATGAGGCTCGCTCTCGGCGAGATGAGATTCGATGAAGAAATACCGCCTGCCGTCGTTATCAACGAGGCTATCAATCTGGCGAAGAAGTTCAGCACGGAGCAGTCCTCGGGCTTTATACACGGCGTGCTCGGTTCGATAGTAAATTCAGATGAAAAAAGCAAGGGTTAAATGCGTTCTGGGCATAGATACGAGCAATTACAAGACGTCAGTTGCCCTGGTAGACAGAGATAAAAACATAATATGCGATATGCGCAGGCTGCTTAAAGTAAAACAGGGCGAAAGAGGACTCAGACAATCCGACGCCCTTTTTCAGCATATTAAGAATATGCCTGAGCTGATAGAAGAAATGAAACGCGAAGCGGATAGGCTCTGTGCCGACGGATATGAGATCGAGACTGTGGCATGCTCATCGAGACCAAGACCTGTTAAAGGCTCGTATATGCCGGTCTTTCTCGCGGGAGAAAGCTGCGGCAGGTCGATAGCGTCCGTTTTAAACGTTCCATGCCTGTTCTTTTCACATCAGGAGGGACATATAGAAGCGGTCAAAGCATTTTCCGAAATGAAGGATGAGGAACACGTGCTTGCGTGCCATTTCTCGGGAGGGACGTGCGAAGTGCTGTCCGCGAGATCTATTGTTGCAGATCACGATGACACTGACCGTGAAACGCTTCCGGGGGCTGCTAACTGTGAAATCGCTTCCGGTAATAATGCGGCTCACGGTGACGCTGTATCTCCCGACGGCACCGATTCTGAATATCTGAACGGCAATGCAGGCTATAAAAATGCGGGTTACGAAATAGAAATAGTGGGCGGCTCGAAGGATATATCCTTCGGGCAGGTCATAGACAGAGCCGGTGTAGAGCTTGGAATGAGCTTTCCCGCAGGAGAGGAAATGGACAGGATAGCTATCCGATACGCAGGCGAAGAAAGCATAGGCAGTAAAGGAACGGATAGCTCCTCTCAGGACACGGCAAAAGCCGCCGGCAGCTTGAGGAACCTCACACCCATCAGGGTCAGGGACGGATGGCTCAACCTTTCCGGGATAGATACTCAGATGAAGAGGATACTGCAGTCCGACTCGGAACACATGCAGGGAAATTTGATAAATGATGGAATAGACCTAGGTACAGGCATAGATACAGATACGGAAAAAGCAAGCAATGCAAAGAGAAACGAAAACGATGCTCTGATAGCGGAGCTTTTTGAGAAGATATCGGACGCTGTGATAGAGCTTATCGTACAGTGCTGCGGCAAGACCGGGATAAGACACGTGATCATGGCGGGAGGCGTATCCTCAAGCGTATTTATAAGAAACGCTGTCGGAGAAGAACTGAAAAGAAACGGTATAAACGCAGAATTCGACTGCGGCGGGCTATCGCAGGACAACGCCGTGGGCACTGCGCTTTTAGGAGGACGAAGCATATGGGGTTAAAGCCTGTAAAGGTTTCACAGCTTAACAGCTACATAAAAAGAATACTGCAAACCGATCCTATACTGGGAAATATATCGGTAACGGGAGAAATATCAAATCTCAAGTTTCACAGCTCAGGCCACGTATATTTTTCGCTCAAGGATGAAAGCAGCAGATTGAACTGCTTTCTCAGCGCGGGAAATCTGCGAAACATAGACTGCGAGCTGCAGGAAGGCGCGGAAGTGATAGCGGACGGCTTCATCTCGGTCTACGAGCGCGGCGGAAGCTATTCGCTCAACGTGAGAAGCCTCCAATATTCGGGGCAGGGAGATCTGGCGGCAGCCTTTGAACGCCTGAAATCAAAGCTCGAAAGGGAGGGCATATTCGATGCCGACAGGAAAAAGGAGATACCCTTTTTCCCGCGCAAGGTCGCCGTGGTGACATCTCCTACGGGAGCAGCGGTGAGAGATATCGTTAAGATCATCACCTCCAAGAACGATTGCGTCGATATTCTCATATATCCTGTACTCGTTCAGGGTCCTAATGCAGCTGCGGAAATTTCATCGGCCATAGATGATTTAAGTGCCAATTACCGTGACATAGATGTTATAATAACAGGAAGGGGCGGAGGCTCCATGGAGGAGCTCTGGTCGTTCAACGAAGAGATAGTAGCCAGGAGCATGTACGAATGCTCCATTCCGGTGATATCGGCGGTCGGCCATGAAACCGACTTTACGATAGCGGATTTTGCCGCCGACCTGCGGGCGGAGACGCCTACAGCAGCTGCGGATAAGGCCGTGCCGGATACGCATGAACTTCGCGAATACACGGAAAGCCTGAAACGCGATATGCTCAGGGGGCTCCATTTTATCTCCGATGATAGGAAGCGGCGTCTTGAGCTTTTGGATCCCCAAAGCTTTGCCAGGGATATCAGGAGCAGGATCGCCCTTGAAGAGATGAACACGGAAAATATGATTTCAAATATGCAAAGCATATTGTCCTCACGTCTCGACAAGGAAAGACACAGGACCGAGCTTCTCAGGGAATCTCTTGAAGCCGCAAACCCCAAGGCGATACTGGCAAAGGGGTATTCCGTGGTTACGGATGAAAACGGCAGCGTCATCGGCGATATAAGTAAAATGAAAATAAATCAGACGGTAAGGATAGAAACCTCCGGCGGTAGAGCCGCCGCAAGGATAACGGACATAGAAACAAAACGGACATAGGGACTGATATGAAAGTCGGCTGCGGAAAGGTGATGGATCATGGCTGAGAAAAAAGAAAATAAAAAGAGCTTTGAAGAAGCGTTGAAAAAGCTCGAGGAAGCGTCGGAAAAAATGAAATCCGAAAACATTACCCTCGAGGAAGCAATAAAGAACTACGAAGACGGTATAAAATACTACAAGGAATGCAGTGAAATTCTGAAAAAAGCGGACCAGAGGATCGAAACTTTATCGAAGTGAGGAGGAGAGCAATGAATGATTATACGTTTGATGATTACAAGGAAATCGTGGAAAAACATCTGATGGATTTCATACCTGATGTGGATCATAAGAGCATCACTTTGTACGAATCGATGAAATACAGCCTTTCGGCGGGAGGAAAGAGGATAAGGCCTGTTCTCCTGCTTGCCGCCTGTGACTTCTGCGGAGGAAAAATAGAAGAGGCGCTTCCCTACGCGTGCGCCATAGAATATATACACACCTATTCGCTGATACACGATGATCTGCCGTGTATGGACAACGACGATCTGAGGCGGGGCGTTCCTACCAACCACAAGGTTTACGGAGAGGCAGTGGCTACGCTTGCGGGAGACGGACTGCAATCGGCAGTATACGAAGCTATGAGCAGAGATATGATAATGTATTTCGACAACGTAGACGCTCTGAAAAAGAGGATAAGGGCTTCATATGAAATATCCAAGGGAGCCGGGTGCCGTGGTATCGTCGCAGGTCAGATAGCGGACATGGAGGCGGAGGATAAGAGCTGCTCCAGAGAAATGCTCGACTACATCCATATCACGAAGACGTCGGCGCTGATCGTCGCAGCGGTGAGAGCCGGAGCCAATCTCGGAAATCCCGATGATGAAATGATGGAAAAGCTGACGATTTACGCGGAGAACCTCGGCCTCGCATTTCAGATACGCGACGACATCCTCGACATAGACGGACAGGAAGAGGAAATGGGTAAGAAGACAGGTATGGACTCGATAAACAAGAAGGCTACATACCCTGCTTTCTACGGGCTCGACAAATCGAGGGAAAGATTGGAAACACTTACGGAGACTGCGATAGAAGCTCTTGAACAGTATTACGATAACGCGGAAATATTTACAACACTGGCAAAGGCACTGGCAGTAAGAGGAAAATAACATGAATAAATATATTGCCGGGCATAATTTCCCTGATGACCTGAAAGCTATGGATTACGATGAGCTGGAGCTTTTATCGTATGAAATACGCGATTTTCTCGTGGAGGAGGTATCAAAGACCGGAGGACATCTGTCGTCAAATCTGGGCGCTGTCGAGCTTTCCATAGCGCTCCACAGAAGCTTTGATACGCCGAAAGACAAGCTGATATGGGACGTAGGCCATCAGACATATGTCCATAAGATACTGACGGGACGCGTGAATGAATTTCACACCATCCGTCAACTGGGAGGAATGAGCGGCTTTCCGAAATCAGAAGAAAGCCCGTACGATACGTTCGACACGGGACACAGCAGCACGTCCATATCACTTGCTCTGGGGCTTGCCGCAGCAAGAGATCTGACAGGCGATGATTACCATATCGTTTCCGTGATAGGCGACGGGGCGATGACGGGAGGTCTTGCTTTTGAAGCGCTCAACAACATAGAGAACTTGGACACCAACATCATAATAGTGCTGAATGACAACGGAATGTCTATATCTAAAAATACGGGCGGCATGTCGAAGCACCTCAGCAACCTCAGGGGCTCCAGAAAATATTTGAATGCGAAGAAATCCATAAAGGAAAACGTTGCCAAGGTGCCGGTGATAGGCGAGGGCATGGTTTCGGGAATACAGCATGCCAGAGATTCTCTGAAATATGCGGTGATCGACGACGGCATCATATTCGAGGAGATGGGCGTGAAATATTTCGGCCCGGTAGGCGGTCACAATATAGAGGAGCTGTGCAGCAGCTTTGAGATGGCAAAGCAATGTCAAAGCCCCGTCCTTGTTCATATCATTACGGAAAAGGGCAAGGGCTACGGCAAGGCTGAGGAAAAGCCGAACGTATTCCACGGCATAGGTCCGTTCGATATGGACTCCGGAAAACCGCTGAAAAAGCCGTGCGGACCGACGTATTCCGAGGTCTTCGGCAGGGAGCTGATGAGGCTTGCAGCTAAAGATAAAAGGATAGTTGCCGTCAGCGCAGCGATGATGGAGGGCACGGGACTCGACGGATTTCATAAAAAATTCCCCGATCGTTCATACGATGTCGGAATAGCCGAGGGTCACGCTGTCACGTTCGCGGCAGGTCTGGCCAAAGCAGGGCTGAAGCCGTTCGTTGCAGTGTATTCGACATTCCTGCAGCGCGCATACGATCAGATACTCGAGGACGTGTGTCTTCAGAAGCTGCCGGTAGTCCTGTGTATCGACAGAGCCGGAATAGTAGGAGCAGACGGGGAGACGCACCACGGTATATTCGATATAAGCTATCTGAGGCATATGCCGAACATGACGATCTTGGCTCCGCGAAACGCTGCGGAGCTTGTGAAAATGATGGAATTGGCTCATTCATCGGACGGACCGTGCGCTATCAGATATCCGAGAGGCGAGGCACCTGCAGCCGACAGTACGGAGCCCGGAGCCGGTGTATGCCCTGATGGATGCGGGGAGAGCTGCGGCGGTGCGAAGCGTGAAGAAATCGCGATAGGAAAAGCTCAAAGACTTACGGACGGTAAGGACGTCTGCATATGCGCTCTCGGAGCTATGACGGAAAAGGCGCTGGCCGCTGCCGATATCTTAAAGAAAAAAGGCGTCGATACAGGCGTTATAGATATGAGGTTTGCAAAGCCGATAGATGAAGATATACTCATTGATGCAGCAAAGGGCGCTTCTCTTATAGTCACAGCGGAGGACAATGTGATATCGGGAGGTATGGGAGAAGAGATAAACGGCATGATCGCGGAAGCGGGAAGCGGCGTGAAAACGCTTAACATAGGCTGGCCCGACAGCTTTATAGAACACGGAAGCTGCGGGCAGCTTTACAGCAGATACGGGATGGATGCTTCCGGTATCGCGGAAAGGATATTGGAGAAACTTGAAAAAAAGGCTTGATGTATTGCTTGCGGAGAAGAACATATTTTCATCGAGAGAAAAGGCCAAGACGTCTGTAATGGCCGGGCTCGTATATGTAGACGGACAGCGTATCGATAAACCGGGTACGCCCGTAAAGGAAGATGCGGAAATAGTCGTAAAGCAAGCCCTCTGCCCTTATGTCAGCAGAGGAGGATTGAAGCTTGAAAAGGCGATCGACGCTTTCGGATTTTCACTAAGGGATGTGGCGGCTGTCGATATCGGGGCTTCGACAGGAGGCTTTACGGACTGTATGCTGCAAAACAGAGCACGAAAGGTCTTCGCTATAGATGTAGGATACGGACAGCTCGACTGGAAGCTGAGAAACGATTCCCGCGTTGTCAATATGGAAAAGGTCAACGTGAGGTATCTGGACACCTCGCTCATAGATGAGCGGATAGATTTCATCAGCATCGATGTGTCCTTTATATCGCTCAAGCTGGTTCTCCCGGTGGCGGCAAAGCTGCTTTCGGAAGACGGCTGTCTCGTGTGCCTGGTGAAGCCGCAGTTCGAGGCCGGAAGAGAACAGGTAGGAAAAAAGGGTATCGTCAGAGACGCACGTGTACACGAGGAGGTCATCGAAAAGGTCATCGGATACGGAGCTGATAACGGCCTCTACAGCCACGGTCTGACGTATTCACCGATAACGGGAGCCAAGGGAAATATAGAATACCTTTTGTTTATGAAAAAGACACCGAACGCGTCAAATCCGGATATTGCAGGTGTCGTAGAGGATTCTCATATGATGAACGGGCACAAATGAAATAAATGAGACAAAAAAGAGATTTGTGAAAAGAGAGTTTATTAAATAAAAAAGAGATTTACGAAAAGAGAGTTTATCAAATAAAAAGAGGTTTGTGAAAAAGGAGTTTGTGAAATGAAATTATCAGAGAAAATGGACAGGATATTACAGTCTCCTATAAGGAGATTCAATAAATATGCAATCGAAGCGGCGGAAAACGGAAAAAAGGTCTATAAGCTGAATATAGGCCAGCCTGATGTCGAAACGCCGCAGTGCTTCATGGATGCCGTAAAAAAATTTGATGAAAAGGTCGTGGCGTATTCCGAATCCTGCGGGGAAACGGAGCTTCAGGATGCCGTATCGGAGTATTTTAAAAAATACGGGATGGATTACGGCCGTGACGATATCATGGTCACGAGCGGAGGCTCGGAGGCGCTCAACATGACATTTACATCGATTCTCGAGCCGGGAGATGAAGTGATAATACCCGAGCCGTTCTATACGAATTACAGTACGTTCGTAACGGCAGCAGGAGGCGTAATAGTTCCGCTGACGACAAAGGCGGAGGAGGGCTACAGCTATGCGAACAAGGGCCTCATAGAGGCGGCGATAACGGACAGGACGAAGGCGATATGCTGCCTGAGCCCGGGAAATCCTACGGGCAATGTGCTGAGCCTTGAGGACATGAAGCTCATAGCCGATATTGCCGGGGAAAGAGACCTCTGGATAATATCGGACGAAGTATACCGCGAATTCGTCTACGACGGCAGAGACGTCACCTCGTTCGGCATGCTGCCGGATATAGCTGACAGGCTTATAATCATAGATTCCGTTTCAAAGAGGTTTTCGGCGTGCGGAGCAAGGGTAGGCTTTCTCATAACGAAAAACAGGGATATGATGGAGGCTGCCACGAAGCTGGCTCAGGGAAGGCTCTGCTGCCCGACGATAGACCAGATAGGCGCGGCTGCTTTATACAGACTTGATAAGTCGTATTACGATGATGCCAGAGCGGAGTACGAGAGCAGACGCGATGCAGTCTATGATGAGCTCATGAAGATTCCGGGAATAGTGTGCAGAAAGCCGGGCGGCTCGTTTTACATCACCGCTAAGCTGCCGATCGACGATGTCGAGGACTTTCTCATGTATATGCTGACGGAATTTGACGATAACGGGGAGACTGTGATGTTCGCTCCCGCGGAGGGGTTCTATGCCACCGAGGGTCTTGGAAAAGACGAGATAAGAATCGCATATGTGCTTAATAAAGACGATATCAGACGAAGCGTAGAGCTCATAAGGCTGGGGATTGAACGATACAAAGCTTTGCGAAACGGGAGGTAAATTGATGGCAGCGGTCAAGCTTTCACCGATGATGCAGCAGTATATGCAGATAAAGGAGGAATACGAGGATTGTATCCTCTTTTTCAGGCTCGGAGACTTTTATGAAATGTTCTTCGAGGATGCCAAGCTCGCTTCGCGCGAGCTTGAGCTTACGCTAACGGGAAAAAACTGCGGAATGGAAGAAAGGGCTCCCATGTGCGGAGTTCCTTTTCATTCCTCTGAAACATACATTACACGCCTGGTGGAAAAGGGATACAAGGTGGCGATATGCGAGCAGACCGAGGATCCCGCGTCCGCAAAGGGGATAGTGAACAGGGAGGTCATCAGGATAGTTACCCCCGGAACGGTCATAAGCAGCTCCATGCTTCGCGAAAATGAGAACAGCTACATAGCTTCCGTGTATTTTTCGGAGGGCTCCGTAGGTCTGGCATACTGCGATGTTTCCACGGGAGAAATCTGCGCTACCGACATGAAGGGTGAGGACAGAGAGGCTGATCTCGTAAACGAGCTGGTGAAGATAGACGCCAGGGAAGTGATATCCGACGAAGATACCGGCGAAAGGCTGAATACATCCGAACTCAGGAATACGACAGGAGCATACTTCAACGTGCTGAACGAATCGTACTACATGCCCGACGCCGTACGAAGCATAATAAAGCGGCAGTTCAAGGTGTCGGCACTCCTGGGGATAGGCGTAGAGGAGGGCTCAGCCTCCGAATTTGCGCTCGGAAGCCTGCTGCTTTACATACACGAAACGCAGAAAAATTCTCTGGAACATATCGCCCATCTCAACGCTTATTCGATGGGGCAGCATATGTCCCTTGACAGATCGACGATCAAGAATCTGGAGCTTACGGAAACTCTTTTTGAAAAGAAAGTAAAGGGCTCTCTGCTCGGCGTTATAGACAAGACGCATACGGCGATGGGCGGCAGGAAGCTCAAGCAATGGATCAAGGAACCGCTGAACAGCGTGGAAAGGATTTGTGAAAGGCTCGATGCCGTTGAAGCTCTGCTGGACAATGCGTTGATACGGAATAATATAAAGGAGCACCTCAAGGGTGTATACGATTTTGAAAGGCTGACCGGACGTATCGCATGCGGAACGGTAAACGGCAGGGATATGATCGCCCTGCGCAATTCCTGCGGTATACTTCCGGATATAAAGGACGAGCTGGCTTCATGCGATTCGCCTTTGCTCGACAGTCTGTGCGCGGAAATACACTCGCTTGACGAGGTATACGATATCATATCAGGCGGCATAGTCGAAGAGCCTCCGTTTACCCTCAAGGAGGGCGGTCTGATAAAGGAGGGCTTCTCCGATGAACTGGATTCACTGAAAAGGATGCGCAGGACTGGATCGCGGGACTGGAGCCGAGCGAGCGTGAGAGGACAGGAATCAAAAATCTCAAGGTGGGCTTCAATAAGGTGTTCGGCTACTACCTTGAGGTCACGAAATCGTATTACGATCTCGTACCGGATAATTACATACGAAAGCAGACTCTTGCCAACTGCGAGCGCTTCATAACGCCGGAGCTGAAAGAAACGGAGAGACTGGTTCTCAATGCCGAGGCCGAAATAAACCGCATGGAATACGAGCTGTTCACTGAGATCAGGGATACATTGCGCAGCTTCATCGATGAGATACAGGAAACGTCCGCTGCGATAGCTACTCTCGATGTGCTCACTTCCTTTGCGGAGGTCAGCGAAAAGAACGGGTATGTAAAACCGGAGGTCAATGACGGCGATATAATATCGATACAGAAGGGCAGACATCCCGTAATAGAGCAGAGCATAAGGGACGGTATATTCGTAAGCAACGATGTTTACATGGACAAGGGGGAACAGAGCCTCCTGCTGATAACGGGTCCCAACATGTCCGGCAAATCGACATATATGCGCCAGACTGCACTGATAGTTCTCATGGCGCAGGCGGGCTGCTTCGTGCCGTGTGAAAGCGCGGTCATAGG
>Ga0192264_1151_pt1 | contig 15648 bp, 13 predicted proteins | sample Koala_Koa23_J3_FD_131267 | JGI IMG/M metagenome (GOLD analysis project Ga0192264, IMG submission 131267) | Enriched cells from koala feces incubated with labeled cellulose particles, San Francisco Zoo, California, United States - Koala_Koa2-3_J3 ... | reverse complement strand
GGAGGCGGAGGACACGCCAAGGCCTCGGGCTGTACGCTGCACATGAGCATGGATGAAGCCCTGCAGATTATAAAAAAGGAGCTGGCTGATTACTGGGAGAATTAAAAAAGTTGACCGGCCGTTTACCTGAAAGCTTAAAAGAATCGGATGGTTACGGGAAAAATTAAAAATGGTCGGCTGATTGCTTGGAGAATTAGATGAAAGACGGTATACTGATCATAAATAAGCCGCAGAAGTGGACGTCTCACGACTGCGTTGCGGTGTGCAGGAAGGCTTCCGGTGTAAAAAAAGTAGGCCACGGAGGGACTCTCGACCCAATGGCGGAGGGACTTCTTCCGATTTTTTTCGGAAGGGCGGCGAAGATAATGGAATATCTGGAGCCGGATTACAAAACGTATATCTGCACTGCGAAGTTGGGGCTGATTACGGATACATTAGACATATGGGGATCCGTGTTGGAGGAAAGAGCTATATCCGGCATAACAGAAGACGATGTGCGAAACGCTCTCGGTGAGTTTACGGGATATATAGAGCAGATACCGCCTAAGTATTCAGCTGTCAGGATAAACGGAAGAAGGCTTTACGAATACGCCAGGAAAGGTGAGGTCGTGGAGGCACGCCCGAGAAGGGTACATATAAAAAACCTTGATATACGGAAGATAGACATGGCTACCGGGAGCGTATCTTTTGAGGTGACATGCTCAAAGGGCACGTATATAAGGAGTATCTGCGATGATCTGGGCGATGCGTTGGGATGCGGGGCGGCGATGCAGTCGCTTTGCAGGACGGAAAGCGGAGTGTTCAGTTTGAACAGCGCGGTGAGCCCGGATGAGATCAAGGAAATGGAGGCCGCGCAGATAGAAAAGCTGCTGCTGCCTGTAGATACGCCGCTCGTTCGCTTCGGCAGAGCGGAGATGAAAAGCGACAGAGCCGTGTTCTTCTGCAACGGCAACAGTATCAGGTGGAGTCAGATAAGCGTGACAGAAACCCCCGATACCGGAATCGCAGGAAATAAGGATGGCAGAGGTGCGGATTTCGGCAAGATGTACAGAGTTTATGAAGCCGGAAGCGGCAAGTTCCTGGGCATAGGGTATCGCGATGAGGTCAAGCATGTGCTCAAAGCTCACAAGGTGCTTGCAGACATATAGTTGAGGTACGAAACAAAATGAAGATTTTCAATTCACTGGATGAAATAGATAATATAGAACCTACCGTTGTGGCTCTGGGAAATTTTGACGGAGTTCATTGCGGACATCAGGAAATAATAAACAGAACGGTAAAGAGCGCGGAGGCGGCAGGTCTTAAGAGTGCGGTTTTCACATTTTCCAACCATACGAGGACGCTGCTTAAGGAGCTTTCCGATGTGAAAAACATCCTCTATCCCGAGGAGAAGGCTAACATAATAGAAGCGATGGGAATAGATTACCTCTTTAACATACCGTTTACCGAGGATATACTGAAAATGTCGCCGGAGACGTTTGTCAAGGAAATACTCGTCGACTCTTTTAAGATAAGGGAAGCATACTGTGGATTCAATTACAGCTTCGGATATAAAGCTGCGGGGACTCCGGAGACGCTTATGAAAGAGGGAATGAAGCACGGCTTTGGCATACATGTGCAGGAGCCGTACATGATAGACGGCGTTGTGGTAAGCAGCACTTATATAAGGAAGCTCATAGAGGAAGGAAAGATGGAAGCATGCTCGCTGTTCCTTGGGAGGATGTATTCGATAGGCGGCGAAGTCGTTGTAGGCAATAAGCTGGGAAGAACGATAGGCTTTCCCACGTCGAACATCATGCTGGATGAAAGCATGGCGTCACCGCCGAACGGTGTATATATAACATACTGCACCTACAACGGTGTGAGGTATCCCAGCGTTACGAACGTAGGCGTAAAGCCGACGATAGGGACCTACAATAAAAATATAGAGACGCACATATTCAACTTCGACAGCGAGCTTTACGGTAAAAACATCAGAGTCGAGTTCATAAAGAAAACGAGGGATGAGAAGAAATTCTCCGGAATAGAGGAGCTCAGCAAGCAGATACAGGCGGACTGTATCATGGCGAGGGCGTATCACAGGGAGAAAGGGAGCAAGTAGTTAACGGTTTGCAAATCGATATGAGATATGTAAATTAATGTAACGAATTGAGATAGATTAATTATTATGTTAGTATGTAATGAATAACGGTAGATGAGATGGTAGATTATCGGAAAGGAGAATGATTTTTATGCAAAAAGTTGAAATCAAATCGGGCGGTTTTCGTTTTGTCGGACAGCTGCTCGAGGATGAGGCTCCAAAGACGTGTGAGGTTTTTAAAAGCATGCTGCCTTTAAAAAGCAGCTTCATCCATGTGCGCTGGAGCGGCGAGGGAATATGGATTCCTTACGGGGATACACGCACAGGGCTTAAATATGAGAACCACATTTCACATCCCGCAAAGGGTGAAATGTTACTTTATCCCGGCGGTATCAGCGAAATGGAGATAATCATGTCCTATGGCAGGTGCTGCTTTGCCAGCCAATACGGACAGCTCGCAGGCAATCATTTCCTTACCGTCGTTGAAGGACTGGAGGACCTGTATGAATTCGGCCGCAAGGTCCTGTACGAGGGAGCGCAGGAGATAGAGATCAAGCTGCTGTAAGAATGGGAGCCGGATAGAAAAATTATATAACTACGAAAAACTACTAAAAAACAGCACCGGATTTGCTGCCGTAAAATAAGTAGGAAAGAAAGCTTGAAAAAGCAATGAATGATTCAGTGCTTGACACCATAGGAAGGAGATAAAATGAAAATTGTAATGCTTGAGCCGCTCGGCGTGGAACGGCAGGTTATTATGGATCGCGCGCAGCCTCTGATCGATGAGGGACACGAATTTATATATTGCGGCGCACCTTTAGATGAAAAAGAGAAAATAGAGAGGGCAAAGGGCGCTGACGCTTTTATCATTGCCAATAAGCCGCTGACGGCTGATGTGATCAATGCGGCGGAAAATCTGCAGATGATTTCCGTAGGCTTTACGGGAATCGACCACATAGATATCGACACCTGCCGCGAAAAGAATGTTACCGTCTGCAATGCCCAAGGGTATGCGACGAATGCTACGGGAGAGCTGGCAATCGGTTTGATGCTTGCGTGTCTGCGCAATATCGTGCCGTATACGCAGATCGCCAAAGACGGAGGGACACTGGCAGGATATAAGCACAATACGCTGATGGGAAAAACCGTCGGCATTGTCGGTACAGGCGCTATCGGACGAAAGACTGCGCAGCTGGCAAAGGCTTTCGGATGTGAATTGCTCGGGTACAGCAGGAGTGAAAATGCCGAGGCCAAGGAGATAGGCATTAAATACGTAAGTCTGAAAGAGCTTTTTGCTCAGAGCGATATTGTCTCTCTGCACGCGCCTCTGACGGAAGAAACCGCAAAGCTCGTAAGCAAGGATTTGATCGACTCCATGAAAAAGAGCGCTATCCTCATCAACTGCGCCAGAGGGGGACTCGTGGACAGCAGGGCATTGGCAGACGCTCTGAATGAGGGCCGTATCGCTGCAGCAGGTATTGATGTATTTGAAACAGAACCGCCGATCGAAGCTTCGCATCCTCTGCTTAATGCGAAAAACGTGGCGCTCACCCCTCACGTAGGCTTTTATTCGGAAGAATCCTTAAGCGAACGTGTCGGCATCGTGTTCGATAATATCGACGCATGGCTCAAGGGTGAGCCGATAAATGTGGTGGCTCAGTAAAGGAAAATCGCGACTACAAAATCATTACAAAAAAACGGAAAAAAATCCTAAAAAATGAAGAAAATACTGGAAAAGTGCAGGATAAAGAGCTATAATAAATAGCGTACGAAATCGGGATGTGGCTCAGCTTGGTAGAGCGTTGCGTTCGGGACGCAAAGGCCGCAGGTTCGAATCCTGTCATCCCGACCAATAGAAACGGCTAAATTTCAATGTTTAGTCGTTTTTTGTAATTGTCGGCTTAATCGTGAGGCATTTTACTTGTTATGAAGCGTATTTCAATTTATAATAGGTTATGGTAGCAACAGGTATATCTCATCTTGAGATGAGAAAGTCATTCCGTTCGTCTGCTCAGTACATATTACCTAAATGTAGCTTAGTGAAAATAAAATGGAAAAACAAGGAGGGAAAGGGATTGTCTAAGAATTTATTGACTGAAATACTGACTATAGTTTGTTCGAAGATGGAACAAATTATTGGTAGTGCATTGGTTGAAGTGATTTTATACGGTTCTTTTGCCAGAGGCGATTATAATGACGAATCGGATATTGATGTCGCTGTGATCGTGAATAACGACAGGACAGAGATAAAGAAGTATCACAAGGCGATAGTTTCCGTCTTAAGTGAACTGAACCTTCATTATGAGGTGTTGGTTAGCGTTAATTGCATTCCTCTTTCTGACTTTGAAGAGTATAAGGATGTCCTTCCGTATTATAGAAATATTGATATCGAGGGGGTGAGAATCGTTGCATAATGAAAAATGTCAAAATCTTGCAATATATAGGTTAAACAGAGCAAAAGAAATGATTCTTGATGCAAAGCAACTTTTTCAATCAGGGAGTTATAAAAGCAGCAATAATAGAGCGTACTATGCGATATTTCATTCTATGCGGGCGGTATTGGCTTTGGATGAGGTTGATTTCAGAAGACACTCCGGAGTTATCCAGTTTTTTCAGAAAGAATATATTAAAACAGGAATTTTTGATAAAGAATACTCGGATATTATCACATCAGCAAGTGAAATCCGAAATGCCAGTGATTATGATGATTTTTATATAGCATCAAAAGATGAAACAAAAATGCAGGTTGAGAGCGCAGAAAGGTTTTGCAATGCAGTTGAAATTTTTTTAAATAGTACAATAGAAAAGATTCCGTAAAAAACATGCACACCCGGATGACTTCATGTCGATGTGAGTGTGCATACTTATATTTACGGTTTATTGTTTGTTAGTCTGCTTTTATGGGTCTATTATCGACTGCTTGTCAGTCGTCCATATCCTTGAGAAGCTGCTCCGCTATCTGGATGGCGTTGGTGGCAGCGCCCTTTCTGATATTGTCGGCAACGACCCAGATGTTGAGACCGTTGTCGATAGAGAAGTCTCTTCTGATACGTCCGATATATACCTCATCTGTTCCTGCCGCATCTCTTGCCAGCGGATAAACGTTGTTGGCAACATCGTCCTGAACGATGATTCCCGGCGAATTTTTAAAGAGCTCTACTACGTCCTCCAGCTCGAAGGGCTTTTCCAGCTCGATATTGATGGATTCGCTGTGAGAGTCAAAGACGGGAACACGCACGGTAGTTGCCGTTACCTTGATATCGTCATCACCGAGTATCTTATGGGTCTCGTTTATCATCTTCATCTCTTCCTTGGTGTATCCGTTATCAGTGAATACATCGATGTGAGGCAGGCAGTTTCCTGCGATAGGATGAGCGTAGGCCTGAAGCTCCTCATCATTTCCCGCAAGGCCGTTCTTGAGATCATTGATGCCCTTTACGCCGGAGCCGGAAACGGCCTGATATGTGGAGTATACGACTCTCTTGATGCCGTATTTGTCCTGCAAAGGCTTTAAGGCTACCATCGCCTGTATGGTGGAGCAGTTAGGGTTTGCGATTATACCCTTGTTCCACTTGATATCATCGGGATTGACCTCAGGAACCACCAACGGCACGTCCTTATCCATCCTCCACTGGCTGCTGTTGTCGACTACAGTAACTCCATGGGCAGCCGCTATCGGTGCGAACTTTTCGCTCGTGGAACCGCCTGCCGAGAAGAGAGCTATGTCGATAGGCTTGTCAAAGGAATGCTCCGTAAGCTCCTCGATTATGTATTCCTTGCCTTTGAAGGTCAGTGTTTTCCCCGCAGATTTGGCTGATGCCATCATGTAGATGTTTTCAAAAGGAAAATCTCTTTCCTCTAAAACTTTCAAAAAAGTGGTGCCGACTACACCTGTAGCGCCCACAACTGCGATATTTGGTTTTCTTTTCATAAATGACCTCCTGAGTCTGTATATTAAAATTTTTGTGAATCAAAACAAATACAATAAATTATACTACTTATAGTATGCGGAAGTAAAGGTGGTAGGGACAAAAAAATTGCTATTCCCGTACTTTATAACAGCTTATTTCAAGTGTTTTGAATGATGAGAAATTTTCGCCAAAAACAAGTTTGAAATCGAGGCTTCGTTTGATATAATTATATTATTAACGATTGAAATAATATTGATATCGATGATTTCTTATGCAGGAGCGAGCAAAATGGAAAAGAACAATCAAACGGAATTCCTTCTGGAAATGTCCGAACGGGCGATTTCAGTAAATGAATTTTTCAGCACGGATCTTCTGGACTCTATAGAGCGCCACTTCGGATATAGAGATACATTTATATTGTGTTTTGATGCGGAAAATAATTTTCTGTCCTGGATCAACAGGACTGGCTTATATAAAAATTATGAAGGCCATCCATATAGAAAATTTGCGCCGTGTGATATTGTCGGGCAGCAGATCTATCGCGATTCTTTTACTGATCATCTGACGTATTTCAATGTTAAGCCAAGAATTTATAAGGCCACTGACATAATTTCGGTAGAACAATACGATGATTCGGCATATGTGCATTTTCTCGAGGAAAATTTTCATGCTCACTACAGTGTCCGCTTTGCCATGGGAATCAACGCATATCTTCAGATCGTATTTCATAAAAGCAGAGAGGCCGGAGATTTTTCCGATACCGAGATGGCCGAGCTTAGTGCCATATATTCATGCGTGGCAAGCGCTTACCGCAATTTTAAAAAGTACGAACAGTCGAGGATAATATCGAATATACAGAATGAAATTATGCGGCAGGAAAGCATGCAGAAAGAAGAAGCGGCATATTTTATCACGGACGCGCTTTGCAATGTTATGTATTGCAACTCGTATGCTTTAACATATCTCAGAGATGTTCTGGGCTGCGGAAGCCTTGAATCCATAGAGGATTCAAATCCTTCGGTTTGGCTGCCGTTCCTGCTTTCCGACCGCGATAAATGCACTGCGGATAAGCCGATGATACATACGATACGCAATCATGTGTTTACGGTTCACGTCTACAATCAGGGATATTCTCACGGTATTGTCGATCAATACTACTGGATCACCATTTCAGGTGACGCTGGCGTTGCCCATGATATTTCCTTCAGGGAAACTCCCCGCCTTACAAAGTGCGAGAAGCGGATTGCTTCGATGCTCTACGACGGCATGACTTATCAGAATATAGCGGACGAGATATGCATCAGCTATCATACGGTAAAAAACCATGTGCAGAATATATATGCCAAATGCGGAATAAACAACCGCCACGAGCTTTACGAACTTATGAAACGATCGCGATAGGTTCGGAGCACTGACGATATTTGCGCTTTTTTAAGCTACTCTCAGAAAAACGCTCTCGGATATTTGCACAGGAGCTTCAGATACTTCGGATGCGGCGTAGACGTACTAGTACTTTTACATCGAGATATAGGGAGAAAAAATAGGAAGAATAATAGGGCGAAAGCCCTATTGTTTTATTTTCTGAAAAAAATGATAATATAGCTATCAGGCAAGCTTGTGCAGAAGTTATTTTAAATCGATTTGGAGCTTCAAAGAAAAAGTATTTCTTAATCAAGGAACAGGAGGCCGGGATTTATGACAAATTTAGCAAAGTTTTACTGGTCGTTATGGATCGGCGGATGGACAGGCGTATATGTACTCTGTTATTTGCTTAGCCCGTTAGCTCAGTATGGATGCATTTGGATCACATTTGTTGCATTACCTATCTTTTTTAACGGGGGCGCGCTGAGAAAGGATTTCTTTCCGCAGATCGTCAGCAGCTGGTTAGGCGTTGCATGGGGATTGATTATGCTGTATTTTGCCGGTGTGTTTGCATTCATGGGATCGACGTTGGCGATGGCTGTATCTGTAGCAATATTTACGGTTGCGTCATGTATGATGATGTGTTTTGAAAATAAGCACCTGATCAATATGGTTCCCGCAGCATTCGGAGGCATCTCAACCTGCTTTTCACAGGGAGGAGACAACTGGTGGGTCGTAGGTATTACGCTCTCATTAGGCGTCGGTTTGGAATTGTTCTGCAATGAAGGCGGCGCGCTTTGTGAAAAGTGGGCGGCAAGAGGAAAAAAGGAGCTCAAGGAGTCTGAAAAAACAGAAGAAGATGAGTAATGAGTAAACAGTTAATGGATGAGAATGATTGAAAATAGTTATTTATTGATGGTTAATAGCAGAGAATGCTATGAGAATTAAAAAATTATTGATTTAAGGAGGTTTCGTTATGAAAAAGGATTACACAGATGCATCATGGTTGACCGATACCGCATGGGGAAGATGGGGAAAAGACGATGAGGTCGGAGCGTTGAATGAATTGACCTCGGCTGATGTCGTTCGTGCGATTTCATTGATCAAGAAAGGCAAGATCTACGATCTGGAAACAGAGCGTTTTCACGGACAGCCCGTATGGCACGGACATCCGGGATTCGATCTTGTTACATATGCGACGCCGACAGGCAGACGCGGCATGACTGATTCGCCGTATGATCCGGCTTATGCTTGGAATAAAGAAGGCGGCTGGCTTGCTCCTGAGGTAAACGATCCGCAGTACAACGCAGGTCTGAATACGGAATTGTTAGTAGGTCCGGTTCATCTGGGAACACATATAGACGGTCTATGTCATCTTACGGTCGGCGATGATGATCACTGGTACAACGGATTCAATCAGAGAGGCGATTACGGTCCGGTAAAAACTGGAGCGGAGACGATTCCTCCGGTAATCACAAGGGGCGTTCTTCTCGATATCGCAGGATACAAGGGCGTCGACCATGTTGAGGCTAACTACGGAATAACGATAGATGACATCGTAGGCTGCGCAGAGTGGGAAGGCATCGAGATACAGAAAAACGACTGCGTACTGATGCGTCTGGGTGAGACGTGGCCGGAGCAGGATAAATGTGTCGGTGCGGGCCTCACGCTTGCAGGAGCCAGATACCTGATAGAAGAAAAGGGAGCTGTGCTGCTCGGTAACGATATGACAGCGTTTGAGCTTCACAATGCTGACGGTACGATGCCGTGGCCGGGACATCCTCATCCGGTACATGATTACTGCCTGATCAGACAGGGTGTTCACTTCATGGAGCTGGTTCAGAGCCACGAGCTTGCAAAGGACAAGAAGTATGAATTCTGCTTCGTTGTAGCTTCACTGAAAATCAGAGGAGCAACGGGAATGTTCATCAGACCGATAGCTATCGTATAGTGCATTCGCCGACAAAAGAGAATACTAATCTTCACTGAAGTATGATATTATTATATTAAAAGCCGCGGCGGGATATCGGATGTGTTTGCAGTCCGGTATTCCGCTTACGGCTAAACAGCGGATACGATATTTTAAGACAGTCTAAGACAGCATTTTCAAACGGCATTTTCCGACGATATTTATGCAAAGGCGGTATTTCCGGGCGGAGGGCAGAGTAAACGAAAGAGGCGGCATTTGGAAAAAGGATTGATTTTCAACATACAACGATATACTATCAACGACGGACCGGGAATACGAACGGAGATCTTCATGAAGGGCTGTCCGTTGAGATGCAGATGGTGCAGCAATCCGGAAAGCCAGAAGCTTACCATGGAGCCGGGAGTATATTCCTCCAAGTGTATTTCGGAGCAGAAGTGCGGCCTTTGCATAAATGCTTGCAGGCAGCAGGCGCTGCTTTTCGGTGAAGAAAAGATTTTCGGGATAGACAGAAGTAGGTGTGTTGGATGTACCAAATGCGTGGATGCGTGCCCTACGGAAGCCATCAGAAGATGGGGAGAGTATATGCTTCTGGATGATGTCATGGCTGTAATCGAGAAGGACAGAGCCTACTACGAGAGCTCCGGCGGCGGCGTGACGGTGTCGGGCGGCGAGCCTCTGGTCCAGCATGAATTCACCGCAAGTCTTCTGAAAGCGTGCCGGGATGCGGGGATACATACGTGTCTGGAATCGACCTTTTACGCTGAATGGGATGTGATCGAGGAGACGATAAAATACGCGGATCTGATCATTTCCGATATAAAACATATGGACAGCGATATACACAGGAAGCATACGGGCGTGGGGTGTGAGAAAATACTGAAAAACCTTGCACGGCTGGCAGATGAAGGGCGCGAGATGATCCTGAGGATACCTGTGATACCCGGTGTAAACGACGATATGGAAAATATCGGCAGGACCGCTGATTTTATAGAAGAAAACATAGGAGATAGCCTGAGGATGCTGCAGCTTTTGAGCTTTATGAGAATGGGCGAAGAAAAGTGCAGGTCATTGGGAAGAGCCTATGAAATGGATGAGCTGGAATTTGACAGAGAGGATTTTCAGAAGAAGGTGGAGACGATCGCAGAATACTTCAATGGCAGAGGGATACATTGTGTGGTCGGTACGAAAGAAAAACAGTAACCTAGATGTCTGCTTTCAGCAGACAAATATATGAAACCCTTACGAGGGTAACCTAGATGTCTGCTTTCAGCAGACAAATATATGAAACATGAAAGGAGTATAGGAGTATGAACAACGTACATTGCACATCGTGCGGACTCGATCCGTATGACAAGACGTACAGCGTAGGATACGAGGTCGGTCACAAGGACTGGTCGCCGTATGCGCGCGTTAATCATTTACGAAAGGCGTTTCTCGACAGAGAATATCTGATCGACGTGGAGCGATTCAGAAATATCACCGAGGCATATAAGGAAAACGAGAGGGCAACTACGAAGATCAGGTGCGCCCGGGGCTTTGAGAAGATATTGATGAACGCTACGCTCAGGATATACGACGAAGATCTGATACTCGGCGAGATATGTGCTCCGGCAAAGGCATCGCCTCAGTACCCTGAATTTTCTATCGACTGGATGCTGCATGAGGCGCTTTACGAGCCATTTGAGGAGCGTGCGCACGATCAGCACTATTTCGCAAATGACGAGGACAGACAGGAATTTATAGAGCTGTGCCACTACTGGAAAGGCAAGACCGTCGAGGACCTTGCGAACGAGTATATGGATGAGGATATGTTAAAGGGCTCGGAGGTAGGTAAGAAGATCTTCCAGACGAACCTCTACCATTACGGCGGCGTCGGTCATATGGTAATGGATTACGAAAGGCTCATGAAGGAAGGCTTTGACGGCATGATAAGGAGAGCCGAGGAAGGTCTTGCGAAGCTTTCCAAGAAGGACCCTGAATTTGCTGTCAAGAGGGAATTCTATGAAGCTGTGATAATATGTCACACCGCGGCAAAGAAATATATAGGAAGATATGAGGAGCTGGCTCGTGCGAAGGCTGCGGAGGAAAGCGATGCCAAGAGAAAGGAAGAGCTGCTTGCTATGGCCGACAACTGCAAGCAGATAGCCGGAGGACCGGCTGAAAGCTTCTGGCAGGCGCTGCAGCTGTTCAACTTTGCGACTACCATGACTCAGATAGAAAGCAACGGACACTCCATTTCATACGGCAGAATGGATCAGTGGCTGTATCCGTACTATGAAAAGGATATCGCCGAAGGAAAGATCACGAGGGAATTTGCTCAGGAGCTTCTTGAGGTGACCTTCGTCAAGATGAACAATCCGACTAAGGTGAGGGACGGCGGAACTGCCAAGGTAAGACAGGGCAGAGGCTTCGGCGGTGAGTGTCTCACTATCGGCGGTTCTGACAAGGACGGAAACGACCTGACGAACGATTTGACGATGATGATGCTCGACGCCTCCGTTCATACGAGGATGATGTGTCCATGGCTTCTCGTGAGGATGCACGAGGGAACGCCATACGAATTGAAGGTGAAGACTGTTGAATGTATCAGAGCGGGATACGGTCATCCGAAGATATTCTACGATACTCCGACCATAAAGGCGTTTGAAAAGAAGGGCGTACCGCATGATGAAGCTGCGGATTATGCGATTGTAGGCTGCGTGGAGCCGTCGATACCCGGAAAAGAGTACGGATGGCACGACGCTGCATATATCAATACAGCTAAGTTCATGGAAATGGTACTTAACGGCGGAAGGTGCCTGGACTGCGGAGAAAAGTGCCCGAGATGGGAAAAATGCGGAGCACTTGGTAAGCATCTCGGCCCTGACACCGGTAATCTGGCTGATTACAAGAACATGGATGAGCTCCTTGAAAGCGTTCAGAAGCAGTTTGAGTACTGGCTCGGCCAGATGTGCGCATCGCTCAACGTTATCGACAGAGCACACAGAGAAAGGAAGCCGCTTCCTTATGTATCGGCATTCTTCGTTGACTGCCTTGATAAGGGCGTGGATATTTCCGCAGGCGGCGCAAAGTACAACGGTATAGGACCTCAGGCCCTTGGCGTGGCAACATGCGCGGACTCTCTTGTTACCATCAAGCAGCTCGTATTCGATGAAAAGAAGTATACGGGAGCTGAGCTTCTGCAGGCGTTAAAGGATAACTGGGAAGGGCACGAGGTGCTTCACAGCCTCATCAACAGTTCCAAGATACATCATTACGGCAACGATGACGATTATGCTGATGAGCTCTTCAAATTTATATTTGAATGCTACTGCAAGACACTTATCGGCAGACCGACGATAAGAGGCGGACAGTTTAATCCGGGCGTATACTCGGTAAGCGGCAACGTTTCCATGGGACTGGGAACGAATGCTTCGCTTGACGGAAGAAAGAAGGGCGAGGCAATATCGGATAACATGGGTCCGGTTCACACTGAGCTCGGCTCACATGACACGAAGGGTCCGACGGCTCTTGCTAATTCGGTCGGCAAGGTAGATCACAGCATGGCTCCGAACGGGACGCTGCTCAACGTTAAGTTCCCTGAAAACGCGGTGACAGGAGTGGAGGGAAGAGATAACCTCGTAAGCTTTATCGACGGATACTTCGCCAATGACCCCATGCATATACAGTTCAACATTATGAGCTCTGAAACGATGAAGGCGGCGCAGAAGGATCCCGACAATTACCGTGACATGCTCGTAAGAGTCGCAGGGTACAGCGCATACTTCGTAGAGCTCGGCGACGCTCTGCAGAAGGACCTCATTCAGAGGACCGAGCTGCATTTTTAAAGATTAGTGCGTTTGTATTGATTTGTTGAAGCCGTAAATTAAAAAATATAGCAGCAAAGATAAAAATCAATACGGCGGATAATACAGCCCCGAATACATCGAACCCGATGGATTCGGAGCTTTGAAAAATAAAGCTGAACGAACGAAAATCAAAACAGCGGAGGAAAAAGCCTCGGATACGTTGGAAACGACGGATTCGGGGCTTTGCTATTATTCTTTAATGTGAAGTGTATTGCTGGTGGTTGTCTTGAGGGTATGATGGCAATGTGTGATGGCAAGGCTATTTATTTGAACGGATTTTGATATATCATTTACCGACCGATTGTGATATACTCTAATATGTATGAACAAAAATCAGGAGGAAATCGATAATGACATATTTTCAGTCGATAATATTGGGACTTGCACAGGGGCTTTCAGAATTTTTGCCGATAAGCAGCTCGGGGCATTTAGCTCTTTTGCAGTATTTTTTCGGTGTGAATGCGGAGCAGGTGCTGCCGTTTGCGGTACTGCTGCACGTCGGCACGCTGGTGTCGGTGTTCATCGTTTACTGGTCCGATATAATAGAGCTGGTCAAGGAGCTCGGGGCTGTGATAAAAGATATTTTTACGGGAAAGGGTCTGAGGATAAACGCCAACCCCACGAGAAGGCTGGGATTTATGATAATAGTCGCTACTATACCTACAGCTGTCATAGGACTTCTCTTTAACGATCTGTTTGAAGCGCTTTATCTGTCGCTCGTATCCATAGGAACGGGTCTTCTGATAACGGGAACCATTCTTTTTATAGCCGAAAGAATGGGGAAAAACAACAAGGATGTAGGAAGCATGAAATTCAGACACGCGTTTTTTGTAGGCTTCATGCAGGGCGTGGCGATATGTCCGGGAATATCCAGGTCGGGCTCTACTCTGTTCGGCGGTCTGGTATCAGGCTTGAACAAGGAATTCGCGGTGAAATTCGCGTTTCTTATCTCCATACCATCGATTCTGGGCTCCGTCATCGTGGAGGCTCCGGATGCTTTTGAAGCGGGAATGAGCATGTCGCTTATAGGTCCGGTTATCGTGGGAGTAGTTGTATCGGCGCTTTCAGGACTTTTTGCGATAAAGGCGATGATAAAGCTCGTATCGCAGAAGAAGCTGATAGGGTTTTCCATATATACGTGGGCGCTGGGCCTGGCGGTAATAATCTACGGCCTGGTGGTTGCGTAAAATTTTTCAGTCGTGTCAAAGAGGTAGAGGATGAGCAGCAGGAGCAATTCCGGAAAGAATCCGGGCAGCAGAAGTAAAAAAAGCGCAAATACGAGCAGAAGGAAATCTGCCGGAAATTCGAGGTCTTCCGGTAGTTCAAGAAAGGCCGCAGCTTCAAAGTCAGCCGAAAGCGCTGAGAAAAAGGTCGGCGGAATCGATAGAGGCGTGAAAGATGAAATCATAGCCATAATTTTAATAGCGCTCGGTATTTTTCTCATCATAGCGTTTCAGACTACCGCGGCGGGCTCTGCGGGACTTGCGTTATCGCACTTTTTCAAGGGCCTGTTCGGCTTCACGGCTTACATACTGCCGTATTATTTTATAGTGTACGGTGTTTTGCTGTTCATGAGAAAAACGATTCCTGTCGGCGTAAAATCAGCTGTACTGCTGCTTATAATATTCCTGATGTTTTCCCTAATAAATGCGGGGAGATTTATAGATGAAACCGTCGTAACGGAAGCTTTTCCGGGAATCATGACATATTATCACAACGGCATGGTGCTGGATGGCGGCGGTGTTTTCGGTATGGCGGTAGGCAGGCTGATTGCGAAGCTTATCGGGCTGCCGGGGCTTTACATATTCTCCATACTCGTGATAGCGATTTCTATGCTGCTCTTAATGAATACGCCTATATCGAGATTCTTTGAAAAGGCGAAGGAACGGCGGGAAAAAAGTGCGGAAGCCAGAGAAGCGAGAGAGCAGGAAAAGGAGCAGGCGAAAAGAAAGCTGCAAATCGCGGAAATTGATAGAGCCTCTTTGTCCTACGGGCAGGAAACACGCGGCTCGTCTGCGGGCGTTACCGACAGGCAGAGGAAGATACTGGGATACATGAAGGATGACGAGCTGGCCTCGGGCAAAGGGAACGAAACTTTGGATTTTTCATTGGGTGAAAATAAAGAAGAAAAAGCAGGACGGCGTTCTTCGAGAAGAAAGAAGAATGCTGCAGCGGCTGACGTGAGCACCGCAGTAAACTCATCTGAAGGCGCCGGATTTAAAGATGATACTGCTGAGGTTAAAAGCGGAGCCGAAGGCTTCGGAGGCCCTGTGATCGTGGGCGGACTTGCGCCGAAGACTTCAGAGGAAAAGCTTACTAACGGAGAGGCCGCCAAAAGCACGCTTAAAGATGATGATTTCAATATAAATATCACTTCCTCGGAAAGCTATAAGTTCCCGCCTTTGACGCTTCTGACGAAGGCGAAGAAGCAGGGCAGGGATCCTCGTGAGGAGGAAAACACGCTGCGGGCCAACGCCGCGAAGCTGGAGGAAACACTCCATAGCTTCAACATAGACG
>Ga0192264_1150_pt1 | contig 15741 bp, 12 predicted proteins | sample Koala_Koa23_J3_FD_131267 | JGI IMG/M metagenome (GOLD analysis project Ga0192264, IMG submission 131267) | Enriched cells from koala feces incubated with labeled cellulose particles, San Francisco Zoo, California, United States - Koala_Koa2-3_J3 ... | reverse complement strand
CTATACAATTCTCGGGCAGCCATTCACCTGCTCCGGCGGCAAGACGTACATAAGAGTCTCCGCAGCCGATAACGAACACGACACCATCGCTGTGCTCCGCTGCAAACTCCGTCACATTTTTTTTGAAAGCTTCCGGGTCCTCGTTTTCGGCGCATACCCTGTAATCTATTATAGCGCTGCGGTATGCAGGTCCGGAAGCGAACTTACCGTAACATGTCGATTTTATCCCATATTCCTCATGGAAAGCTCTCGCCACTGAATATACGTTTATATCCCCGCCGAACAGCATGGGATAAATTTTTTCTCTCATGATTATACCTTCTCCTCCACGATCACATTTTCTTCTTTATCTTACATCTTGCTCTGCTCGCTGACGTTCTTCAAGGAACTCCTCGAGCAGCTCTGCGGCATCCGTAACGCATCCGTCGCAGCTTCGCAGTATCTTCTTGGTTTCGACTCCCTTGAGCTCTCTGCATATGACCGTCCCGTTCTTTTCCTGAAATTTTCTGACGAGCTCCTTCATCACCTTATAGCTTTCCTTCTTCGATTTAGGCTCGTCCAGCTGACCGTCGGACACCACCATACCGATTACCGCGGCCATTGCCGATACGGCACCGCACGTTCCCATATATCCCATGCCGAGGCCAAACGGCTCCATTATTTCAAATACTTCCTTTTCGTTCCTGCCTAATTCTTCGCAGAAGGCACACGCCACCGCCTGTGCACAGTTGTATTTTTTCTTGTGATTCATCAGCGCTTTTTCCGCAAGCGATCCCATAACTAAATCTTTCCTTTCCTGCAAATCCCGCACATTTATACGTCAAATGCATGCACGCACAATGATAAAAGCCGACAAGCAGTCCTTGATAACTGCGCTCGTCGGCCTCAGATATTTCATCGGTTGATCTTTCTATATTTCTTCGACAGCAAGCTTCTCAAATTCTGCAACGACCTTGTTGAATTCATCCTCATCGGTGATATCTATCAGCTCGTAATCCTCATCGAATTCCTTATAACCGTAGATATACACATCCTCCGTTCCCAGCGGATTGAGGGCAATGTATTCCTTATCCAGGGCATCGAACACTCCCAGTATCCCGCACTCCTCTTCTTCTCCGTCGTCGAATTCCAGAGTCAGGATGTCTTCTTCTTCATATCCGTATAATTCTTTCTTAGCCATCTTTTTCCTCCGTATTAAAAAGCTACAGCTCTATAGCAATTACTATACCATCATGCCTTTCCTTTAGCAACAGAATATTATCATAATTGCAGTGCAAAATCCACAGTTTTTTGTCTTCCGCAGTGTATTTTCATGATCGTAACGCAAAATAATTCTACGATTTTGCAAGCGGCTTTACCTCTTAACTGCGATGAAAATATTCCCATACGCTCTGCGCCGCGCTGCTGTTCATGCCGGGAGTTTTTTCCAGCTCGCTCAGCTCTGCTGTCTTTATCGAGTCTATGCTTTTGAATCTTTCAAGCAGAGCCCTTCTTCTGGCAGGTCCTATGCCGCTGATCTCATCGAGAACGGATCGCTCTGCGTTTCTGCTGCGCAGGCTGCGATGATATTCTATCGCAAACCTGTGCACCTCCTCCTGTATTCGACCGATATATCTGAACAGCATCGTCTTTCCCTTTAACGGCATCTCCCTGTATTCTCCGCCGTTGGAAATACGATATACAAGCGCCCTTGTCCTGTGCCTGTCGTCCTTTACCATGCCGACTACAGGTATATCAAAGCCCGTTTCATCTACTACCTCAAGCGCAGTCGATACATGACCCTTGCCGCCGTCCATAAATATGATATCAGGCAGGACTTCAAAAGCCGCATCGCCTTCAAATACTCTCTTGAATCTTCGGGAAAGCACTTCCTTCATAGCTGCATAATCGTCCTGCCCCGCGACTGTCCTGACCTTGAACTTTCTGTAGCCCTTCTTATCGGGAGAAAGACCGTCAAAGACCACCATGGCTCCTACCGTATCAACACCGTTCGTATTGGAAATATCGTAGGCCTCGACACGATATTCTCCGCCGCTGTAATCACCGGAGACCTTGCCCATCTCCTTGAGTATATCAAAGATTTCGCTTCCCAGGCTGCGCCTCCTTTCGCGCGCATTCGCTGCCCTGTCGTCTATAGTCTTTACCATTTCGATAACATCCTTTGACGCCATATCGACAAGCGCCTTTTTTTCGCCTCTGCGGGGGCAAAGGAGCTTCACGCTGTGCCCTGCAAGCTCACCCAGATATTTTTCCAGCAGTTCCTTATCATCAGGCATCTGAACGAGAAGTATCTCACCCGGAAAATTCGTAAGCCTGCTGTAGTGCTGATTTATAAACGAAGATACGAGCTCCTTGCTTTCCTCCATCTGAGGAACGTCGATTTCATAGGTTTCTCTGCCTACCAGCTTGCCCTCTCGGACGAAGAACACGACAACATGGGTTTCCTCGCTGCCCCTTGCCGGAATTACTATGTCCGCATCCTTGCTGTGCTGCATCACAACCCTCTGCGTAGCCGACAGCGCCTTCGCCGCCTCTATATAGTCCCTGTATGAGGCAGCCTCCTCGTATTCCATACGCTCAGAGGCGTCATTCATCAGCCGCTTAAGGCGCTCTATCAGCTTGCCGTTCCTGCCGTTGAGAAACTCACCTGCGCCCTCGACAGCTTCAAGATAGCTTTCCCTATCCACACCGCCGCTGCATATCCCACGGCATTGATTGATGTGATAATTCAGGCAAGGTCTGAAATCCTCGGGGAACGACGATGCCGAACAGCGTTTTAAAGCGAAGGTGCTGTTGAGCAGGTCTACTATCTTATTGACAGCTCCCGCATCGCTGTACGGTCCGAAATACCTGCCGCCATCCTTTTTCACTATCCTCGTCTTTACGACTCTGGGATATTCCTCATCGGTTATCTTGATATACGGATAAGTCTTGTCATCCCTCAGCAGAACATTGTATTTAGGCCTGTGTTTCTTTATCAGATTGCACTCCAGAATCAGCGCTTCCATCTCGCTGCCTGTCGTGATATACTCGAACTCGGCTATATTGTCCACCATGCTCCTCACCTTGGGATGCATGTTTTTTTTAGACTGAAAATACTGCCTCACCCTGTTTTTCAAGGAGACGGCCTTGCCCACGTATATTATATTTCCCAGCTTGTCCTTGTGCATGTACACTCCCGGGCTATCCGGAAGCGTCTTTAAGTTCTCCTGAATATCAAACATATCAATTATCGAATGGGTGTCTTTCTCTTTCCCATTCCTTTCGCCTGAGCTCCCTGTTTCTCTTTGCGCGTCTGCGCCTTCTTCTCTTACGCATGCTTCTCACATAGCATATCCTGAGCACTATGAGTGTTGCAAGTATCATTATCAGACCCAGTATGAACTTTATGCTGCTGTCGTCCGGAATGCCTATATACGAAAGCATCCCGCCCTTTTCGATACTCTCCGTCGCTACCAGCTCCGATACGGCAATGAGCTCGCCGTCATCGTTATATGCTCCCATATATGCCAGCACCTGCCCTTTTTCTATCGGCGCCTTTATGAATTTCTGCGTCTTTATTATCTTGGTGCTTATCTCTCCCGTATCAGTTCCTTCATTGAATGTTATATCAAGGTCTCTAGCCATGGAGACAGCAACACTTCCCTTTTTTCCCTGCCATACTCTGAATGTCTTGACATCGTCGCTTGCCTGAGCTGCGACATATGTATAATATTTGGAAAAGCCGTAGTCCCACAGGCTTATGACGTCCGCGAACCTCTCCTCAGATGATTCACAATTGAGTACCACGGCTATTAATTCCGTATCTCCGTCCTTTGCAGATCCGCAAAGGCAGTAGCCTGCACCTTCGGTATACCCCGTCTTAACTCCGGTAGCGCCGTCGTATTTAAAGCTCCTCGTCTCTCCGTTTACCTCTAATGTCCTACTGCTGTAAAGGCACAGATTCGTGCTCTTGAGCTCCCTTTCCTCCGACTTGTTCGTCGCCGGTATCGTATGTTCATAAGTGGATACGAATTGGCGGAACACTTCGTTATTCATCGCTTCCATGGCAATCATAGCTATGTCGTACGCCGTAGTTACATGGCTGTCGTCATCGGACGATACGAGCCCGCTGGCGCTGGTAAAGTTGGAATTCAGTGCGCCGCATTCCTCTGCCCTCTCATTCATCATATCGTAAAAATTGTCGAGCGAGCCTGCTACGGCTATACCGAGCATATCGGCGGCATCGTTTGCCGACTTGAGCATCGCCGCATAGAGAAGCTCCTCCACCGTCATCACCTCGCCCGCTTCAAGATTTATCCTCGTCCCCGTCGGATCGACTACAAAATCGTCCGGCACAGTTATCTCTTCATCCAAATCAAGGTTCTCTATGGCAAGCAGAGCTGTAAGCATCTTGGTTATGCTGGCCGGAGCCCGCTGCTTATACGCATCCTTTTCATACAGGATCTCTCCGCTCCCGGCATCTATCAGTATTGCAGACGATGCGTTTATCGCAGGAGCGTCGGTCCAGTCAACGCTGGCCGATGATACAAGAGAATCACCAAGCACTTCCTCGGCGGTTTTTCCCGTATCAGCAAAAGACGGCGATATTCCTGTCAGAATTATCGCCATCATCAATGCAAAAATAAATATCCTTGTTAATGTTTTAGATAACGTCTTTCTATTTCTTTTCAAAGAAGAAGTCTGCGAGTTCATATCCACTGTCAAAATACATACCTTTCTCACCTGATTTTTCACAGAAGCGTTTTTCCTCGTCGTAAGGCTTCTCCTCGGTGCTGTCATATACGACGAACGGTACCGGAGTAGCCGAATGCGTCCTTATCGCCAGAGGCGTCCTGTGATCCGGAACTACCAGAACCCGGAAATCCTCTTCTTCTTCTCTCAAATATTCCACGACGGGCTTCAAAACCTTTTCATCTATGCTTTCAAGACACGCTATCTTACCTTTCATATCTCCCTGATGAGAGCATTCGTCAGGTCCCTCAAGATGCATGTATACAAAGTCCTTACCGTCTCCGAATTCCCTTATGGCCGCCTTCGCCTTGCCGTCAAAATTCGTGTGCAGCGTGCCCGTAGCACCTTCTACGTCCACGGAATTCAGTCCCGCGCATATCGCGATTCCCTTAATGAGATCTACCGCGGAAATAGCTGTCCCGCTTATCCCATACTTATCGTAGAACGAGGACAGCTTAGGCTTTCTGCCCTGCCCCCATATCCACAGGGTATTAGCCGGATTCAGGCCCTTTGCGACCCTCGCCTTGTTCACCGGATGATCCTTCAATATCTCGTAGCTCTTCTTCATCATATCCGTGATGAATTCAGAGCCCTCGCCCTTGGGAAGGTGGTCTCCGACTCTCTGGGTCAATACATCATGGGGCGGTGTAAGATCGTATTCCGTCGAACCGTTGTGCACTATCATGCAGTGTCTGTAGCTTACGCCCGTATAAAACCTTATGTTTTCATCTGCAAAGGCTTCGTTCACGGCTTTTATCAGCTCATCTGCCTCCGCAGTCGTGATGTCTCCGGAGCTGTGGTCGGTTATGATCATATCCTCGTAATCGCCTTCGCCCGTAATGGTTATAATGTTCGTCCTGAAAGCGACATCGGTATCCGACATGTCTATACCGATGCTGGCAGCTTCAAGAGGTGAACGGCCCGTGAGATATACAGCCGGGTCGTAGCCCATTACCGAAAGGTTCGCCGCATCACTTCCGGGAGCAACTCCGGGAGGTATGGTCTTTACCATACCCACCAGACCCTTGTGAGCCAGCGCATCTATATTTTCCAGCTTAGCCACCTCAAGAGGCGTCTTGCCATCGAGTGCCGCCACATTATCGTCGCCTGCGCCGTCGGGAACCAGAATAAAATATTTCATTATTTGTTCTCCTCCTGAAATTTCTTCATGAAATCGATGAGAGTATCCACACCCTCCTCAGGCATCGCATTGTATATGCTAGCACGCATACCGCCTATAGACCTGTGTCCGTTGAGGTTGTGCATGTTGTGCTCTCTGGCTTCAGCAACGAATTTCTTATCGAGATCGGCATCTCCTGTAACGAAAACAACGTTCATCAGAGATCTGTCCTCCTTGTTTACAGGGCACTTGTAAAGCTCGCTGTTGTCAATGAAATCGTAAAGCTTCGCCGCCTTCTTCACATTTCTCCTGTTCATTTCGGCAACTCCGCCCATATCCTTTATGTACTTGAACACTTCGCCTGCTATGTATATCGCAAAGCAGTTAGGCGTATTATACGTTGAACCGTTGTCGGCATGAATCTTGTAATCGAGATATGTAGGCACGTTATCCTTTGCAAAGCCGATGAGATCCTCCCTCATAATAGCAATGGCTATGCCGGAAGGAGCTATGTTCTTCTGAACGCCTGCATATATGAGGCCGAACTTAGTCACGTCTATCTCCTCCGAGAGGATGCACGACGACATATCTGCGACGAGCGGGATGTCTCCCGTATCCGGTACGTACGGATAATGAGTGCCATATATGGTATTGTTGTACGTGATGTGTACGTAGTCGGCATCGGCTCTGAAATCCTCTTTCTTTACCTTAGGTATGTATGAGAATGTGGAATCCTCCGATGATGCTACTATCTTTATATCTCCGAACTTCTGAGCCTCTTTTGCAGCCTTTTTCGCCCATGTTCCCGAGACGATGTAATCGGCTTTTCCTGACTTTCTCAGCAAATTAAGCGGAACCATAGCGAACTGCAGTGTTCCGCCTCCCTGAATGAACATCACCTTGTAGTTCTCCGGGATATTCAGGATGTCTCTGAGATTTTTCTCAGCGTCCGCCAGTATCGCCTTGAACTCGGCTGATCTGTGGCTCATCTCCATTACGGATTCTCCGCAGCCTTTGTAATTTGCCAGATTTGCAGCAGCGTCTTCGATCACGCTAAGCGGCAGCATAGAAGGACCTGCCGAGAAGTTATAAGCTCTTTCGTTACTCACTTTAATTACCTCCACTTTATATTAATCCATTTTTTAAATCATATGTCATGGCGCATCGCCGTCCGCTCAGCACAGCGCCGATGTACCGAAATCATTATACCACTCCAACCGTTTAAGGTAAAGTCGCCGGGCTTTAATTTTTGATGATTCCATCGGAGATAAAATCGAGATATACCTGATAGGAATCATCCCAGCTTTCGTAGCCGTCATCGCCTCTGTGGTCCGCAAGCTCATAGTTTTCCGCTATATAACGGGTAAGGTAGTCCGTGTACTTCTCCGCCCCCAGATAGTTGACATGCTTACTGTTGTAAAAGTCCGTTTCCCAGTCGAGCTCCAGAGTCTCAGCCATTTCAGGCGTATTGAAATTGAGCACGCTGTAGCCCCGCGACTCGACTATGGAAATCGCTTTGTTGAATACCTCTGCTTCTCCTGCTTTCATCGAATACGGCGAGAGGACAAACAGCACGTCGGCATCCCTTTCATCACAGGCATCCAGTATTTCTTCCAGCGTTTCCTCCATCTCCGGAGCAAGCTCTCCTATATCGTCCGAATACACGGGCTCCTTCTGCGATACCTGTGTCAGAGTCTTATCTGTCAGCACGTATCCCTTAGTCTCGTTTTTGCTGCGCAGCAGCAGAAAATCCCTCCAGCTGATATCGCCTTCGGTGAGCCTTCCGTGATATTTGATGACAGGCACGTAATAATCGAGAGCACCATCGTCGATATTGCTCTTTTCACCGGAAGCGCCATCGGTATATTCAAGAGCTTTCTCTATCGCAGCGTACTTGTTCGCCGATATCCTCATACTGTCCGTGACCCTTCTGATATGAGCGTCCGTTACGTCGTTTTTATCCTTGAGAACATTCCTCAACTCGATGATGTAAAGCGACGGACTCTGCGTCTTTTCGACCTCATCCATAAGGTTCGTCACGAAAAAGAGCGGCATTCCCATCACCGCCAGATCAAATGAAGATATACCCGCATCATTATATGCTTCGGGAGCGACAAAATACCTGTTCGTGGCGCTCGTACCGAAATAAACGACGTCTATGCTGTCCTTTTCCTGAGCGTAAAATGCGTTGAATATCCGCTTGTTGGAATCGGAATCAGCTATAGTAAACACTGCGTTCAGGTATACAAAAACCAGCGCTGCCGCTATGACAAAGATAACGGCACGCTTCAAGTGTTTTTTTGTCCCAGTCTTTTCCTCTTTCATATCCTCCATCGGTCCGGTATGTCGCTCTTTTTCCACTTCTTCCTCAGCCTTATTCCTCGTTTTCTTCGCTTTCCTGCCACAGCGCATCGTTGAACAGCGTCCACATCTGTCCGTACCCTTCCGAAGCAGGCGTCACGGGTTTTTCGATATTATTCTCGGACTCTATCCTGATTTCACCTTTTTTTGACATCAGCACAATACGATTACTCAGCACGAGGGCCTCCTGTATATTGTGCGTTATGAATATTATCGTGGCGTTTTCCTTTTCCTTTATCCTCAGCAGCTCTGACTGCGGCTTGTTTCTCGTCATCGCGTCGAGGCTGGCAAAGGGCTCGTCCATGAGTATTATCTTGGGATTGAGAGCCAGACCTCTGGCGATGGCGACTCTCTGCTTCATGCCTCCCGATAGCTGATGCGGATACAGGTCGCCCTTATCGGCAAGCCCTACAAGCTCCAGGTGCTCCTGTGCGATTTTTTCAAGAGCCTCTTTATCCTTGAGCCCATTGACTTTAAGCGGGTACTGTATATTTTTCTTGACAGTCTTCCACGGATAGAGCTGATTAAAGTCCTGAAATACCATCATCCTGTCTATACCCGGCTCTCGCACAGGCTTTCCGTCTATCAGAACCTCGCCCTCGTAATCCTCGAATCCGGCGATACATCGTATGAGCGTCGTCTTGCCGCATCCCGAAGGTCCGAGAATGCAGAGAAAATCACCTTCATTCACCGTGAGATTAAGATTCCTTATGATGTCCCTGGAATCGGGCGAATCGTGATAATTTTTCGTCAGGTTTTTCACTTCAAGCAGCTTGCTCATCGCACCACACCCCATTTCTTCAATGTATTGCGCTCTATGGTGCGGAAGATGCCGTATTCAATGATTATCCCTATTATCATTATAACGATAAGCACGGCAAATACTCCTGCTATATCAGCGTTGGTACGCTTCATGAATATGAACCAGCCTATTCCCGCGCCTGAGCCTGTGGTACCGAATATCATTTCCACGCTTATGAGACCTCTCCATGCTCTCGCCCAGCCTACTCTAAGTCCCGACAGCACGCTGGAAAAGGCCGCGGGAAGATAGACTCCTCTGACAAGAGCAGCCCCTTTCAAGCCTATATTTCGTCCGCTCTCTACATATATCGCAGGTACGGATTTAAATCCGTCCATGAGGCTTCTGGACATCGGCCACAGTATCGAGTGAACCATGATGAATATGAACACTCCCTCGCCTATACCGAACCACATTATCGCCAGAGGCAGCAGCGCTACACCCGGCAGCAGGTCGCATACCGATACTATCAGATTGTACACGGCATAGAAAATCTTGCTGACGATAGCCAGTCCGGAAAATACAAATGCCAGCACGATACCTACGGCTAAGCCTTTTACTATGAGCGACATGGAATACATCGTGTATGTAAATAAGCTTTCATCGCGGAAGCCCTCTATGAAGCTTTCCCCTATAGCCTTAAGCGACGGGAACATCAGCTCCGGGAACGCCTGCATCTGATAAACAACCTGCCATGCGGCGAGAAAGCAAATTATGAATACGATCTGCGCCCTAATTTCGCTTTTCATCTATCTACTGCTCCTCAATTTCCTTCAACATTGTCGAATACGAGATCGCTGAACGATTCCGGCCCGTCGTTTTCCAAAAAGTCATTAGCAGACATAAATTCAGCCATGTCCATTATTCCCTTTGTCTCCGTGGAGTACACGCAAGCAGGGTCATTTAGCCAGCTGAGCATCGTCTCGGCATCTACGTCCTCATTCTCGCACAGAAGCTCCGCAACTTCTTCCTTGTTATCGTTGATGTAATCTATCGCATCTGCAAAAGCTTGCACTACAGCTTCGTACAGCTCCGGATTTTCCTCCTCAAGCGTGGTGGAAGCCACAGCGACTATGAATGAATTTCCGTCAGGCCACACGTCCTGTAAAGCATCGACCTCAGATATTCCGTCCTCCTCAAGCTCTTTGAATACGTATGGCGATGTAGTCAGCTGACAGTCCACGCTTCCTGCGAGCAGTGCAGTCATTCCGTCCGGATGCGACATCGCTACGATGTTGTCATCCAGAGCGTGAGCATCGCCAAGCTGTTCCTCGGCAGCCATCGCCAGCAGAATATGCTGGATACTTCCTATATTGACGAGCGCTATCTTTTCACTGTCTATGTCGGCAAGCGTTTCTATGCTCGAATCGTTCGTCAGCAGCATATGCGGCTGTGCAGATACGTTTGAGCATATTTTGTAAGGGATACCGCTTGTCACGCCCGTTATCGCCGGAGCTACGCCCATAGCCGCGACGTCTATGCTTCCGGATGCGAAGCCTTCGTTTATCGTCGAGCCTGAGCTCAAAACGCTCCACTCTATTTCAACATCTCCATCATAATTTTCCTCTATGAGATTCTGCTCCTGCATGATCTCAAGCGGAGCATAAGCCATGCCGTACTGATAGGCTATCGTCAGTTCCGCCGTCTCTCCGTCTCCCGATGAGCCTCCGCATCCGCTCAGCCCAAAACACAGCGCCATTACAACAGCGACCGTCAATGAAATTTTACTCCAAGTTTTCTTTCGCATTTTCTTCCTCCATCTCTTCCTATCATAGATTCATGTATTTAGTATTTAGCGGAAATAATATCCGTTGAAATCATACTTGTATACTCGATATATAAAGCGTTCCACCTCCATCGTGTAACGAATCAGCTCGTTGTGATCTTCATCGTACACCGCAAAGCTTCCGGGCAGTCCCGAATCAACCACCGTTTCGCCATCCAGGTTCTGCACGCTGCTGACATAGCCAGAATACGGTACGGCAAACGAATCGACAAGCTCAAAGGTACCTTCGTCTTCATCCACCAGGTATTCATAGTAATATGAGTTATCTCCCGCCTTGGCAGCAGAATTTGTCAATCCGATCGCGCTCCAGTCAAAGTCGGGATTGGAATTGCTGATACCTATGTTGTTGTTGAACATATAGAGATAGTACTGACCTTCTTCAAGGCTGTCGTCCTCGACATATGTCACCGTGTGCTGTCCGCCCTGAATAGTGAAATCGCCCACCTTACTCAGAAGCAGGTTTTCTTCATCCGTATCCTTCCAATATTCCTCATCACCGATGATATAGTCCACAGTTGGAGCATCATATATGTTGCTGAGCTTGATTATCGTAGAGGTTTCGCGTGAGCTCAGAATTACGGCATCATCCTCCCCGACCCATTGTATAGTATTTACGTGAAGCCAGTCAAGCCCGTCCTCATCGTCCTCGTCCTTAACAGCTCTGTCTTTGATGTCGCTGAAGAAATCACCGAGGTCGGCAAGCTCCTCTACCTCTCCCGTTTCACGGTCAATGCATAGCACCAAATCCTCCACCGTTTCCGATGTGGTATCTGAACCCAAAATAAGAATATTGCCATCATCATCGAATACATAGTCGTGATGCAGATTGTAGTCTCCCAAATCGTATACGTCGGTCACCTGTCCAAGACGGTTGACCTCCGCCAGCTTGGAGGTGGAAATGCTGTAGTACATCACTCCTTCATCTTCATCAAAGAGCAGGCGATGACTGCGGTATCCGATGATGGGTATCTCTCCCCGCAGCACACCGTTCGCATCATAGTAATACATGAAGTCAAGCGCGGTACTGTCGTTTCCCATGACGACATAAAGACCGTCCGATACCTCCTGCGCACCTTCTGCATCAGTCACCTCAACTTCGAGACAAATTTCCTCATCACCGTAGAGACTGCCCATCTCATACGTTGTTTCCCTCGTCGTTACCGTACCATCCTCCGATGTCAGCGTAAAGGTAATCGTGTTTTCCATATCGGGTATGAGTCCCAACACTTGAAACTCATGCTCCATTTGGTATTCACTGTCCTGATATGCCGTCGCAGTAAAGTCATCGATGGAATCATCGTCCACATGTACCGTATACTCCACTGAAACAGCATCCTCACTCTCAAAGTACACATACAGCGAAGTCGTATTCGTTCCAAATGGGTTGTACTCGATAAGCATATTGTCAGCGGTGTACTCATCCGCCGCCTTCTTTTCTTCCAGATTGTCTGCAATCATCTGTTGATTGTCGACATCGTAGGTTTCCCGGAAAAGCTCCTGTATTTCCTCCTGATCATCCGTCAGGCTCGTCGTCCCGTAATCAGCGACATCCGTCGTCTTTCCGCTATCAGGAATAAGGTTTACGATCACTGCGGCGGCAAGTGCAATCGCCGCAACGCAGACGATGATAATGATGATATTTTTCTTTTTCATGCTCCGTATCTCTCTTTACTGAAATGATTCACTTCCCCTTCCATGCGCTGTATATGTTCCTACAGCCTAATAGAAAAATTTTATAGTCGAAGTATGTGAAATACGTGAAATTTTCCTAAAATGTGTGTTTTTGTGATAAAATTGATGTACTATTTACGAATTTTGCGCAAAGACTGCAGCAACCCGCAACAAGGAGGTATTTGCATATCATGAATCACTGCTCATCGAATCGCTGCTCATCAGTCGTGGAGGCCATAGCATACCACGCTGCAAGCTCCCCCAACAGACTCTGCATGGCGGACGCTCACAGTTCCGTTACATACGAAGAATGCTTTACACGCATTTACGGTCTGGCTGCTCACCTAAAGGATAAATATAATGTCGGTCTTGAAACGAGCGTGGCGGTAGAGTGCAACCAGAGCGTCGATTATATGATAAGCGAGTTTGCCGTACAGCTTCTCGGCGGAATATTCATTCCCGTAGAAAGAAATGCGACTCCGGCACGCAAGCTGGATATCATCGAAGATACTGAAGCCGTCCTCTTTATAGGCAAAAATCCTCTGCCGGTACAAAATCCTCCGAACAGCGAAGCAGCTCACAGTGTAACACCTTACAGCGAAGCACGTTGCAGAGAAATACCTTTTTTCCCAATAAACAGTGCTTCATCCCTGCCATGTGCGGCTGCCGATATACCCGAACACGACGACATCAGCTTTCCTTCTTCTCAGCAGGTAAGCGAAATCCTCTTTTCCACGGGAACTACGGGAAAATCAAAGGGCATAGTGCTGACGCATAAAAACGACATGGCTCTCGCGGAAAACGTCATCTGCGGCGTAAAGATGAAACCCGACAACGTCGAGCTTATCCCCATGCCTCTCAGCCATTCCCACGGATTGAGGCGCACCTACGCCAATCTGGTGAACGGCAGCGCAGCCGTATTCTCCGACGGCGTTACGCTTTTAAAAAAGGTTTTCACCATGATGAACGATTTTGGCGTTACAGCCATGGATCTGTCCCCAAGTATGCTCTCCATAATATTCAAGCTTTCCAAGGACAGATTGGGTGAATACGCTTCGGCGCTGGACTATATACAGCTGGGCTCGGCTCCTCTTCCCGAGGAGGATAAGCTGCATCTCGGCAGAATACTGCCAGATACTCGTCTTTACAACTTTTACGGCAGCACGGAGGCAGGCTGCTCCTGTCTGCTCGATTTCAACTCCATGTCGGGAAGACCTTCCTGCATAGGCAAGCCGGCGGTCAACGCCTCCTTCATCGTCGTTGACAAGGACAGAAATGAGATAGAGTCCTCTCCTGAAAATCCGGGATTTCTCGCAAGCGCAGGAGACATAAACATGAAGGGATACTTCAAGGATCCGCAACTGACAGCCGAGGCTATGGATAGCGGCTATATATACACGAGCGACCTTGGCTACATTGACGAGGACGGCTACATATACATGCTCGGGAGAAAGGACGACGTGATAAATTACGGCGGCATAAAAATAGCCCCCGAGGATATCGAGAGCATAGCTTCGCAATACGAGCTTATCGGAGACTGCGCCTGTGTGCCGGTCAGCGACACTCTCACCGGCCAGGCGCCGAAGCTCTTCATCGTGCTTACGGCGGGTGCGGCAACCGAAGCAGACAAGACGTTTGACATGAAAGCATTCAAAAATTTCCTCAAAGCAAATCTCGATGCCGACAAGCAACCGAAATACATAGAGATAACGGATGAGATACCCAGAACGTCCAACGGTAAAATAAAGAGGAATCTGCTGCGGCAGCTGTAAGCTTCCGCAGCAACGGCGGAGCACAGCAAGCACAGCTTGAAATCCGCAGCAATCTTAAAAATCTTAGTTTTAAACTCTATTGCCTCGGAATCCGTATTCCTAGACTCTATCGCCTTAAAATCCGCGGTATATAAAAGCGCTCGCGTCATATCCCGGTCCGTATATCCCCAGAACGAGCACCGCGCCGAAGGCCAGCAGGAATATCGCCCACCTCTTCCGGAGCGACATCTGAGCGATGGTATCTCTTATCACACAGCCTCTTTCTCTTTTATAGCTGATAAAAAACCATACGCAGCAGCCGAATAATACCACAAGAAAATCTATCCACGTAAGCCCTAACGAAAACAACGGCTCCACGAACCCCTGCTGTCCGTTTCCCTTTAAAATCGCGGCGAACATTGCCATCGCAGCCGTAAACGATGCTGCCTTGGGAAACATCCTGCCCACGACGATGAGAAAGAACGTCCTGAGGATGCAGAATATCTTCCATGCTTTGCTCTCGACATTTATCTTAAGCACCTCGACAGCTCTTTTCAGGTAAGGCTCCAGCAGCAGCCCGAGGATGATTATGCCTCCGTTATATAGGCCATACGCTATGTATTTGAACTCCGCGCCGTGCCACAGCCCTATCATAAGGAAGGTAGCCATCTGCGCCACCAGCACCGGAAACAGTTTGCCGACGCGGTCCCCGAGAACGCTTCGCAGGCTCTTTCCCATTTTCCCGAAGGTTTTCGATAATGAAATCGTAAAGAATATGTAATCGCGGCACCAAAAGCTTAGAGACATATGCCATCTCCTCCAAAACTCGGAAATGCTATCGGAAAAATACGGCTGCCTGAAATTGTCTACCATGTCTATGCCCATGGTCTGCGCCGCACCCCTGGCTATATCTATTCCTCCTGAAAAATCCGCATATATCTGAATGCTGTAGAAAAGTAGAGCTACGAAAACCACTCCGCCCTGATAATCCGTGTAGTTGTCAAATACCTCTGTTACGAGTATTGATACCCTGTCGGCGATAACGAGCTTCTTGAAAAAGCCCCAAAGCATCAGCTGAGCTCCGTATGTCAGGTTCTTATATGAAAAGCGATGGCCTTCGTAGAGCTGGCTTGCCAGCTGATCATGTCTGCTGATAGGGCCCTGTATTATCTGCGGGAAAAAGGAAACGAACAGCGCAAATTGCATGATGTTCCTGTCAGCCTCTATCTTTCCGCGGTACAAATCTATGATGTACGCCGCCGTCTGGAACGTATAAAACGATATGCCCAGAGGGATGAGAACTCCAAGGTCTATCTGAAACCCCAGCCAGCTTGCGGCAGCAAGCTCAATGTAGTAGCGGAAATACTTGAGAAATGCCAGCACGCCGAAGTTCACCACCAGCAATATACATACTATGCGACGTTTCTTGCGCTGTACCTGCGCTTTCAGAGCCTTCTTATCGTCTCTGGAAAGGCTTTCCTTATGCTCGTTGAGATATTTTTTATGCTTTGAGTTTAAA
>Ga0192264_1148_pt1 | contig 15786 bp, 15 predicted proteins | sample Koala_Koa23_J3_FD_131267 | JGI IMG/M metagenome (GOLD analysis project Ga0192264, IMG submission 131267) | Enriched cells from koala feces incubated with labeled cellulose particles, San Francisco Zoo, California, United States - Koala_Koa2-3_J3 ... | reverse complement strand
TGCCGACAGCGGAAACAAAGCTTACATCGCATCCTTTCTTTGCAAGATTCATGGCGATATTGAACGCACAGCCGCTGCCGCATACGGATATATTTTCATCGCTTCTGCCGGACTCCTTTTCAGTGACGCTTTCTTCGCGTTCCCTGCTTTTCTGCATCCTCGCTTCCTCCGCAGCCTGCCATGCGTAAGGGTCCTGCCGGTAATCGTACGGATTTTCCTGCTCCTGCGGTTCGGCTTCCGGGGCTTTCATCCTGAGTCTTACCACGCCTTTGAGACATCCTATAACTGCTATCATTTTAAGTTCCTCCTGTCATGATATCCTTCATGCTATACAAGCATGCTGTAAAAATCGTGCCTCGTAAAGATATACCGGCTGCCGCGTCACTCTACGAAAACGCTGCCGCCGATAAATTCTCTGATTATCGAGTTGTTGGGTATAACATCCTCATCCTCTATATCTCCGAAAAACCTGATGAACTTCAAAAGCCTCACAGCTTCCGCATACTCATCGCAGTCCGGCTCTATGCTTTCAAGCAGCGGCACCAGATATTTTTTCATCGCCGCCAGCTCGTATATAAGCGCGGAGTTGAACATCACATCCGCCTGACCGTTGAACGGGAAAATATTCTTATCTTCTCCTGCCCGCACCTTAGGCCAGAGCCTTATCGTATCGGCAGCCGAATAATTTCTGAACTGATAGTCCCTCGTGATTCTCCTCAAAATTCTTGCGTCTGTAGACGGCACTCTGTTGTGCATATCGATATTGAGCTGTATGAACGGGCTTATGTATATCTTGAACTTGCTTTCATCATCTATCTCGCTCGTGAGCTTTCCGTTAAGAGCATGTATGCCCTCGATAACTATCGGTTGTCCTGAGGCTACGGACGTAATGCGATGACCGAATCGTTTCGTGCCCGTAATAAAGTCAAATTCAGGCAGATCCACCGCCTTTCCCGCCAGCAGGTCGTTCATGTTATCGTTAAAAAGCCTGATGTCCAGTGCTTCGAGGTTTTCATAGTTGGGGCTTCCGTCTTCGTCTAACGGCGAATCGCAGCGTTCAACAAAATAATCGTCCGTTCCCAGATAAAGAGGCTCCAGACCGTTGACTCTAAGCTGGATACAGAGTCTACGCGCAAAAGTTGTCTTTCCCGACGATGATGGTCCGGCAATCAGGATTATCCTCTTGTTTTCTCTGGTTATCCTGTCTGCTATCTCGGCTATCTTTTTCTCGTGAAGCGCTTCCGACAGCAGGATCAAATCCTTCCACTCCTGCTTTTTTATCTTTGAGTTGAGATCCGGAAGATAGGAAACGCCCATCAGCATTTCCCAACGCTTCTCCTCCTGAAGCGTCTCATATATCTTGCTGTCATCTATATACGGCGGCATTTCATCCGGCTTGGAATAGTACGGAAATCTCATCAAAACGCCGTCCCCGTACTTCATCAGCTGAAAGCGCTTTATGTAACCGGTCGAGGGCACCATCAATCCGAAGAAAAAATTCCTGTAGCCGTCTATGTTGTAAAATTTGGCTTCCTTTATGTCCTCAGCAGTTCGCAAAAGCTCCGCCTTTTCAAATGAATTGTACCTTTCCCATATCTCAACGGCATCTTCCCTGTCGTACACCTCGCGTACGATGGGAATATCTCCTGCAACCAGCTCTCTCATCCTTTCCTCGACAGCGCTGATCTGAGCTTCCGAAACAGCTTCATCTGATATTATCTCTGTATAAAGCCCCTTGTTGAGCGATGTGTTGATATGCACCTGCACGCCGCCCATAACATCTCTGACAGCCTTGAGGTAGATAAGCGTCAGGCTGTTCTGGTACACGAGATTTGCGCTGTGATTTCTCATGTCCAGCAGCTCCACAGTCGAATCCCTGTCTATGGTAAACGTAAGCTCCTCTTCCTTGCCGTTCACCTTTGCCAGAAGAATATCGTAGAGAAATTCCTCTCTGAATTCATCCACGAGGCTTTCCACGGTAATCGGCTCTTTTTTTATAATTTCCCGGTATTCCTGCCCCGGCTGCAGCTTCAACATTATTTTCATCAATCACACCCCTGTTCTTTAAGCTATCCGTATCAATCACAGCATTATCTTTATTATTTTTACCCTATATATACCTTGACTTTTTAACCGCGTGAGCATTGCTCATAGCAGCCGCTGCAAAAAACTTACTAATATTATACTATATTTGTTCTACGATGAGTATGGGAATTTTAGTGAAAAGAAAAGCGCAGAGCTTCGCCGTCATATATCGCTTTTGCATATCACACCGCGATATTTCAGCTATTGCTCTGCCGCTTCCCGCTTTCTTCTTCTCCTGCCTCGGGTCTCACCCCTGATCCTGCCCGGGCTTCCCTTCAGATATTTTCTCTAATCTTACTTATCACGGATCTTTCCTCGAAGATTATTCTCGATCCGGCTCCTGCTCTTGGCTCTCAGCCGGAGCGCTACCCAGGCTCCTTCTTCGAGCTTCTCCGAGTTCTCTTTATGCACCGACGTTTGCACTTTCTTCCTCCGGCTGCGCTCCGCTGCGTCTGTCCTTTATGAGGTCAAACAACACCCTCATCTCTCTTTCGTGCAGCGTCACTCCCCGGGACATATGCGAATGATCGGGATTCCAGTCCCTTATGTCGTATTTCGGCGTCGCTCCGTTCCAGCTTACTAGATTGAGCTCCTTGCACCATCCCGTTGAGTTCTTCGTGATAACCCCTATCCTTTCCACAATATCAAAGGATACCTCCCTGTTTGCTTCTCTATTAGCCATATAAAATCTCCTTTCCTGATTGCCGCGCTTACCGTCCGGCTCCCTTTATAATTTATTTATATATAAAATACCATAATTGTAAATATTTGTCAATCTACTGTTGCAAAAAAAATTCCCTCTTCAATGTGGGAATTTTTGCTTTTCTATTTATCGCGGTAATGTGATCCGCACTGAGCGATTTCTATTTTGCCATCCTTGATACGATAAACAATTCGGTTGCTTTCATCTATACGCCTGCTCCAAAACCCACTCAAATCACCTTTAAGCGGCTCCGGCTTGCCTATACCTTCATACCCGTTTCTTTCTATGTCTTTTAGCAGCTGTAATATTCTCCTGAGCGTTTTTCGGTCTTGTCTTGTCCAATACTCAAAATCTTCCCATGCTTCATCCTGCCATATCTTAATCATAAGTTACCTCATGAACCTGCCCTTTTCCGTTGTTAAGATCCTCAATAGATCTCTTAAGACGCTCCATGTTTTTATCGGAGTAAAAAGGATCACCGGACAGCTCAAACGGAATACGATTTTCTCTTACGACCGCTTTCAGAAAAATATTGATTGCAGTTGACATCGAGAGACCTATTTCATTAAAGGTTTTCTCCGCGCCTTTTTTTACCTCATCGTCTACTCTTAAATTTATCTGTGCCATCATTCCACTCCTTTTTATTTTTATTATACACCTTATTTATATAAATACGCAAGCAGAATTATATACTTTTGCTTTCCATCAATCACGACCAGGCAGATAGGTCAGGGGGCAATCAGGAACCGGTCAAGAACCGATTGCGCATGAAATCATTTCCGCGGCAGAAGCGAAATGCCATTCAAAATAATTGAGATTCCCACGCAAATCCACAAAAATACGGACATCGTTGGCATGATATCCATAAGCCCGCCCCAGTCTCCGCTCAGCACTCTACTTGCTCCATCGCTGTAAAACGCACAGACTGTCAGTGCTGTCAAGGATAAGCCGCTGAACCTAAACCATTTTGGCTCTCTGCCTTTCACATAAAATGCTAGATTGAAGATCACAGCAGCGATAGCACCAAATCCAAATAGCATCCACATAACCGAAGCACCCGATTCTACATATACTTCTTTATTATCGCCGGAAGCTTCCTGCACTTTTCCTCGGATATGGAGGCGACTGAAACCCTGAGGCCCTTGGCAAGCGGTACGATGAACACACCTTCCTTCTCCAGCTCTGCGCTTACAGCATCGGGGTCGTCGCACGGTATCGATACGAAGAATCCCGCATCGAACGGAACTATCTCAAGACCGGCCTTTTCAGCCTCTTCCTCAAATGCTCTGCCTCTTGCGATAAGCATATCCCTGTAATACGCCCTTTCCCTGTTGACTTCTTCGAGCAGCTCAGGGTCGCTGTATATTTTAGCTAAAATCACCTGCGCCATCTTTGCGCTGTTTGACCACGAGCCTCTCGACGAATACTCGCACACGCGCTTGAATTCGTCGGCTATTTCCTTGGTTTTGGCAACGCATATCATGGCCCCGCATCTCGTTCCGTACAGAGTATATGTCTTGGAAAGGCTGTAGGCAACTATGGAAATCACATTTGCCGGAAGGTCGCTCAGCTTAGTTAAGAACTTCCTGTATTCGTCCTCATCACCCGCGAAATCTATATACGCCGCATCTATCAGCAGAGCTATCGCCTTTCCGCACGAAGCTGCCTCTGTAAGCATGGAAATCACGCTGTCCCAGTCCTCGTCCGTAAGCGAATATCCCGTCGGATTGTGAGCAGGCGTATTCAATATGATAACGAGGCTGTTCTGAGCTTTGAGCAGGTCCGTTACATTGCTCTTAAGCGATTCGATATTAAAGCGGCGTTCCTCGTTAAAGAGCTCAAACGTTCTTATGCTCCTGCCCATCTCTCCCGCTATCGTATTGTACGGTGCCCAGTGCCAGTCTGATGTTATCACTTCATCTCCGGGCTCGGAATAATTTGATATGACGTTTCTAAGCGAGCCCGTACCTCCGGGAGTTGCAACGGCTTCCACGAATCCGTCAGGTCTTCTTTTTCCGAACGCCGCCTCCTTTACCGCTTCACGAAAAGCAGGGACGCCGCCTATTGGCGCATAGTCCGCATAATCGACCGGCGACAGCTCCTTGAACACCTTGACTACCGAAGACAGCACTACTAACTTTCCCTCATCATCAAGCAATGAGCCGATGGTGGCATTTATCACCTTGTCCGCACCTTTTTCTGCGATCATCTTCTTCACTCTGTTGCTTATACCGAAAATCTTATCCTCGCGCGGAATATTCCTACCGTTTTTTCTTGCTAAAATATACTCAGACACCTTAAAATCACCTCTGTAATAATTTTTTAAATTTACGCCGCAGCAGGGTCGCGAATCATCAGCTTTACCTCCGCCGCTGTCTTGTTATAAGCTTCATGAAAAGAAGCTACACTAAGATTAATAATACTCTTTTCCACGCCGCTTTACAAGTAATTAGCAGTATTAATTTCCTTTTATCTGTCGATACTAAAGCCATAGGAGGTGAGAAGCGTATGAGACAAGACAGAAAACAGAAGGATAAGCCTGCGATAGCGTTGGTGCTGTGCTTCTGCCTGATGGCTCTCGTTTCCGTTTTCATCGTAAAGGCTAACATAGATAAGGTCAAAAGCAACGTCCAAAGCGATACAGCAAAAGACGTTGTCAAGGAACAGGCAGTCGACGATGAGAGCGAAACGGAGTCTGAGGTTATAGACAGTATCGATGATTCCGATGCAAATGACGATGGTTCATCATCCGGCTCTGCTTTTATTATTCCCGTTGACGGAGAAATTACTATGGAATATTCCATGGACACGCTGATATACAATCAGACACTCGATCAGTACATGACCCACAGCGGCGTTGATATAGGAGCTGCCGCCGGTACATCCGTAAAGGCATGCGCCGCCGGTACGGTCACGAGGATAGAAACCGATGACAGACTGGGAACTATCGTAGAGATCAACCACGGAAACGATGTGATTTCCGTATACGGAAATCTTTCCGAGGAAAACCTGATAGAGCTCGGTGAGATAGTGGAGCAGGGCGCTCTGATAGGAGAGATAGGACGAACCTCAATTATCGAAGCCGATGAGCCCGAGCATTTACATTTTGAAATAAAAAAGAGCGGTGAATACGTCGACCCGGGAGAGTATATAAACGGTCTATGATGAAATCTGCAGGCTTTTTCGTGAAAAAGTCTGCATCATAGGTTTACAAGCTGGTTTACAGAACCGGTGCAGAATCAGTAACGATTTTCTCAAAATTAAAAACCTTCACGTTCAAAATCAATATTTATCGGCTCGGCACCCGTAAATTATTGATTGCCGGGAACGTTACCCTACTATGATCTTAACGTAATTTATGTTCTTGCCCCGGCCGCTGAATTTATCCTCATATTCAGTGGTCGTGAGCCTTGAAGCGTAGCTGCTGCTGTGCAGATCCCGTGTCAGCTCGACCGTTTCATATCCGACATCCTCTATTTCCCGCAGCGTAAAGTCAAACAAATCGTCGTTGTCGGTCTTTATTTCGATAAAGCCGCCCGGTTTCAGCGCCTTACCGTAATTCTCAAGGCGCTTCCTGTACGTGAGCCGCCTTTTCGCATGTCTGGCCTTCGGCCACGGATCGCTGAAATTGAGGTATATCCCCGACAGCTGATCTTCGTCGAAAAAATCCTCCATATTATCTATAAAGGTGAGCATGAATTTGAGATTCTCAGGCTTCGGCTTACCGGTGCTCTGCTTACTGACCTTCTCCAGCGCTCTCAATATCACGGTTTCCTGTCCCTCCACCGCTATGAAATCAGCATCTGGATTTTCCAGCGCTTTTTTGATTATGAACTGTCCTTTTCCGCAGCCTATTTCCAAAAAGAGCTCTCTTTCTGCCCCTGTATCACTGAGACCATTCGCAGCGTCGTCTGTACCGCATACTTTGCTGCCAAAATAATCCCGGCTTCCTTTTCCGGGATCGTCTATCATATATTCGCTGCATTCCGCAAGCCTTTTTTCAAGGTCCTTAGCCTTCCTCTGTCTCATCTTCTTCCACCCTTAACGTACATCATTGCCGAGCAGTCCGTGCTGCACAGCATTACAGAGACACTTTAAATGCATCGCATTGCTACAGCACTATCCTCTCTGCTACGATAGCCGCCAGAAACAGCCCGAAAACAATAGACGCTATGACATCGCCGCGCTTTATCTTCATGGCATTCATCCTCGTCCTCTTGACATTGCCTCCGTAGCACCTCGCCTCCATCGCCATCGCCAGCTCCTGTGCTATCCTGAATGCGCTGATAAAGAGCGGTACGAGTATCGGTATCAGCGATTTCGCCCTGTTTATTATATTGCCGCTTTCAAAATCCGCGCCTCTGGCCTGCTGCGCTTTCATTATCTTATCCGTTTCTTCGAGGAGCGTCGGTATGAATCTCAGCGCTATCGTCATCATCATCGCCAGCTCATGGGCGGGAACGCCTATCCTTTTCAGCGGTGAAAGCAGCGCTTCTATGCCGTCCGTAAGGCTCATTGGCTTAGTCGTCAGCGTCAGCATGGATGAGCCGATAATGAGTATCACCAGCCTGCACCCCATGAACACAGCCGTTCTCAGACCCTCCTTCGTTATGCTCAATACCCAAAAAGAGACAAGGACTTCACCCTTTATCATGAACATATTGATGATAAACGTAAAGGCTATGATCAGAAACACGGGCTTCAAGCCCCTGAGTATGAATTTCAGCGGTACGCGCGATATGGCTATCACAGCTCCCAGCCCAATCACGGCAACCGCAAAGCCAATGAAATCATCGACAACGAAGAGGCATACGATGTAAAGCAGCGTCGCCATTATCTTAACTCTCGGGTCAAGCCTGTGCACGCAGGAATTCCCGGGATAGTATTGTCCCAGAGTAATATCTCTTATCATTTTACCAAAACCTTCTCTATTTCATCCGCCAGACTGTCCATGCTCAGACATCCCGCGTCTATATCCATTCCCGCGGCCCTGAGTCTTACGGCTATTTCCATGGAGTCGGGCAGCGCAAGACCCATAGCCTTAAGCTCTTCCTCGCGTGAAAAAACCTGCAGAGGCGTTCCGTCCATCACGAGCTTTCCTTTGTTCATCACGAGCACCTTGTCGCACATGGCCGCTATATCGTTCATATTGTGGGAAACGAGAATGATGATGCTGTTCGTCCTGCGGTGTATGTCCTCTACCATGTTCAGGATATCCGCATGCGCCTTGGGGTTCAATCCTGCCGTAGGCTCATCGAGTATCAGCACCTGCGGCTTCATCGCTATCACACCTGCTATAGCTACCCTCCGCTTCTGTCCTCCTGACAGCTCAAAGGGCGATGCATTTTTGACCGCATCATATTCGAGCCCTACCATCTCTATGGCTTCTCTTACCCTATCGTTTATCTCATCCTCCGGTAATCCCAGATTCCCGGGACCGAAGGCTACGTCTTTTGCAACAGTTTCCTCAAAAAGCTGGTACTCAGGATACTGAAACACCAGACCTATCCTGCGCCTGATATCCCTCATCACTACGCCGTCGGCGGTGATGTCCGTACCGTCAACTATTATATTTCCCGATTTTGGCTTGAGCAGCCCGTTTAGATGCTGCACCAAGGTCGATTTACCCGATCCGGTGTGACCGATTACACCTACGAACTGTCCGTCATCGACCTTGAAGCTTACGTCGTCAAGCGCTACGGACTCGTGAGGCAGGCCCTCATTATATATATGCGTAATATTTTTTACCTCTATCGACATAAGCACGCCACCATATCATCCACAGTCAGGACGCCTTCCGGTATATCAATATCTCTTTTTCTCAGCCTCATGGCAAGATCGACGGCAGGCGGCACATCAAGACTCAATGCCTTGAGCTCCTCCGCTCTGCGGAAGATTTCATCGGGAGTGCCCTCAATACGCTTCACGCCGTTATCCATAACCACTATCTTATCTGCCTGAGCCGCTTCCTCCATGAAATGCGTCACAAGCAGGACTGTGATCCCCTTATTATTGAGCTCCTTTATCACGGAAAGCAGCTCTCCGCGTCCTCTGGGATCGAGCATAGCCGTAGGCTCATCGAATACTATGCACTCCGGCTCCATAGCAACCGCTCCGGCAATGGCGATACGCTGCTTCTGTCCTCCCGAAAGCATATGCGGCGCTTTTTTTCTCAGATCATACATGTCCACGCCTTTCAGCGCCTCATCCACTCTGCGCCTTATCTCCGATGGCCCCACTCCCAGATTTTCCGGCCCGAAAGCAACATCATCCTCCACTATCGAGGACACTATCTGGTTATCCGGATTTTGGAACACCATCGCCACGCGCCTGCGCACCTCCCATACGTTTTCCTCCGCAGAGGTGTCGAAACCGTCCACAAGCACCTTGCCCGATGTGGGTATCAGAAGCCCGTTTATGTTCTTTGCCAGCGTGGATTTTCCCGATCCGTTCTGTCCTATGACAGCCGTAAAGCTGCCCTTTTCCACCGTAAGACTAAAATCATCGATGGCTCGCACCGATGATCCGTCCTCATTCTTTATGTAATCAAAGACAAGATTTTCTATCCTGATAAAATCCGTCATTTTTTCTTCCTTCCATATAGCTGCCGTCATAGCTGCTATCCTGTTTTGCCTGAGCTGCCGCTTTTCCGAATCCGTCGTTTTACCGGAATCACCTCTTAGCGGCCGCTGCTAAGCTTCGCCCGCAAGCCGTAAGCCTGTAAACCGGAGATCGCTTTAATCGTAATCTCAACCGTAATATTCATCGAGCCACCTTTCCATAGTATAGACATCCGCCTGCCCCGGCGCCGACTGTCTGTCTCCCGACGCAAACGTTATGCATGAGCCGTATCTTCCGGCCGCTACGCGCGATTGCGTTCCGGCCTCTCCCATGGCGATCATGATGAGTTGACCTACATTGTGACTATGTAAATACGCCGTCGTCTTTATCAGCAGCTCCGTATCCTCTATCGATGAAGACATAGCCGCGATCTTGCAAACATCCGCCCCCAGCCTTTTCATGAACTCCGCCATGTTTATCATTACCTTAGGCTCCGGCATACTTTCAAGGTCGTGATGTGAGAGGATGACCCGACATCCGTATCCATGGACCTCCTCGATCTGCTTTTCCAGAAACTCCTCATCGATCTCGCCGTTTTCATCGAAAAGCTCAATGTCAACGAAATCGACAAGACCCGATTGAGCTGCAAGGCTCTGTATCTCCGCAGCCTCGTCCCTTGTGATCCGCAGACTGCCTCCCTGCTCTTCGCTCCTTATCGTAAATATCACAGGCATATCGCCTGCGATGTAGTTGATATCATCGAGGATTTTGATCAGGTCGAGATAAAACTCTTTCCTGTCCATCCAGCCCTCCAGATCCTCTATAGCACTCAGATAGCAGTCAGCTCGCCACTCCATGATCTGACATGGCATCTGCTTTATGGCCTCGCACTCGACTATTATATCCTTTGGGTCCTCGGAAACTATGGAAACCGCCACCTTGGGTCTCCCCGCTTCCAGCACCGTATTTTTAACCTTCAATGTGTTTTTCCCCGTATCCATTTCCATATCCTTTTTTCCTGATCTCACATTAATCTATACGCTTTAAATTCTAACACTTTTTAATGAGATTGAAAAGTCTTACGGGGTAATCGACTTGATAATTCACAGAAATATCATCTCTGTGTTTCCGCCTCCCGCGGCGAAACATTATATGTAAAATATTTTCTCGCAGGCGTCCTGCAAAGAGCGTAGGCTATCGCCAGAGCAAGTATCATTCCCACTACGAACTGACCTATATTCCACGGAATTCCCAGCGCTGCCGTCACCCAGTTTCCGTACATTATGCCCTCGGCAACGAAGTATCCCGCGACCATGAAGGCTCCCGCCAGCACCATACCTGCGATTTCAACCGCCAGGAGTTTTCCGCCTTTCATGCCTTTTTTGTACGCCGCGCCTATGACAAGGCCGAGTATCACAGCCATGATACCTTTGATACATAGCGTCCACGGCGCCCAGATCGGAAATCCGCCTACGATATCGCCCAGCATACCACCTAGAGCGGCGGCAACAGCTCCGTATTTGACTCCCAGGATAAGGACCGAAAGGAAAATCATCGCGTCTCCCAGATGTACATACCCTTGAGTGAAAGGAATAGGTACACGTATAAAGAGTATCGCTACCATGATGATACACATCATCATGGCTGTCATAGCTATGTTCAGTGTTTTAGATCCGTTTTTCATATCGTTCCCTTTTTTCTTTCGTTTCCCTTGCGGCGGCTTAAGATATTATCGCCTATTAACTTATCAACTTTATTTTCTTTTGCTTTTTCTCAATCGCCTTTTCAAAGCCTGTTGTTTGCTTTATACTATATTACACGAGAAGTGTATATAAATGAATATACAAAAATAATTATTTTTATAATTACAATTTGGAGTTTATCATGAAAGCTATAATGCCTGTGCTCGACGAAAGCAGAAAGAAACCGTATTACATTCAGGTTTACGAATACATAAAAAACGGAATATTGCGCGGAGATATCGGTGAAAACGAAAGACTGCCGTCGCTGAGAAGCCTTGCAAAATCAACGGGGCTCAGCATAACGACCATCGAACAGTGCTACAATCAGCTCCTTGTGGAGGGCTATATATACAGCAAAGCCCAGTCAGGCTACTATGTAAACCGCGTATTTTCGCATTCCAGCAAAACGAGAACTGTACCTTATGAAAATACCGATACGCGCCGCAATGAATCCCGGCAGGACGATCAGCTCTCCTTTCCCGAGCCTGCCTTGCGATACGATCCGGGCTGTTTTGACTTCAATAAATGGAAAAAATCAATGAACAAGGTCCTGACGGAATACTCATCCTCGCTGTTCTTTGAGAGCGAACCGCAGGGTGAAACGGCACTGCGAAACGAGATATCGAAATACCTCTACATGTCGCGCGGCGTTTCCTGCCGCCCCGATCAGATAATAATCGGCGCGGGAACACAGCAGATAACCAACCAGCTGGCTACTATACTGCGCAAAATGAACATCGAACATGTATCCTTGGAAAAGCCATGCTACACGCCTGTACGCAACATCTTCCGCGACAGAGGCTTTGCCATAACTCCGGTGGACGTATCCGAAAACGGTCTCGCTATCGAAAAGCTCCCCGCCAACATCAGATCGGCAGCATACGTCAGCCCATCAAACCACATATTTACCGGCGCGGTCATGCCTGTAGGCAGGCGCTACGAAATGCTCAACTGGGCCGTGGAAAACGAAAGCTACATCATCGAGGACGACTACGACAGCGAGCTCAGATACTTCGGCAAGCCCATACCCGCTCTCCGCAGCCTTGAGGACGGGCAGCGCGTGATATATCTCGGCTCATTTTCCAGCACGCTCTTTGCCGCCGTTAAGATAAGCTACATGGTTCTGCCTGAGGATATGGCCGATATATTCTCATCGATGGCCTCCGACTACTCGCAGACATGCTCCAAGCTGGAGCAGCTCACACTGGCGCTATTCATGGCAAGCGGAAATTATCAGACTCACCTCAAAAAGCTGCGTAAGCTCTATTCTCAGAAGCTTTCCGCTGTGATCGAAGCGTTTTCCGCAAAAAACGCCGACTTCATACACATCAGGAACACATCGTCGGGTATCAATGTGCTCCTCAGCATACGCTCCGATAAAAACGCATTGCAATTAAAAGAGGCGGCCGAAAATCTCGGCATCCGCCTGGTTCCCATCAGCGATGACGGAGAAAAATCGTTCATATTTTATTACAATCAGCTTCCCCTATCGGACATTCCGTCGCTGCTCGGGGAGCTTATACTGAGATGGCGCTCATAGCATAGCGTTTCTAAAACAACCGTATTTTGTGCTAAGACTGCGGATTTTCATTTTCATTCTCTTTTCCATCATCCGCAATCCGAAGAGCTTCATCCTCTGTTTCTTCTGTTTCTTCATCTTCGAATTCAGATTTTTCATCCGCACATCCGAGGGCTTCATCTGCATGTTGAAATTCTTCGTCTGCACATCCGGAGTCTTCATCTGCAAGCCGAGAGCTCTCACTCATCTCATCGCAATGCGGCTTATCGTCATCCGCAAACAGCTCCTCAAACAGCTCGTCCCGCTTCACCCTGCGCTTTCTCATCATCGTGAAGAATATCAGCAGCAGTATTGAAACGAGGCTTATCAGACCGCCCTTCACTATTCCGGGAGGTCTGAACGTCAGCTCTATCTCATGCGTACCCTCATCCAAAGCCGTAGATATGAATACGCCTCCGGTAAGCTCGTCTATCTGCGTCCGTTTACCGTCTACCTTGAGAGTCCAGCCCTCCTCGTATATCACCGATGTCACCAGAATACCGGCTTCATCTGCATTCACGCTTCCCTTTATATACGTATCGCCGCTGTCCTCTACCGTCATCATATTTTCCGAAATGATATCATACGCGGCATCCCAGGCTTCATAGTCGAGTGTGCATACATGGCAGGTAACGTAACCGGCCTCCGAATCATCATCGTAATCGACCTTTACCGTAAAGCTGCTTCCTTCTTCGATAGTTCCTATATTGACGATCGAGCCGCTGTCGCTCCTGATATCAATCTCATCCAGCGCCCTCCCCTTGTTCACCGTTATCGACGATGCGTTGCTTGCTTCGATAAACACGTAGTATTTCTGTGTAGCATCCGCCTCATATTCCATGCTCACGCTCGCCGACTGCTCCTCGACCGTCTTCTGTACATTGATGGTTTCATCAGCCTCACTTTCCGCAGAAGCGTTTTCGGTATCCACCGATGACATCACGACTGATGAGAAGACGTTATCATACTCGTTGGAGGTTGCGGCTCTCACATAGCTGTCGAGCACCTCAAACGGATTTTCACTGTCCGTATCCCACGTGCGTATCTCGAATCCCGTCATATACCCTATGGACAGCGGATATTCGCTCTCGTACAGCTTGGAATCGCCCGAGCGACCTACAACGTAAAAATCGTTGTCATCGAGATTCGTATTCTTTCCGATGATGTACTTTATATTGAGCATGGCGTTTGTCACGGGGTTCGTCAGATTATAATTGTACCTGTTTTTCTCGGGAGCTCCTTCCAGACCTATCTTCTCCATGAGCGCAGTGGCATTTGCATTTATCGATGAGGAAAACTGCGACATTCCTCTGTAGTGGTAAAGCGCGGGGCAATTCAATATGTAATTGTAGTCTATTTCAGTCCTTGAAAAATCCTCGTTTGCTTCCTCGGCAAGAGCAGTAACGTCCCCGTAGTTTTCAAAATACTCATTCCTGCTAGTGTTGCCTACGGTGTTGAACGCATTGCACATTCCGGCGCTCATCTCTGCAGCCACGGCAATGGCGACGACAACCACAAGGCTTTTTCTGTTTAACAGCTCTTTCTTGTAAAGCAGCAATATGCCGCAATAGCAGGCGAGCCACGCTATGCCTCCGTAAATGAAAAGATCCGGGTTTTCGATATTATCCGTCAGCAGCTTCTGAGCAATCAGATAATATCCCACTCCGGCTGCGAACGTCGCCCCTATAGTGCTTATTTTCACTTCATCTATACGTCTGAAAGCGTTGTACGCCATGGCGATGAGTACGAAGCATACGGCAAATGTGTACCTGTACGGCAGCTGATTGGGGAAGTGCATGCCGTGCCATATGAAATCGAGCTTGTTTATGTTGAGGCTGAAGAATATGAATACGAGAAAGAATCCGTTGAGCGCCTTTTCCTTAATGCTTATGCTTTTGCTGAGTATATAAAAGACGAGCAATATGACTACGAACATACCGCAGCAGAGATTAGGCAGACCGTCTCTGTACGTCAGCTCGCTGTACGGCAGCAGCTGGTTTACGATATCGAGAGCGTCCTCATATATAGTCGTGGTTTCAGGCATCTCCGAGGAAATGTAATACGTAGTCTGCATACTGATATACGTAGGCAGCAGCATGACGGCCGCCATACATATACCCAGCACAGAAAAGCCCGCGGCTTTTCCCGTCGTAACGGCGCATTTCCTTATGCCATTCCATTTTTTCTTTGTAAAATAAAGAACGGGATAATAAAAGAATATGAATATGCACACCATGATTCCCATGTAGTAGCTGCAGAATACCGTCAGCGCCAGAGACAGCGTATACATCACGGCTCTGCCATCGTCTATGAGTCTGTTTAATCCCAGCATGCACAGCGGCAGCAGCGCAACGGCGTCGAGCCACATGATGCACCAGTAATACGCCATCACATATGCGGACAGCGCATACAGCGTAGCGAACGCTACCGTCGCCCAGTTAGCTCCGCGGCTCTGATATCTCAGGTACATTGCCATGAAGCTTCCCGACAGGCCTATCTTAATGATAAGGATGACCGTGACCGCTTCCATTATATATTTCTGAGGGAAAAAGATGAGCAGCAGGTTCAACGGACTAGCTCCGTAGTACGACAGCAGATTCCAGAAATTGCTTCCGCCTGCGCCGTTCCAGGTGTAAAACAGACTACCTCCCGACTGCAGCTTGTACTGCAGCTCGCTGAGAAACGGCACGTACTGATGGTACATATCTATTACCGCTATCTGATTTTCGCCGAACGGATATATGCCGGTTGCAGCGAGAGCTATGACCGTGATCAAAGCCGGTAGGAAAAACGCAGCAAAGATCATCCTGTTGCGAATAAAAAAGTCCTTTACCTTAACCATGTGGCTTTCCTTTCCCGTGTTTATCGATTACGCTTACCGTCAGTTCGAATCATCGGCGGATTTGAAGTTCATGCCATCGGTCTGCACCATCTTGTCATTATTGTCGATAAACGCCGCTTCAAGCTCAAGCTCAGGCATTTCCGCCTGTATTTTCTCTACAAATTCGAGCGCCTTTTCCTTACCCATCGCAAGACATGCAGTCGCTACTCCGTCGCAGAAAGCGGCATTGCCTTTCGCCGCCTTTATCGTCACGGATTCCAGATCCGTTTCGGCAGGATATCCTGTATTTACATCG